>Ga0302314_10015852_pt1 | contig 12783 bp, 12 predicted proteins | sample III_Palsa_N2_3_FD_200533 | JGI IMG/M metagenome (GOLD analysis project Ga0302314, IMG submission 200533) | Peat permafrost microbial communities from Stordalen Mire near Abisko, Sweden - III_Palsa_N2_3 | ecosystem: Environmental > Terrestrial > Soil > Palsa > Peat permafrost | place: Sweden...
TGCCCCGGGCCGGTGCGCGAACAGCCGTGGCCGGGCGGGCGAGGCCCGGCCGTGCCCAGTGCCCGCGCCAGGTCCAGTACCTGGCCTGCTCCGCCCAATGGGCGAGGACGCTGAGCAGCCACGGCCGCGGCGGCCGTCCGCCGATCCGCGCGCGGATCGCGTTCAGCCCGTCGGGACCGGGCGTGACAGCACCCGCCGTCTCGGACAAGGCCCACCGCAGCACCTCGGCCAGGCCGTCATCGGGGTCGGTCATCGCCTCACCCGCTTGCCTGCCGCGTCATGGCGTCTCCTGACCAAGTTTTGACCGTAGCGCCGCCATCGCCCGCGCCGTATGGCTCTTCACCGCACCCCGGCTGATCCCCATCGCCGCGGCGATGTCCGCCTCCGACAGGTCAGCGTAGTACCGCAGCACCACCGCTTCCCGCTGCCGGGCCGGGAGCAGGCTCAGCGCCGAGATGACCGCGGTCCGGTCAATGAGCGCCATGGCGGCGTGCTCGGCACTGGGCTCGTCCGGGGCCGGCTTGGGCGGGTGCAGGTCGACGACCTTGCGGTGCCGCAGCACTGACCGGGACCGGTTGACGACGGTCTGCCGGAGATAAGACAGCGCCTTATCCGGGTCGTGCAGCCGGCGCCACGCCTTGTGCATCTGCTCGAAGGCGTCCTGCACCACTTCCTCGGCCGTCTGCACGTCACGGACGAGCAGCAGGGCGAGCCGGACCAGCTGGTTGTAATGGCTGGTGTAAATCTCTGTGACGATCTCGTCCGCGTCCCATGTAGCGGGCGCGGGCGCCTGCCAGGAGGCGGCCCCATGGGGCGCCGCCGGGGGGTACGCCGCGCGGGCGAATACCTCCTGCGGCAGCACCACGCCCGGGCTGAGTGTTTCCGTCACCCCCGTTCGACGCGGGGATGTAGCCGGAGGTTCACCGTCGGCACCAAGGTTTCCGGCGCTTCCCTCGGCCCCAGGTGCCCCATCTTTGCCTGCCGTCGCATTGCTGCCGCCGTCACCGCCATGATCGGCGGGCGGCGCGCCCAGGAAGCCGGTCGCCGCGGACGGGTAACCGGATGCCGTGTGGCGACCATTCGAGATCGTTTCCACGGCGCGGCTGTCCACGACGGCGTCGACCGGCTTACTGCCCACGCTCGTATCGATTCTCGGCCACGGAGCGCAACGAAATGACACGTTGCGCAACAACTTCGCTCTGCCAAACCCACATTCGGAAACTCCACCCCAGTAACCGCCGCAGGATTGCGGAAAATAACAGAGTAAACCGCCGTACATGGCAATGAGCGCCACTTGCGCGGCCGGCCGGCGAATTCTCGTCGATTCGTTCACGATCTGTCATCAATCGACATCTATCTTGCGTGCTTAACCGGCATCAGGCCCCTTTCGAGGCGGGAGCGGCGCCGCCGGCGCCAGCCGCCCGCGCCGCCGCTCCCGGTGCCCGTCTCGCTGCCCGTGGTACCCGCCCCGCCGGCCGCGGCGCTGTCAGGCGCCACCCCTGGACTGCGCCGACTATGATCGGGGTGTGCCAGATTGCTTGTTCTGCGGGATCGCGGCCGGACTGATTCCGGCCACCCTGGTGGTGGACGGGAAGCGGACCGTCGCGTTCCGTGATCTCAATCCTCAGGCGCCCACGCACGTCCTGGTGGTGCCCAAGGAGCACTATCCGAACGTGGCGGCGCTGGCCGCCGCGGGTGACGGGCTGCTCGACGAACTCGTGACCGTGGCCCGTGAGGTCGCGGAGGCTGAGGGCATCGAGCCGACCGGGTACCGGATTGTCTTCAACACCGGCCAGCACGGCGGGCAGACCGTCGGGCACGTGCACGCGCACCTGCTCGGGGGCCGCCCGATGACCTGGCCGCCCGGCTGAGCGGGGTACCCGGCCGTGGCACCCATCAGCAGCCGTCTACACATCGCCGCGGGGCGCTCCCGGGGCCTTCGAGAGCAGTGAATTGACAGACACGCGCAGCCCGAGTCCCGGTTCGACGATCCGAATCAACATTCCGGACGGCCATTCCATGGTCGGCCTGCTCGGAACCAGGGACGAGCTGCTCCATGTCATCGAGCGGGAGTTTTCCGCGGATATCCACGTCCGCGGCAACGAGATCACCGTATCGGGGCCGCCCGCCGAAACCGAGCTCGTCGGCCGGCTGTTCAACGAGCTGCTCGAATTGCAGCGCAAGGGGGCCGAGCTCTCACCGGACACGATCGAGCGCACGCTCGGCATGCTCCGCGGTGAGCAGGGCGAGCCCGGCGTGCGTCCGGCGGACGTGCTCACCCAGGGCATCCTGTCCTCCCGCGGCCGGACCATCCGGCCGAAGACGCTGAACCAGAAGAACTACGCCGACGCAATCGACAAGCACACGATCGTCTTCGCGATCGGCCCGGCCGGCACCGGCAAGACCTACCTGGCGATGGCCAAGGCGGTCAAGGCGCTGCAGGGCAAAGAAGTCAACCGGATTATCTTGACCCGGCCGGCCGTCGAGGCGGGGGAGCGGCTCGGCTTCCTGCCCGGCACCCTCTACGAGAAGATCGACCCCTACCTGCGCCCGCTCTACGACGCCCTGCACGACATGGTCGACCCGGACGCGATCCCGAAGCTGATCTCAGCCGGCACCATCGAGATCGCCCCGCTGGCCTTCATGAGGGGCAGGAGCTTGAATGACTCGTTCATCATCCTGGACGAGGCACAGAACACCACGCCGGAGCAGATGAAGATGTTCCTGACCCGGCTCGGGTTCGGGTCGAAGATCGTGGTGACCGGCGACGTCACCCAGGTCGACCTGCCCGACGGGCAGGTCAGCGGGCTGCGGGTGGTCCAGGACATTCTTGACGGCATCACCGACATCCACTTCGCCCGGCTGACAAGCACCGATGTCGTCCGGCACAAGCTGGTGGGGAAGATCGTCGAAGCGTACGAACGCCACGACGCCGTGTCCCAGCGGCCCGCCCCGAACCGGGACCACGGGCGGCCGCCCCGGGCCGGCAGCCGGTGACAGGGCCAGCGGGCCGGGCCTGCCGACATGACCGCGAGCAAAGACGGGGAACACGCCGGTGAGCGTCGATATCAATAACGAGTCGGGAGTCGTGGTCGCGGAGGACCCGCTCCGCGAACTCGCGCAGTACGTGATCGACCAGATGGAGACCCACCCGCTGGCGGATCTGTCCATGCTGCTGGTGGACGAAGCGCACATGACCAACCTGCACGAGAAGTGGATGGAGGAGCCGGGCCCGACCGACGTGCTCTCCTTCCCGATGGACGAGCTGCGACCGCACTCCATCGCCGGCCCGAACCGCACCCGCGGCCGGGACGAGGACGACAGCGAGCCGGTGCTGCTCGGCGACGTGGTGCTCTGCCCCCAGGTGGCGGCCGCGCAGGCGAAACAGCACGGCCATTCCACCCAGGCGGAGCTCGAGCTGCTCACCGTGCACGGGGTGCTGCACCTGCTCGGCTATGACCACGCCGACCCGGAAGAGGAAGCCGAAATGTTCGGCCTGCAGAACGAGCTGCTCCGCGACTGGCGAGAACAGCGGGCCGGCGCTCCGCCGGCCGCGGGCGAAGGGCGGGAAGGACAGGCCTGATGGCACCGGCGGGGTGGCTGCTGCTCGCCGCCTTTATCCTGGCCCTCGCGGCGGGCTGGTGGGCCGCCGCGCAAACTGCCCTGGCCCGGACCGACTCTGACGGGCTGGAGCGGTACGGCAGCCTGCTGACATTCATCCGGGTCTGCGCCGAGGTGTCCGCGGCGGTCTGCGTGACCCTGGCCTTCGCGCACTGGCTCGGCGGCGGCTGGCAGGTGTTCCTCCCCTCGGCGGGCGTGCTGCTGGTGGCGCGGTACGTCCTCATCGGCGTCGGTCCGCGGGCCATGGGCAGGCGGACCGCCGAGCGGACCGCTGCCCTCGCCGTCCGGCTGCTGCGCCCGCTGCACGCCGCCCTCGGCCCGCTGGCCCGGCTGCTCGACACGGTGACCCGCGCGCTCCCGTTTGGCGGCAAGGGCGGCGACCCGGAGCTGAACGGCCGCCCCGGGGTGGACGACCTGGTCGACTACATCGAGTCGCAGGACGAAATCGACCCGGGCGAGCGGGCGATGGTCCGCTCCGTGGTCGAACTTGGCGACACGATCGTCCGCGAGGTCATGGTGCCGCGCACCGACATGGTGTTCATCGAGCGTGACAAGGACCTCAACCAGGTGCTTTCGCTGGCGCTGCGCAGCGGTTTCTCCCGCATCCCGGTAACCGGCGAGTCCACCGACGACGTGGTGGGCATCGCCTACCTGAAGGACATCGTGGCCTGGACCACCGAGCACCCGGACACCGGCGAGTCCGAGCGGGTGGACAAGGTGATGCGGGCGGCCACTTACGTCCCCGACTCCAAGCCGGTTGACGAGCTGCTGCGGCAGATGCAGGCGATGCGGATTCACGTGGCGATCGTCATCGACGAGTACGGCGGCACGGCCGGCCTGGTGACGATCGAGGACATCCTTGAGGAAATCGTCGGCGAGATCGCCGACGAGTACGACAACGAGCGCGCGCCGGTGGAGTGGCTGGCTCCCGGCACCGCCCGGGTCATCGCCCGGCTGCCGGTGGCCGATCTCGAGGACCTCTTCAATGTCACCGTCAACGCCGAGGACGTGGAAACGGTCGGCGGCCTGCTCGCGCACGAGCTTGGCCGGGTCCCGATCGCCGGCTCCACCGCCACCGTGTCGGGCCTGCGGCTGACCGCGGAGAACCTGGCCGGGCGCCGCAACAAGCTGGGTACGGTCCTCACCGAGCGGGTCGAAACGGAAGGCCAGGACAAGGGCTTAAGCCGCGGACGGGTAACGGTCGGCCCGCAGGCGCTGGCGGGCGGCCGTCCGGTCTTAGACTCATCCGCGTGAGTGATGCGACAGCCGGGGCTGGCCTTGACCCGGAGGATCAGAAGATCATTACCCTGGCGCGTTCCACCCGGGCCCGGGTGGCGGCATCTGAGGGCGCGGCGGTCCGCGACGAGACCGGCCGCACCTACACGGCAGCGGCCGTGGCGCTGCCGTCACTGCGGTTGTCCGCGCTGCGGCTGGCGGTGGCGATGGCGGTGTCCAGCGGGGCCGCCTCCCTGGAGGCCGCGGCCCTGGTCAGCGAGCGGGAACCGGATCCGGGTGACCTGGCTGCGGTGCGTGACCTCGGCCCGAGCGCCCCGATTTTCCACGCCGGCCCCGACGGCACGCTCCGCGCGACGCTCGTTCCCTGACCTGGCGTTCGATGACCGGACGTTCGCTGGCCTGGCGTTCGCTGGCCAGCGCTCCGGGCTGGCTCAGTGCCGCCGGGGCAGCCGGACCGGGCAGGCCGGCATGTCACCGCGCAGCAGCCGGCCGACGAGGCCGGCCAGCCCCAGCGGCGCGATTCGCTCCGTCGCCGCGTCCAGCTCGTCGACCGACCACCAGTGGTGCCCGGTGATCATCGACCGTTCGAGGTCTTCCTGCCCGCCGGTGTCGATGTCCTGGCCGGGCACCCGCAGGAAAAAGAATGAGTGTGCGCCGAGGAACAGCTTGTCTTGCTCGTCCGCCCGCCACAGGCTGGAGGACGTCGCCACGACCGGCCCGAGTTCGGCTTCACCGCATACCAGCCCGGTCTCCTCGAACAGCTCCCGCACCGCGGCGGCCCGCACCGTCTCTCCCCGGTGCACTCCGCCGCCCGGGGTGAACCACCAGCGCTCGCCGTCCGCCTCTCGCGCACTGAACAGCAGCACCCGCCCCTGCGGGTCAGCCAGCAGAATCCGGGCCGTCGGCCGCCAGACGGGAGTCGGAGTCACGGGGCAAGACGTTACCGCACCGCGCCACCGCCGCTATTAACCCAACGGGTGACCCGGATGCACGACAATTGACAGGTGAAGCAGCCGCGAGTGACGGAGCAGCAGGCAGGCCGGACCCGGGTGAGTAACGCTGCGGACGGCCCGGGGCCGGGCGCGCCCGCCTTCAGGTCGGGATTCGCGTGCCTCGTCGGCCGCCCCAACGTCGGCAAGTCCACGCTGACCAACGCCCTGGTCGGCGCTAAGGTCGCGATCACCAGCAACCGCCCGCAGACCACCCGGCGGGTCATCCGCGGCGTCGTTCACCGGCCCGACGCCCAGCTGGTCATCGTGGACACACCCGGGCTGCACAAGCCAAAGACGCTGCTCGGCGAGCGCCTGGACAGCCTGGTGCGCGCGACGCTCACCGAGGTCGACGTGATCGGCTTCTGCATCCCCGCACCGGAGACCGTCGGACCCGGTGACAAGTACCTGGCCAGGGAACTCGCCGCGGTCAAGGGCACCCCGGTGGTGGCGATCGTCACCAAGACGGACGAGGTGCCCCAGGAGCGGATCGCGTCGCAGCTGCTCGCGGTCAGCGAGCTCGGCGAGTGGGCGGACGTGGTGCCGGTGTCCGCGGTGGCCGGGTTCCAGCTCGACGTGCTGACGGATGTCCTGGTCAGCCATCTCCCGGAAGGCCCGGCGCTGTACCCGGACGGTGAGCTGACCGACGAGCCCGAGCAGATCATGGTGGCCGAGCTGGTCCGCGAGGCGGCACTCGAGGGTGTCCGCGATGAGCTGCCGCACTCGATCGCGGTGCTGGTGGAGGAGATGGGCCCGCGCGACGGCCAGCCGGACCTCATTGACGTGTACGCCGAGATATACGTCGAGCGGCCCAGCCAGAAGGCGATCGTCATCGGCAACAAGGGTGCCCGCCTCAAGGAGGTCGGCACCCAGGCCCGCCAGCAGATCGAGGCGCTGCTCGGCAGCCGCGTCTACCTCGACCTGCACGTGCGGATCGCCAAGGACTGGCAGCGTAACCCGAAGTACCTGCGCCGCCTGGGCTTCTACGACTGAAAGGCGGCGGTCACTCCCTGACCGCGTCCGCCACCGGGAGCTCGCAGGTGTGGAAGTGCGGGGCGGAAGGGACGAAGCCGAGCGCGTCGTTAACCCCGATCATGTGGCTGTTGGCCGACGCGTTGCCGGTCTCGACCAGCTCAATGGCCGGCTCGGCGGTCGCCAGCCAGTCCAGCATCGCGATCTTGACCAGCAACCCGAGCCGGTGGCCGCGGTGCGGCCGGGTTACCGCGGTCAGCCCCTGGTGCGCCCAGCGCGGGCTGTCCGGCGCGACCGTGACCATGGTCATGGCGGCCAGCTCGCCGCTGGCGTCGTGCACCGCGCCGACCGTGTAGACCCGCAGGCCCATCGCTTGCAGCGGGGCGTCGCAGCGCTCCCGGATCCGGTCGGCGTCCCACGTCTCCGCTGCGACGCCGGCGTCGTGCGGCGCGTCCGCGTACGCCTGCAGCACCTGCGCCAGTGGCGCCTGGTAGTGCGCTGGGGTCGGCCCGGCCCAGCGCACCAGCGAGTACCCGGTGGCGGCGGCGGCCGCCTCGGCCCGCAGCGAAGCGAGCTTGCCCGCGGGCAGCGCGCGCAGGTCGAGCCGGCGCAGGGTGGCCGCTATCCCCGGCGCTGCCCCGGCCGCGGCGGCGAACGCGTCGCCCGCGGAGCCGTCGCGCACTTCGCCTGACAGCACGGTGCGCCCGGCGGCGGCGGACCGCCCGGCGGCATGCCGGAGCAGGGCGCGGCCGATCCCGCCGCGGCGGCAGCCGGGGTGGACCACGATCAGCAGCCCCGCCCGGTCCTGGTTCTCCTGGTCCGGCAGCTCGAGGCGGTACCAGCCGATGACGCCGCCCGGTCCGTTTCCGCGGGCGAGCCAGCCTTCGGCCGGGTCGCCGGTGAAGCCTTCCCGCAGCCACGCGCCCAGCACCCGGGCCGGCATCCGCGAGCCGTCGGGGTCGTCGATGTCCAGGGCCGCGCCATAGACCGCCGCACAGCCGCGCAGGGACGTGTCGTCGGAAGGGTCCAGCCGCTCGATGCGCATGCCGTCAGTCAACCGCACCTTTTCCCCTGTGGCCACCCAACGTGAGCAAAGCGTCACAGATCACCATCATTGTCTGGCCGGCTCAGCGCATGTCGGCGACCGGCATCTCGTAGAACCGCCAGCTCGGCTCGACGACCCGGTAGCCGAGCTGCTCGTTGACGGCGATCATGTGGTCGTTGGCGGCGGCGTTGCCGGTCACGATCTGCTCCAGCTTCGGCTCGGCCGAGGCGAGCAGCTCCAGCATCGCCGTCTTCACCAGCAGCCCCAGGCGGTGTCCGCGGTGCGGCCGGGTCACCGCCGTGAGCTGCTGAAAGCCCCACTCTGGGAACTCTGGGTCGACGGCCACCCCGGTGAATGCCGCCATCACGCCGTCGGCGTCGCGCACGGCGGCGACCCCGTAGCCGCGGTTCGCCCCGGTCCGCTGGAAGATCCCGGTCCGCTCGCGGACCCGGTCGGCATCCCAGATCTCCGCTTCCTCGTGCGCGCCGTGCGGGGCGTCGTTGAACGCGTTGAACACCTCAGCCATCGGGCCGCAGTACTCGTCGGGGATGGCGCCGGTCCAGGACACCAGTGAGTAACCAGCGGCCGCCCGCTCGGCCGCCGCGCGCAGCGCAGCGACCGTGCCGGGGGCGATATCGCGCAGGTACTGCATCCGGCGGATCTCGTCCATGTCCAGCCGTGCGCCGACCGCCTGGGCGAAGGCGTCGCCAGGCGAGCCCGTGATCACCTGCGAGGTGAACAGGGACCGCCCGTTGGCTTCGGCCCGCGCCCCTTCGTGCCGCAGCAGCTCCCGCCCGGTACCGCGGCGGCGGGCGGCCGGGTGCACCACCGGGCCGCCCCACGCCTTGTCCCGGTTCTCCAAGTCGGGCAGGCTCATCCGGTAGTAGCCTACGACCGTGCCGTCGTCGTCAGCGGCGGTCCAGACTTCGCCTGGAATCTTGTCCCAGTCCTGACGGAGGTACAGGCCGAAGACCGCGAAGGACATCGGCGGCGCTACCGGCTCGTCCGCCTCATGGGCCGCGAGCATGACGTCATAGCACGCCTGCGCCGTCTTCTCGTCAGCAAGATCCCACTGTTGGATGCGCATCATCCCAGCCAACCGCACCGCCGGGTTGGACGCGACCGGTTTTTCACCTGCGGCGACGCCGTGCCCTGGTCCGGGCGGCCGGCGCCCGGGAATCGCACCGCCCGTTCGCCGCAGATACATAACGATGTAATCCTCTGGCCGCCCAGGCGCGGTACGCTGATCCGCCGGACGGCCGCTCACCGAAGGGACGACCATGCTCATTCTCTGGGGCCTGCGCGTCATCTACCGGACGCTGGGGGGCGGCGTGTTCTTCTGCCGCCGGTGCGGCGGCGACCGCGAGTACCGGCAGCGGGCCGGCCGCCGGTACATCACCGTCTTCTTCATCCCGCTGGTCCCGCTGACCCGGACCGGCGCGCATGTGCAGTGCCTGACCTGCAAGACCAGGTACGTCACGGAGGTGCTCAAGCTGCCCACCACCGTGCAGATGCAGGTTGCCCTGGTCGCCGGGATGCGTGCCGTGGTCGCGGTCATGCTGCGGGCCGGCGACCCGGCCAGTCCGCTCGCCCGCCGCCGGGCGCTGGACGCGGTGGCCGGCGCGGGGGACCGCGGCTACGACGAGGCCGCCCTCGAGGAGGACCTGACCGAGCCGGCCGAGGCCGGCCGGCCGAAGATCAGCGTGCTCGGCGGCCAGCTGCAGGTCGAGGCGCGCGAGTGGTGCCTGGCCGAGGCGATCAGGATCGGGCTGGCCGACGGCCCGCTGACCGGCGCCGAGCGGGCCGCCGCCGAGCACCTGGCGGCCGCCCTGGGCATGACCCAGGCCCAGGCGATCGGCGTGATCGCGCTCACCCAGCAGAACGCCGGGTTGTAAGCGCGCCGTTGTTTCCTGCTATGCTCTTCGTTGATATGTCACACGCGCTGCTCCTCCTTAGCGGCCGCGGCGGGGGCCTATAACGGCTGGCTCCCTCGTCGCGGGTGCTCAGCATGTCCGCTGGCCGACGACCGGGTAACCCGCGAATCACGAAGGACACCGCAGCAATGACGCAGCAAGACCGTGCATATCCCTCTGTAGCGCCTGTTCACCAGCAGCCAAGCGGCATGCCGTGCCACCGCTACACCCCGTTCAAGCCCGTTGACCTGCCCGACCGGACCTGGCCGAACAAGGTCATGACGCAGGCGCCGCGCTGGCTCTCCACCGACCTGCGCGACGGCAACCAGGCGCTGATCGACCCGATGTCGCCGACGCGCAAGCGGGCCATGTTCGACCTGCTGGTGAAGATGGGCTACAAGGAGATCGAGGTCGGCTTCCCGAGCGCGAGCCAGACCGACTTCGACTTCGTCCGCGAGCTCATCGAGGGCGACAAGATCCCCCAGGACGTGCGCATCTCGGTGCTGACCCAGGCCCGCGAGGACCTGATCGAGCGCACCGTGCAGTCGCTGGCAGGCGCGCAGCGCGCCACCGTGCATATGTACAACGCGATCGCGCCGACCTTCCGCAGGGTCGTCTTCCGCAACAGCCGGGAAGAGACCAAGGCCCTCGCGGTCGACGGCACCCGGCATGTCATGCACTACGCGGAGAAGATCCTCGGCGGCACCACCGATTTCGGCTACGAGTACTCGCCCGAGATCTTCATGGACACCGAGCTTGACTTCGCCCTGGAGACCTGCGAAGCGGTGATGGACGTCTGGCAGCCGGGCCCGGACCGCGAGATCATCCTCAACCTGCCGTGCACCGTCGAGCGGTCCACGCCGAACGTGTACGCGGACCAGATCGAGTGGATGAGCCGCCACCTGTCCCGCCGCGAGCACATCTGCCTGTCGGTGCACACCCACAACGACCGGGGCACCGCCGTCGCCGACGCCGAACTGGCGGTGCTGGCCGGCGCTAACCGGGTTGAGGGCTGCCTGTTCGGCAACGGCGAGCGCACCGGCAACGTCGACCTGGTCACCCTTGGCCTGAACCTGTTCAGCCAGGGCATCGACCCGATGATCGACTTCAGTGACATCGACGAGATCCGGCGCACCACCGAGTACGTCAACCAGCTGCCGGTCCACCCCCGTCACCCGTACGGGGGCGAGCTCGTCTACACCGCGTTCTCCGGCTCGCACCAGGACGCGATCAAGAAGGGCTTCGAGGCGCTCGAGGACGAGGCCGCCCAGGCCGGCGTCGCGTTTGGCGAGTACGCCTGGGACGTGCCCTACCTGGCGATCGACCCGCACGACGTGGGCCGTTCCTACGAGGCGGTCATCCGGGTCAACAGCCAGTCGGGCAAGGGCGGCATCGCCTATGTGATGAAGACCGGGCACTCGCTCGACCTGCCGCGCCGCCTGCAGATCGAGTTCTCCCGGGTGATCCAGGTCCGCACCGACGAAGAGGGCGGCGAAGTCACCCCGGCCGAGATCTGGGACGCGTTCACCACCGCGTACCTGACCCCGGGCGACGTCGAGCTGGTCGGCCACCAGACCTCCTCAGTGGTCGACGGCAAGCACAAGCTCGCCGCTGAACTCTCGGTTGCCGGCCGCGCGCAGGACGTCGAGGGCACCGGCAACGGCCCGATCTCCGCGTTCTGCTCGGCCCTGGCCTCGGTCGGCATCAACGTACGGGTGCTGGACTACGCCGAGCACGCCCTCACCGAGGGCACCGACGCCCAGGCCGCCTCCTACGTCGAGGTCGACATGGGCGGCCGGGTGCTGTGGGGCGTGGGCATCGACACCAACACCGCGACCGCTTCGATGCGCGCCATCCTCAGCGCCGTCAACCGCTCCCGCCGCGGCTGACCGCTCTTCCTTATTAACTCCCGAGATCTAGCCGAACGGGAGCGTGGCTCCGCCTGCCCCTCAAAACATGAGCAGGGAGGCGGGGTGACGTCGGCTGTCGCGGCCAACCAGCTACCGCGTCAGCCGACCCGTTCTGGCCGGGGGAGCGTAGGCGGGGGCGGTGCCGGCGCCCAGTCGTGGCCCATAACCGGGGCCCCGAACGGGCGCCGGCGCACCGCCCCCGCCCACCACCCCTCAGTAGACAGCGAAGTCACCAGCACCCTGCTGTCTCTCTCTGCTCGCGGATTTCCTTCACCAGACACGATCGCGAAGGTTTCCGGTACTGCGAAGGCCCGATGGCGTACACCGCCGCCGGGCCTTCGCGTTTGTGGCGTGGCCGGGACTGTCGGCGGCGTACGGGACAATGGAGGCGTGCAGGGATACCGGGATGACGGGGTCGTGCTGCGGACGCACAAGCTGGGTGAGGCGGACCGCATCATTACCCTGCTCACCCGGCACAACGGGCGGGTGCGGGCGGTCGCCAAGGGAGTCCGGCGCACCAAGTCCCGGTGGGGTGCGCGGCTTGAGCCGTTCACCCACGTGGACGTCATGGTCCACTCGGGCCGCTCGCTTGACGTCATCACCCAGGCCGAGGTGATCCGGGCCTACGGCAAACCGCTGGTCAGCAACTACCCGAAGTACACGGCCGGAGTCGCGATGCTGGAGACCGCCGAGCGGTTCACGCCGGTGGAGAAAGAACCCGCGATCCGCCAGTTCCTGCTGCTGATCGGTGGCCTGCGCGCGCTTGGCGACGCCATCGAGCCCAGCCTGGCCGACACCGATGACCCGGCCGCTGATGTGCCCGGTGGCGACGGCACCGGCGATGCTCTCGCCGCCGAAGCAGGCGCTGCGGAAGGCGCCGCCGGCGGCGCTCTCGTGGGCAGAGGTGTCGTCAACGGCGGCGCCCCCGCTGCGGCCGGCGCCGTAGACGGCAGTCTCGCGGGCGGCCTCGTCGACAGCGACGGCCCCGCCGACAGCGACGGCCCCGCCGACAGTGCTGCTGCCGCCGCCGAAGCAGCCGCTCCTGAGGCGCCGCGCGACCCCCGGATGGTGCTCGACGCGTACTTTCTCCGCTCGCT
>Ga0302314_10015854_pt1 | contig 12782 bp, 9 predicted proteins | sample III_Palsa_N2_3_FD_200533 | JGI IMG/M metagenome (GOLD analysis project Ga0302314, IMG submission 200533) | Peat permafrost microbial communities from Stordalen Mire near Abisko, Sweden - III_Palsa_N2_3 | ecosystem: Environmental > Terrestrial > Soil > Palsa > Peat permafrost | place: Sweden...
CCATGAACACCTGCTGTACATTTGGCCGCGCCGGCGCGGCCACGGCGCCTTTGGAGCTCTGGGCGCGCAAGGCGCCCACCCCCGGCGTCGTGTTCATGGGTCCCCGGGACTTACGCCCGGGGATGACGGAGTGGAGGGGTGTTGGAGGTTTGCAGAAGAGGCGCCGGATGCGCCCCCTCAGCAGAAGCCCTGGTCCACCAGCCAGTCGCTGAACAGGTCGATCCAGCGGTCGACGGGAAGGTTCATGCGCGACATGCCAAAGCCGTGGCCGCCGCGGGCGAAGATGTGCAGTTCGGCCGGCCGGTCGGCGTTGGACCAGTCGGCGTAGAGACCTTCCACCACCTTGAACAGCAGCCGGTCGTCCTGGGCGATGACCGTGAACAGCGGCGGCGCGTCCGCCGGGACCGGCCGCCCGCCGGTCTCGCCGCCATAGATCGGGGCGACGAAGGCCAGCGGGGCCGTGCGTGGGTCCATGGCCACGTCCGCCGCCAGGAAGGCGCCGGCGGAAAAGCCGATCATGCCCACGCGGGCGGGGTTCACGCCCCACTCGGCGGCGCGTTCCCGGACGATGGCCACCGCGCGGCGGCCGTCGTCGGCGGCGATGTCCTTGGCCTGGCTGGTCAGCGCGTCGAGACCCAGATGGCTGAGCGCGCGCGGGGCCTGCGTCGCCGGCCTCGGCGCCGCCAGCCGCTGCGAGATCGCCTCCATGCCCGCGGCGAACTCCGCCGGATCGGCCGGCGTGCCCATCACCCGGTACTTGAGCAGGAAGGCGGTGTAGCCGCGCGCCGCCAGCCATGTCGCCACATCGACGCCCTCGTGCTCCCAGGCCAGGATCCGCCAGCCGCCGCCCGGACAGACGATCACGCCCACGCCGTTGGCCTTGGCCGGCCGATAGACGGTGAGCGTTGGCTGCGAGATGTTGCGCAGCATGTTGGTCTCCACCCCGCTCGCCGCCGGCGCGCGATAGGTGACCTCGGGCCCCACGTTCGGCAGGGTGCTCGGTGGCCCCTCGGGCCACAGCGCGATCACCTCCAGCGCGGTTGTCGTATCGGTGGGCTTGGGCCCGGCGTCATCGGCCATCTTGGATCGTCTCCCTCGAGTTGCTGGCGCCCACCCTGCCTCAATCGGCGCGCCAGGTTAAGGGCCTGTCGGTTGCAGGCGCCGCACTCCGCTGCAGCCCCCTACCCAGGCTTCGCCGGTACTTCCCCCAGAGGGGGAAGAGAGGAGATGAGCGAGCGGCTACAACGAACCCTCTCTCTAGGGGGCTCCAGCGGAGTGAGGCCCATCCGCCGCGACCACTCCACGCACCGTTAAACACCGTAGATGCGGTGCGCCCGGCCCGGCTTGAGCGCCTTGGTGGTGGCGGACAGGGAGATCGGCGGACATCGGGCCTCGCGGGACAGAGACGGGGACAGTGGCAGGAAAGTTGCAAAATGTCAAGTTCCAGCCACAGAAGTTCCGACGCTGCTGGCCGCGCGGGCGCGCGAAAACCCGCGATCAGCCTCACCTGCGCCGACGGAGACACGTTGCCATCAGACGCCCAGCGCCCTACCTTCGAGGCCAAATTGGGAGAGCGACATGGACGGAGATAGCGGCGTGAACGCTGGCGGGTGCCCGGTAGCGCATGTGACGTTTGCGGGCCGGTCGAACGCGGACTGGTGGCCCGAGCAGTTGAACCTGAGGATCCTGCATCAGAACTCGGCCCTGTCCGATCCGATGGGCGAGCAGTTCAACTACGCGCGCGAATTCAAGACGCTCGACCTGGACGCGGTGGTCAAGGACCTGCATGCCTTGATGACCACGTCGCAGGCTTGGTGGCCCGCGGACTATGGCCACTACGGGCCGCTGTTCATCCGCATGGCGTGGCACAGCGCCGGCACCTACCGCATCGGCGATGGCCGCGGCGGCGGCGGTTCGGGAACCCAGCGATTTGCCCCGCTCAACAGCTGGCCGGACAATCAGAACCTCGACAAGGCCCGCCGGCTGCTCTGGCCGATCAAGCAGAAGTACGGCCGCAAGCTCTCCTGGGCCGACCTGATGATCCTGGCCGGCAACGTCGCCCTGGACTCGATGGGGCTCAAGACCTTCGGCTTCGGCGGCGGGCGCGCGGACGTCTGGGAGCCCGAGGAGGACATCAGCTGGGGGTCGGAAGCCACCTGGCTGGGAGACGAGCGCTACAGCGGCGACCGCGAACTCGCCCACCCCCTGGGCGCCGTGCAGATGGGCCTGATCTACGTCAATCCCCAGGGACCCAACGGCAACCCGGACCCGGTCGCTTCGGCCCGGGATATCCGCGAGACGTTCAGGCGCATGGCCATGAACGACGAGGAGACCGTTGCGCTGATCGCCGGCGGCCACACGTTCGGCAAGACCCACGGCGCCGCCGATCCCGGCCAGTACGTCGGCCGCGAACCCGAAGGGGCCGAGATCGAGGATCAGGGCTTCGGCTGGACCAACACGCTTGGCGGCGGCCACGGCGTCCACACCATCACCAGCGGTCTGGAAGGCGCGTGGACCACCAACCCGGTGAAGTGGGACAACAACTACCTGGAGAACCTGTTCGGCTATGAGTGGAAGCTGGTCAGCAGCCCGGCCGGCGCACACCAGTGGATTCCCACCGATGCGTCCGCGGCGGCAGCCGTGCCGGACGCCCACGACCCGGCCAAGCGGCACCCCCCGACCATGCTCACCACCGACCTCGCCCTGAGGATGGACCCGAGCTATGCGGCGATCTCCAGGCGTTTCCTCGACAACCCGCAGGAGTTTGCCGACGCGTTCGCCAAGGCCTGGTACAAGCTGACCCACCGCGACATGGGCCCCATTTCGCGCTACCTCGGCTCGCTGGTGCCGGCCGATCGGCTGATCTGGCAGGACCCGATCCCGGCCGTCGATCACGAATTGATCGGGGCGGCGGACATCGCCGCGCTCAAGGCCAAGATCCTCGCATCCGGCCTCTCCATCTCCGAGCTGGTCGGGGCGGCCTGGGCGTCGGCGGCGACGTTCCGTGGCAGCGACAAGCGCGGCGGGGCCAACGGCGCGCGCGTTCGTCTGGCGCCGCAGAAGGATTGGGCGGTCAACCAGCCGGCCCAGCTGGCGGGCGTGCTGCGCACCCTCGAGGCGATCAAGGACGAGTTCAATGCCGCGCAGACCGGCGGCAAGAAGGTCTCGCTGGCCGACCTGATCGTTCTGGGCGGCGACGCCGCCGTCGAGGAAGCGGCGAAGAAGGCCGGTCACGCGGTGACGGTTCCCTTCTCGCCGGGACGCACCGACGCCTCCCAGGAGGCGACGGATGTGGAGTCGTTCGCTGTTCTGGAGCCGACGGCGGACGGGTTCCGCAACTATCTGCGCAGCGGACACCGGGCGACGGGGGCGGAACTGCTGGTGGACCGGGCCAACCTGCTGACCCTGACCGCGCCGGAGATGACCGCCCTCATCGGCGGCCTGCGCGTCCTGGGCGCCAACGTCGGCAAGTCCCAGCTCGGTGTGTTCACCAAGCGGCCCGAGACGTTGACCAACGACTTCTTCGTCAACCTGCTCGACATGAACACCAAGTGGCAGAAGTCCGCCACGGCCGAGGGCGTGCTGGAGGGGCGCGATCGGGCGACGGGCGATCTCAAATGGACGGGCACGGTTGTCGATCTGGTGTTCGGTTCCAACTCGCAGCTGCGGGCGCTTGCCGAAGTCTACGCCTCCGACGACGCGCAGGAAGCGTTCGTCGATGACTTCGTGGCGGCGTGGAGCAAGGTGATGAACCTCGACCGCTTCGACCTGCCTGAACACGGATGACAGAGGCTCCAAGCCGCAGAAGTTCATACCCCCGAAATATTCCGCCATCCCCGGGCGTAGGTCCCGGGGACCCATGAACACGACGCCAGGGGTGGGCGCCTCGCGCGCCCAAAGCTCGGCGATGATCGCGCAAGCAGCCGTGGCCGCGCCGGCGCGGCCGAATGGAAGTGCGGTGTTCATGGGTAGCCGGGACTTACGCCCGGCTATGACGGTAGGGTTGGGGTTGGACGCGAGGGCCCGACGCATCCCGCAGATGAAGGGGAGGGAGGCTGCGCCGCTCCCTCCGAGCCGGCGCTGAGGCCGCGCCGCCGTCACGCGCGCCGGCGGCAGACGACGATGATGCTGGGGCTGGTGGGCGCGAGCGGGCTCAGGTCCCAGTCGCCGTAGCAGCGGGCGATGGCGAAGCCGCCATCGTGCAGCAGCGCCGCCAATTCCTGCGGGAATGTGAAGCGCACGGCGATGCGCGTGACCCGGGTCTGGTCGCCGCCCGCCTCGCCCCAGCGCCGGTAGGCCGTCCAGTGCAGGATCTGGGCGACGGGGTCCCACACCTGGGTCCTGGAAAGGCTCACCCGCCGGCCGCGAGGATCGTCGTAGACGCCGGCGGGCGTCTCCTTCAGGCGGGTCTCGAGGAAGGCGAACTGGCCGTCGCCGCCCGCGTCGCCCGTCTCGCCGCCCTCGCGCCAGCGCGGATTGCGCGTCTCGAACGCGAAGAGGCCGCCGTCGGCCAGATGCGCGCTCACCCGCGCCAGCAGCGCCGCCTGGTCGGCGCGCGTGAGGAAGGCCTGGAAGGCGTTGCCGGTGAGGAACACCAGGGCGAACCGCTCGCCGAGGTCGAACGTCCGCGCATCCGCCTCGATCCAGCGTGCGCCAAGGCCGTGCGCCTTGGCCCGCGCCCGCGCCAGCATGGCCGGGGCGACATCCATCCCGGTGACCGCATACCCCGCCCGCGCGATCGGTATGGCCACCCGCCCCGTGCCGCAGGCGATCTCCAGCACCGGGCCGCCGGTCTCCCGCGCCAGGTCCAGGTAGAAGGCCGCGCCCGCGTCCGACGCATCCTCGAGGTCGTATGCCTCGCCGTCGGCGAACTCCTCGAGGTTGTCGTGGTCGATCACCGTCCGCGCTCGGACACGGTCAACCGCACGCTCCGGCGCCGGCGGCCTCGGCCAGGCCGCTGCGCCCGATCCAGCGGGTGAAGGTCTGCGAGAGCCTTGCGTCGCCGCTCAGCTCGATCCGCTTGCCGCGCAGCTCGCTCTCGAACTCGCTCAGGCCCATCCACGCCGAGGTCATCGCCCGCAGATCGGCGGTCACCAGCAGATCGATATCGTGCCCCGGATCGAGCGAGCAGAGGTCGACGGGCTGGCCGGGGGTGATGATCAGCCAGTAGCGCCCCTGCTCCGGCGCAAGCTCCGGATAGCGGAATTCCACCACCACCCGATGAGGCGGCATCGGATCGGGCCGCAGATTGCGGCGCATATTCCACATCAGGAGGCGCGCATCGAGGTTGGCGAGCGTGCAGTCCGCGTCGACCCACCTCAGAGCCCAGCGGCCGAAACCCTGCACGATGGGCGCCAGGTCGTGGCCCGCCTGCGTGAGGATATACTGGCCGTCGCCGCGGACGAGCACGCCGGCGCGCTCGAGCTCGCGCAATCGCTTCGACAGCAGCGCCGTGGACATCCGGGGCACGCCGCGGCGGATCTCGTTGAAGCGGGTCGAGCCCGAAAGCATCTCGCCCAGAATCACCATCGTCCAGCGTGTGGACAGGAGCTCCGCCGCCATGGCGATCGGGCAGAACTGCCCGTAGAGCGACTCTTCGCCCGTGGGCAGCTGGACCTGGCTCTTCGCCGCGGCGGCGCGCGTGGTGGGACTCATCGCTTCACTTCCTGAACTTGAGAGCCGCCGCCGATGTGGGAGCCTGGGGGCTCACATCTCAAGGAGGCGTCCATGCCACTCGTCGATATCCACGTCATCAAAGGCGTGTTCACACCGGAACAGAAGAGCCAGATGATCACCAAAGTGACCGACGCCATGGTGTCCGTCGAGGGCGAGAAGCTCCGCGGGGTGACCTGGGTGAAGATCAGCGAGATCGAAGGCGGCGACTGGGCGATCGGCGGCCAGCCGCTGCAAGCCGCCGACGTTCGCAAAATGGCGAGCGGCTGAGCCCGGGCGGCGAGGCGGGGCCGCCGCGCCACGCAACGATTCCGTGAGCGGCGAGCGATCATCCGCCGAGCTGGAGGGGCGGGCTTTTCGGCGCGCCATGCAGGCCTCGGCGCACCGTTAATCACCGTAGATGCGGTGCGCCGGAGGGCGCCGTGACGGCTTCTTCGGCGCTGTGCAGGCCTCGGCGCACCGTTAATCACCGTAGATGCGGTGCGCCGGAGGGCGCCGTGGCGGCTCTTCGGCGCCGTGCAGGCCTCGGCGCACCGTTAATCACCGTAAGTGCGGTGCTCTGCCGGCCCGGGTGGCGGGAATTGAGGCCCCCTTGGTCGGGGCGGACGGGCAGATCGGTGGCGGAACGGGTGGACATCGGGCCTCGCTAGAACAGAGACGCGCAAAGTGGCAGAAAAGTTGCAAAATGTCAAGTTCGGGGGCCAAGTTCGAGCGCCGACGGCCTCGGCCAGACCGCTACGGCCGATCCAGCGGGTGGCGCCGGACCTGTGGAACCGCATCGCCCAATAGTTGATGCAATTCGCATCATGTCACCGTAACACTCTGAACACTCTGAACACTCTGGTTTCGTTGCAGAGGTGGGTGCGGTCTGAATTCAGGGCGGACCGTTCGCAACTCTGACACCCGTGTTGCAACTGCCGGTGCCAAGGCGCGCCCGTCGAAGCCAAGATTTTGGAGCTAGCTTCACCACCACGCGGACGCACAAAAGAACATATTGCCAACCCAGAACAAACCGCGTACGCCTGTGTGGCCCGGGTCGGACTCGCCGAAATCTTTCGGCAGCCCGCCGGATCGGCGGAATCATGGGATAGAGATGGCGGGATCGAAGATGAGCAACATGGCGCTGAGGCTGGTGGGAAAAGAAGAGGGCGACAAGCAGCGGGCCCTGGAGGCGGCGCTGACCCAGATCGACCGGGCCTTCGGCAAGGGCTCGGTGATGAAGCTGGGCGACAAGGGCAAGATCATGGAGATCGAGTCGGTGCATACCGGCTCGCTCGGCCTCGACCTGGCGCTCGGCATCGGCGGCCTGCCCAAGGGCCGGGTGGTGGAGATCTTCGGGCCGGAGAGCTCGGGTAAGACCACCCTGGCCCTGCATGTGGTGGCCGAGGTGCAGAAGGCCGGCGGCACGGCCGCGTTCGTCGACGCCGAGCATGCGCTCGACCCGTCCTACGCCCACAAGCTCGGCGTCAACCTGGACGAGCTGCTGGTCGCCCAGCCCGACACCGGCGAGCAGGCCCTGGAGATCACCGACACCCTGGTGCGTTCCGGCGCGGTGGATATCGTGGTCATCGATTCGGTGGCGGCGCTGACCCCCCGGGCCGAGATCGAGGGCGAGATGGGCGACAGCCTGCCCGGCCTGCAGGCGCGGCTGATGAGCCAGGCCCTGCGCAAGCTCACCGCGTCGATCTCCAAGACCCACACCCTGGTGATCTTCATCAACCAGATCCGCATGAAGATCGGGGTGATGTACGGCAGCCCGGAGACCACCACCGGCGGCCATGCGCTGAAGTTCTACGCCTCGGTGCGCCTCGATATCCGCCGCACCGGCTCGGTGAAGCTGCGCGACGAGATCGTCGGCAACAACGTGCGGGTGAAGGTGGTGAAGAACAAGGTCGCCCCGCCGTTCCGCGAGGTGGAGTTCGACATCATGTACGGCCAGGGCATATCCAAGCTGGGCGAGATCATCGACCTGGGCGTCAAGGCCGGCGTGGTCGAGAAGTCCGGCTCCTGGTTCTCGTGGAACAGCCAGCGTATCGGCCAGGGCCGCGACAACGCCCGCGAGTTCCTCAAGGCCAACCCCGATATCGCCGACCAGATCGAGGAGCAGGTGCGCGGCCAGGCGGTGAAGATCAACGAAGAGCTGCTGATCGGCGCGCCGGAGCCGGAGGAGTAGGCGGCCCGAGCGCCGCACTCCGCTGGAGCCCCCTACCCGGCCTTCGGCCGTACTCCCCCCACGCCAAACGGGGAGAGGGCGTGGTGCGAGCCGCGATATTTCTTTCTCTTCCCCCCTGGGGGAAGTACCGGCCCCCCGGGTCCGGCCCTCGGCCGGCCCGAGGATGAACTCCGCCGGGGTAGTGGGCTCCAGCGGAGTGCCACCTACCCGCCGCGCCGGCTCAACGCCCGGACGAGGTTTTCGTTGAAGCGGCGGAAGGGGGGGTTGGTGAAGCCCCAGGCCCAGCGGACGGCGCCGGCGTTGAACACCTGGGCCCCGGCCGGCGAGCGGTAGAGGGTGGCTTCGGCGAGTCCGGGCTTGCCGTCGGCGTCGATGGCCTGGCCGCGGAACAGCACCTGGATGGCGGCCGGATCGATGGGCGGGATGTGCGAGCGGCCGGCGGCCCACAGGCGCGCGCCGTCGCCGTCCGGGTCGCGGTTGTCCCACTCGTAGCCGACCACCGGCGCGGCCGTGTCGCCGACCTTCCAGCCTGCGCCGTCGAATAGCGGCAGGTCGGTGCGCGCGACCAGATAGGGCGGCTGCTGCGGCCCGGTGGTCTCGAACCAGCTCTGGTAGGCGCCGCCGAGCAGCATGGTCTCCGGCCGCCGCGCCCTATCGCGGAAGTTGCTGGTGACGAGCAGATCGGCGTCCGCGGCCGCGCGCCGGGCGATCGGGTCGGACGAGGTCTTGAAGCAGACGATCTGGCGCCCCTGGGCGACGCTGCCCGGCGCGGCGTTGAGGTCGGCGTAGCGCACCTGGCAATAGGCGGTGTTGGCCCCGAAGAAGGCGGTGTTGGCCCCGCGCGTGAAGATGCGCCGCTGGAAGGCGGCGAATTCCTCGCCGCTCCAGTATTCGTCGTGCGAGCCGGTGATCACCAGCGGGTAGGGGTCCATGAACCCGGGGTCGGCGTGGATGTCGAAGTTGGCGGCGTAGTCGACGCCGCCGATCGAGGCGGCCAGCGCCTCGAGCCATTGCACCAGCCAGACGTCGTATTCGAAGAACGCCGGCGGCGTCGGCCGGTCGTAGGTGACGATCAGGCCGCGGGTTTCGTCATCGCCGTTGGGATAGAGGCTGTGGCCGCCCCACGGGTTGTAGGCCTGGTAGGTGTTGGTTCCCAGCCGCGCCAGCACCGCGCCCGAGCGCTTGGGGTTCTTCACGATCCATTGCGCGGCCTTCACATCGCGCGTGGCCGTGGTCTGCTCGACCACATCGGCGCTGTAGCAGCCGGGCGGCCAGGCGCGGGTGTCGATGGCGCCGAGCGCCGGCGGCCAGCCAGGGCCGATGGCGGCGCCCGAGGCGGTGGCCCCGTGGTAGCCGACGTCGACGAAGTCGCTGGTCCACACCGGCGTGGGGTCCGCGGCGCCGATGCGGAACACCTCCAGCCGCACGCGACGGCTGGGCTGGCCGGGGCCGGCGGCCATCATCACGTTGAGCGGCTCGCCCGGCTCGAAGCTCACGCGGTCGGCGTAGGCCCAGATGCGCTGGCCGGCGAAGAAGACGGTCCACGGGTCGACCGGGGCGGCGCCCACCGTTCCGGGGCCGGCGCCTTCGCTGGCGCTGACCGGCCTGGCGGCGCCGGGTTGCGCCGCGGCGGCGGCGGGGGATGCGACCAGGCCGGCGCCGGCCAGGCGCAGCAGCAGACGGCGGGGGATGGACGGCCAGTGGCTCATGGATCGCCGATACTCACGGGTCGCCGGGGCGGGCGGACGTCAGGCCCTATCGCGGCGCGTCTTCGAAGCGCTCGGCGCGGTCGACGAGGTCGCTCATGCGATGGGCGGCGTGCAGGGTGAGCCGGTGCGGCGTCGCGCCCGGCCGGGGCGCGATGTAGCGCGCCATGCGCTTGGCCAGCGCCCGCTGTTCGTCCGAGGCGGTGGCCAGGAGGGCGATGACCAGGTTTTCCAGGGCGATGACGCGCGTGCGCATCTCGGCCCACTCCTGCGCGGTCGGCGGCCCCGCGGCGGGCTGGCCCTCGCGCTCGGGGGCGGCGGCCTGCGGCCCGTCAGGCTCCGCGCCGCCCTCGCCGTCCCAGCGGGCGATGACGTCCTCGGGGGGATCTGGCGACGCCGACATGCGCCTAGCCTAGCCCCGCGGCGGAGGGAGGCAAAGGGGCTTGTTGCGAGCGCCGCACTCCGCTGGAGCTAGGACACCTCTCTCCGCCGGCGTGCTTGCGAATGCACAAGTCGGCGCGCCGCACCGTGCTCCCCCCCAAACCGAACGTCATCACCGGGCGTCAGTCCCGGTGACCCGTGAACACGACCTCGGGGTGGGCGCCTCGCGCGCCCGGAGCTCGCGGCAGCCGTGGCCGCGCCAGCGCGGCCACATGCGATCTCGGTGCGCCGGTAGAATTTGGGGTTGGACGCGGGGGATTCAGTTCGGCGCGCTCGCTCTGTGCATCCCCTCGCGTGGGCAGTCGTGCGGCGCTCGACGCTCCTCACACCCAGCGCTGGGTCTGCGTCGCGAAGCTCTTCTGGGCCACCGCTTTGGGGTCACCCTTGAGAACCTCGAACCTGGTCGCCTCGCCGTCGCGCCAGAAGACGAGGTCGAAGATAGCGTCGCCCACGCGCAGATCGCGCAGGGTGAGCTTGGGCACCCATTCGGGCAGCTGGGGATCGAGGTAGAGCATGCCGGCCGGGGCGTCGGGCGCGAAGCCCAGCACCGTCTGCATGAAGCTGAAGCACGAGCCGGCCGCCCAACCCTGGGGGGTGTTGGCGCCCAGGTATTGCACCGGAAAGCTGGTCGGGTCGCGCTGCAGCCCGGAGTAGAGTTCGGGCAGCTGGTGCTGGGCGAAGTAGGCCGCCGCGCCGCTGACGTCGCGGGCGATGCGTTGGGCCTCGTCGAGGAAGCCGTAGCGGCGGAAGCCGACGGCGATGAAGGCGTTGTCGTGCGGCCACACCGAGCCGTTCTGGTAGGAGAACGGATTGTAGGCTGGATGATCCGACGACAGGGTGCGGATGCCCCAGCCGCTCCACATGTCCGGCGCCATCAGCCGCCTGACCACCCTTTCGGCGCGCTCCGGCGGCACGATGCCGGCCATCAGGCAGTGGCCGGGGTTGGAGGCGACGCTCATCACCTTCTTCTTCTCACCGTCCAGGCAGAAGGCGTAGAAGCCGGCGTCGTCGTCCCAGAAGGCGTCGTTGAACCTGTCGAACAGCACCTTGGCCTTGCGCCGCAGGGCGCCGGCGCGGGCCCCCTTGCCCAGCGCATCGTAGATCTGGGCCATGCGCAGCCAGGCGTCGTAGACATAGCCCTGCAGCTCGACCAGGGCCTTGGGGCCCTTGACCAGGCTGCCGTCGGGATTGACCAGCGCCTCGCCGGAATCCTTCCAGCCCTGGTTCTCATAGCCGACCGGGGAGCGGGTCTGGTATTCCTGGAAGCCGTCGCCGTCGCGGTCGCCATAGTCATCGATCCAGCGCAGGCAGCGCTCGGCCGCCGGCATGTACCGATCCAAGAGGCCCGCGTCGCCGGTGCAGCGCCAGGCGTTGTGCAGCACCATCAGGTAGAGGATGGTGGCGTCGGCGGTGCCATAATAGGGCGTGTGCGGAATGAGCTTGAAGTGCGCCAGCTCGCCGCGGCGCAGTTCGTGCATGATCTTGCCGGGCTCGGCGTCGCGAAAGTCGTCGCGCTCGGTGGCCTGATAGCGGCCCAGCACCTCGAGCGCGCCGCGGGCGAAGTCGGGATAGACCATGGCCGTCTGCAGGGAGACGATCAGGCTGTCGCGGCCGAACAGGGCCACGAACCAGGGCGATCCGCCGGCCGGCACGAACTGCAGATGGCTGGTGCCCTCGATGGGCAGGCGCAGCGAGGCCACGTCCTGCACCGACTGGCGATAGAAGCGATAGAACTCCTCGTTGGCGATCTCGAGCTTGAGGCTGGCCTCCTGCCAGTCGTCGAGGTGGCGGCCGGGGCGGGTTTCGGCCATGTGGGCAATGCACTCGTGCGGCGCCCGGTCGATGTGCTCGCCGTCGCTGACCTCGTACATCAGGCAGCTGTGCCACGCGCCCCCGGGCGGCAGGTCGACATCGAAGCTCAAGCGGCCGTTGGCGTACACCGCCTCGGAGTCGCAGTTCTGCACCCGGACGATCAGGTCGCGGCTGAAGCCGTCATGGCGATAGGCGGTCTGCAGCCGCTTGCGCGCATGCGACCAGGCGGTGGTGATGCGGCCGCGGCGGACGATCTTGTTGCTCTTGACCTCGAAGATGTCGGCGAAGTCGGAGCGGATGACGATCTCCAGGTTGAACTGCACCGCCGTCGGGCCATGGTTGACGATGTCCAGGTCCTCGTGCACGCCGCCCACCAGGCAGCGGCTGATGGTGAGGCCCAGCGAGCCCGCCGCGACCGGCCCCTTGCGCGTCATCATGGCGTCGTTGGTGAGGTGGATGCGGCTGGCGAAATAGGCGACGGCGCCGCTGTTGAGCAGCCGCCACGCAACGCCGTCGGCGAAGATCAGCCAGGTGGAGATCACCCGGGTGTCGGAGTGATAGAAGCCGTTGTCGGTGGGCCAGGGGACCTGGCCGTCCGTCTGGGTGATCAGCACGCCATAGCCGTGATTGATCGACAGCCTGGGTGGCCCGACGGTGATTTCCAGCGCCATAGCCTATCCTTAAGATCCACCCTGACGCACGCCAACGCAAAATCCGCCGCGAGGTTGCCGCGCCGGCGCGCTCGCGCCCAAGGGACGCTCGATTTGCGCCACCCCCGCCTTTTCCGCTACACCCCGCCCGCCGCCCAAGCGCGCCGACGCACTCGTAGCTCAGCTGGATAGAGCGCTGCCCTCCGAAGGCAGAGGTCACAGGTTCGAATCCTGTCGAGTGCGCCAGACTTATCAATGAGTTGAGCCGACACAGGCCTCTTCTGGAGCGCGTCGGTCGGCGCGGCCATTGTGCATCGCCGCCCTTGG
>Ga0302314_10015855_pt1 | contig 12781 bp, 8 predicted proteins | sample III_Palsa_N2_3_FD_200533 | JGI IMG/M metagenome (GOLD analysis project Ga0302314, IMG submission 200533) | Peat permafrost microbial communities from Stordalen Mire near Abisko, Sweden - III_Palsa_N2_3 | ecosystem: Environmental > Terrestrial > Soil > Palsa > Peat permafrost | place: Sweden...
CAGGACGTGATTCTATGTTCCCGATTGGGTTGCGTCTAGCCCATCCCACATGATTCGATGTCCCCATGGTGAACGATATCGTGCGTCCCCAGGTGGGACAACGGGGCATCGGGGTTCGTCGTTGCTGGACCCTGCTGGACGCTGCGTAAAGCTGGGAGGCCGTTTGGAGTAGGTGCTCGAAAGTGCCGCAGGCGCGGCCTCCGGGGTTCGTGCTTCGGGTTGCCGAAGCTTGCAGGGTGGTTGCTGCGTTGACTGACTTGTTTGAGCGCGTTGCGGGCCTACTTCGTCAGCTTGTGAGTGTTGTCGGAGGGCTGGTCCTACTGTGGGATGCGTTTGGGCTGCTGGCTCATCCTTCTTTGTCAGTTGCGCATCTGATGGTGCCGGGGGCCGGAGCGCTGGCCGTGATACAGGGATTTATCCGGCCGGGCCGGCGGCAGACGGGCGGTCCTACAGTCATGCCTGATGAGGTAGCCCGGCTTGAGTCATCGGGGAACGCGAATGGCCTGGTGGCGGATGGCGCGGCGGGAACGGCAAATGGCGGGGACGCCGCGAGCAGGCGTTGGCAGAGTCCGCCCGGACGGGCCCGGCGCAGCCTTAAATTCCGTACTTGGCTTCGATCGTTAGACGGCGCGTTGGGCACTTGTCATGTACCCCTAGGCGATGTCGATGGCGTAGCCGACAGGGCGCGCTCCGGGTCGATGGCGCAGCCGACAGCTCCGCCCGTGCCAAGGCGCCCGCGCGGGTAGGCTCTTTAGCTGATGAGGCTGATTAAGACCCATGGGTCGCTGAACGAGATCTTCGCGCTGGAGGCCACGCCGAGCGCGTGGGGGTCGGACGCTGAGCTGCGGGCGTTCGTGCGCTCGGTGTGCGACCGGGACTCGTGGACCAGCGGGAGCGACGGGATCTACCTGTACGACGCCTCCGAGGCGAACGCGCAGGCGTGGTTCTTCAACCCGGACGGGTCGTCGGCCGAGTTCTGCGGGAACGGGATGCGAGGGCTCGGGCGGCTGATCCTGGACCAGCGCGGCACCGATTCCGAGGTCGTCGCCAGCGGCGGGCGCGGCTACACGGTGCGCCGCGCGTCGGCTACCCCGGAGGGCGTCCGGCAGGTGGTGCTCGAACTGCCGCCCCTGACCTTCGACGACGCCCGGCTGCCCGCCCCGTTCGAGGACTTCACCGCGGTGGCGGTCCCGAACCCGCACGTGATCTCCGTCGTCGACGCGTACTCCGAGCCTGACCTGATCGAGCTCGGCAAGCGGGCCGACGAGGTCTTCGCCGCGGGCGCCAACGTCTCGTTCCTGCAGTCGCTTGATGAGGGCGAGGTGTTCGTGCGGACCTTTGAGCGCGGCGCGGGCCTTACCCCGTCGTGCGGGTCCGGGGTGGTCGCCTCGCGGGCCGCCTACTCCAGGCTGACCGGCCTTGATCCGGCTAAGCGCCTGGTAGTGCGCAACGCGGGCGGCGTGGCGGCGGCATCCATCGACGTCCGCGACGGAGCCTGGCATCCTCTCCTCGAAGGCAACGCCACCGTCGTCTACCGCGCCGACGTCGACCTGCGCGGCGCGCAACTCGCCCCGGTCGAGTACGCGGAAGCCGAGAACGCCGCCTATGCCTCTCTGGGCGAGCGCAATACCGCCCACCTCAAATCGCGCCGAATAGAAACTGCGCACCCGTAGCCGCTTGGCACGTCGTATTGCGCCGAAAGTGTTTCTTCGGCAATTTGTCCGTGACCAATGCTGACCCCTACCCTAAGTTTTTCCGTGGTAACTCTGATCACTGGCATCACAGCAGGCCACACCATGTGCCGGCTTTGTCACCGTAGTGGTGGCCTGCGCGCTAAAGAGGAGTACGCTCTGCAATATTCACTGATCATTGCATCACGGCGGTATTTCTGTAGCGGATCGTGTCGGCGGGCGACTCCGTCGGCACCGTAGAGAGAGCCGGTCCAGATGGCCGGATCTAGCCGAGTGGCTCGGGCGTGTTCCGCGCGCGGGGTGCCTGCCCGCGCGCTGACGCGACTTGCCTCCGCTCAGCCGATCGCCTTCGGCATCGCCGGCTGCGCCTCGGCCGTCTCGGTTCCGGGCGGCGGCCGGGCCCGAAGCGGGAGTCGCCGGGCCGGGCCTGACTGGCGCTGCGCTGCCCGCCCAAAGTCGCCTGGCGCAATGGCCAGGCACCGGCAATCTGGATCGTGTTTCGGTCATATAACGGATCTCGATGGGGTTTATCACAATTGTCCCGAGGCGGAACCCGAGGCGGAGTTCGAATCAATACGATGCCCACGGTAGGAGCGTTTAGGGTAGAATCACGCGCGGTAGTTTTACGGTTGCATATAGTAACCGGTCAATATCCAAGTTCAAATCGAACGTGTTTGCGATAAACTGCAAACACAGGTCAAGGGAGCCGATCGGCAATGAGCACATTGCAGTTCGAAGGCGTCGAGCCCGTTACGTCGAACATGAACGACCTGCCGATCGATGACGACGTTTATATCGATGAAGTTGAATATGACCGGATTATGCGGCGGATCTTCCGCGCTGACGGTGGTGCCGACACCGAAGTCTCCGCCTTTAACTCGTCGATCTAGCCACCTTGACCGCGTCCGCGGACATTCTGCCCTTTCGGCAGTTCGTACTGAAGGTGCACAGTCGCTGTGATCTGAAGTGCGACCACTGCTACGTGTACGAGCACGCCGATCAGAGCTGGCGCGGCCGCCCGAACGCCATCGAGAGTGCCACCGTCGAGAAGGCCGCTGAACGCATTGCCGAACATGCTCGGCGGCACGGACTGTCCCGCGTGCGCGTCGTCTTGCACGGCGGCGAGCCGCTGCTTGTTGGCGCATCCCGGCTCGGAAAGATCGCCCGCACCCTGCGCGCGGCCATAGAGCCGGGATGCGAGCTCGACTTGCGCATCCACACGAACGGGATGCGCCTGGACGAGGAGCTCTGCCGGCTCTTCCTGGCCGAGCGGGTCAAGGTGGGGATCTCGCTTGACGGTGACCGCGACGCGAACGACTTGCACCGTCGCTACGCCGACGGGCGGAGCAGCTACGACGGCGTGCTCCGTGCGGTCGGTTTGCTCCGCCGCCCGGAGTACCAGGAGATCTACGCCGGGCTGCTCTGCACCATCGACTTGCGGGCCGACCCGGTGGCCTCGTATCGCACGCTGGCCGCGCTCGAGCCGCCCGCGATAGATTTCCTGCTCCCGCATGCCACCTGGGACAACCCGCCGCCGGGAAGTGGCGACGGCCGAACGCCCTATTACGAATGGATCGCTCGGGTCTTCGACGCCTGGACGGCCGACTCGCGGCGTGTCCAGGTTCGGATGTTTGAGTCCATAATCAGGACTACGCGTGGTAGTACTAGTCTCACCGAGGCATTCGGTCTCGAGGCAAGCGACTTGGTCGTCTTGGAAACAGACGGGACGATCGAGCAGGCGGACTCCATCAAAGTGGCCTACGACGGCGCTCCCGCGACCAACCTGGATATCTTCAGGCACACCCTAGACCAAGCGGCCGCGCATCCTGGGATCAAGGCGCGACAGCAGGGCATTGCCGGGCTAAACGCGACCTGCCGCGGATGCCCAGTCGTGAGAAGCTGCGGCGGTGGTCTCTATGCCCATCGCTATCGTACGGGCGCCGGCTTTGACAACCCCTCGGTCTACTGCGGAGACCTGGAGAAGATCATCACTCATATTCGGGCCTACGAGCGGCCCTCTGCCCCCGCGACCGCTCCGCGGCAACAGGCTCACTCGCTGCCGGACGACGAGTTCGACGCATTGGCCGCTGGCTACGGGGACTATCCGGCCATAACCCGCCTGGTCGAGGCGGAGCGGTCCATGCCGCGCACGCTGCTGCGACTGCTGCGAGAAGGCGCTGACAGACCCGGCAACGAGTTCTTCTGGGCTGGCTGGCGTCTATTCGCGGCCCTGGAGAAGGACGCGAGCAATTGGCCGGCCCTGAATGAGGTCCTTGGCCACCCGTACGTACGCCCTTGGGCCGAGGAGTGTCTCCGGCTTGGCGCACAGGCCGGCGACCGGTCAGCGCCCCAAGCGGCGGTGCACGCGGAAATGAGCCATCTGGCCTCGATCGCCGCGTCGGCCGCGATCAGGGCGGGAGAGCGGGCCGAGATCGACGTTCCGGCGACCGCGGGCCACGTTCAACTGCCCACCTTGGGACGGCTACGGGTCGGGTCGGCCGAGAAGGCAACGGTGTCAACCGATGCGGCCGGGTTCGAGGTGCGCGCTACGTCGGGAAAGTGGCGGGTCGATCTGGACGCCGCGAACGCGGTCCCGGAGTGGGAGCCGGTCCGCGAACTGCGGGCAGGCCCGATCTGGGTGCGCTTGGAAGATACCGACTCCTACCGGAGCTGCCACCAGTGGCCGGTCGCGCCCCGGCTGTCAGAGCCGAGCGTGGCCGCTTGGCAGGAGCAGTTCGCAATCGCATGGAATCTCATCGAGCGGGACTATCCCGGCTATGCCCCCGGCATTGCGGCCGGGCTCTCGACTATCACCCCGTTGACGAACGGTGAACCGGGTCGCGAGATCAGCGCCGCCGCCCGGTCGGCGTTCGGCGCGGTCGGCGCCGCCTTGCCCGCCAGCGGCGAGGTGCTCGCGCTGCTGCTTATTCACGAATTCCAGCACGTGAAACTGGGTGCGGTGCTCGACCTGTACGACCTGTACGAGCCGATTCCTGGTCAGCGGTTCCGCGTGCTCTGGCGCAATGACCTGCGGCCCATTGAGCCGGTGATCCAGGGAACCTACGCGCATATGGGAGTAACCGACTACTGGCGGGTCCGGCGGCACCAAGTTGACGGCGCGGCGGGCACGGAAGCCGCTGAGCAGTTCGCCCGGTGGCGAATGGCCACCAGCGACGCGATCGAGACGCTGGCCAGCTCCGGCGCGCTGACCGCCCGTGGAGATCGATTCATCACGCGGATGCGCACCACGATTGAGCCCTGGCTCGAAGAGCCGATCCCGGACGATGCAGCGGCGGCAGCGCAGCGGTGGGCGGCGGCACGCGCGGGGAACAGCAGAGACTGCGTGCAGGCCGGCCCCTGATGCTCGTGCGCATTGATGAGGCGATGACTGGCCCGGGTAGTCAGGTGGTGACCCGCGGCCAACTTGTTCGAGACTTCCGGCGGCTGGGCGTCATGGCCGGGCAGACACTGCTTGTCCATGCCTCGCTCCGGTCCTTCGGGTGGGTCAGAGGCGGCGCCGACACGGTTGTCGGAGCGCTGCGCCAAGCACTGGGCCCGCGCGGAAATATCGTCGTCCCAGCGAGCACTGAGACGAACTCGCTCACCTCCCGCAAGCACCGGGAGCGTATTGCGCAGATGACCGCCAAGCAGGCCAACCGGTACTACGACGAGATGCCCGCGTTCGACCGAGACACGACCAAGAGCGGAGCGGGGGCGATCGCGGAGACGGTGCGCAAGAGCTCCGGCGCATTCCGCAGCGACCACCCGCAAAGTTCGTTCGCCGCTATCGGGCCCGCAGCCGAGTACCTCATGGCCGATCACCGACTCGAGTCTCATCTCGGAGAGCACTCGCCGCTGGCGAAGCTTTACAGGATGGATGCCCGGGTACTGATGATCGGGGTCGGCTATCGAAGCTGCACCGCCTTTCACCTTGCCGAATACCGATACCGGCCAGAGCTGGCCGAGCAGACTTACTCATGTGTCGTCAATATCGCGGGCAGGCGGCAATGGAAGTATTACCGCGATGTGGTCCTTGACGATCGCGAATTCGAGGATATCGGCAAGGCCTTGGATATCGAGCTGGCAATAGAGGCGGGACGTGTTGGCGACGCGGACTGTCGGCTGATTTCCCTGTCTAATGCGGTTGACTTCGCCGTAAAATGGATGGCCGAATACCGCGATGGCAAGAACTCGCCGGCTCCAACCTTTTCAAGCTTCCTCCTCAATTACCCTGCGGTCGGCGCGGGGCGAGAGCGGTCACGATCACCCGTGGGCAGCTCAGCCTTACGGAGCCATCCGTTATCATATCCGCGGCCCGGCGGATACTTACCGCTGAGGCAATCGCGACCCTGGCTGATCCTGGTTAAAGGGATATACGTGCGATGCCTATGGGGCGCGTGAAACGGGGTGATGTCTTGCCTGATTGCGCACAGTAAGCAGATGGCAGTTCCTTCCAACATTGGGTTCTTTCTTTTATATTTGTATCTCTACCCAATGTCGGCGACGATGCCGCCTGACTGGAAGGCAGCTGCGTGCACGCATCTGGGGGAGACGCAGGTGACGGGCCGTTCTTCTTCCTGAGCTACGCGCATTCTCATCGGCACGACGGGCTCGATCCTGATGACCCGGACCAGCTGATCGGGCGGCTGTTCAAGGATCTCTGCGATCACATCTCGGACGAGACCGGCCGGCTGGCGAGCGACGTGGGATTTATGGACCGGGAGTTGCAGCAGGGAAGCGAATGGCCGTGGCGTCTGTCACGGAACCTGGCCACCTGCCGCGTTTTTGTCCCCATGTACTCACGGCGGTACTTCCAAAGCGAGCACTGCGGGAAAGAGTGGGCTGCCTTCCGTGACCGGGCGCGTAACGGGAGCGCACACGCGTCTGGCCATGTGGAAGCGATTCTTCCCGCCCTGTGGCGTCCGGTGCAGCATGAAGCGCTACCGGGGGCGGCCCACGATATACATTTCAACCCGGGCGAGCTCGGCCCGATCTACGCCGAGTACGGCTTCTACGGGATCATGAAGCTGACACGATTCAGTGAAGAGTACGAATGGGTTATCTATAATCTGGCTGAGCGCATCCTGCGGGTCGCGGAGCACGCGCCCGATCCGGGGCCGGCCATGGATTACGGCGCGCTGGCGAGCGCGTTCAGGTCGGCGCCAGACATGCCCGGCGATAAGCGGCTGCGTATTATCATCGCCGCACCGCATCGCGGTGACCTGCCGCCGGGACGCAGCGGTGATCACTACGGGCAGTCGCCGTCGGACTGGAACCCTTACGCTCCCGATTCGGTGGAGCCGTTGGCCGAGCACGCCGTCGTGCTGGCACGCCGCGATGGGTTTCGGCCTGAGCTCTGCGACGTCTACGAGCAGGCCGAGGACCTGATGCGGGAGGCCGGCCCGGCTCCCGGCGCCGCCGCGGTGCTGCTCATTGACCCGTGGGCCGTCTTGCAATCGCACAGCCGGCAGGTCCTGGCCCGCCTTGACGAGCTGGTTAAGCCCTGGGTGCAGGTCGTCGTGGTCTGGAACAGAAAAGACGCAGAGATGGCGGCCGCTGAGGGGGAGCTTCGCCGCGCTCTCGCGGAGGCGATGCCGTCCAGGCTCAACGCCAGAGGCCGCGCGACCTCACAGCTTGCCTGGCAGGGAGTCCCATCGCTCAGTGACATCACTCCGGCGCTGAAGGACGCCATGCGGCACGCCGCGCGACAGTACCTCAAATACGCCCAGGGACATCCCCCCGGGAGCGCAACCCAGGCCACCTCTCCACCACCCCCGGAGCCCCCAGATGGCTGACGAAAGCATCGTCAACGGCAAGATCGTTACCTTCTACTCCTACAAGGGCGGCACCGGGCGGACGATGGCCCTGGCCAATGTCGGCTGGATCATGGCCAGCATCGGACTGAAGGTGCTGGTGATCGACTGGGACCTCGACTCGCCCGGCCTGCACCGGTACTTCCACCCGTTCGTGGACTCCAAGCTGGTGGCGGCCACCCCAGGAGTGATCGAGCTGATCAATGACTACGCCTGGGCCGCGACCGTGCACGAGGACAACCGGGCCGTCGACTGGCATCGCGAGTACGCCAAGATCCTGCCGCACGCCATATCACTGAACTGGAATGGCTTTCCCGATGAGGGAACCCTGGACTACGTTTCCGCAGGCCGCCAGAACCGGGACTATTCTTCGTCGCTTACGTCGATCGACTGGGATAACTTCTATGATCGACTCGGCGGCGGCCAGTTCATCGATGCGCTCCGCGAGGACATGAAGGCGCATTACGATTACACGCTTATCGACAGCCGGACCGGCCTTTCGGACGTCGCCGATATCTGCACCGTGCACTTGCCCGACATCTTGGTGGACTGCTTCACCCTCAATTACCAGTCCATCGAGGGCGCGGCCGCCGTCGCAAAAAGCGTGGACCAGCGCTATCACTACCGGAATATCCGCGTACTGCCCGTCCCCATGCGCGTCGACGAGGCAGAAAAGGACAAGGCGGACGCCGGGCTGGACCTGGCCAGGACGAAGTTCGATCCGTTCCCGAAGGCCATGGGCGAGTACGAGAGGAACGACTACTGGGCCTCGGTGATGATTCCATACAAGCCGTACTACAACTTCGAGGAGACCCTCGCGGCGTTCGGGGACGCCCCTCGATCTCCGCTCACGCTGCTCGGCGCCTACGAGCGACTCGCCGCCGCGATCACCGAGGGCAAGGCTCGCGCGCTCGGGGAGATGAGCGAGGAGACCCGGCTAAGGTACCGGGCGGCCTTCGTCCGCCCGCGCCAGCCCCCGCCAGGCGACATTTATCTGAGCTACGTCCCGCAGGACCGGATGTGGGCGGACTGGATCGACGCGCTGCTCTCCCAGCGGGGCATCCACGTGGTGCGGCCGTCCTCAGCGGCCACCGCGAGCGACACCGCGGACGATGCGGTGCGGCGAGCCGCGGCGACGACTGGACGCACCATCGCCGTCTTGTCCGCGGGCTACCTGGATTCGCCTGATGCCGCGGAGGTGGGGGAGGCCATCGTGGCCGGGGACCCGGCAGGCAGCAGCCGACGGCTCATCTCGGTCCAGGTCGCCGACGTACATGCGGGACCGCCGTTTGACCGGCTGACGGTGGACGTGACCCGGCGCGACGAGGGGCAAGCCGTTGACGAACTGCTCAAGGCTCTCGGCTATCCGCCGAAGCTGACCGTGCAGCAGGCGAGCGGGCCTGCCCGCCAGCCGCGGTACCCGCGCAATAATCCGCCCATCTGGCAGGTGCCAACGCGGAACGCGGTATTCACCGGACGCGTCGAGGTGCTCGAGCAATTGCACGACCGCCTGGCCGGCACCAGCATGGCGGTCGTCGCCCCGATGGCGTTGCACGGCCTCGGCGGCGTTGGCAAGACCCAGGTGGCCCTGGAGTACGCCCACCGGTATATGGCCGACTACGACGTCATCTGGTGGATCCCGGCCGAGCAGGACGAGCTCATCAACGGGACGCTGGCGCCCATGGCGCAGAGCCTCGGCATCCGTAGCCGGGACTCCATCCCGGAGACCGCGCAGGCGGTCCGTGAGGCGCTGCGCCAAGGCCGTCCCTACGACCGCTGGCTGCTGATCTTCGACAACGCCGACAACCCGGGCGAGGTCAAGGAATTCTTCCCTGGCGGCAGTTCCGGGCATGTGATCGTGACAACCCGGAATCCGGCCTGGTCGGTCGTGGCCGAGCCACTGGAGATCGACGTGTTCTCCCGTGAGGAGTCCGTTGGCCTGTTGCGCAGGCGCGTCAGCGGCCTGTCGGTGACGGAGGCGACCCAGGTGGCCGAGAAGCTCGGGGACCTGCCGCTGGCCATCGAGCAGGCGAGCGCGTGGCTGGCGGAGACGGGGATGTCGGCCGCCGAGTACGTCGAGCGACTCGATAATGAACTGGTCGCGGCGCTCGAGCTCAGTCGGCCCGATGACTACCCGACTACGGTCGCGGCTACCTTTCGGCTGTCCTTCGACCGGCTGCGAGAGCGGTCGCCGGGAGCGGCCAGGGTCCTTCAGCTATGCGCCTACTTCTCTCCGGATCCCATCTCGCTGTCATTGCTCTACAGCGATCAAATGCTCGAGTCCCTGCTGCCCTACGACGAGCGGCTGCAGGAACGTTCCGTCCTCGCGGTGCTGATCAGGGACCTGACGCGGTTCTCGCTGGTCAAGATCGACCGGGGCAGCAACACGATTGAGGTGCACCGGCTGGTCCAGGCCGTGATCCGTGCCCAGATGGCGACGGAGCAGGAGCACGAGGAGGCCATGCACGAGGTTCATCGCGTCCTGGTGAGTGCCCGGCCGCGGCAGGGGGGTACCGACAACCCGGAGAACTGGCCGCGGTACGACCTGATCTGGCCGCATCTAAGCGGCTCGGAGGCCATCAACTGCGACTATGAGGACACCCGACGGCTGCTCATCGACCGGGTCCGGTATCTGTGGAAACGCGGCGAATTTGATGAGGCGCTTGAGACGGGCTGGGAGATCGACCGGCAGTGGCAGCGCAAGATCGGCTCTGACCATCGGCAGTCCCTCTCCCTGCACTTCCAGATCGCGAATGTGCTGCGATCGGCCGGACGCGCTCAGCAGGCCTACGACCTCGACAAGCAAATTCTCGATCGGCAGCAGCGCGCGCTGGGCGAGTCGCACCCGCTCACGCTGCAGACCGCGGGCAGCCTGGCCGGTGACCTGCGCGCCCTCGGCAAGTTCTACGAGGCCCTGGCCATGGACGAGGAGACCTACAGCAAGCTGAGGTACGCGGTCGGCCCGGACGAGCCGACGACCCTTTCCGCGGCGAATAACCTCGCGGTCGATCTAAGACTGGTCGGCAACTACTCCCGCGCGCGGGTCATCGATGCGGAAACGCTGGCCGACCGGCAGCGCGTGCTTGGAACTGATCATCCTTATTCGCTGCATTCGGCGGCCATGCTCGGACGTGACATGCGGGAACTTGGCGAATATACCGATTCCATCGAGATCCTCAACTCCACCCACGAGCGTTACCACGCCATCCTCGGCGAGGATTTCGTCGACACTCTGCGCACGGCCAAGAGCCTGGCCGTGTCGCTGCGGAAGATGGGGCGGGTCAATGAGGCCTATGAGCTCACCCGCCAGACCAGCGAGCGCTATGCGACCGCCTACGGGACGAGCCAGCCGGACGCACTCGCCTGCCAGCTGAACCTTGCCTGCGATCAGTCGGTACTGGACGACCAGGCCGCGGCCTACGAGACCGCGAAAGCGGTCCTCCAGGCCTACGAGGAATCCCTCGGGACCGAGCACCCGTTCACGCTCGCGGCGCGCAACAACATCTCCACCTACCTGCGCGGCACCGGCTCGGTGCGGACCGCGCTGGAACTGGCCGACCGCACGCTGGTAGCGTTGCGGACAGCGCTCGGCGACGATCATCAGTTCACGCTGACCTGCGCCGTCAACCGCGCGAACTGCCTGCATGACCTGGCCCGCGTCAGGGAGGCAGAGACCCAGCTCAGGGAGACACTGGAGCGGCTGGCCAAGGCGCTGGGACCGCGCCACCCGGACACGCTGCTGTGCCAGGCGAACCTCGCGGTAACGCTCCGCACGAGCGGCAAGACTGATGACGCCATCCGCCTGCAGCAGGTGGTGATGGCCGCGATGCGCGAGGTCCTCATCGAGGAGCATCCCAGCATCGTCGCGCTTCGGGAGTGGCGCCTGCAGAGTCGTGACCTGGAGGTTCAGCCGACTTAGGCGGCACCGTGGGGCCAGATCGAGCACGACGCAGGCCGGCTAAGACCTCACCGGATTAGCCACGACAGTACGTCGGGTACCACCTCGAGCGCGCCGAAGTGCGCGGTGTGCGGCAGCACCAACAGTTCCGCGGTGGGGATCTGCCCGGCCATCCAGCGGGCGTGCGCCGCCGGGGAGAACACGTCGTCCTCACCATGCCACAGCAGCACCGGTACCTGGATGTCGGCCAGGTTGAACCCCCATGGAGCGCAGAAGGCCAGCGCGTCATCGATCCACCCGGCTGCAGAGTGCCGCAGCGCTTCCGCGAAGTTCTTCGCCAGCAGCATCCGGATCCCGCCGTCGGCCACCACTCGCCGGTCGGACTCCGGCATCTCGGGCCCGAGCGTCGCCACGTGGCTCATCGGATCAGCCTTGATCCTGGCGGCGGTCAGCCCGAGCTCCTCGATCAGCGATTCCGGCGCCGCCGCGGCGGTGGTGAACTCGCGGACATTGGATTCCGACATCCCGGCGTACCAGTCAAGCCCCTCAGCCCCCCGCGGTGCTATCGAAACCAGCACTCCGGCCCTGGTTACCCGGTCCGGCAGCATCGCCGCGCACGCGAGCGCGTGCGGCCCGCCGCCGGACCGCCCGATCACCGCGAACCGCTCTATGTCCAGATGGTTCGCGATCGCAAGGACATCAGCGGCTACGTCCGACACCAGCCGGGATGCCATCCGGTCAGAGCCGCCATACCCGGGCCGGTCGAAGCTGATAAGCCGTACCCCGAGTTCGTAAAGCACCCGCCCGCGGGGAAGAGGCCCCACCCGGCTCCCGGGTGTTCCGTGCAAGTAGACCACCGGATGCCCGGCCGGGTTCCCAGAAACGCGCACTGCCAGTCGTCGGCCGTCCGCCGCAGGAACAAAAATGGTCACTTCGACGATACACAATCCCGCCGGTAACAGGCCCGATAACAAGGCGCGCCGCAGGGCCTGACAAGTTCGCAAAAGTCCACCGCATAGATCCCCATATATCGATCACACCCGGTACCACGCGCGCAGTCAAGGCAGGCGGGCGCGCCGCACTTCGGCGGTCTGGCCCGACAGCCACGAGAGCACGTCGGGGATCATCTCAAGCGCACCGAAGTGAGCGCGATCCGGCGGAAGCTCTAGGCGTGCACCGCGGATCCGCGCTGCGAGCCACTCGGAGTGCGCGACTGGTGAGAAGACATCCCGCGCGCCATGTCAGAGGTATAAAGGGATTAGCGTCCGAAATCTGTGTCGCGGAACCGCGAATGTCGGTTCCCTCCTTTGTTTTACGTCTTGTCCTGACAGGTTGATACTAGGCACGACGCATGTCGATTAGGAAGCTCATGAGCGGGG
>Ga0302314_10015856_pt1 | contig 12781 bp, 7 predicted proteins | sample III_Palsa_N2_3_FD_200533 | JGI IMG/M metagenome (GOLD analysis project Ga0302314, IMG submission 200533) | Peat permafrost microbial communities from Stordalen Mire near Abisko, Sweden - III_Palsa_N2_3 | ecosystem: Environmental > Terrestrial > Soil > Palsa > Peat permafrost | place: Sweden...
GCCAGCGCCCGCAGCGCCGGGGCCGACCGCGCCGACAGCACCCACGGCACCACACCACCAGCCACCACCGGCAGCACCGCCGACGGCACCGACGCAACCGGCTCAGCGGAGGCTTCTTCGAGGATTACGTGCGCGTTGGTCCCGCTGATCCCGAACGACGACACACCCGCCCGCCGCGGGCGCCCGTCGGACTCCCACGAGCGCGCCTCGGTCAGCAGCCGCACCTCGCCGGCCGTCCAGTCCACATGCGGAGACGCCTCACCCGCATGCAGCGTCGCCGGCAGCGTCCCGCGCCGCATCGCCTCGACCATCTTGATCACCCCGGCCATCCCGGCCGCGGCCTGGGTATGGCCGATGTTCGACTTGACCGACCCCAGCCACAACGGCCGGTCCTCCGATCGGTCCTGCCCGTAGGTCGCCAGCAGCGCCTGCGCCTCGATCGGGTCACCGAGCGTGGTCCCCGTCCCGTGCCCCTCCACCGCATCCACGTCCGAGGCGGAAAGCCGGGCATCGGCCAGGGCCCGCCGGATCACCCGCTCCTGCGACGGACCATTCGGGGCGGTCAGGCCGTTGCTCGCCCCGTCCTGGTTCACGGCACTGCCCCGGAACACCGCGAGCACCGGATGCCCGAGCCGCCGCGCCTCCGACAGCCGCTCAAGTACCACCACCCCGACGCCCTCCGCCCAGTTGGTGCCATCGGCATCAGCGGAGAACGCCTTGACCCGCCCGTCCGCGGCCAGCCCGCCCTGCACCGAGAACTCCGCGAAGGTCCCCGGGGTGGCCATCACCGTCACGCCCCCGGCCAGGGCCAGCGAGCACTCACCGTTGCGCAGCGCCTGCGCCGCCAGGTGCATCGCCACCAGCGACGACGAACACGCCGTATCCACCGTCACCGCCGGACCTTCAAGCCCGAACGCGTACGCCACCCGGCCCGACGCCACGCTGAGGGTGTTCCCGGTCATCCGGAACCCGTCCGCATCACCGTCGGCCAGCCGCGAGGCGTAATCCTGTGAGTACAGGCCCGCGAAGACCCCGGCGTCCGTCCCCTTCATCGCGGTTGGATCCAGGCCGGCCCGTTCCAGGGCCTCCCAGGACACCTCGAGCAGCAGCCGCTGCTGCGGATCCATCGCCACCGCCTCACGCGGCGAGATACCGAAGAACTCCGCATCGAAATCCGCCGCGCCGGGCAGGAAACCCCCTACCCGCGCATAGTCCGCCGGCTCGGCGTCCCAGCCGCGATCGGCCGGGAATTCCCCCATCGCGTCCACGCCGTCCGCGACCAGCCGCCACAGATCTTCCGGCGATGCCACCCCACCAGGGAAGCGGCACGCCATGGACACGATCGCGATCGGCTCACCCGCCGACCGTGGCAGAACCACCTCGCCGGTGGTCTTTTTCGTACCCGAGCCCAGCCGTACCAGGTGCTCGGCCAGCGCCTGCGGCGTCGGGTAATCGAAGACCGCGGTCGGCGACAGCGCGACTCCGGCCGCTCGGGCCAGGCGGATGCCCAGATCGACACCGGTGAACGAGGTGAAGCCCAGGTCGTGGAAGGCGAGCGTCGGGGCGACCGCACCCGGATCGTCGCGGCCGAGCAGGGCGGCGGCGTGCTCGCGCACCAGGTCGAGCATGACCAGCGTACGTTCAGTCGGGGCTAGCCCGGCCATCCGCCGGTCGAGGGCGGAGCTGGTCGCGTCCGGTTCCGGCGCGGCCACTGAGCCGAGCCAGTAGCGGGAGCGCTGGAACGCGTACGTCGGCAGGGGCACGTGGGCAGCCGGGGGCGCCCCGAACACCGCGTCCCAGTCGACGTGTACGCCCCGGACGTGCATTTCGGCCAGAGCGGCGATCACCGACCGCGTCTCCGATTGCCCGGCCTGGAGCGCGCTGACGAACACGGCGTCGCGGCCGGGCAGGCAGGCGCGGCCCATCGCGGACAGCACCGTGTCCGGGCCGATCTCGACGAACGTGGTGACGCCGGCCTCGTCGAGGGCACGGATGCCGTCGAGGAACCGTACGGTCTGCCGGACGTGCCCGACCCAGTAGTCGGCCGAGCTCATCTCGTCGCCGGTGACGGCGCGCCCGGTTACGTTGGACACGACCGGGATGCGGGGCCGGGCGTAGGTGAGACGCTCCGCGACCTCACGGAACTCGGCGAGAATCCGGTCGGCGTGCGAGGAGTGGAGGGCCCGGTTCACCTTCAGCCACTGGCATTGGCCGCCGTCGGCCCGCCAGCGCTCGGCCAGGCCGGTGAGCTGGTCGCGGTTTCCGGCAAGGGTGGTGCTGACCGGACCATTGAGCGCGGCGATCGAGACGTCCGTCGCTGCCGCCGACTCGAGGAACGTGCGCACCCCATGCTCCTCGCCCCGCAGCGAGAGCATGGCGCCGTCCGACAGGTTCTGCATGAGCCGGCCGTGCTCGGCAACCAGCGTGCAGGCGTCGGCCAGGCTCAGAATGCCGGCCACGTGCGCGGCCGCGAGCTCACCGATGGAGTGCCCGGCCAGCAGATCCGGGGCGATGCCCCAGCTCTCGTAGAGGCGGAACAGCGCGACCTCGACGGCGAACAGGGCGGGCTGGCTGTAGCCGATCTCGTTGATCAGGTCGGGGTCGCGCAGAATCTCGGCCAGGGAGCGGTCGAGGTGCGGATCCATGACCCTCTCGACCTCGGCGAAGGCGCGGGCGTAGGCCTCATGCGCGGCGGCGAGTTCGAGGCCCATCCGACCGTGCTGGCTGCCCTGCCCGGAGAAGAGGAACGCCATGCCGCCGGCGCTGGCCGTGCCGCGTACGACGCCGTAGCGAGCGCGGTTGTCCGCGATGGCGGCCAAACCGCTCGCCAATCCCTCGCGGTCAGGGGCGATCACGACGGCGCGGTGGGCGAACGCGGTGCGCGTGGTGGCCAGCGCGTGCGCCAGTTCCGGCAGATCCGCTTCGGGCCGATCCGGCCCGTCGAGGTGAGTGGCGAGGCGCGCGGCCTGGGCGGATAGGGCCGTGTCGGTTGCTCCGGAGACGACCAGCGGAAGGACACCGAGCTCGGGACGGTCCGGCGCGGCCGGCCCGGGCGCGGCCCACTCGCCGAGGACGACGTGGCAGTTCGTGCCACCGAGGCCGAACGAGCTGACGCCCGCGATCAGCTCGTCCTGCGGACGTGGCCAGGGCGAGCTTTCCTGCTGGACCCCCAGACCGAGTTCGTCGAACGCGATCGCCGGGTTCGGCCGCTCGAAGTTGAGGCTGGGCACCAGTTCCCGGTGGGCGATGCAGAGCACCGTCTTGATCAGCCCGGCGATGCCGGCCGCGCCCTCGAGGTGGCCGATGTTCGTCTTCACCGAGCCAATCCGCAGCGGGGCGTCCGCCGGGCGGTGCCGGGCCAGTGCGGCGCCGAGAGCGACCGCCTCGACCGGATCGCCGACCCGGGTGCCGGTGCCGTGCGCCTCCACGTACTGGACCTCGCCGACCGTCACCCCCGCCCGCTGGTATGCGCTGATCAGCAGCGCCTCTTGTGCCGCCGCGCTCGGGTTGGTAAGGCTCTCGCCGTCGCCGTCGTTGTTGATGGCGCTGCCGCGGATGACGCACAGCACCCGGTTGCCGTCGGCGATCGCCGCGCTCAGCCGTTTGAGGACGACCAGTCCGGCGCCCTCGCCGCGGACGAATCCGTTGGCCCGCTCGTCGAAGGCATAACAGCGGCCGTCCGGCGACATCGCGCCCGTGTGGGCCATGAGACGGCCACTGTCCGGATCGGCGATGAGGCCGACGCCGCCGACCAGCGCCGTGTCGCACTCGCCGCGCCGTAGGCTCTCGACGGCCACGTGGACGGCGACTAGCGACGAGGACTGTCCGGTGTCGATGGTCAGGCTGGGGCCGTGCAGGCCGAGAAAGTGCGAGACCCGGTTGGCGATGATGCTGCGGTAGACGCCGGTGGCGCTGTGCGCGCTCGGGCCATCCGGATCGTCGAAGGTCAGCCGGGCGTAGTCGTCGCCCATCACACCGAGGTAGACGCCGGTCGCGGTGCCGTGCAGAGAGGCCGGGACGATGCCCGCCTCTTCCAGCGCTTCCCACGCTAGCTCCAGCACGAGGCGCTGCTGAGGATCCATGGCGTGGGTCTCGGCCAACGGGACCCCGAAGAAGCCGGCATCGAACTCATCGATCCGCGCGAGGAAACCGCCCCGCGCCGGCGTTGCCGGATCGGCGGGACGACGGTCGCCGGGTGCCTCCCCGATCGCCTCGACGCCCTGTTGCAGAAGGTCCCAGAACGCCGTCGGGCCGTCCGCACCGGGCAGTCGGCAGGCGACGCCCACCACCGCGACAATGGTGTCCTGACGACCGTGGTGTTCGGAAGACATAGCGCGACCTTGTCCTGTGTGTCAGAGCGTTGACGGGACTGCCGAGACGATCGCCGCACCCACGGTCAGCATCGAACAGTTCACCTAGGACGCCGCTACGAGCCTGGGATCTGAGCATGCCGCGGTGGAATCGGCGCTAGAAATCAGGGTCTAAGAATGTGCTTGCCGATCTGCTGCGGGTGCTGCGTCAGGGTGGTCGTCACGATCACGCCCGTGGCACCGGGATCGGCTGCAGCGGCGCGTATCCGGTTCACCGGAGTGGACAGCACGACTCGGCAACCATCCACACCTTCCTCAAGGGCAACATAAACACACATGGTATCGACAAACACACAAGTTATCGACCGATTGATCATCAAATCGACACAATCACGCAGGCGGCTTGAGGCCTGGTTACTGATTGTGCCGAACGGCAGCGGAGGGTGTCCGGGGCGCATCGCGGAACTCGGGGTCGTCGCAGTGGCCGAGGAGGCGGTGCGGACGCCGGTGGTGTCGATCTAGTGGTGTCGATCTAACAGAGGCGGCCGACGCTTAGACGGCGTCGCCGTCCGCCTCCTGGGCCGGGGAGTGCAGCCGGTCGTGCGCCGCTTTGGCCACCTCGTCGATGGTGGAGAAACGACTGAAGAAGTCCGGCTCGATCTCGAACTCGAAGGTATCCTCGATGTTCAGACCGAGCGCGACCATTGTCAGCGAGTCCACTCCGGAATGCATGAGGTTCTCGGTGGTGTCTATCTCCTCGGGCGACCTCTCCAGCTTCGCCGCGAGGTAATCCGTCAACCAGTTGCGGATTTCGGTGAGGGTAGCGGTACGCGCTTCCATTCCGTCCCTTTCGGTGGTGAACGGCTATATGAGAATTGATAGCATCTCCACCACGGCGATTAGCCGGCACCGATTCCGTGTGGCCCGAGTGTCGCACCGCCCTGGCCGCCCCGCCCCCGGACGCGAGATCATGTTAGCCGACGTGAGATGAGCCCACCGGGCAGAGCGGAGAAACTACAGCGTGGAAGCGATGACCGGCCGGACAGCGACCACCGCCCCCGCCCCCTCGGCGGCCAGGACCGGTTACACCGAGCACCTGGTGTCCGAGGTCAGCAAGATCTCATCCCGGGAGCTGACCGAGCGGGTGATCGAACGGGCGCGGCACGCCGTTCTCGACTGGCTCGGGGTCAGCATCGCCGGGGCGCAGGAGCCGTCAGCCCGCGCGATCCAACAGGTCCTGACGGCCGAGGGGGGCGCCCCCACGGCCCAGGTGATCGGCACCCCTCATCGGCTGACGGCGCGGCAGGCGGCGCTGGCGGGCGGCGTCGCCGCTCACGCGATGGACTACGACGACATGAGCATCGGCGGTCACCCGTCTGCCGCCGTCCTTCCCGCGGTGTTCGCCCTGGCCGAGGAACTGGACAAGGACGGACCGACGACCATCCAGGGGATGCTCTTCGGCTATGAGGCCAGAAAGATGGTCGCCGCCGCGTGCGGCAGCGTCTCGTACGACCGCGGATACCACAGCAGCGGCACCTTCGGCGCATTCGGCGCGGCGATGGCCGCCGGCCGCCTTCTCGAGCTGGATCAGCCGCGGCTGCGGCACGCGCTGGGGATCGCTGGAACCCAGGCGTCGGGCTTGCGGGCGAGCTTCGGGACGATGTCGAAGCACCTGAACGTCGGGAACGCGGCAGCGGTCGGAATCTTGTCGGCCCGGCTGGCGGAAGCCGGCTACACCGGGGACACCGCCATTCTTGAGGCGCCGCAGGGATTCGCCGCCACGCACAACAACGGGGCCGCCGACTTCGACCCGGCGCGCCCGGGAACATCGCTGCGCCAGCGGCTGGCCGTTGAGTGGATCGTGTTCAAGCCGCACGCGCTGTGCGGCGCCACGCACTCCGCGATCGACGGCTTTCAATTCCTGAGGGAGCAGCACGCCTTTTCCGCCGACGACGTCGACGAAGCCGAGGTGTTCGTTTCCGCCCAGCACCTGGAGGTGTGCGACATCGCGGAACCCAAGACCAGCGTCGAAGGGATGTTCAGTATCCGCTACGCCGCGGCGCTGGCCCTCGCGGGGAGCTCGACGGGACCCGCTGCGCTGACCGACGAGAGGATCCAGGACCCCGCCATGGTCGCCCTCCGCAATCGCGTCCGGGTAACGCCGGTAACGCAGGTCCGCGACAGAACCATGCCGACCGAGGTCCGGGTACGACTCACGAACGGCGAGGAACTGAAGGCGCGCGTCAACGCGCTGGCCGTCAAGCCCGACAACGAGCTGCCACGCCAGTGGGAGACGCTGAAAGCCAAGTTCGGCGGCCTCGTCAGCCCCATCCTGGGCGCCGACCGGGCCGACGAAATCATCGCCCTGGTGCAGCGCATCGAGACGCTCGAATCAATCCGCGAGCTCACCGACCGAACCTCGGCCAGGCGCTGACATCCTCTCCGGAGCTTGTAGCCGCAGGGGCCAGGCCCCGTGGCATCTGTCGCCGGTAGCGCCGTAAGTTCCAGGCGACGGGCAGCGAGTGAATGCCGTAGACGACCATTTGCTCGCGCAGCGGGATCTCGCTCGCCGGGGTTGTGAGCCGGAGGCCAGGCAGGCGGGTAATCAGCTCCGCGAGGCCCGTGCGCAGCTCGACCCGGGCGAGTTGCTGGCCCAGGCACAGGTGGGCGCCGTGACCGAAGGCCAGATGGGAAGTTCGGGGGCGGGTGAGGTCGAGACGGTCGGGCTCGGGCCAGCGCTGCTGGTTGCGGTTAGCGACCGGTACGGCCATGACGACGGTGTCGCCGGCCGGGATGGTGACGTCGCCGACGGTCAGCTCCTCGGTGGCGAACCGTGTCGGGCCATTGTGGAAGACCGACAGGTAGCGCAGTAGTTCTTCGACGCCGTTGTCAAGCACGGTCGGGTCATCGCGTACGCAGGCGAGTTGGTCGGGGTTTTCCAGCAGGGCGAAGATGCTCAGGCCGAGCATGTTGGCGGTGGTCTCGTGGCCGGCGCTGAGCAGGGTGGTGGCGATGTCGACCAGCTGCCGGTCGGTCAGCGGCGGGTCGTAGTCGTCGTGGATCAGCCCGGAAATGATGTCGTCGCCCTGGTGCCTGCGTTTGGCGTCCACCAGCTTGGCCATGAATTGGCGCAGCTCGACGCTGGCCTGCCGGCGTTCTTCGCTGGGGCGGGACAGGTCCAGGGCGATCGCGGTGCGGTGGTGGAACTCGGTGCGGTCTGCGTAATCGACGCCGAGCAGTTCACAGATCACCAGCGACGGCAGCGGCAGCGCGAAGGCCTGGACCAGGTCGGCCTGCGTGCCGTCGGCTCGCATCACGTCGATGAGCTGCAGGGCGAGTTCGCGGACGTGGTCTTCCAGGTGTTTCATGCGCCTAACGGTGAACTGGCCGGACAACAGCCGCCGCAGCCGCGGGTGCTGGGGCGCGTCCATGAAGATGAACATGCCGTCCTTGCGCTCCTGCGGGGCGGCAGGACACTGCCCGCCCGGCTGGGCCTGACGGTTGGCCACTTCCTCGGGTGACAGGCTCAGCGTGCTCGGGTAGCGGAGGCGGTCGGAGCTGAAGCGGGCGTCGCCGAGCACGGCGCGCATTTCTTCGTAGCCGGAGACGAACCAGGCGTGGGCACCGTTGAGCAGGTCGATCCGGGTCACCGGGCCCCGGTCGTGCAGGGCCTTCATCGCGGCGGGCGGGTCGAAGGGGCAGCCGTTGCGCTCGAAGATCTCCGACGGGATCATCCGCTGCAGGCTGGTGTTCCGCGGCGTGGCTTTCACGGGGATGAGCCTCCTTGCTACCTGAACGATGATGATCACATCTGTCGCGAATAGACTGTATATGGTGCTTACCTGATGCAAGTCTGGCGTCGGCGCCTTCTCGCTGCGCTCTAAGTTGGTCCTCGATGGAGCGGCCGACACTCGAAAGGGCAGGACAGTGACGGTAAGTCTGCGGGGAATCCGCTTCGCCTATTCCGATGAGGGCTCCGGCCCGGTCGTCCTCACCGCCCATGGGCTGTGCGGCAGCCGGGCCTCCGAACGGCGGGCGAACCTGACCGACTATTCCGTGGTGACCTCCGCCGGGCGCCGGCTCATCGCTTACGACGCCCGTGGCCACGGGGAGTCCGAAGGGACCAGCGACCCGGCCGACTATTCGTGGAAGTCGCTCGGCGAGGACATGATGGAACTCGCCCGGCACTTCTCCCCGGCGGCGCCCGTCTCGGCGATCGGCTGCTCGATGGGCACCGGAGCGCTGCTGCACGCCGTGACGACTGATCCGGAGCGCTTCGACCGGCTTGTCCTCACCGCGCCTCCGACGGCTTGGGAGGCACGAGCCGCGCAGGTCGATGTGTACCGGAAGCTGGCGGACTACGCACAGCAGAAAGGGGTGGAGGCCCTGGTCAAGGTCCTGGCAAAGGCCCCCGTGCCGGCCGTTTTCGCGGAGGTGGAGGGCTTTCCGCCCACCCCGGACGTCGCGGCCGAGTTGCTCCCGGCCGTCCTGCTCGGGGCGGGCCTGAGCGACTTGCCGCCGCTGGACGCCATCGCGCGGATCACCCAGCCGACGCTGATCCTCGCCTGGGCCGGCGACCCGGGCCACCCGGTGTCCCTGTCGGAGACGCTCGCCGCCACGATCCCCGGTTCTGTCCTGCACGTGTCCGAGACCCGCGCCGACCTCGGCACGTGGGGCGAGCGGGCGGCCGATTTCTTTAAGTGAGTCCCGCCCTCACGGTCGCCAAAACCGTCAGCGGATGCGAAGGGGAAGGGTCTGCGGGCCGCGGGCCTGGTTCCCGACCCAGGTCACTGCCGACGGGTCCTGGAGGGTGAACGCCGGGATCCGCTCGAGCCAGACTTCGAGTGCGACCCGCAGTTCCATGCGGGCCAGGTGCGAGCCCAGGCAGCGATGGATGCCCAGGCCGAACGCGGCGTGCCGGTTGACCTCTCGGTCGATGATGACCTCACCGGCCCGGTCGAACTGCGCAGGGTCGCGGTTGGCGGCCGGGAACGGCAGCAGCACCCAGTCGTCAGCCTTCATGTCAACGCCTCGCCAGTGCATGTCTTCCTTCACCAGCCGAGCCATGGTGACTGGCCCGTAGGCGCGGAGGAACTCCTCTATCGCGGTCGGCAGCAGCCCGGGCTCGGCGACGAGCCGCTCGCGGTCCTGCGGGTTCCCGGCCAGATGCCACAGGGACACGCCGATCGAGCTATAGGTCGTGCGGACGCCAGCGGTGAGCAGCAGGGCGATCGTGCCGGTGATGTGCTTCGGCTCGAGCTTGTGACCGTCGAACTCCGCGTTGAGCAGGTAGGTGATGAGGTCCTCACGCGGGTGCTCGATGTGGTCGTTGACCGCCGCGAGCACGTAGACAAACATCTTGCCCGCGCGCTTGATGCGTTCGTCACGCGCCTGGTAGGTGTCTTCGCGCGTAATGGCCCGGACGAACTCACGGAACTGCCCTCCGTCCTCCGGCGAGAGGCCGAGCATGTCGCCGATGACCCGACTCGGGATTTCCTGCGCGTAGTCGCGGGCGGCGTCGACGACGTCTCGTCCCTCGAAGCCGTCGATGAGGGAGTGGCAGAACGCCCTCGTGCCCGGCTCCAGCCGGGCGATCGCGGTCTTGGTGAACGCGGGGAGCAGCAGCTTGCGCGCGTCGTGGTGGAACGGCGGGTCGGAGGTGATAGGCGGCGTTCCGCCACTCGGCGCTGCGTCCCGCGGCGGCCGGAAACTGCTCACGGTGACCGACCGCGAGGAGAAGCGCTCGGTGTCGTAGGCGATCGCCGCGATGTCCTCGTACAGGGTCGGCAACCACGCACCACCGAACCGCTCGGTGTGCGCGATCGGGCACTCCTGCCGGAGGCTGTCCATGATGGGGTAGGGATCGGCCAGCCACTCCGGATCGAGATGGGAGAAGTCAGTCGCCCAGTCCGCAACCGGCCCGGTGATGATCTCGCTGCGCGCGTCGTAAAACCGATCCATGTCCGGGTGCCGGGAGCCTTTGCTCAAGCGATCCTCGACGGCCACGTCACGCCCCCTCAGCAACGGTGACCGCCCGCTCGGGGCAGTTCGCGGCCACGAGGCCGACCTCGCGCTCCTGGCCCGACGGCACCAGGCCGTCGCCGAGGACCTTCCCGTAGCCCTCCTCATCCTCGCCGAACAAGCCAGGGGCGATTTCGTAGCAGCGACCGTGCCCTTGACAGCGCCCGGAGTCAATCTGCACTTTCACTGTTAACCGTCTCCTTATCTTGAGGCTGAATTCCACGGCCTCTTCGGCCACAGGTACGGCAGGTTGACGCCGGGGGCGAGCCCGATCTGCCTGATGCGCTCGACGACGAGAGAGATCTCCTGGGATGGGATAATACCCCCGCCCGCCGCGCTAAGCTGAGCGCCTCACGACAAGCCAGGCAAAACAGCAGTCACACCAAGAGATCAGCGGTATTAGGAAGGAACCGACCGCATGCCTGTCGAGTTCATCGGCCTGATCCGGTGGGGCGAGCCCCGGGCGGAGAGCGCGGGAATGGCGGCATGAGCGCCCAGAAGCGGCAGCTCAAGCTGGGCGCGATCACGACGGGCGTCGGCGGCCCGGGCCAGCCCTACCTCTGGCTCGACGAGGACCTTCCGGTCGATGCCAGCGTCAGCATCGACTGGTACATCGAGCAGGCCCGCCTGGCCGAGGAGGCCAGGTTCGACCTGATCTTCCTCGTCGACGGCCTGTTCATCACCGCGGACTCATCGCCGCACTACCTCAACCGCCTTGAGCCGCTGACCCTGCTGTCGGCCCTAGCGGTCAGCACCAGCCACCTAGGTCTCGTCGCCACCATTACCACCTCCTACAACGACCCGTTCAACACCGCCCGCCGCCTCGCCTCCCTGGAGCTCATCTCCGGCGGCCGGTCCGGCTGGAACGTGGTCACCACCGGCGACGCGGGCGCCGCGGGCAATTTCTCCCGCGACGAGCACTACGACTACGACACCCGCTACGCCAGGGGCCTGGAATTCGTCCAGGTTGCCCAGGGACTGTGGGACTCCTACGAGCGGGACGCGTTCCCGCGCGACCGGGCCACGCGCACCTTCCTCGACCCGGCCAGGCAGCACGCCCTGAACCACAAGGGCGATCACTTCCAGGTCGTCGGCCCGCTGAACGTCGCTCGTTCCCCGCAGGGCCAGCCGGTCATCTTCCAGGCCGGCGACTCCGAGCAGGGCCGCGACCTCGGCGCCGCGATCGGCGAGGGCATCTTCACCAACGCTTTGTCCATCGAGGCGGGCCAGGCGTTCTACAACGACATCAAGACTCGGGCGGCGAAGAAGGGCCGCGACCCGGGGCACATCGTCGTCATGCCCGGTACCGCGGTATTCGTTGGCGACACGGACGACCAGGCCAGGGAGATCAAGCACGAGATCCAGACCAGGGACGGGGACTTCGACCGGTCCCTGGCGGGGCTCGGCCGCCCGTTCGGCTGGCACGACTTCCGCCAGTACGACCTGGACGCCCCGTTCCCGCAAGAGGCCCTCGCCCACGCCGGGCACGGCTGGCGTACCAACGCCGAGAGGATCGCCAACAAGGCGAAGGCCATGGGCTGGACGCTCCGCCAGACCGTGGAGTTCATCTCGAGGCCGCGCCCGTCCCCGTTCGTGGGATCGCCGGAAACGGTGGCCACCCGGCTTCAGGAGTGGTTCGAGGGGCACGCCCTCGATGGCTTCAACTACCCCATCGGGCACCCCAGCCAGTGGCGGCGCTTCCGCGAGGAGGTCGTTCCGATCCTCCAGGAGCGCGGCATCGTCCGCAACGAGTACGAGGCCACCACCCTCCGCGGCAACCTGGGCCTCCCGGTACCGGAAAACCGCTACACGAAAGCCCGCGAGGAGGAGTCCTCCTCGCTGAGGAGCTAAAGCCACAACCACGATCCCGAACGAACGGGGCCGACTCCCCTGTGCTATGCAAAACTTGTTCACATGCGCTGAGCTGGCATTTCGCGCCCGCTAGGCTGCTCTGCGGTATTCGCTGATCAGGCCGTCGAGGACCTTGTGGGTGCCGAAAATGCCTCTTAATCCGCGGGTTCGGGGTTCAAGTCCCTGGCGGCGCGCCCGTGAGGTCTTCACGTTTCGGTGAGGATCATCTTCACGTTTGGGTCTGACAATCTGGGCGCTTGGTGCCCGTGGTCGGGTGCCGGGGTCTTCGGTGCCGCGACGGGGCCTGGTTTCCCTGGTTTTTCCTGTGTCAGGGCGTGCTTTCGCCTGGCTGCTGTCCTGGTGGTGACGGGCGCGGGGCTCGTGGTCGTAGCGGGTGCCGGTCAGGGCGGCCCGGCGGCGAGGCGGGCGAGGGCCTTGCGGCGTCGTTTGCGGGTTTTCGGGGGCAGGCCCTGGGCTGCGCGGCGCTGGGTTTCTTCCTGCCGGGTGTCCCAGGCGGCGAGGATGCGCTGGTTGCGGACGACGAGCAGGCAGGTGACGGCGAGCATCAGTGGGGGCAGGCCCATGAGCCGGCACCAGCC
>Ga0302314_10015857_pt1 | contig 12781 bp, 11 predicted proteins | sample III_Palsa_N2_3_FD_200533 | JGI IMG/M metagenome (GOLD analysis project Ga0302314, IMG submission 200533) | Peat permafrost microbial communities from Stordalen Mire near Abisko, Sweden - III_Palsa_N2_3 | ecosystem: Environmental > Terrestrial > Soil > Palsa > Peat permafrost | place: Sweden...
CATGCCGATCTTCGATGCCCTGCGTCCCGAGGGCCCACGCGACGAGGGGTTCGTTCACGTCGGTGCCGTCGGCGCGGGTCACTACGCCAAGATGGTGCACAACGGCATCGAATACGCCATCATGCAGGCCTGGGGCGAGGGCTACGAACTGCTGAGCGCACGCACCGACCTGATCAAAGACGTGACCGGCACCTTCAAGGCGTGGGAGCGTGGCACCGTAGTGCGTTCATGGCTCCTGGAACTGCTGGTCAAGGCACTGGAACAAGACCCCAAGTTCGCCGACATCGAAGGCTACGTGGATGACTCGGGTGAGGGCCGCTGGACCGTGCAGGAGGCACTCAACAACGCCGTTCCCGTTCCGACGATCAGTGCTGCGATCTTCGCGCGATTCGTCTCGCGCCAGGGCGACCAGTCGCCGTCGATGAAAGCAGTGGCCGCGCTCCGCAACCAGTTCGGCGGTCACGCGGTTCACAAGAACACCTAGGGTGCGGCGGGTAACTGTCGTGGGTCGACGAGAATCGATGTGAGAGTCGCGCACCTGAGTCTCACCGACTTTCGTAATTACGAGTCCGCCGACCTGAGCCTCGAGCCCGGCCCGAACCTCTTCGTCGGAAGCAACGGCCAGGGGAAGACCAACCTCGTCGAGGCACTCGGCTACCTCAGCACGCTGTCGTCGCACCGGGTGTCGACGGACCACGCCATGATCCGGACCGGACAGTCGGCTGCGATCATCCGTGCGCGCCTCGTAAACGGCGAAAAGTCGGTTCTCGCCGAAGTCCAGCTGAACCGCGTCGGCGCAAACCGCGCGCAGGTGAATCGATCGGCGATTAAAACGCGGGAACTGCCGCGCTATTTCTCGAGCGTGCTTTTCGCGCCGGAGGATCTCGCTCTCGTGCGGGGTGATCCATCCGGTCGTCGGCGGTTTCTCGACGAACTGCTTGTGCTTCGAACGCCGCGGATGAGCGGTGTGCTGGCCGACTACGACCGGGTGCTGAGACAGCGTAATTCCCTGCTCAAGTCGGCGCGGGCCTCGGACGTCCGTGGCAACCTGACCACGCTCGACATCTGGGACGAGCGGCTCGTCGCGCTCGGCACCGAGATCATCGAGTCGCGCGCGACCCTCGTCGACGAACTCCGTCCGGAGGTGGATAGCGCGTACACGGCGATCGCCGGAGCGGAGCACGTCGCATCCCTTGCCGGGCGACTCAGCATCCTGTCCTCGGGAATGGATGAGGATGCGCCGGATCTCGTCATCGAACCGGCGAGCGCCGACCGCCTGACGGCGGCACAGACAACAGAGGCATTTGTCGCGGCTCTCGCGCGGCTGCGGCGTGCGGAACTCGAGCGGGGGATCACCCTCGCCGGGCCGCATCGTGACGATCTCGTGCTCACCCTCAACGACCTGCCCGCGCGGGGATATGCGAGTCACGGTGAGTCCTGGTCATTCGCACTTGCTCTCAAACTCGCCGCCGCGGCAGTTCTCCGGCGCGAGTCGACGGCGGGAGATCCTGTGCTCATTCTCGACGATGTCTTTGCGGAGCTCGATGAGTCCCGCCGGGGACGACTCGCGGCCGCGGTAGAAGGATTCGAACAGGTGCTGATCACCGCAGCGGTCGGGAACGACGTTCCGGTCGCGCTGTCAGGAAATTCCGTGCGCATCCGTGGCGGCCGGGTACTGGAGGACGGCCCAGATGACTGATCCGGTTTCCGGCGATCGCCCCGACGACGGATCGTCCATCGAGAAGGTTCCCGAACACGTCGCGGTGTACCTGCGCATGCGTGCCCTCTTCGGTGAACCGGGTAAGCGGTCGCCCGATGCGCGAAAACGGGCCAAAAAGAAGAAGGACGGTGGCAGCGTTCCCTTCGGCGGCGGCCGAGATCCCCGCGGGATCGACGACATCCTGGACGGACTCACCGTGCGACTCGGCTGGACGTCGCCGCTGGCCAGGGCAGACCTGATCGCGTCCTGGACCGAGCTGGTCGGTGCAGAAACGGCCCAGCATTCCGAGCCGGTGGCCATCGACGAAGGGGTGCTCACCGTGCGCTGCGACTCGACGGCCTGGGCAACCCAGTTGAGAATGATGCGCGGCCAGATAACGACCAGCATCGCTGTGAAGTTTCCGGATGCGGGCATCCAGTCAGTCAAATTCGACGGACCGAACGCCCCCTCGTGGAAAAAGGGCGCGAGATCGATTCCCGGCCGTGGCCCACGCGATACCTACGGTTAGGAATGCAAAACACTCCAGCCGAGCCCTAACTCTCCCCAGTGGGGCGTCAAAGCCCGCACAAGGGCATCCCATTTGGTAGAATTGTGAGGTCGTCGGGACCTCCTCATGGAAATATCCCCCGAATGACACGATCGATCTACGCGGCGGGAGCCACTGCTATATGAATACGGAATCAACCGACCTGCCCGAAGACAGCGCGGAGATTCCTTCGCCAGACCTGCACACCGCAAGTACTCCGACCGACGTCACCCCCGAGGTGCCGGTTCCCTTCGTGCACGAGCGCAAGGGTCCGGATGACAGCTACGGCGCTGACCAGATCCAGATCCTCGAAGGACTGGAAGCGGTTCGCAAGCGTCCCGGCATGTACATCGGGTCGACCGGCCCGCGCGGGCTCCATCACCTGGTCTACGAGGTTGTCGACAACTCGGTAGATGAGGCGCTCGCCGGCTACTGCGACGACATCAAGGTCTTCATTCGCAAAGACGGTTCGATTCGCGTGCGTGACAACGGCCGCGGCATCCCTGTCGAGATCAACAAGCAGGAGAATAAGTCGACCGTCGAGGTCGTCATGACCATCCTGCACGCTGGCGGTAAATTCGGCGGCGGCGCCTACACGGTTTCCGGCGGGCTACACGGAGTCGGTATCTCGGTGGTCAACGCGCTGTCGAGCGAGGTCGACACCGAGGTGCGCCAGCGCGGGTATGTCTGGCGGATGAGCTTCGCCAACGGCGTGCCGACCGGTCCGCTGGAGCGCGGCGAGGAGACGACCGAAACCGGGACCCAACAGACATTCTGGCCGAGCAAGGCCACCTTCGAATCGGTGGAGTTCGACTACGAGACGCTGCGTTCCCGGTTCCAGCAGTACGCGTTCCTCAATAAGGGGCTGCGCATCACCGTTACTGACGAGCGCGGCGACGAGGATGTCACCGAGGTCTACAAATACGACCGCGGACTCGTCGACTACGTCGAATATCTCAACAACGCGAAGAAGAACGAGCTCGTGCATCCCGAGGTCATCGCCTTCGAGTCCGAGGACACCGAGCGCAAGATCTCGCTGGAACTGGCGATGCAGTGGACCAATGGGTACACCGAGAGCGTCCACACCTACGCGAACACGATCAACACGCACGAGGGTGGCACTCACGAAGAGGGGTTCCGCGCGGCCCTCACCACGCTCGTCAACAAGTACGCCCGCGAGAAGCAGATCATCAAGGAGAAGGATGAGAACCTCTCCGGCGATGACGTGCGCGAAGGACTGACCGCGGTCATCTCCATCAAGCTCGCGGAGCCACAGTTCGAGGGCCAGACCAAGACGAAGCTCGGTAACACCGAGGCGAAGGCGTTCGTGCAGCGCGTCGCCGGCCAGCAGCTCGGCGACTGGTTCGACGCGCATCCCACCGAGGCGCGCAACGTCATCCGCAAAGCGATCCAGGCATCCCAGGCGCGCATTGCGGCTCGCAAGGCCCGGGAACAGACCCGCCGCAAGGGCCTGCTCGAGTCCGGCGGCATGCCCGGCAAGCTTCGGGACTGCTCCAGCAAGGATCCGTCGCTGTCGGAGATCTTCTTGGTCGAGGGTGACTCGGCCGGCGGTTCCGCCGTCCAGGGTCGCAATCCGGAGTTCCAGGCGATCCTTCCGCTGCGCGGCAAGATCCTGAACGTGGAGAAGGCACGCCTCGACCGGGCGCTCGCCAACAACGAGGTACAGGCGATGATCACCGCCTTCGGTGCCGGTGTCGGTGAGGACTTCGCACCCGACAAGGCCAGGTATCACAAGATCGTGCTGATGGCCGACGCCGATGTCGACGGCCAGCACATCACGACCCTCATCCTGACCCTGCTGTTCCGCTACATGCGCCCGCTGATCGACCACGGCTACGTCTATCTCGCCCAGCCGCCGCTCTACCGGCTGAAGTGGTCGAACGCCGAGCACCAGTTCGTCTACAGCGACCGCGAGCGCGACGTCCTGACCGAGTCGGGTCTCGCGGCCGGCAAGCGGATGCCGAAGGAGAACGGTATCCAGCGCTACAAGGGTCTCGGCGAAATGGACTACACCGAGCTGTGGGAGACCACGATGGACCCGGCGACCAGAACTCTCATGCAGGTGACTCTGGACGATGCTGCCGCTGCCGACGAGATCTTCTCGACCCTGATGGGCGAGGACGTGGATTCGCGTCGCACGTTCATCCAGCGCAACGCCAAAGACGTTCGCTTCCTGGATATTTGATTCTCCCCTTCGACAAGCCCAGGGCCACGGACGACGAGTCCAGGAACCGGTAGAGGAACACAATGGCTGATGTAACAGAACCAGACGGCACCACCCCGACCGAACCGACCTTCGAGAACGCGGTAGTTGATACCCGCCACGACAAGGTCGAGCAGGTGGACCTCCAGCTCGAGATGCAGAGGTCGTACCTCGACTACGCGATGAGCGTCATCGTCGGTCGCGCACTCCCTGACGTTCGCGATGGTCTCAAGCCAGTGCATCGCCGTGTCATCTACGGCATGTACGACGGCGGCTACCGTCCCGACAAGGGCTTCAACAAGTGCACCCGAATCGTCGGCGACGTGATGGGGCAGTTCCACCCGCACGGCGACTCTTCGATCTACGACGCTCTCGTTCGTCTGGTGCAGCCGTGGAGTCTCCGCTACCCGCTGGCTCTCGGCCAGGGCAACTTCGGTTCGGCCGGTAACGACGGCGCTGCCGCGATGCGATACACCGAAACCAAGATGGCCCCACTGGCCATGGAGATGGTGCGCGACATCGACGAGGAAACCGTCGACTTCCAGGACAACTACGACGGCAAGACCCAGGAGCCGGTCGTGCTGCCCGCTCGTTTCCCGAACCTCCTGGTGAACGGGTCGGTGGGCATCGCGGTCGGCATGGCCACCAATATCCCGCCCCACAACCTTCGCGAGGTCGCGGATGGGGCGCTCTGGGCGCTCGAAAACCCGGAGGCGTCGCGTGAGGAGTTGCTCGAGGCACTCATCCAGCGGATCAAAGGACCAGACTTCCCGACCGGCGCCCAGATTCTCGGCATCAAGGGCATCCAGGATGCCTACCGCACGGGTCGCGGCTCGATCACCATGCGCGCGGTCGTCGCGGTCGAGGAACTGCAGGGCCGTACCTGCCTCATCATCACCGAGCTTCCGTACCAGGTGAACCCCGACAACCTCGCGCTCAAGATCGCCGAGCTGGTCAAGGATGGTCGTGTCGGCGGCATCGCCGACATCCGGGACGAGAGCTCGGGCCGAACGGGCCAGCGGCTCGTCATCGTGCTGAAGCGCGACGCCGTGGCGAAGGTCGTTCTCAACAACCTGTACAAGCACACCCAGTTGCAGGACAACTTCGGCGCCAACATGCTCGCCATCGTGGACGGCATCCCGCGCACCCTTCCACTCGACGGGTTCATCACGAACTGGATCGATCACCAGATCGACGTCATCGTTCGGCGCACGGCGTTCCGACTTCGCAAGGCGCAGGACCGGATGCACATCCTGACCGCCTACCTGAAAGCGCTCGACGCGCTCGACGAGGTGATCGCGCTCATCCGCAGCAGCGCCGATACCGAGACGGCTCGCGACGGGCTCATGGGGCTGCTGGACATCGACGAGCTGCAGGCTCGGGCGATCCTGGATATGCAGCTTCGTCGACTCGCGGCTCTCGAGCGACAGAAGATCATCGATGAGGCCGCGGAGCTCGAACTACTCATCGCCGGCTACGAGCGCATTCTGGTCACCCCCACGGAGCAGCGCACCATCGTGCGCGAGGAGCTCGAGGAGATCGTCGGCCGCTTCGGCGATGATCGCCGCACCGAGATCATGTTCGGCTTCGACGGCGACATGAGCATGGAAGACCTGATCCCCGAGGAGGAGATGGTCATCACGATCACCCGCGGCGGATTCGTGAAGCGCACCCGCAGTGACAACTACCGCAGCCAGCACCGCGGCGGCAAGGGCGTCAAGGGCGCACAGCTGCGCGCCGACGACGTGGTCGAGCACTTCTTCGTGACCACGACCCATCACTGGCTGCTGTTCTTCACCAACTCGGGCCGTGTGCTTCGCGCCAAGGCCTACGAGATCCAGGAGGCCGGCCGTGATGCGAAGGGCCAGCACCTCGCGAACCTGCTCGCACTGCAGCCCGGCGAAGAGGTAGCCCAGGTTCTCGACATCCGTGACTACCAGGCGGCGAAGTACCTGGTGCTCGCCACCCGCGACGGCCTGATCAAGAAGACCGCTCTCACCGACTACGACACCAACCGCACCGGCGGCATCATCGCCATCCACCTGCGTGAAGAAGACGAGCTCGTCTCGGCCATGCTCGTCGAAGAGGACCAGGACGTGCTGCTCGTTTCCCGCAAGGGCATGTCGATCCGGTTCACTGCCTCCGATGCCGCGCTGCGCCCGATGGGACGATCAACCTCCGGGGTGATCGGAATGCACTTCAGGGATGATGACCAGCTGCTCGACGCGAGCGTAGTCTCCGACTCGGGTTACGTGTTCGTCGTGACCGAGGGCGGATACGCGAAGCGCACGTCGGCCGACCAGTACCGCGTGCAAAACAGGGGCGGTTTGGGCATCAAGGTCGCCAAGCTCCAGGAGGCACGCGGCGACCTGGCGGGCGCGCTGATCGTGGATGACGAAGACGAGGTCCTTGTGGTTCTTGCCAGCGGCAAGGTGGTACGGTCATCCGTGGCCGAAGTTCCGGCCAAGGGCCGGGACACCATGGGCGTCGTCTTTGCCCGGTTCGCGGACGACGACAAGATCATTGCCGTCGCGAAGAACAGCGAACGCACAGTGCAGTTAGAAGACGTGGAATCGCAGGAACCGGGTTCCGAGGATGCAGCAGGGGTTACTGCCGCGGACGAGGATCTGGAATCTGGAAAGGACGAGTCGGTAGATGAGTAGCGTCGCGGAGCAGCTCCAGCGCAAGTCGCAGCGAGCGGTCGCCACCAAGCAGGTCCGGCTGAAGCTGGTGTACCTCGACTTCTGGTCGTCGGTGAAGCTGTCGTTCCTGATCTCGGTCTGCGCGGGAATCGTGCTGGTGATCGCCGCCATCCTCATCTGGGTACTGCTCGACGCGCTGCAGGTGTTCCACTCGCTGGACGGAACGCTCCAGGACATCCTCGACAACCCCACGTTCTCGATCGAGTCGAGCGCTTCACTCGTCACCGTCGCCGGATTCGCGTTCGTCGTCGCACTGCTTAATGTCGTCGTCGGCACGGCTCTCGGGGCGATCGCCTGCGTGCTGTACAACTTCAGCGTGCGTCTCACGGGCGGCCTTCTGGTCGGCTTCACCAACCAGTAGCGGCGGGATTTCGCGTCGGTCTGCCGGTGCGATACTCTCGTATCTGCTCCAAGGGGGTATAGCTCAGGCGGTTAGAGCGCTTCGCTGATAACGAAGAGGTCCGTGGTTCAAGTCCACGTACCCCCACTTTCGCAACAAATGCCGGTCCGTATTGCGGCCCGGGGCCTTAGCTCAATTGGTAGAGCGCCTGCTTTGCAAGCAGGAGGTCAGGGGTTCGATTCCCCTAGGCTCCACAATCCCGAGCGCCGCCACTGATGGCGGCGCTTTCTGAGTTAAAAGCTCGCGCTCGGGCTTGTGGAGCCTATCGGCGTCTCGAACCCATGGGGTCCCCGCCGGCCGGTTCCGACGCATGGCACACACCAAGTGGAGTTTCTCCGTCGGGTGACTGCCATGTGGCGGCCGTGTGCGGTGGGGCGTCGATTCCCCTAGGCTCCACAATCCCGAGCGCCGCCAGTGATGGCGGCGTTTTGCTTCAGCACCGGCGCTTGCGTTATTCCTAGCGATCGAGGGGTTCGTGGAATACACCCCAACCCGCCACCGGTTAACCCCGCTATGACTACCCCAACGACTATCCCCAACGCTCACGCCTCCGGCACCTTCTCGATCGGCGGCGACGTTCCCGTCGCGCGACTCGGTTTCGGCACGATGCAGCTGACCGGTCCCGGTGTGTGGGGGGAGCCCGAGGATCGCGCATCCGCGATCGCCGTCATCCGTCGCGCGGTCGAGCTCGGCGTGACGCTGATCGACACCGCGGATGTCTACGGTCCGTATGTCACCGACTCCCTGATCCGCGAGGCACTTCACCCGTATGCCGACGACATCGTCATCGCCACCAAGGTCGGTTTCACCCGGCAGGGTCCCAACCAGTGGATCCCCGTGGGTCGCGCCGAGTACCTGCGCCAGCAGACCGAGTTGAACCTCCGCAATCTCGGTGTCGAAACCATCGACCTGCTGCAACTGCACCGCATCGATCCGAAGGTATCCATAGAGGAGCAGATCGGCGAACTGAAGAAGCTGCAGGACGAGGGCAAGGTGCGTCACATCGGTCTCTCCGAGGTCTCCGTCGACGATCTCGATGCTGCGCGCAAGGTGGCGGACATCGTGTCGGTCCAGAACCTGTTCAACCTCACCAACCGCAGCTCCCAGTCGGTGCTCGATTACGCGGATGCCAACGGTCTCGCGTTCATTCCATGGTTCCCGCTGGCCACGGGCAAGCTCGCGGGTCCCGGCAGCGCCCTCGCCGAGATCGCAGCGAGCCAGGGCCGAACACCCAGCCAGGTCGCCCTCGCGTGGCTGCTACATCGCTCGCCGAACATCCTTCCGATCCCGGGAACATCGTCCGTGGCTCACGTCGAAGAGAACATCGCGGCAGCCGACATCGAACTGACCGACGCCGAGTACGCAGAACTCGACGCGATCGCTTAACGGCGAAATCGCACTTACCTACGTTCTGCGGCGGGCTGAGCGTAGGTAGGTGCCATCTCGAGTGACCTCGACCTACTAGGAGGGCTGGACGTCGCCCGTCGGCTCGGTGAGCTCCTCGTCGTCGATCCAGAGGTCGTCGTCGGCGCGCAGCGTCTGCCAGGCGGCGTAGGCGATGCCCGCAAGAGCGACAACGCCGACGGCGATGAGGATGTAACGGCCGGGCCCCGCTGACGGCTTCGCCTTGACGACGCCCGTCTTCGCGGCGACCGCGCGACCCTTCGAGACCGCCGACCGACCGGCTTTGCTTGCCTTACCCACGGCGGCGCTCACATCAGGGGTGCGCGCAGAGTCGAGAACCGCGAGTGCAGACCCGAGAGCGGACGAGACGGCGGGCAGCACGTCGTCCGAAATGTGCTCGCGAGCGCTCGAGGCTATTCCGGCCGCAGCATCCTTACCCGCGGAAACCCCGGTGGCCAGCGCAGAGGACACCGCCGGACGAACCCGGTCGTTGAACGCGTCATGCCCACGCGAGATGGCTTCGTTTCGCGCGTGCCGACTGGCGGCGCGAATCACGCGGCTCGCACGCTGGAGAACCTCTTTTTGATCATCGAGCAGATCCTGGGCATCGCCCTTGAGGCGATCGATCTCGCGCTGCTGCTTTCGTGACGGTGCCATTGAAAACCCTCCGTGATGCTCATCCAAGCGAACGAGTACATCCTGCCACCCAATACTTTGTGGCGGGTACCCGTTGACCTGTGCACCGGCTGGGTGCAAGCTCCCGGTTCCGCGGGTGACGCTATGCAAGAATTGCAGTCATGTCTGCTCACACCGCTGTCGCTACTATCCACACCAACAAGGGCGACATCACCGTCAACCTGTTCGGAAACCACGCCCCCAAGACCGTGGCCAATTTCACCGGCCTCGCCACCGGGTCCAAGGAATGGACCCACCCGGCCACCGGCAAGGTGTCGAACGACCCGCTCTACGACGGGGTTATCTTCCACCGCATCATCCGCGACTTCATGCTGCAGGCGGGCGACCCGCTCGGCCAGGGCACGGGCGGCCCCGGCTACGAATTCGACGACGAGATCAACCCCGAGCTCAACTTCAACGAGCCCTACATCCTTGCCATGGCGAACGCGGGCAGCCGCGGCGGCCACGGCACCAACGGCTCGCAGTTCTTCATCACCACCGTGCCCACCCAGTGGCTGCAGGGAAAGCACACCATCTTCGGTGAGGTTGCGGATGACGAGTCGAAGAAGGTCGTCGACGCGATCGAGGGCGTCGACACCGACGGCCGCGACAAGCCCCTCACCCCGGTCGTCATCGAGAGCATCGACGTCGTCGAGGGCTGAGCGCCTCACTCGACGAAGGATCTCCACGCTCGATCACTAAATGACTGACGCCGCGCACAATCCCGACGACTACTGCTATCGGCACCCTGATCGCCTCAGCTTCGTGCTGTGCGAAAAGTGCGGGCGAACCATCTGTCTCGAGTGCCAGAACCATGTGAACGGCCAGGTGCTGTGCCCGGATGACGCGCGCCGGTCGAACGTGATCATGATGCCGGTCAACCAGCGGCCGCCGAAGCCCAAGCGTGTTCGGCAGCAATCCCGGTTGATGGGCAGGATCACCGAGCGGGTGCCCATCGTCTCCTTCGTGCTGATGAGCGCGATCACCCTCATCTGGCTGGTCGATCTCATCGCGGGTGCCGGCGTGATCGAGTCGCACCTCTGGGTGATTCCGCCCTCGCTCGGCGGACCGGCTTTCGCTCCCTGGACCCTGATCACTTCCAGTATCTCGTCCCCTGCGGGGGGTGACGGGTTCATCTCGGTCGTCTTCAACCTGTTCAGCATCTTCATCATCGGGCGAATCCTGGAGCCGGAGTTCGGCCGGGGCAAGTTCCTCGCCGTCTACCTGCTGGGTGGACTCGGCTCGTCGGTATTCGCTCTCCTTTTCGGTGGAATCGTGACGGGCGCCAGCAGCGCGATCTTCGGGATGATCGCGGTTTACGCCGTGCTGATGCGTCGACGTGGTGCCAACATGATCTGGCTGTACGCGGTGCTGGCGATCAACATCATCTCGATCGCGCTGTCGAGTAGCCGGGCGATCATCTGGCAGGGTGCTGTCGGCGGTCTCGTCGTGGGCGTCGGAATCGGGTTCGCGCTGCTGATCGAGGGAACAACCCAGAAAGACCGCCAGCAGCGTCTCATCCTGATCGGCATAGCCGTCGTCCTGGTGGCGGCCGCGATCGCCAGGTCGCTGATCTAGTTCATGACCGACGCACTTCCCACGCTGGCCTCGACCAACTACCACTGCTATCGGCATCCCGACCGCGAGACGTTCGTCAGCTGCCAGCGGTGTGGTCGGCCGATCTGCGGCGAGTGCCAGACGATCGCACCCGTCGGCGTGCACTGCCCCGAGTGTGTTCGCGAAGCTCGTGGCTCCTACCCGGCGAGCGTGCGTCCGATCGGACGTCGCATCGGTCGGGCGTTCAGCCCCACCAACGGACGCCCGGTCGTCACCTACGTCATCATCGGACTCTGTCTCGTGATCTACGGTATCCAGTTCCTCACCGGCGGCGACAGCAGCCCCGTAACGAAAGACCTGATCTACGCGCCGGTCTACACACCGACGCAACCGTGGCGGATGCTGACAAGCCTGTTCATCCACGAGTCGATCATTCACGTCGGCTTCAACATGTACTCGCTCTATGTTGTTGGTCCCGCACTCGAATCGATGCTCGGACGGGTCCGTTACACCGCGCTCTTCCTGGTGGCGGGATTCGCCGGATCGGTTGGCGTGCTTCTCATCGCTCCCGCGGACCAGCTGGTGCTTGGCGCATCCGGAGCGATCTTCGGACTCTTCGGTGCCTATTTCGTCATCGCCCGGCGCCTCGGGGGTAACGCAACCTACTTCCTGGTGATCATCGTTTTGAACCTGGTGATCGGCTTCATCCCGGGCTCGGGGATCGCGTGGCAGGCGCACGTCGGCGGTCTGGTCGCGGGTGTCGCGGTCGCGTTCATCTACCTGGAGACGAGGTCGCGAGCACGACGACCGGCGCAGGTACTGCTCGTGGCGGCAGTCGTGGCGATCCTCGTCCTCGTCACGATCGTCAAGTCGAGCCTGCTCAGCTGAGTCGAACGCGAACCGTTTGGTTATCCACAGCCGCGTCCACAGTGGGGATAATTACAGCCCTGTAATTAGTAGCCGCGCCGCCTGTGGAGAAGGCTGTGTGAAACTAGCGCCAGCGCGTGGTCATCAGGAAGCCGACGGCCATGATGCCGAACCCGACGACGATGTTCCAGTTCTGCAGCGACGGGATCGGCGCATTGCTCCCGCTCACGTAGAAGACGATGATCCACACCAGTCCCAGCAGCATGAAGCCGAACATGAGCGGCTTGAACCACACCGGATTCGGAGCCTGCGCCCGGGACTCCTGCGTCCTGGCGGGCTTGGTATTCGATGAACGGGCCATGCGCACGAGTGTAGCCTGTCAGCCGGTGGAGCGTCCCTGCGCCGGATTGCTCGCCCGTCGAGGCACAAATGCCCGGCGATTTTCGAAGTTCATGGACTTACAATCGTGCCTATGACCATCGACGGGGGACGGGCGGAATCACCGCGCGCGGGCGGGGGCCCGAGAAGGCCATCGCGCGCACGACGAACCCGTCGAGTGAGTGTCGTCGGTGTACTCGGGGAGATCCTCATCACCGCGGGAGTGTTCGTGCTCCTGTTCCTCGGCTGGCAGATCTGGCTGAACGACATCATCGAGGGTGCCGCACAGGACACCCAAGCGCAGAAGCTCAGCCAGAGTTGGAAACAG
>Ga0302314_10015858_pt1 | contig 12779 bp, 12 predicted proteins | sample III_Palsa_N2_3_FD_200533 | JGI IMG/M metagenome (GOLD analysis project Ga0302314, IMG submission 200533) | Peat permafrost microbial communities from Stordalen Mire near Abisko, Sweden - III_Palsa_N2_3 | ecosystem: Environmental > Terrestrial > Soil > Palsa > Peat permafrost | place: Sweden...
ATCGTCAGTCAGGCTTGCCGCGGACTTGAATACGCGCATCGCGGCGGCGTCGTTCATCGTGACGTGAAGCCGGGCAACCTCCTGGTCTCGGATACCGAGGTCGTCAAACTGGCCGACTTCGGGATCGCGCGTGCGGCCGACCAGTCGAGCATCACTCAGGTCGGCTCGGTGCTTGGCACCGCCGCCTACCTTGCTCCTGAGCAAGCTCGTGGCGAGCACGCCGGACCACGCGCCGACCTCTATTCGCTCGGGGTCGTCACCTACCAGCTGCTGTCAGGCAGGCTGCCGTATGAGGCCGCATCGCTGTCCGAGTTGGCGTTGAAGCAGCAACGCGAGCTGCCGACGCCGCTTGAGCAAATCAACCCGTTGGTCCCACGAGAACTCGCCGACACGGTCGCGCTGGCGCTCGAGATCGAACCTGAAGCCCGGCCTGCCGACGCGCTCGAGTTCGGCGAGTTGCTGCGTGATGGCGCCAAGGGAATCTCGCCGTTCCTCGACGACAACCCGACCCGACACCATCAAAGCAGTGCATTCACACGGGTGCTCGGTGCCGGCGACCGTGGGGTGGATCGGACGGCGCTGACTCAGGTCACGCCCCGCGTTACGCCTAAACCCGACCCGCACCTTGAGCCGCCAACGCACGCGACCACGGTCAAGCCGCTGGCACTGAAGACCGTCCCTGTGGGGCGCCGGAACGACTTCAGCGATGAGCCCGCCAAGCGCAGCAGTGGATTTGCCCGCGCGATGCGCCGGCTCGGGTTGTCCTTGCTGATTCTGCTGGTGCTTGGTGTCGTGATCGCCGCTGTCATCGTGGTGCTCGCCAACCAAGCGCACGACTCCGTGATCCACTACGAGCAGATCGTCGCGCACGACGTCCACGGTGAGCTGCATGCCGTGCAAAATCTGATCAACCGCTACACGAAGTAGGAGTCTTAGATGAGCACGACACGGAAGTCGTACGGACAGCCCCGCCCAGGTGGCATCGGGATCACGACGCGGACGCTTCAGTGCTTGGGTCTCGGCCTGGCAGCAGCTGGTCTGCTGATTCTGGCTGGCACCGGGACAGCGCCGGCTGCCAACACCGGCTCGAGCTTTGCTGTGTACAGCGGCTCAAAGCCGCTGAGGGACTATGCCCCGGGGGCGGTGCTGAAGACCCGCACGCTCAACTATCACCTGACGGGGATAGCGACGCCGCTCAAGGTGGTGCAACTCCTGTACCGCTCAACCGGCTCGCTCGGGTATCCGACCGTCAACGTCACCTCGGTGATCGAGCCACCGATCAAGCCTGCCACGGTCCGCGTCGTGTCATACCAGTCGTTCTATGACTCGCTGAACCCCGCTGACGAGCCTTCCGCCGCAATCACTGGTAACCAGACGGTCGGGGGCGAGGTTTGGACTGCCGAGAACGGTCTGATCGCCGATCTCCTGCTGGATGGCATCACAGTCGTCGCCTCAGACACCGAAGGTCAGAGCGCTGATTTCGCCGCAGGTCCGGTGTATGGGAAGAACACGCTGGATTCGATCGGCGCTGCGTTCAAATCGCATGCAACTGGGATTCCGGGCAGCGCAAAGGTCGCAATGCTGGGCTACTCAGGCGGAGCCATCGCGACCGGTTGGGCAGCGCAGCTCGCGCCGTCATATGCACCCGACGTGAACAAGCGCTTGGTCGGCGCAGCAGAGGGCGGCATCCTCGTCGACCCCGCCCACAACCTGCAGTACATCAGTGGTTCAGTGCTCTGGTCAGGTGTGATGCCGATGTCGATCATCGGCCTTGCTCGGGCGTACAAGGTCGATCTCGAGAAGTACATGAGCCCTTACGGAGTAACGCTGTACAAGAAGATGCAGAACTACTCGATCGCCAGCGCGCTCGGCGCCTATCCCGGCTTGACGTGGGCCAAGCTCGCCAAGCCGGCCTATGTGAACCCTGACAGCGTTGCGCCGTTTGTGAGCACAGTGAACAAGCTTGACCTGGGCGCCCGGCCGATGCCGACGATCCCGATGTTCATGGGTCAGGGCACCGGTGGCGTGCTCGAAGGCACAGCGGTCAGTGCTCAGTACGGCGCGGGCGACGGCGTGATGGTTGCCGGCGACGTCCGTTCGCTGGCACGCAAGATCTGCGCCTCCGGGGATTCCGTCGACTACCAGCAGTACGACTTGAGCCACGTCACTTCCGTTCCGCAGTGGCTTCCGCAAGCCACGGTGTGGGTTCTTGATCGCCTCGCTGGCGATGCAATCCCCAATAACTGCTCATCGATTGCTCCCGGCAACTCACTGGCACTGCAAAAGCTCGTGAAGCGGCACTAGCCGCCTCGCGAACAGACGCCGGCGCTCAGCCGCTAGGCGAACTGATCGCCTGGGGCGGCTCCCGCCATCAGCGCAGCACTGACCGCCGCCAACCGCCCGCCGTCGATCGCCGCGCGCAGATCGGCCATCAGCCGGTTGATGAAGCTCAGGTTGTGAAGCGTCAGCAGCCGCGGCCCAGTCGTCTCGCCAGCTTTCAACAGATAGTGGAGATAGCCGCGGGTGAAGCCGGCGGCACAGGTGGGGCAGGGGCAGCCCTCAAGGATCGGCTCCTGCGAGCCACGCCAACGCCCCTTGGCCAGGTCAACGCGCCAACGCGCGGCCGGGTCAGCCACGACCGCGACTCCGTGCCGTGCCAGCCGCGTCGGCATCGCGCAGTCGAAGGTGTCGATGCCCTGCCCGACGCCGACGATCAGGTCGTCGACGTCACCGATTCCCAGCAGATGCCGCGGCCGCTCCGGCGCGACGCGCTCAAGCGCGGCGGTCGTGAAGTCGACGACAGAGTGCATCTGCTGCTTGTCCTGCCCGAGTGAGCCGCCGATTGCGATCCCCGCCGTGGCCCGCGCCGCAACCGCCTCGGTCGATTCAAGCCGTAGGTCAGGCTCGATCCCGCCCTGCACGATCCCGTAAACCGACTGGCCCGCCGGACCGTGCTCAGCGTGCCACGCGAGGCAGCGGTCAAGCCAGCGGTGGGTCCGCTCGGTCGAGCGCGCGGTGTACTCGCGGGTGACGTGAAACGGCGTGCACTCGTCGAACGCCAATGCGATGTCGGAGTTCAGCGCCGCCTGAACCGCCATCGAGGTTTCCGGCCCCATGAAGCGCTCCGTCCCGTCCACATACGAACGAAAGCGAACGCCATCCTCGTCAATCGACAGGATCTTCCCATCCGACCCGCTGGCACGGCTGGCGCTGCGTCCCTTGATTTCGTCGGCAACGCTGCCGTGGCCCATCGAGAACACCTGAAAGCCGCCCGAGTCGGTGATGATCGGCCGCGGCCAGCGCATGAACTGATGCAGCCCGCCGAATTCGCCGATCAGCTCAGCCCCGGGGGACAGCATCAGGTGAAACGTGTTGCCCAGCACCATCTCGTAGCCGAGCTGCTCGACGTCACGCGGTTCAAGCATCTTCACCGAGCCGCGGGTCGCCAGCGGCACAAACGCCGGGGTCTGCACGCTGCCGTGTGTTAGCTGCAGCGTGCCAGTGCGGGCGCGCGAGTCGATCGCCCGCGTGCGAATCTCAAACATGGCGAGGACGGTATCCGCTGCGGGAGCCCGCTTACCGGCTGGGCTCCCGTGCTGGAGCGCTCAGCAGGTGCTAGTTACAGATTGCGCAGCGGCCTTCGTCGCAACGGCAGACCGGCACCGCAAGCACGACCTTGCCGGGGCCCCACAACCGCAGCCATCCCCGCGCGCTCGGCTTATCGCGGTCCTGATGGCCGCCAGGCCAGCAGATCTCAAACAGCTGCGCGGTGACCAAGTCGCCCTCAGACCGCTCACGTGCGGCTGCGCGCACGTGAATCGCCATGGCGCTGTGGTTCTCCGGGAACTCGAGCATGCTTGTAGTACGTCGGTGCCGTCGCTCCGATACCCGCTATGTGACGGATGTCAAACATGCGCGCTCGCGGTAGGGTGCAAATACCGTGTTTCGACAACGAGGAGGCAGTTGATGCCGCAGCCCAGTAGTAGCGGTCCGGGGGAGACGCCGAAACCGGCGACACCACGCCGCGCACCCGCCCGTAAGCCAGCCGCAAAACCCGCAACCACCCGCAAACCAGCCGCCGTCAAGGCCGCGCCGGCGAAGGCCGCCGCAGCCGCCGCCAAGCCACGCGCGACGGCCGCAAAGCCAAGGACCACTGCCGCGAAGCCGCCCGCCGCGAAGCCGCCCGCAGCGAAGCCGGCCGCGGCTAAGCCGGCGGCAGCGAAGCCGGCCGCGGCTAAGCCAAAGCCTGCCCCCGCGAAGTCGAACGATCCGCTGGAGAAGCTGAAGGCGCTTGAGTGGCCCGAGTTCGACGCGCTGGTGGTGAAGATCAAGGAACTGTCTGAGTCCGGCGAGATTGACAAGGCGATCAAGGTCGCGAAGAAGCAGGCGAAGGAGATCGGCAAGCTCGCCGACGCATTCCTCAAGGCCGCGCGGGACCGCAACAAGAAGAAGTAACCCAGCGCCCGAGGCGGGCGGCGGGCCTGGCTACCAGGCCTGCTGTCCGCCGCAGTGGGGGCAGTCGACGGAGGTCTGCACCGCAGCCTCGAACACCAGACCGCAACTGCAGTTATACGTCGCGCTGTCCTGCGTCAGGTCGTGATCCCGGCGCTCACTCGCCCGCTCAGCAGGCAGGACAGGCTCGGGTGCCGAACCGGGTACGTCTCGCACTGTCTTTGAGATGCGACGACGCCTCTGGTTGGTTGTGGCTCTTGCAATCACCTAGTAGTAATAACGCCTAAAAGGGCATTTGGTTTCGTTGCCGGTCCATTTGGGGAAGCCCTGATGACGAAACGCTAACACCCGCCCCGGCGCTCACTCAGGTGCTCGAACCCTGACGGATTGCTCGGGAACTCCGGTATGGGACAATCCCCCGCGCATGGACCCAAGTCGTAAGCGCACGATCCGTTTGACCGTCGCTCTGACCGCCGCGCTGTTGTTGGCGACGGCACTGATCTACGTCAGCTTCACCGCTGGCCGCGATGAGTACACCGCGTCAGAGCTGCTGAAGAACGCAAAACCCGGCGGTCAGTACATCCTCGCCGGAACGGTGCTCGACGGCTCCGTTCACCAGCAAGGCCGAATGCTGCGCTTCGCGATCCGCGACCCCAGTAAGCACGTCGCGGTCACAGTCAGTTACTCAGGGATCGTGCCCGACCCGTTCGCCCAGGGGCGCGCCGTGCTGCTCAACGTCGCCGACGTCAACGGCCGCTTCGTTGGCCAGGGCAACTCGCTGACGACGAAGTGCCCCTCGAAGTACGTCGCAGCGTCCGGGGCTTACTCCTAACTCCAAATGGGGCAGCTCGGCCGCGCCATCTTGCTGCTGGGCCTCTGCGTTGCCGTATACGGGATCGGCGCGTCGATCTACGGTGCCCGCAGCGGCCGCCGTGACTGGGTTGTGTCGGGTCGCCGGGCGATGTACAGCCTGTCCGGCTTGATGATCGTCGCGTTCGTGCTGCTTGAGATCGCGTTCGTCCGCAACAACTTCGCCTTCAAGGTTGTCGCGCAGAGCTCCGCGACCACGATCCCGACGTTCTACAAGATGGCCGCGCCGTGGTCCTCGCAGCAGGGATCACTGCTGTTGTGGGTGACGTTGCTGTCCTTGTGGTCGAGCATCGTGCTCTACATCACGCGTAAGCGGATGCGTGAGATCGCCCCGTGGGCGACGGCGACCCTGCTCGGCTTCGCCACCTTCTTCCTGTCACTGGCTGCGTTTGCAGCCAACCCGTTCGACACCTTCTCCGCGGCCCAGACTCCGGCTCAGGGCAATGGCTTGGACCCGTTGCTGATGCACCCGAGCATGATCATCCACCCGCCGATGCTCTACACCGGCTACACGCTGATGGCGATCCCGTTCTCGTTCGCGCTCGGCGCCTTGATCACGGGCAAGCTCGGCTCGGAGTGGATCCGCGACACGCGACGCTTCGCGCTGGCCGCCTGGCTCGCGTTGGGAATCGGAATCATCCTCGGTGCGCGCTGGTCATACACCGAGCTGGGCTGGGGCGGCTACTGGGGCTGGGATGCGGTTGAGAACGCAGCCCTGATGCCATGGTTGATGATCACCGCCTTCATCCACTCGATCCAGATTCAGGAGAAGCGAGGGATGCTGAAGGTCTGGAACGTGTCGCTCGTGCTGCTCAGCGGCGTATTGACCGTGTTTGGCACGTTCCTCGTGCGCTCAGGCTTCCTCGATTCGATCCATGCGTTCGGTGCATCAACCCTGGGCATCCCGTTCCTCGGGCTGCTGGCCTTGATGCTTGTCGGCACCGTCAGCCTGATCATCTACCGCCGGGAATCGCTGCGCTCCGATGACCAGATCGACTCGCTGCTCTCCCGTGAGGCGATGTTCCTGTTCCAGAACCTAGTGCTGGTGGCGCTTGTCTTCGTGATCTTCTGGATCACGTTGTTCCCCAAGATCTCACAGCTGATCAGCGGCACTCAGATCTCGGTCGGACCGCCGGCGTTCACGCCGTTCGTAGTCCCGCTCGCACTCTTACTCGTGCTGCTGACCGCGATCGGCCCGATGATCTCCTGGCGCCGTGCGACGCTCGCCAACCTGCGCAGCAACTTCGTCGGCCCGGTGTCGTTTGGGCTGATCGTGCTGATCCTCGTGCTGATCCTGACCGACGCCGGGCGCAAGCCGTTGGCGGTAGCGATGTTCGTACTCGGGGCGTTCGTGATCGCCGGGGTTGTACAGGAGCTGTATCGCGGCACCGCCGCGCGCCGGGCGATCACCAAGGATGCTTGGCCCGCCGCGCTGGTCGCATTGGTGCGGCGAAACCGTCGGCGCTACGGCGGCTACTTGGTCCACGTCGGCGTCGCCGTGCTGCTGATCGGCATCGCTGCATCCTCATCGTTCCAACACTCGCGCAACGTGTGGCTGCGTCCCGGGCAGTCGATCTCACTGGATGGCTACATCTTCCACTACGTACGGCCGACGGAAACGGCTACATCCGAGCGGATCAGCCTCGGCTCAATCATCGATGTCACGCAAAACGGCAGGCACGTTGTCACGCTCAACACCTATCGCTCGATGTATCCCTCGACCAACCCGAGCGACGGGGTGATCGGCCGTTTCTTTGACAGCTCAAACGCCGACAGCACGATCGGCCTCGATGCCGGACCGTTCCAGGACATCTGGAGCGTGGTCAACAGCTCGAACCTGACGCCGGTTGCTAAGGACATCACCAAGGGCAACGCATTGTTCGCGGCCGAGTACAACCAAATTCTGAAGAAGACGGCGCATGACTCAAACGCCGCGTTCAACCGCGTCGTGGCTGAGAGCCATTTCTACGAGTACCGCGACCTTGCCGTCAATGGGATCGCCAGCAAATACGTACAGCACCCGTGGCCGGTGCAATTCCTGTTCATCGTCGATCCGCTGGTCAGCTGGCTGTGGTTCGGCGCGATCATCATGGCGTTTGGCGGCTTCGTCGCGCTTTGGCCGATGCCGTTCGCGGCGCGCCGCCGCGAGCTCGCTCTGTATCGCGCGCGGGTCGCGCGTGATCTCGCCTAGCGGCGGGCGATCAAATGGCCTACGTCGTTCTCGTGGTACTGCTGCTCGCTGTCGTGTTCGTGGTGAGCACACCTCTGCGCAGGACAGCGGCCAACCCTGGGCCCGAGCCCGACGAAACCCGGTCAACTGCGCGACTCGACCTCGAGGCGGCCCGTGATGCCAAGTACCGCGAGATTCGCGATGCCGAGCTTGATCATCAAACCGGCAAGCTGTCGGATGCAGACTTTGCGGCGGTGGACGCCGGTCTACGCACCGAAGCGATCGAGATCCTGCGCCGGCTCGACCACAGCGAGTAGCTACCATCTGCAGCCGTGACCACTGTTCTTGACTTCCTCCAGGTAATCCTCAGCGTCGGCCTCGTCGGCCTGATTCTGATGCACTCGGGCAAGGACGCAGGCCTGTCCGGCGCGTTCGGCGTCGGTTCCGGCACCGGTCCGATGGGTGGCGGCTCGCTCGTCGAGAAGAACCTCAATCGCTGGACGATCGGCTTCGCAGTCGTGTTCGTGCTGAACACGATCGCGCTGATCAAAATCAGCTAGTCGTCGCTCCGCCGCGTCAGGCGGTCCGGCCGAGGTTGTCGACCAGCCGCAGGAGGTCCAGCGGACTGAACGGCTTGGTCAGGAACAGGTCGGCGCCAGCCGCCGAGGCGCGCCGCTCCACCTCCTCGGCGTGTGCGGCCGTCAGGATCACAATCGTCGCCGCTCTCGTCGTCGGGTCAGCCCGCAGCGCCGCCGTGGTTGCGATTCCGTCGAGTCGCGGCATGTCGACGTCAAGGAACACAAGTCGCGGTGGCTGCGCGCGTGCCAACTCGAGCGCCTCGAGGCCGTCGCCCGCCTCGTGCAGCTCAAACCCGGCAACGTCCTCAAGCGTCGTCGCGATCAGCTTGCGGATGAATGGGTCGTCGTCGACGATCAGAACCGACGAGCTCAACCGATCTGCTCGGCAATCCGCGCGAACGTCTCGTCGGGAATCTCGTCGAACGCGGCAACGACCGCGGGATCGAAGTGGCTGCCGGCGCCGGCCATGATCTCGGCTCGGGCCTGCGCCCAGGACAGTCGTGCGCGATAGGGCCGGTCGGTGGTCAGCGCATCAAGCACGTCAGCCACCGCAAACACCCGCGCAGCGAGCGGGATCTGCTCGCCCGCGAGCTTGTCCGGATAGCCCTCACCGTCCCAGCGTTCGTGGTGGTGTCGGACGACCTCGGCCGCGACGCCGAGGAAACCGATCCCGGCCACGATCGATGCGCCGACGACCGGGTGACGCTGCATCTCGGCGCGCTCGTCACAGGTCAGCTTGCCCGGCTTGTAAAGGATCGCGTCCGAGATCGCGACTTTGCCAACGTCGTGAAGCAGAAAGCCGAACTCGGTCGCTGGGTCAGCGGACAGCTCGAGACCCATCGCCTGCCCCAGCGTCAAGCTGTAGGCGGCGACGCGCTCGGCGTGCTTGGCGGTGTAGGAGTCACGGGCCTCGACGGCATTCGACAGTGCGCGAACCGTGGCCATGTAGGACTCCTGCAACTCCAGCGAGCGTGCACGCTCCTGCTTGAACGTCTCCCGTAGGTCGGCGGCGTAGCGCTCGAGCTGATGCTCCTTTGAGGCCGCCTCGCGCTCGTGCCGAGCAAGTTCCTCCAGCAGTCTCGCCACCTCGGCCTGTAGCTGCGCAATCGCGGTTTCAGTTAACCCGGTCTGCTGTTCGACATCAGGCATAGAGGCTGAGCCTACCGCGCCTTGGCCCGCGATTTCCGCGGTGAAGCCGCAAGCTTTGGTGGTGCAGCCGCAGCTGTGGTCGGGGCTGCGGGGAGTAGCACTGTGAACGTCGTGCCGCCCCCCGGTTCTGAGGCGACCGAGATCATTCCCTGGTGGAGCTCTACCAGAGACTTGACGATCGATAGGCCGAGGCCGGTGCCGGGCGAACTACGATCCTCGCCGCCCCGGTAGAAGCGATCGAAGATTCGCTCGGTCTGCTCCCTGTTCATTCCAACACCGCTGTCGATCACCTCGAGTTTGACGAGCTGCCCGTCAGCCGAGACACGCACCACAATCGAGCCGTTGGCTGGCGTGTAGAGGTGAGCGTTGGTCACCAGGTTGGCAATGATCTGGCGCAGGCGTTGAGGATCGGCGAGCGCCGGCTGGACTACGGGGTCAAGCTCAAGCGTCAGCGATTGCCGTTTATCGGCGATCCTCGGGCCCATCAGCTCGATCAGTTCGGTGACGATCGCGCCAACGTCGACGACTTCGATCTTGATCTCGACGTGGTCGGCCTCAAGCCGTGCGACGTCAAGCATGTCGTCGACGAGCGTGACCAGGCGCTCGCTCGAGCGCAGAATGATCGAGACGAACTCTCGCTGGCGAGCGCTCATCCCCTTAGGCGACGCTGCGAGCAGTTCAACAAAGCCCTTGATTGATGTCAGCGGGCTGCGCAGCTCATGCGATGCGGTGGCGATGAACTCGCTTTTGGCCCGTTCCAGCCGCGCGCGCTCGGTGACATCACGGATCGTCCAGACAGTGCCTGCCGAGCGGTCCTGTCCGAGTGAGGCGGCGGTGACCGACAAGGTTCGACCACGGTGCTCAAGCTCGACCTCGCCATCGGCAAGCGCCTTGCGCGATGGAAGCGGGCTGTTTCGGCGGTCGGTCTTGGTGCCTGGCGTCAGTTCGGGGACGAGTTCTTCGGCGCGAGGGTTGACCTGCGCGATGACGGTCGAGTCGGGTTCGGTGACCAGCAGGCCATCACCGAGCGACGCGATCGTCGTCGCCAATCGGGCCCGCTCTTGTTCGACCCGGTTGGTAGCCAGCTCGAGGTCGTCGGCCATCGCGTTGAAGGCGAGCGCGAGTTCGCGGAGTTCGGTCGGGCCGTCCGGATCGACACGCTTCTGCAGGTCGCCTGAGGCCAACCGCCGGGTTGCGTCAAGCAACGAGTCGATCGGGCTGCGCATCGAACGGATCAAGGAAGCGACGAGTGCCAATGAGCCGAGCAGTGCGATCAGTCCCGCAACCGTGATCAGGATCAGCGCGCGGCGCGACTGAGATTGGGCTGTTTGCTGGGCGGCGGTCTGCCGCGCGTGCGCGCGGTCCTGGATCTTGGCGGCGGCCGCCAGCACCGCCTCCGGGCTTGTCGCAGTTGTTTCGTTGCGCACGAGCGTGGTCGACACGCCGCTGCCGAGAGCAAAACCCAGCTCGTGGTTTGCCGCTATTTCGTACGCCGCCCGCGTGCTATTCAACGCTGCGAGCGCCGCGGCCCGCGCGTGGGGGGCGGCACTGTTGTAGGAGGAGCGGACATCGTCGAGCACAACGCTGGCCGTCGCGACTTCAGCGGCCGCGGTCGCCAGCTGTGCGGTGTTGCCGAGTGTGTCCTCGTAACGCTGTCGCGCGTGGTAGAGGCTTGCGACGCCGAGTGCGGCGATTACCGCCAGCAGCAGGGTCAACCCGATCAAGGCGACGCGGAGTGAGCCTGCAATTGAAGGTCGGCGCATTTGCGGGGACTTTAGCCCGGGGTACCATGGGTGACCTATGGGCCTCACACGGATGTGGTCGCGTCAGCTGTTCGGCGTCTCAGGCGCTGCGCTCGCTGTGCCCGGGGCGTTGGCCTTGACGCTGGCGATTCTTGCCTTGGGCGGCACGTTTGGGCATCTCGCTTCGATCGGCCAGATCATCGGTGGGCCGTCACTCGCTCGGGACACGGGCGCGGCTCCCGGCGTAGCAGGCGGGACGCCGCAGCTTGCGGCGGCGATCGGCTCCGCGCCGAACTTGAGCTCAGCCCTGCGGGGCGGCGCGGGTACGATCGCCCACACCGGCCGCTCTACCACCTCCAGAAGTACGACGACGACGACGACGACGGCGCGGCGCGGCGGCGCGCAGGGCTCGGGTCACACTCACGGCGGTGGTGGCACAACGACCACAACAGTTGGTGGAAGCCCGCCAACCACCACGCCAACCCACCCGCAGACGCCAGTTGGCGCGCTGCTGGGGAAGGTCGTCGGGCTTGTCAGCGGGACGGTCGGAAACGTCACCGGTGCACTGGCAAAGGTGCTCGGGAAGTTGCCGCACAGCCGCTCGCCGAGCGTCGGCGCTTCGAAGTTGCTGGGCGGTCTTTAGTCGGTGATTCCGGGCACGGTGGGCTGTGTGTTCCACACTCCGCCGAACCAGCCTTCGGCCAGCGTGACCGAGCTACTTCCTCCCGGGTAGTAGCCGACCGCGTTGCACGCGCTCGGGTCCGTACACGACACCCCGTACAGGTCGGCATCTCCGCCTCCCGGTATCGGTGTGGCACCCGGATCAGTGGTCGGCTGATTTGTCCATCCACTGCCGGGTGTCCAACCCTCGGCCAGGGGGATCTGCGGCCCGGCGGTGCTCTGCGAGTCGCCGACCGCAGTACAGGAATCTCCAGCTGAGCAGGACACGCCTTCCAGGTAGCTGTCGGAGCTGACGGGCGGGTTGTAGCTGTTCTGGATCGTCCAGTGATGGCCGTTCCAGCGCTCGGCTAGGCTCGAGACGACAAGTGTCTTGTGAACCTGGCTGTCACCGACTGCGGTGCACGCGTTAGAACTCGAGCACGACACGCCGTTCAGGTAGACGTAGGTCGCGCCGGTCACTCGCGGCGTGCTTTGCACGCGCCAACGAACGCCGCCCCAATGCTCTGCCAGGGTTCGGTCACCGCCCTGGTTGTTGGTGTAGTAAGTACCTACCGCGGTACACGCTGTTGTGCGCGCACACGACACGCTCACGAGCGAGCTACCGAGACGGGGGGCGGGATCGGTGGTGGCCTGCACCTTCCAGCTGTGGCCGTTCCAGCGCTCGGCCAGGGGTGCGTCAGCACCGTGCCTGTTGACGTAGCTGCCAACGGCGGTGCACGCGCGTGAGCTGGTGCACGACACGCCGTAGAGGTAGTTCTGCTTGTTGCGCCCAGCAGGGTTGACCGTGCGCATCGCTTTCCAAGACGAGCCGTTCCAGCGTTCGGCCAGCGTTTGCGGGCTGCCGCCGCCCGGTCCGATGCTGCTGAAGCTGTAGCCGACCGCGACGCAGTACTTCGCGCTGGGACAAGACACCGCCGAGAGCGAGTCGCTGTCGTGTCCGCGCGGGTTGGGCAGCGACTGAACTGACCAGGTATTTCCGTCGCCGCGCTCGACAAGGGCGAGCGGGTAGCCGTAGCGATTGCTGACGTATTGCCCGACCGCGGTGCAGTCGTTCGCGCGGATGTTGGCGGGGGTACACGAGACGCCTGCGAACGTGCCGTTCGGGGGCGTACAGCCACGGATGCAGGCGACATGTGG
>Ga0302314_10015859_pt1 | contig 12778 bp, 13 predicted proteins | sample III_Palsa_N2_3_FD_200533 | JGI IMG/M metagenome (GOLD analysis project Ga0302314, IMG submission 200533) | Peat permafrost microbial communities from Stordalen Mire near Abisko, Sweden - III_Palsa_N2_3 | ecosystem: Environmental > Terrestrial > Soil > Palsa > Peat permafrost | place: Sweden...
CGGCGGGGAAGGCGGCGGTGTTGCGGCTCTGCTCGGTGCGGCCGGGGGCGCCGCCAGCGACATTGACGAGGACGACGGGGAGGTTTTTGTTCCGGAAGGCGGCGGCGAGGGTGGCGGCGCGGGGGACGACCTCGGTAGCAGCAGCGGGGGCGAGGGAGACGATGCCTTTTTGCAGGTCGATGATGACGAGGGCGGTGCGGGGGTCGAGGGTGGTGAGGGGCATGGGAGTTTTGCTTTTGAGGGGTTAGAAGGGTTTGAGGTTGGGGCGGGGAATCGTCGTCAGGGGCGCTTTTCTGCTGGCGGAAGCGGGACACCTAGTTGAGGATAGGCTCGCATAATCGCGATAGTTGAGGTTAGGCTCTAATATGTCAAGTTCCACCGACAAGTCCCACAAGTCAAATAAGCTCACCAAGTCCAAGGAGCGGGGGGCGCTGGCGCCGCAACGGAGTCCGGGCAGGTTGCGGGTGGCGGCGCTGCTGGAGGCGGGCGCGGCGGTGATTGCGGAGAAGGGCTATCAGGCGGCGACGATGGCGGAGATCGCGGCGCGGGCGGGGGCGCCGATCGGATCGCTTTATCGCTTTTTCCCGAGCAAGGAGGTGCTGGCCGATGGGCTGATCCAGCGGTTCGGCGAGCGGGTGGACGAGACGTTCGCGAAGATCGAGGGGCAGCTGCCCGGGCTGCCGATGGCGGGGTTGGTGGAGGCCTTTCTCACGTTGATGGACGATCTGGGCGGGGAGCGGCTGGCGATGCGGGCGCTGCTGGAGGGGTATGCGGAGTGTTCGGTGAAGCGGGAGGCGTTTCGCAAGGGGATGCGCCGCCGGATTGCGCGGATGCTGACGCTGCGCTCTCCCGGGCTTCGGCCCCGGACGGCGGCGAATATGGCGGTGATGGTGCTCCAGAATATGAAGATAGTGGGGGTGCTCCGGCAGGAATTGCGGGGCGAGGCGTTGGCGGGAGCGCTGGGGGAGCTGCGCGAGATGACGCGGGTTTATCTGGCGAGTCGGTTGGAGGGGTAGCCGGAAGCGGGGGTTCGCGAGGCGGGATGATCGGGGGGCGCCCCGGCTGGGGTTTTGTGAGGAGAGGGATCGGTTACGGGGCGGTTTTTTATGAGGGTGGGGTACCGGTGGTGTCGCTTCGCTCAACCACCGGCTAATGTCTGCGACCCCTCCGGGGTCGAAGAGGGAGGCCTCGAAAAAGACAGGCTTCCGCGAAGCGTGCGCGGATCTATCGAGAGCGCTTTCAGGTCAAGCAAGCTCAAGATTCCTCTCCCATAGAGGTGACGGATCGAGTCATAGCCAGAATGCCTGCGCGGTAGCGCACGTAGTTTCCAGGGGCAACCAATTTGCATGGCCGGGAGGCAATCCAAGGGGGCGCAGCCCCTTTGCGCCGTACAAGTTGCCCCCTTGCATCCCGGTCCGCCCGTAACCACGCACGTTCGATCTGCTCCCGATTCTCGCCACCTGAAACCGATGAGCCCGCTCTCCCGCGCTTCTCGCGTCCGCGTGGTAGCAGCCACTCAAACTCGGCGTGATCTCCCTTTCCCCGCCGTGGCGGTCTTCTTTTTCCCCTTCCGCCGCTTCTTCGGCGGGGGAATGACACCGATCCTCGAATCCCGATAGAGAACGGCTTGGACGATTTTCTCGGCGATGGTCTCGAAGTCCTCATTCGCTTCAGGAAGGTAGAGCCATTTCCCAAGGACGGAGTGCGGCGCAAGGCCGGGGAAGGCGGCGCTAAGGACAGCATGATGCCGCCGCTCGGTGCAAACCAGAAGACCACGCCACGGATCTTCCTTCGCCATGAAGCAAAGCATGGCCTTGCCATCGAGGTAGGCCATCTTCGCCCCGAACATGGGGCGGAGAAGAAAGCTGTCCTCTTCCTGCAGCGGTTCCCAGAGCCAGGCGTAGGGGTGGGTCTTTTTGCCAGAACCGAAGGCGAAATCAGGGAGCGCAGCCATGGGGAATCTCCATTAGGAGAAGGAACTCACTCAGCTCACTCGGAGACGATCTCGATCTTGTCGGCGAAGAGGAAGAAGCGGTTCGGCGCGTCGGGGTAGGCGTGGATGGTGCCGGTGACGAAGAAGGTGATGTTGGAGAAATCGGGGAAGGCGGCGATTTGGTCGCGGAGCTGGGGATCGATCTTGCTGTAGAGGACCTCGATGGTGTCGTCGTCCTGGCGCATCTGGAAGGTGAAGGGGTTGTCGGAAGCGAGGTCGTAGGAGCCGCGCATCCGGACGGTGTGGTTGAGGTAGCGGGCGGGGTTGGCGAGGAGATCGCTGTAGGTGGTGAGGCCTTTTTTGGCGGGGTCGACGGCGCCGGCGGTGGGCGGGGGCGGGATCTCGAGGGAGGCGGCGAGGAGGAGGTAGCTCCCTTTCTGGCCGCCCGGGAGGGGGAGGATGGAGCCTTTGACGGTGAGGGGTTGGTTGGAGAAATCGGGCTCGTTGAGGAGGCGGAGGCGGTCGGGGTTGGGGAGTTTGCTGAAGTCGACTTCGATCTCGCTGACGCCGCGCCAGAGGCTGAATCTCTGTTGGTCGGGGTCGCGGAAGTCGAAGCGGCCTTTCATGGTGACTTCGGCGTTGAGGAAGTTCTCGTAATGGCGCTCGATCTGCGGGTAGGTGACGACGCCTTCGGTGGGGGTGATGACGAAGTGGGTAACGACGCCAGGGATCTGAACGCTGGAGGCGAGGAGGAGGATGGGGGCGGCCTGGAAGGCGCCCTGCCGGATGACGCCGGTGACGGTGAGCGGTTTTTCGGAAAAATCGCGGAGGTGGCGGATGGCGGCCTGGGCCTCGGGGAGGAGATCGACGATGGAGACGCTGACGGTCTGCTCGCCCATGTGGAGGTCGAAGCGGGGTTTGTCGGGCTCCATGTAGTGGAAGGTGCCCTGGAGGGTAACGGTCTTGCCGACATAGGTGGCGAGGTTGACGAGGAGGTCAGGGTAGGTGACGACGGGCGGGGCGGAGTCGTCGGGAGCGGGGGCGGAGAGAGCGGAGACGGCTGCGAGGAGGAGGCAGAGGAGGGCGAACGGGCCGGACATCGGGTGGGAGGGTAGCCCGGTTCCGGCGCGGGGGGCAATCGCGGAAAATGGGGAGTGCAGAATGACCTTCCGCCGAATTGCCTTTGCGGATACCGCCGGATAGTCTTTAGGCATCGCCTAGCGCACGAAAGGCAAAGAACTATGTCCGATCGAAAAATCATTCCCTTTTGTCCCGATCTCCAATTGGACTGGTCTCTGAAGCGTGTGGAGTTTCACCACCTCCATGAAGTTAAGGTGGTTGTTGGCAGCGGCCAGCGAGATGCCCGGCCCGATACGATGGGGCGGGATGTTTCCGACGTTCTTGCCTATCCCGAAATCTACACGAAACTAGTTGAGGCCGAGTTTTTGTTTAAGAAATGCCTCCTCTTTAAAGTCGTCGATGAATTTGCTGCTTCGACTGTGGATAGAAATGAGGCAGAAGGCGAAGGAAGAACCTTTGTGAGATTTCTCTCTTCAGAATTGTTGTCCCATTATAAGGGCGTCCCTGCGTTACAGGGCTCGCTATTTCATTATCGGCTGGTGTTTCAGGACGAGATCTTGGATTTCGTCTGCACCGAGACACCGGTGATTAAGAAATATCCCTAGTCACTACAAAAGCTGGGAGAGATCGATGTCGGCGCCGAGGACGCCGAGGGTTTCGCCGCGGTCGTTGGCGATGGGGGCGGAGATGGTGAAGCAGAAGCGATCGGAGGCGGCGGAGCGGTAGATGTCCGAGGTGTAGAGGCCGCCGGTGTTGAGGGGCTCAAGGAACCAGGGGCGGGCGGACCAGTCTTTGCCCTGGCCGCTGGAGCCGTAGGCGGCGGTGAAGCCGGGGGCGGCGACGTTGCGGGTGGTCTGGGTGCCGTGGCTGTCGGTGATGTAGAGGAGCTCGACGTAGGGGTGGCTCTTGACGACGCTTTCCATAGCGGCTTCCTGCCGGGGGCGTTGCATGGAGCGGATGGCCTCGTGCCCGGCGATGGCGGCGATGAGTTGGCGGGGCTTGAGGTGGGCGGGGAGGCGGAAGACGCCGAGGGAGACGAGGAGGGCGTCGCTCCCTTCGCGGGCTTTGGCGGCGAGGCTCTTGAGGCGGGTGGCGCCTTCGGACTGGCGCTCGGCGGCCTCGACGATCTTGGCGATGTCCCGGGCGACGCCGCCGACTTCGCGGTCCTGCTCGACGACGCGGGCGGCCATTTGTTCCATCAGGCTGGTGAGGGTGGGGTTCTCGTGGCCGTGGCTGTGGGAGCTGTGGGAACCATGGGAATCTTTTGCGCCGACGGCGCCGACGGCTTCCCCAATCTTGGCCTCGATGCCGGTGAGGACTTGGCCGATGCGGGAGGTGGCGTCGCCGGCCTCGGTGGCGAGGCGTTTGATTTCCTCGGCGACGACGCCGAAGGAGCGGCCCTGGACGCCGGCGCGGGCGGCCTCGACGGCGGCGTTGAGGGAGAGGAGCTTGGTCTGGGCGGCGATGCGCTGGACGAGGGAGAGGACTTCCTGGATCTGGCGGGAACCGGCCTCGAGCTCGGCGACGATCCGGCCGACCTGGAGGGTGCAGCCGACGGCGCGGTCAACGCCGCCGGTGAGGTCGTGGACGTTTTCGGCCATCTGCTCGGCGGAGCGGGCGATGTGGGAGGCGTTGTCGGCCTGGGTGAGGGCGGCGGCCTCGAGTTTTTCGGCGAGGGAGAAGAGCTGGGGGACGTTGGCGTAGAGGTTGACGCCGCAGAGGGTGGCCTGGGTGAGGGTGGCGCCGAGTTTTTCGAGGAGTTGGTTGAGCAGCTCGGCGGTGCCGGCTCCGGCTCCGTGTTCGTCGAGGCGGACGCTGAGGTCGAGGTCACCTTCGGCGAGGGCCTGGAGGGTCTGGAGGTTGGCCGACCGATCGGGGGATGGGACGAGCGTTTCCATCTCCGAATGTAAGCATTTTCGGTTCCGTTTTGGAACCGGGGAATACAGAAAATTACCTAGAGCGAGACTGGAAGCCTAGCCTTCGACGGCGCGGACGAAATCGGCGAAGAGGGGGGCGTAGACGGCGCCGCGCTCGGGGTGGTATTGGACGCCGAGGAGGAAGCGGTGGTGGAGGCCCCTCACCTGCTCGATGATGCCGTCGGCGGCGCAGCGGGCGTCGATGCGGAGGCCTTGGCCGAGGCGGTCGATGGCCTGGTGGTGGGAGCTGTTGACCTGTTCGTAGAGCTGGGTGGAAGGGACGTCGGGCTCGTAGACGAGCTGCTGGGTTTCGTCGGTCTTTTGCTCGGGGAGGTCGTGGCCGGGGATGTGGAGGTGGAGGGTGCCGCCGAGGGCGACGTTGAGGATCTGGTGGCCCCGGCAGATGGCGAGGACGGGGATGCCGCGCTGGAGGGAGCGCTCGAGGGCGGGGAATTCCCAGGCGTCGCGCTCGGGGAAGCTGTCTTCGAGGAGGGTGGGATCGGGGACGGGCTGGCGGAGGTAGGGGATGGAGATGTCTTCGCCGCCGGTGAGGAGGAGGCCGTCGGCGGTTTCGAGGTCGACGGGGCCCTGGCCGGCGTCGGGGTTGGCGTCTTGAAGAATGATGCCGGGGAAGGCGGCGAAGATTTCGCCGAACCATTTGCGGTCGACGGGACGGAGCCAGGTGAGGATGCGGCGCATGGGGCTTCCGGCGGGCAGAGGATTAATCGGCGACGCGCCGGTCTTTTTTCAAGGCGGAGCGGTGTTTCTTGGTGCGGAGGATTTTTTCCTTGAGGCCGCGGGGACGGGGACGCCGCTGGCGGCGGCGGAGCTCGCGCTCATGGCGGAGGAGGGCGGAGCGGGCGGCTTGGCGCTGGGCGAGCTTGGCGGCGAGGAGTTCGCGGGCTTCGGCGCGGTTCTGTTCCTGGGAGCGGCTGGTCTGGACGCGGACGGAGAGGCCGCTCGGCTTGTGGAGGAGGGTGACGGCGGTGTTGACCTTATTGACGTTCTGCCCGCCGGGACCGGAGGAGCGGCAGAAGGTTTCGACCAGGTCTTTTTCGTCGAGGGGGGGCGGCATGGCTGCGGACGGGGGCGGCAAAAAGAAACGGAAACGGAAGGCGGCCCCTAGAGCATTTGGTAGGTTTTCTTCAGCATCTCGTTGCCGGCCTCGATCGACTTCAGGTTGGCGGTGTAGCCGGCGCGGGCGACGATGGAATCGACTGCCTCGGTGACGGGATCGACGTTGGAGAGGCGGATGGTATCGCCGTCGCTGGAGGTGGCGAGGACGGTGGTGGGATCGGTGCTGAGGGAGGTGGAGACGCTTCCGTCGGGGCCGGCGTTTTGGGTGACGTGGACGGCTTGGTAGCCGGGGGTGTCGAGGTTCGCCAGGTTGTTGGCGGTGGCGTCGAAGGAGAGCTGGTTAGCCTGCAGGCCGCTGAGGGCCGAGGTGATGCCTGCGATCATGAAACAAGCGTAGCACGGGATGGCGTGAAATAAAGCGGCAATAATAGGCCCGCTTATGCCCGGTCATGCCGGGGGCTGGCTCAGTTCGGCGGCGCGGCGGCGGGCGGCGGCGATGGCGGCGCGGAGGGTTTCTTCCCAGTGGCGCTCGGCGAGGAGGTTGCAGGCGGCGACGGTGGTGCCGTTGGGGCTTTTGACTTGGTCGGCGAGGGTCAGGGGGGATTCGCCGGTAGTGGCGACGAGCTTGGCGGCGCCGAGGACGGTCTGGAGGGCCAGGGTGCGGGCGGTTTCCGGAGGGAGGCCTTCGGCGATGCCGCCTGCGATGAGGGCGTTGAGGAAGTGGAAGACGTAGGCGGGGCCGCTGCCGCTGAGGGCGGTGACGGCGTCGAGCTGGTTCTCCTCGACACGGAGAGCCTGGCCGACGGCTTGGAGGACGGCCTGGGCCAACGCGGCGTCGGCCTCGGTGGCGCTGGCGCCGAGGGCGTAGGCGGTGATCCCCTCCCCGATGAGGGCGGGGGTGTTCGGCATGGCGCGGATGAGGCGGGCCTCGGGGCCGAGGTGTTCCTGGAGGCGGGCCAGGGGGACACCGGCGAGGAGGGAGATGAAGAGGCGGCCGGCGGCGAGGTCGCGGAGGGGGGGGAGGACTTCGGCAGCTTGGGCGGGTTTGATGCCGAGGATGATAACCTCGGAGGATTGGACGAGCTGGCGGTTGTCGGCGGCGGGGCGGAAGAGTTCGCGGGCGGAGCCGAGGGCGGCGGCGAATTTATCGAGGGTGGCCGGGGTGCGGGCGCTGGCGGTGAGGCCGCCGAGGAAGGCGGGACGGGGAGTGGCGCGGCCGAGGCCGCCGGCGAGGGCGCGGGCCATTTTCCCGGCGCCGAGGAAGCCGAAGGTTTTAGGGTTCATGATGGGTTTTCCAGTGAGCGAGGATTTCTTTGCCAATTTCATCGACGGAGCGGCCTCCGACTTCGACGGTGTGATGGGCCTGGCGGTAGGCGGTGTCGCGGGCGGCCAGTTTCTCGCGAAGCTCGGAAAGGTGGTCTTTGCCGTGGAGGAGGGGGCGATGGACTGCCTTCTCGGTGCGGGCGGCGAGTTCCCGGGCGGAGGCGTGGAGGTAGAAGACGACGCCGTTTCTCAGCAGGGCGCGCCGGTTTTGGAGATCGATGAAGAGACCGCCGCCGGTGGAGAGGATCGAAGCGGGCCGGGTCTCGGAGAGGAGTTCCCGGATGATTTCCCGTTCCCGCGCGCGAAAGTGGGGCTCGCCGGCATCGCGGAAGATCTCGGGGATGGTCCGCTTTTCGGATTCGGCGATGAGGGTGTCGGTATCGCAGTACTGAAGCTGGCGCAGGTGGCGGTGCAGCCAGGTGCCCACGGTGGTCTTGCCGCTGCCCATCATGCCGACCAGGACGAGGTGCTTGTTCATTGCAAAGGGCGCGGGGGCATTGTTAATCTCCCACCTTAATCAAGGCGGCGGCGCCGAAGAATCTTTTTTTATGCCCAACACCTTCGGCCATCTTTTCAGGATCACGACCTGGGGTGAATCCCATGGCGGGGGCGTCGGCGTGGTGGTCGACGGCTGCCCTCCGCTTCTGCCGCTCGACGAGGCCACGATCCAGGTCGACCTCGACCGGCGGCGTCCCGGGCAGAGCAAGATCGTGACGCCGCGCAAGGAGTCCGACAAGTGCCGGATCCTTTCCGGGGTCTCGGAGGGGAAGACGCTGGGGACGCCGATCTCGATCCTGGTGCCGAACGAGGATCAGCGGCCCGAGGCCTACAGCGAGATGGCGACGCTTTTCCGTCCCTCGCACGCCGATTATACCTATCAGGCGAAGTACGGCATCCGTGCCTGGCAGGGGGGCGGACGCTCCTCGGCGCGGGAGACGATCGGCCGGGTGGCGGGTGGCGCGGTGGCGTGGCAGCTACTGCGCCGGGCGCTGCCGCAGCTGGAGATCGTGGCCTATGTCTCGGCGATTCACGACATCGAGGCGGAGGCCGATCCGGCGACGGTGAAGTACGAGGAGGTGGAGGGGAATATCGTCCGCTGGCCCTCCAGCAATGGGGTGGAGCGGGTGATCGAGCGGATCGAGGCGGCGCGGAGCGACGGCGACTCGCTCGGCGGGGTGGTGAGCTGTGTGGTGCGGGGGTTGCCTCCCGGGCTGGGAGAGCCGGTCTTCGACAAGCTGGAGGCGGAGCTGGCGCGGGCGATGATGAGTCTGCCCGCCTCGAAGGGGTTCGAGGTCGGCCTCGGGTTCGGCGCGGCGCGGCTCAAGGGGTCGGAGCACAACGATGCGTTTTACAAGGAAGGCGAGCGGGTGCGGACCAAGACGAACCGGAGCGGCGGCATCCAGGGGGGGATCAGCAACGGGGAAGATCTTTTTTTCCGGACGGCATTCAAGCCGGTGGCCACGATCGCCCGGGCGCAGCAGACAGTCTCGGTGACGGGCGAAGAGGCGGAGTTGAAGGCGCGGGGACGGCATGATCCCTGTGTGCTGCCGCGCGCGGTGCCGATGATCGAGGCGATGACGCGGCTGGTGCTGGCCGATCATTGGCTAAGGCAGCGGGCGTTGCAGATGGAAGCGATCTAGCCTCCCTCACGACGGTAGGAATTGCTTAAGACATAGCTCCCATCGAGGTTACAGATCGCCTCATAGCCAGGGTCCAAGGGGGCGCAGCCCCTTTGCGTCGTTCCCTGCTCTTTGCTCCCGTGTATCCCGGCTCGCCCATAGTCATCGCGCGTGATCTCCTGATGACACGCTCCACCTGAATGCCTGCGCGATAGCGCACGTAGTTCCCAGGGGAAACTAATTCGCATGGCCGGGAGGCAAACCCAAGAGCCCGCTCTCCCGCGCTTCTCGCGTCCGCGTGGTAGAATAAACCCAGACTCGGCGACCGTCCCCCTCCCCGCAGGGGCAAGGGGCGCAGCCCCAAACTCTACACTTTCGCCAACTCTTCCTTCTCCGCCTCGGCCAAGCGCCCGAGGATCATTTCGCGGAGGCGTCCGAGGTCGAAGGGTTTTTCGAGGACGTCGCAGCCGGTTTTTTCGTGGAAGGCGCGGACGCTTTCGCTGATGACGTCGCCGCTCATGAAGAGGAAGCGGCGGCGGAGCTGGGGGAATTCGGCGACGGCGCGGTGGTAGAGCTCGAGGCCGTCGAGGCGGGGCATCTTGATGTCGGTCAGGACCATGTCGAACTCGCCCTGGCGGAGTTTCTCGAAGCCTTCCTGGCCGTCGGCGGCGGAATCGACGTCGATGTGGAGCATGGCGAAGAAGCGGGTGAGGAGCTGGATGATGGAAGGCTCGTCATCGACGAGGAGGATGCGGGCGCGGGACTGGTGGGCGGGGGGGGCGGCGGAGACCAGGGCCTCCGCGGCCTTGGGCTGGGCCTCGGCGCGGGGAATGGCGGGGAGCCACTTGGGGAATTCCATGACGAAACGGGTGCCTCCGGGGCCGGTGGAATCGAGGTAGAGGCGGCCTCCGTGGGTGGAGACGAGGGTGTGGGCGACGGCGAGGCCGAGGCCGCTGCCCGCCCCGGCGCCGCGCAGGCTGAAGAAGGGCTCGAAGATCCGTTTGACGGCTTCCTCGGGGATGCCGCCGCCGTTGTCCTCGACGGAGAGGTGAAGTTTTTCGCCGATCCGCTCGGAGCGGATGGAGATCCAGCCGTCGCGGCGGCGGGGATCGATGGCCTGCTCGGCGTTGGTGACGAGGTTGACGAGGACCTGGATGATCTGGTCGGAGTTGGCCTCGATGGCGGACCACGGCTTGGCCTCCTCGTAGCGGAGGGCGATGTTGTTGAGGCGGAGCTGGTATTCGCGCAGCTCGAAGATTTCGCCGACCAGGTCGCGGACGTTGACGGGGCGGTGCCCCTCGGTCTCCTTACGGGAGAAGTGGAGGAGGGTGCGGATGATGCGGGCGGCGCGGCGCGATTCGCTGACGATGGTCTGGATGGAGGCGGGATCGGCGGGCTGGTCCGGCGTCATCGAGAGGAGGGTGGCCTGGCCGAGGACGGAGGTAAGCGGGTTGTTGATCTCGTGGGCGATGCCGGCGATGACCTTGCCGATGGCGGAGAGTTTCTGGCCTTCCATGACTTCCTCATGGAGACGCTGCCGCTCGAAGAAGTCTTCCTGGAGGGTGAAGGCGAAGGCGACCAGTTCGGCGAAAAGGGTGAGGGTGGCGAGGTCGGCGTCGGTGAAGGCGTTGGCTTCGAAGCCGTCGATGTTGATGAGGCCCCAGGTCTCGTCCCGGACGATGACGGGGACAACGAGCTCGCTCTTGACGTTGTCGAAGAGGGCGACGTAGGTGGGGTCGGCCTCGGTGTTGGCGCAGAGGTAGGGCTTGCCGGTGGCGGCGCAGGTGCCGGTGACTCCCTCCCCGATTTTGAGGTGGCACGATTGCTTTTCCTCGGTCCAATCGGGGCCGTAGGTGGAGCTGATGATGAGGAGGCCGCTCTTGGTGTCGACCTGGATGAAGGAACCGTGGACGGCGCGCGCCAGATGGCAGGCCTGCTCCAAGACCAAGGCGATGACGTGGGAGGGTTCCATCCTCCCGCGGACCGCATCAAGAATCACTCTGATTGCTGTCGAGGTCCGCTCCATTGTCTTATAAGCAGATAAGCAAAAATTAGACCATTAGGCCAGCACGTCGCTTACTTTATATCCTATAAGGAGATATACTTAAGAACTTCAGCTGACTCGGCGGCGATGACGGTGGGCTGGTCGACGCCGCTGGCGAGGGCGGTGTCGGGGTCTTTCAATCCATGGCCGGTGACGGTGGCGGTGATCCGGCTGCCGGGAGGGATCAAGCCGGCGCGGTGGGCCTTGATGAGGCCGGCCAAGGGGGCGGCGCTGGCGGGCTCGACGAAGATGCCTTCGAGGCGGGCGAGCATGCGGTAGGCGGCGATGATTTCGTCGTCGGTGACTTTATCGATTTTGCCGTTTGACTCGCTGACGGCGTCCTTGGCGCCCTGCCAGCTGGCGGGGTTGCCGATGCGGATGGCGGTGGCGACGGTGGTGGGATTGGGGACGATCCGGTCCTCGACGATGGGGGCGGAGCCGGCGGCTTGGTAGCCGAACATGCGGGGAAGGCGGGTGGCGAGGCCGTCCCGATGGTATTCGCGGTAGCCGCGCCAGTAGGCGGTGATGTTCCCGGCGTTGCCGACGGGGAGGAAGTGGAAATCGGGGGCGTCGCCGAGGGTGTCGACGATCTCGAAGGCGGCGGTTTTTTGGCCTTCGATGCGGACGGGGTTGATCGAGTTGACGACGGCGAATTCGGGGCGGCTGCCGAGTTCGCGGACGATGCGGAGGGCGTCGTCGAAATTCCCCTCGATGGCCAGGACGGTGGCGCCGTACATCATGGCCTGGGCGAGCTTGCCGAGCGCGATCTTGCCGTTGGGGAGGATGACGACGCAGCGGAGATTGGCCCGGGAGGCGTAGGCGGCGGCGGCGGCGGAGGTGTTGCCGGTGCTGGCGCAGATGACGGCCTGCTTGCCGCTGTTGAGGGCCTCGGTCATGGCGAGGGTCATGCCCCGGTCTTTGAAGGAGGCGGTGGGGTTCATCCCCTCGTATTTGAAGTAGAGCTCGATCTCGGCGCCGATTTCGCGGGGGATGCGGTCGGCCTTGATGAGGGGGGTATTCCCTTCGTAGAGAGTGACGACGCGGGTCTCCGGAGTGACGGGGAGGCGGCTGCGATAGGCCTCGATGACGCCGGGCCAGCGGGGGGTGGGGGATGTCGTCGGCATGGGAAAATCCTAGGCTAGGAGAAGTCCTCGACGCGGAGGCTGACGGCGGGGCCCCGGACGATGGGAAGGCGCTCCAGCTCGAGGCGGGCTTCCTGGAAGTCGTGGGTGTTGGCGTCGTGGATCATCAAAATAAGGGGGACGGCCTCGCCCTCGTGGCCTTCGGGCTGGATGACGGAGGAGATGCCGATGTTCCGCCGGGCGAGGACGGTGGCGACCTGGGCGAGGACGCCGGGGCGGTCCTCGACGTTCAAGCGGAGGTAGTAGCGGGCGACGATCTCGTCGGCGTTGGCGAGGCGCCCCTGGGTCTGGGTCTCCTCCCCGCTGCTCCAGAGGCCGCAGGGGAGGCCGCTGCCGGAAACGGAGTCCCCTTCCCTGGCGAGGGAGGCGAGGTCGCTCAGGACGGCGCTGGCAGTGGCGTCGGCGCCGGCGCCGCGGCCGTAGAAGAGGGTGTCGCCGACGACGTCTCCACGGACGAGGACGGCGTTGAAGACGCCCTTGATGGAGGCGAGGACGTGGCGGGCGGGGACGAGGGTGGGCTGGACCTGGACCTCGACCCGGCCGGAGGGGGCGGCCTTGACGATGGCGAGGAGCTTGATCTCGTAGCCGAGGTTCTGGGCGAAGAGGATGTCCTGCCGCTCGAGCTGGGCGATGCCCCGGGTGGG
>Ga0302314_10015860_pt1 | contig 12777 bp, 8 predicted proteins | sample III_Palsa_N2_3_FD_200533 | JGI IMG/M metagenome (GOLD analysis project Ga0302314, IMG submission 200533) | Peat permafrost microbial communities from Stordalen Mire near Abisko, Sweden - III_Palsa_N2_3 | ecosystem: Environmental > Terrestrial > Soil > Palsa > Peat permafrost | place: Sweden...
AGAACCGCCGAAAATGGATCGGAAACCGGGCCGATGTCACACCAACCTGAGCTTGGTCACCATCGATCAATTCCAGCCGCAGCAACGAACGCTCAAGACGGGCGGTTTTTCAGCAGCCTGCTAGGCGTCAGAAACGGATCTCCAGGCCTCAGGCCAAACGGATCGGCATAATCAAGTGGATCCCCACTCACATAGGCATACAACGACGGCCCTGCCGCTTGCCCCATAGGGTCGGGTTGGTCGTACCGACCGATGGGCGGGCTGTAGTTCCGGAACATGTTGTAGTTAGTGTTCGACTCGGCGTCGTAGTACTGGCCCGGATAACGCAGGTTGAGCGCGTAACCCGTCGATGACGTCGGCTGCTGCTCCCCAAACGGATTGCCTTGATAGGCCCATATAAACTCAGTGCACAGCCTGAACAGCCTGGCCCAAAGTTAAATTTGCCATGTCCCATTCGTACACACTTCCATCTTTCTCATTCACGGCGAACCAGCCAACTAGATTGCTTTGAGGCTTGTTAGTTGGCGCGTCTAACTTGAAGTGCAGACCGAAAACGTAGTAACCGTCAGTTTGGGAGTAGTCCTCGCAGACGTACTTCCCCGATGGCTGACCCTTCGCAACAAGATGGTCACGTAACGCCGTCCTTTTTAATACTTCACACGCTTCACCTTTCGACTTAACCGCCGCAATTGCATCTGAAAAAAATAAAAGGCAGCTTATAAAAGTGAAAGCACAAATTAAAAAAATTAGATGTCTCATATAAACCCCGATTCAAAATATTTATTTCTTACCTTGATCAGTGCAGTCACAGTTTGCCCCGAATTTCTTCACGGACTTGTATACATTGCTTAAATCACTATCGTAATTTGGATTCTTAGAATTATATCCCTCGCCACGGATATCCTGCACAAATTCATCGAAAGAATCGGCATCAGCAACAGAGGGACCAATCCGGCCTTCAAAATACTGTGCGGCACTTCCGATAGAGCTGAACTGAATGTCGTTCCCGCCACCGTGCGTAAGGCCGAACGGATTATTCAAAGACTGTGCATGAGGTCCATACCAACCGCTTTCGTACGCAGATAGTGCGAACATGTAATTAGGGTCTACATCCATGTCTGCACTCATTGCTCTTATTGTTGGGCCGAGCGCTTGGAAAAATGCCTTTACTCCAGGGGGGCAAGCGGCCAATCCTAGCGGATCGATGAACGATAAAGGGTCGCCGCCGACATAGGCATAGATAGTTGCCCCCGACACGAGTTCGTCGTACCGGAGGCCGTTTTCCCTAGGCGTGGTGCGGGTTAGCGAGCGGCTGGCGAAGACACCTTCTCCCTGTTCGATGCAATTTTTCCCTAGACGCGAGTTTCGGTGGCGCAGCGCGCGCGCGCAAGTGATGGCGCAGCAGGCCGGGCGAGATGAGACCTTCAGCCGATCGATTCGTCGTCGATGGCTATCCGCTCGGTACGTGCCTGCTTCGCCGGTGCGTGACCGCGCGGGTCTGCTGCAGTATGTCGATCGAGACGTGAGTGTAGATCTCCGTCATCGCTACGCCGAAGTGGCTAAGCCGAGCCTGGACGCGGCGAATGCCCGCCCTTCTCCTGCATGTGCGTGGTGCAGATAGCCAGTTCAGTGCGTGCCGCGGCTCGCAACTTTCCATTTGTGATACGCGTTGCTACGCACCCTCTTCGGCGCACCCGCAACTATGACGCAGTAAATCTATTCTTAAATGCAATTAGCGACAATCGCACTCCGAGCCAAAGCCCGAGCCCGATGGACAAAAGCAATTCCCATGACCATGTTCTCGGCTGATGTACCAATTCGATGGCCATTGAGGCAAAACTAGCGGCCAGGAGACTGTATGCAGCATCACTAAAGTTTTGCAGCGGTTCGTTGATAACAAATGGATTGCTACGCCAGGAAGGAGTGCGCCATTCCTGAAGTTGCGTTTTGCTGCTAGTCACGCCAATCCACGACAGCAGCAGCACGAAGGCGCAGCAACCGACCATGAGAAATATTGGAAAAGCTAACGCGGGTTCTGGAAAGTCATTTCGCTGATCACGCATCACATAGGGCACTACGAACATACAAGCGGCAATCATGGCTATTCGCCAAATCAGCCAAATCGATTTTTCACTTTTCATGAGCCGCTGGACCTGTTGATTTTAGTGAAACGTATGAGTGAACTCGAGTCCAGCACTTGCCTCTCCTTCATATTCCAAACCGGCCGTAACGAACTGCCCAGCACCGGAGGAGCTACCAAGACCATACTCAGGTTCCAATCCATGGTAGCTACTGAAATTTGTATTTTGATCGAGAGTTATTCCTGCGTTCACACCAGCGCCGACACTGAAAGGGCCTTTCCCAACCTCGGCTTCTGCGTAGAAACCTAGACTATTCGAATGGCATGGGGCGTTTGCAGCGGGCTTGCCTCCCTTAGGATTGAAAGACACTCCTTTGCCCACGCCGATACCCAGCCGAAGGCTAAAGGAATCCACGGAAAAGCCTGTTCCTGTCAGAACGATTCCGCCTCCAAGCGGCCCGTACAACCCATATATTTGTGCGGTCAGTGCCCAAAGACCCGTCGGATCGACGTAATCGAGTGGATCACCCCCCACATAGGCGTAGATACTAGATTGACTTGATGATTACTGTTGTGCTATCGGATTTTTGCTCAGCCTTTATGTTGAAGCGAGCGATATAAATGTTCATACATTCAAGCAGATCGAATAAATCATTGCCTTGACTGCTGAAGAAAATCTTTTTTGTGTTTGATAAATTCGATCCGTTGCGAGAGGTAATTATATTGTACCCGGTGACATTCGAACTAACTGCAGCCCCTCGCACGGGAAACACCGTGATCCGTTCAATGTCTTTCCATTGTATGACCTTGAATCGTTTCCCAAGAATGGTCCTCGAGATTGACTCATTGTCGATAACGATATTCGTCTTTCCAATAAAAAATACGCCACCGATAAGCAAAAAGAAAAGAGCGCCTACGAGGAAAAAAATTGCGACTCCTACACCGCCCCCTTGGCTGGCAATCAAGCCGGCAAAGACGACAAGCAGAACCGTCATTAAGCCGCATACGATGAGTGCTGGAAACCTGCCTTTGAACTTATAGACGTATGGAAGAGCTGTACTCATAAATTGCTCCTTTACCTCTGGCAGCCACATTCACTGCTCGCCCCAGATGGTAGAAAACCATGGGCGGCCCCTGGATCGAAAGCCTCTCCTATAGCGTTAATACCTCCGGTGATACCCGAAAACACATTGGACGCGGTGCCTCCGACGGCCGCTTCTCCAGCTCCTGCTGCAAATGCCTCTCCGCTCATCAAGGGCGCCATTGCTCCTAAAGCCACTCCAAACGCCAAGCCATCGGTCAGCTTCTTCTTGCATGAGGGATTAGCCAGGTTGTTAAGCTCATTACCTCCCACTGTAGCAACTGCGCCAGTGAATGCACCTGTTGCAACGGTTGTCCCGGTGGCGGCTAACATTCCTCCGATTCCCCCACCTGCCCATGCGCCTGCTTCAACTGATAGTTGGGGAGCAAAGAACCCCACAATACCGCCCACAACGCCACCTGCGACAGCTCCTCGCCAACCTCCAGCCTCATAGCCAGCTACACCGCCCGCCACAGCACCAATCAAAGCGGTGATGAATTCACGCCCACTTGGATCCCGATACATGATGGGATCACCACCGGTGTAGGCATAGAAGCTCAACTGCCCACCACCAAATGTGATCGGGTCCTCACTGATGAAACCGCCCATCATCGGACTGTAATAGCGCGCTCGGTAGTAGTAGAGGCCCGGACTGTCCGCCTCCCGCCCCGTGTACTGGTAGGGATTCGTGAATCCCGTCGCCGTGTCGCTCGGCGTCACGTTGCCATACGGGTCATAGCTGTACTGCTCTCTGATCGCACCGGTGGAGTCGGTCAGCGCGATCGTGCTGTTCAGTGCGTCGGTGAGCAAGTACGTGCGGCCCGTGACGTCATTACGTGCGAAGCGCTCGTCGACCCCTAGCCCCGTAAGGATCGGATTGATCGTGCTGCCCTGCGTCTCCTGGACAGCGCTTGCACCGTCGTAAAGGAACTGCATCGGCGTACCACCTTGAACGGTCTTACTGATGCGTCTGCCCATCGCATCGTAGGCAAAACTCATCTCGACGGCGCCACCGCGACTTATTTGCGTCAGCTGATTGCGTGCATTCCACGTATAGGTACTCACGCCGTCACTCGTTAAATTGCCGTCCGCGTCATAACTGAACGCCTGCCCGTTGAAGCTGGTTTCCCGATCATTGAGATCGAACGCCGGTGCTTGCGTCGTCGGGGTGGGCTGGACGTCGGTGGCGAAGCTGCCCGCCTTGATACTGAGTCGACCATCATTGTCATAGCCGTAGGTCAGGTTACCCAGACTGGTGCCATTGCTTTGGGCGTAAGTGAGGGCGGTAAGTTCACTGGCGTTGTCGTAGCCATAGTTCGCCGTCACGCCATTGGGCAATGTCAGTGCGGTGCGGTGATTGTCTGCATCGTAGGCCAACTGCACCATTTCGCTACCCTGGGCGATGGCGGTCAAGCGGTTGGCGTTGTCGTACGTGTAGTTCGCCGTGGCCTGCGCCGCTGGCGTCATGCTGATACGCCGACCGTCCGCATCGTAGGTGTAGCTGACGCTGCCATTTGGTGTCGCGGTGCCGGTCACGCGATTTAGCCCGTCGTAGCCCCAGCTCATAGCACCGGAAAGGGTATCGACCAGATTGGTCAGGCGGTTACCCGCGTCGTAGTGGGCCTGTATGCCCGAGCCATCGGCATAGGAAACCAGGCTTCGCCGGTTCAACGCATCGTAACTGACCTCGTTGATTTGTCCTTTGCGATCGGTGTGGGTGAGCATGTTACCCAGGCCGTCATAGGCCCATGACTCGCTCTGGTTCATCGCGTCAGTACGGGTGACCCGGCGGTTGCGGTTGTCGTAGGTGTAGTTGATCACACCCTGGTTGGGCAGCGCCACGTTCAACAGGTTGCCGTTGCCGTCGTAGCTCATCGAGGTCGTCTGGCTGAGCGCGTCCGTCGTCGATACCACGCGGTCGTTGGTGTCGTACTGCGTCAACGTGACATTGCCCAGCGGATCGCGCGTGGCGATGCGCCGGCCCAGGACATCCACGTCGTAGCTAACGGTGCGGCTCAGGGCGTCGGTGACGCTTTGCAGGTCATAGCCCTGATAGGCAAAGGTAGCCGTATGACCCAAGGCGTCCTGCACCGCCGTCGGCTGACCGGCGCTGTTGCATTGAATGGTGGTGCTATGGCTTAGCGCATCGGCAATCTGGGTTAGGCAGCCGTTGGTGTACGTGAAGTTGGTGGTGTGGCCAAGCGGATCGGTGGCCGAGGCGAGCTGGTTGTAGCTGCTGGTATACGTAAAGCTGGAGGTGATGGCGTTGGACGTGCCCGACAGCTGCGTCGAGCTGAGCACATTCCCCACGGCATCGTAGGTATAGGCCGTGGTGCGACCAAGCGCATCCGTTTCGTTGTCGACTAACCCTGATGCCTCGCGGTTGAACGTGGTGGTCTGTACGAGCGGGGTACCGTAGGCCTCGGTGATGCTGGACGGGTAGCTACTGATCGGATCGAACGCTACTTGCTCTTGGTTGCCGTTGGGGTCGGTCACCGCGGTGGAAGTGACCACGTTGCTGCTGTTGGTTGTGTAGGCAAACTGGTAACTGGTGTTGTCTGCGTAGGTTTGCTTCGTAACACGGCCGTTGGCGTCATACTGGTTAGTCACCCATACCGTTCCCCGCCGATCCTGCATGGTCTGCATGTGGTGATCGCTGTCGTAGGTGTACTGCTCGGTGGTCTGGTCGGGGTAGGTCACCGTGGCCAGGCTACCGGCCGTGTTGTAGGCATAGTTGATGGCGCGACCGCTGTTATCCACTGCACTGATAGCGCGATTGCTTCCGTCGTAGTTGAACGTGATCGTGCGGCCGCTGGGTGATATCGCCTGCTCGAGCAGGCCACCGTTGTAATTGAACTGGATCTGATTGCCATAGCGATCCTGAATCCACGACAGCGAATTGGGGACGTGACGAGTGAAGGCGTATTGCGTGCCGTCCTTCAACGTTACGATCCAGTGTGCACCGATGCTGGTGTTGTCGAGCAGGAATTGGAGGGTGGCACCGTAAAAAGCCGAATTGGTACCCGTATGCTCCCACACGGTCCCTGCAGGAAACGGCCACGTTGCCGCGCCGCTGACGAGGTTGAAGGTGATGCCTTCGCCACACGGCAGCACCAGGGTGGAGGTGGTGACGGCCGCCGCGCCACTTGGGTTATACAAGTAGAGGCCGAAGTTGGCGTTGCCGCCGATGCCGAAGACATGCGAATTAGGATCGCCCGATGTATATGCCCGCGTGAGCGCTAGCGGCAAGACATCCCGGATCGATAGATCATTCCACTCATGGAACAGGATGCCCGTCTGCAAATCGATAGGCTGCCCTGTAGCGCAATTGTTGGGCTTCTGGGGCGTAGGTGGGTTGGTGCTGTTTTGCGATGCTCCCGCACCCAATGCCCAGGCCAGAGTCACCCCCGAATCGGGGGCCAGGTGCTTGGCATCCGCGGTGACATGACCACTCCCATACATCTGCCATCCTTCCTTGACGCTGTAGACCCAAAAGTCTCCCTCGCTCGCCGGCTTGGCACGGCCGTAATTGGGATACACCACGCGGATGCCTTGGGCTGCCGCGGGGGTGAGCCCCTCGACCACGGCATCGCCTGGCTGGATGGTGAAATACATCGGAAAGTTGTCGGGCAGCGGGAACGGCGCGTGATCGACTGGCGTGGGTACGAGTGCGATGTGCGTGAGCACATGGCCATCGCGATCCTTGAACACGGCCCCGGCCGGAATGTGAAGCTCCAGGCCAGGCATATCCGGGTGGGTCAGCACTACCTCGCGGGTGGTCGGCGCCGGCAGCGTGACCTCATCACGTGGAAGGATGCGCGGCAAATACATCACAAACGGCATGTGACTGATGGCCTGGGCTTTGATGCTTGCACCAACCACGAAACGACCGTATTTCACTTCACCATGGCTGGCCGAACCACCGTCCACGAATAGTTCTTGTCGACCGGCGGGCAGATTTTTCAGCACGAATACACCGTGCGCATCGGTGCGTACTTTGTTGCCGCCGATGCTTACTTCAACATTGGCAATGGGTGTTTCATCGACCTGGCGTACCTGGCCGATCAGGGCCGTGGTGCCTTGAGGCACGCTGGCTTCCAGGGCGTGCGTGTCGGGCAAGTTTTGATACGGCGCATACAAGCGCCAATGGGCGCCGGTGAAGTCCGGAGCATTGTTCTTGCCCGGATACCAGGCGCCATCGCGAATAAAATCATGCGGGCGGCAGAGCTGATCGTCATTGCAGGGGGCATGGCCGCCGCCGGCCAGCACGTAGAGCGGCGGCTGAGAAGGCTGTTGTCCCCCGGGTACCTCCGGTGCGGGACGCCCACCGTACCCCGCAACCACTACGCCGGTCGCATCGGTGCTCGCCGTCGTAAAACCGACCGCGGTATACGGTACCGCATCGCCACCGGCAGCATGCAGACCTTTGACGAACAACGTGTAGCGCGAACCCGGGTACAAATCGTCCGGTAGTTGCACGAATGCGAGGCGGCCGCTCTCGGCACCAACGACATGCACCGCCACGCTACCTTCAGGGCCAAGCAACGTTACCGTGCGAGTGTTCAATTGCCGCAAGTCAATCGGCACCGCAAAGCGCAATACCAACGGGCCGTGGATTGAGGCGGTCGGGTTGTCTCTGGCCGGCAACGTATCTGTGATCATTGCCGCGGGAGTTGCGACGGGCGTCACCGCGTTGCTTAGCTGCAATGTAGTTGGTTGGAACTGCCATGCGCGGCTAACTGCGTGCCCCTGGCTATCGACACCGCCAGCGACGCGTACCGAGCCGTCGGCCTGCAACACGGCCTTGCCTCCAATGCGTTCCGTCGTGGATGCATCCGATAACGAGATTGCCTGGCGAGAAGCGTTTTGCCACAGCACGGCGGTGGTGGCGTTCGTGGGGTCCTCCGACCAGCCGCCCGTCATCAGCAGACGACCGTCAGTTAGCACCGACAAGGTGTGCCCGGCCCGTACTGGAAGACCCAATGCTCCCGTACGCACAAAATGCTGAGTAGCTGGATCGAACCATTCACCGCTTTCGAGCATAAGGCCGCGCGCATCGATACCGCCCCACAGCAATACCTCCCCGCCTGGCATGACGGTGACGGAAGCAAAGCGGCGTGCTTCGGGCAGACGCACAGCCTGACGCCGGTCGCCGTCAACCAGGTAAGCGATGCCCTGCGAACCATGAACTTCCAGGACACGGCCATCCGACAGCAGCGTCTGACTCACCTCGGCGGAAGCTGGCAACACAAACGCACGACTGCCACTTGTCACACGCTCAAGTGGTGACTGTTGGGACAGCGAAACGGCTGCCGCACTGAGTGCAACCATGCTAAACAGCGCTGCTATCGGTGTTGCACGCCCACGCATCCATTTCACCTTCATCATCGTTCCTTTGAATTGAATGCCAGCCCCATGTCGCCCAGAAGGAAGGGCCTTTACATCTATGGCGTGGTGAGGATCAGTTGTGCTGTCGCTGGAAAGCCGATGCCACCGGTGTCCACGATCACGGTGTAAGTGCCGCTCGATGGCAAGCTAGGCAAATTCAACGAACCCGAGCTGCTGGTGATGAAGAAACCGTAGTAGTTGGTGGTGGTGACCGTCCCCGGTACAAAGACGACCACGTAGAGGGATTGTCCGGAAGGGGTCGTGCTGACGCCAGACAGTCCCAAAGCCACTGTCTGGCCGGCGGTCGCTGAGAAGCTAAATCGCTCGACCTGTCCCATCCCCAGGTTCACCGTCGCGGGTACCCCAGGCGTCAACGCAGGCCCAATGACATCCGGCTGCAGCTGCGCCGTGAAGCCCAGCGTGCCGGTCCCTCCAGACACCACCACCACTGAATACGTTCCCGCCACAAGATTGAAAAGATATTGATCGCAACTGGGCCCGAGAGTGGCGCCGCAGGTATAGGACGTGACCTGCGTTCCCGAAGGGTTGTAGATTTGTACTTCCACGCCACCAGCCGTGACATCACTCAACTCCAATTCCAGGTTGTCACCCGCATTGGCCGTGAAACTTAGATAAACATTTTGCCCGGGCGTCGTGGCGCTATAACTTTGGCTGGCACCGTTGCTTGTGACCGAGCCAGTGACAGCGGGCAGTAAGGTCAGTTGCGCGGTCGCCGGAAGACCGATCCCATTGGTGTCCACAACCACCGTGTACGTGCCGCTCGCTGGCAAATTGGGCAAGTTCAAGGTGCCCGAACTGCTCGTTGTGAGCAACGAGTAGTAGTTGTTGGGGGTGACCGCTCCCGGAGCGTAGACACCAACGTTAAGGATCCGCCCAGATGGGGTTGTACTGACACCCGCGAGATTCAATGCGATGGTCTGACCGGCGATGGCCGAAAAGGTAAATCGCTCGACCTGGCCCATCCCCAAGTTCACTGTTGCGGGTGTTCCGGGCGTCAACGTGGGCCCGATCACATCCGGCTGCAGCTGCGCCGTAAACCCGAACATACCGCTTCCGGCGGGCACCACTACCGCCGAATACATTCCCGCCGCGAGATTCCAGAGCAGTAGATCGCAACTGGGCCCGGTGGTGGCCCCGCAGATGTAGGACGCGACTTGCGTCCCTGAAGGGTTATAGATTTGTACTTCCACCGTACTGGCCGCAATGACATCACTCAACTCCAATTCCAGGTTGTCACCCGCATTGGCGGTGAAACTTAGATAACCATTTTGCCCAGCGATCGTGGCGCTATAACTTTGGCTTACACCGTTGTCTGTCACCGTACCGCCGGCACCGGGCAGCAAGGTCAGTTGCGCCGTAACCGGGAAACCGATGCCACCGGTGTCCACGACCACTGTGTAGGTACCGCTCGCCGGTAAATTGGTCAAGTTCAAGACGCCCGAACCACTCGTTGTGAGCACAGTTAAATAATTGGTAGTGGTGATCGTTCCAGGGGCGAAAACGACAGCGTGAATGGACTGCCCGGCGGGGGTTGTACTCAGGCCCGAAAGCTCCAGGCTCACGGTCTGGCCCGCGGTGGCCGAAAACGTAAATCGCTCGACCTGCCCCATCCCCATGTTTACCGCAACAGGTGTCCCGGCAGTTAGCGCCGGTCCGATCACATCCGACTGTAGTTGTGCCGTAAAACCGAGCGTGCCGCTTCCAGAGGGCACAACCACCATCGAATATGTTCCCGCCGCAAGATTCCAAAAGTATTGATCGCAACTCGGACCAGCGTTGGCATTGCAAGCGAAGGATTCAACTTCCACACCTGAAGGGCTATAGAGCTGAACCTGCACCCCGCCCGCCGTAGTGACGTTGCTCAATTCGAATTCCAGGTTGTCACCCTGGTGAGCATCGAAGGTCAGAATACCGATCTGGCCCGCTGCTCCACCGCCGAAATTGATCGCGTTTCCATTCGTCGCGAGGTAACCGGTAGGGGCGCCATTGGCTTCGCTGACGATACTGCTGGGTAGTACCGCAACCGGGGTAGCGCTAATCGCCGTGCCATACGGGGTATCGACCGCGACGTGACCACTCACCGCGTTGTTTGGCACGGTGTACTGCAGTTGGTTGTCGGTGAGCGAGGACACCAACAGCATGTCGAGTCCGCCCATTTGCACAGCGGTATCGCCGGTTATCGGATCGAGGTGCATCCCGGTCACGGTGACCGTACTCCCCACCGCGACAACTGGCGTGACCTGCAAAATGGTGGGGCGTGCGCCGGTATCGTCGATGACGAAAGGCGTAGCACTCACCGCCGTTTGGCCGCCGACGGTCGTACTGATAGGGCCCGTCGTCGCGCCAGCAGGTACGGCCACCACTAGCTGCGTGGCCGACGCGGAAAGCACGGCGGCTACCGTGCCGGTGAAGCTCACGTTATCGTTGGCGACGCTGCTGCTGAAACCTTGACCGTCGAGGGTGACCAGTGTGCCGGCCGCACCATGGGTGGGTGTAAAGGCAAAGATCGCCAACTGTCCAACTGGCAGAGGCGCACTGACTTGGCCCGGGTGACCCAAAGCATCGTAGGTGTACTGGACCGTGGTGCCATTGCTTTGCGTAACCGCAACGACGCGTCCGTTGGCATCATGTACGTAGCTGGTCTGCGCTTGGGCTAGGCCAAACCAGAGCAAGGTTCCACAGAGCAGCCAGCCGGTTAGGGCTCGCAAGAACATGCCGGGCTGGCGTAACGTTCGCCGCCCGATGCTGACATGTTCCCCGTTGTTTTCACTCTCCGTACGCCTGCCGATGCCCCGCGATTCCATACGCACGTCCCTTGCGCCGCTCCTTGGAAACGGCTGGCTTGATCTCAACGCGTGATGCCCTGTCGCGGGCTTCCCCTACGTGCACTCTGAGGTGCATGGACTTACTCCGTCAATAGCATCACAAAATCATGCCGTGGTTGCCTGATGAAGAACCCGCTGGTCACCTTTGCCGCGAGTACGGTCTAATGCTCTACCTTGCGGTCGTGCATTCGGGTGCAGCCGGATCGCCATGACCGCGGTTTCGACCTACTGAAGTACTTGAGGGGACACATGATTCGATCCGGATGGCTGGTGTGTTTAGGTGCGTTGGTCCTTAGCCTGGCAGGTTGCAACCATCAGACGTCGTCCCAGACGTCAGCGGGCTCGACATCGATGACCCCAGCCGGCCCGACCAGACCCGCTAACACGGCTGATGAGAACACCTGGGGCAACTATCTCGCCGAAGTAGGCAAGCTGCACGGCCACGATGTCGCCATGCGACCGTACATCTACGTGATCCCGGCGGGAGATAGCATTGCGGCGAATGCGCGTCGCCAGAATGAAACCGACTCCGTAGTCCATAGCATCGGGCCGATACTGATGCCCGGTGGCATGCTGATCTTGGGCGGTCCCGATGCGAAGCAGACGACCTTGTTTATTGCCGATGTGGCTAAGCCTCTGAAAGCGGATGCGCTGAAGGGCATTGTCGTGTTGGTGGTCAGCGACGCTTCCCAGCAGGCCACCATTGGCAATGCTCTCAAGCCGAGCGGCGCGACCGTGCGCTTTGTCGCGATGTAAGCCCGCATTCTTGTGACAGGGGCCATGCGGCAGTCGTCGCACAGATATGTTCCACGCCTCATAGGGCTTATCGCCCTATCGGCGATCCTGTCGGCCGTCGTGTTGAAAAGTCACTCCGCCGCCGGAAAGCCCGCGGCGATCTCGCAGACGTCCGTGCGCATTGCACTGGGCAAGCAGCTTTTCAACGACCCTCAGTTGAGCGTCGATGGCACGGTCCGTTGTGCCTCATGCCACATTCCGGAAAAGGCGTATACCGACGGTCGACGCGTGGCCATCGGTGTCTATGGACGCACGGGTACCCGAAACACACCCAGCTTGGCTACCATCGAGATCTCCGGGAATAACTCGTTCTTTTGGGATGGGCGTCGCACCACCCTAGAACAGGCGGTACTTGATCCACTCACCAATCCAGTCGAGATGGGATTGCACACCCAAGCGGAACTGATACAGAAGATCGAACGGAACGTGGGGTACCGCGAGGCGTTTGCGCAAGCGTTTGCAAATCCCAAGTCGGGCATTAGCCCTGACCAGGTTGCCAGCGTACTGGCGGCTTACATCCGTTCCTTGAAATCCTCCGAAAGCGCCTACGACCTCTATGCCACGCAGGGCGACCACACCGCACTGAG
>Ga0302314_10015862_pt1 | contig 12775 bp, 9 predicted proteins | sample III_Palsa_N2_3_FD_200533 | JGI IMG/M metagenome (GOLD analysis project Ga0302314, IMG submission 200533) | Peat permafrost microbial communities from Stordalen Mire near Abisko, Sweden - III_Palsa_N2_3 | ecosystem: Environmental > Terrestrial > Soil > Palsa > Peat permafrost | place: Sweden...
CGACGCGGTGAAGATCCTGTCCGGCGTGATGGCGCATCCGGAAACCGGCGTGCAGGTGACGACGGGGACGCCGATCGCGCTCATGATCGAGAATACCGATCAGCGCTCGAAGGATTATTCCGAGATCAAGGACAAGTTTCGTCCCGGCCATGCCGACTTCACCTATGAAGCCAAATACGGCCTGCGCGATTATCGCGGCGGCGGGCGTTCCTCGGCGCGCGAGACCGCCACGCGTGTCGCCGCCGGCGCCATCGCCCGCAAGATCCTGCCCGGCGTCACCGTGCGCGGCGCGCTGGTGCAGATGGGCCCGCACAAGATCGATCGCGACAAATGGGACTGGGACGAGATCGCGCGCAATCCGTTTTTCTGTCCGGACAAGGACCAGGCCGCGTTCTTCGAAGGCTATCTCGACAATATCCGCAAGAAGGGATCGTCGATCGGCGCGGTGATCGAAATTGTGGCCGAAGGCGTGCCGGCCGGACTGGGCGCGCCGATCTATGCCAAGCTCGACGCGGAACTGGCCGCCGCGCTGATGAGCATCAACGCGGTCAAGGGCGTCGAGATCGGATCAGGATTCGGCGCGGCCGAACTGTCGGGCGAGGAAAACGCCGACGAGATGCGGATGGGCAATCAGGGCGTCAGCTTCCTCTCCAACCATGCCGGCGGCATTCTGGGCGGCATCTCCACCGGCCAGCCGGTGGTGGCGCGCTTCGCGGTGAAGCCGACGTCGTCGATCCTGTCGCCGCGCCGCACCGTCGATCGCAAGGGCGCCGACACCGACATCCTGACCAAGGGCCGCCACGATCCCTGCGTCGGCATCCGCGCCGTGCCGGTCGGCGAAGCCATGATGGCCTGCGTGCTCGCCGATCATTTTTTGCGGCACCGCGGGCAGGTGGGCGGGTAGACTTTCGTCAGCGTCATCCGCCGTTAGAGCTACCGAGACTGTGGACGACTTCTTGTAGCGCGGTGCCGAACCAAACTCTGCGTCGTCCCTGCGCAAGCAGGGACCCGGCGTTCGTTGTGAAGGAAGGCGACTGCCATATCCCGGCATTCGCCGGGACGACATCGGGTGACGTAGCGTCGGCACTATCTGATTCGGGCTACAGCCTTTTCCATCGCTGGCATCATCGCGCGCCAGCCGTTCGATTGGAACGGCTCACAGCTTGGTCGATGCGCGCGACAGCAGCTTCCAGTCCGAACCCTGTTTTTGCCAGTTCATCAGGATGTGGAGATTGGTGGCGCTCTTCTTGCCGTCGGCGACGGCCTGACTTTCGCCGACCCAGTGAAACCGCACGATCGCGGCAGGGCCGACCACGCGGATGCTGACGTCCTGGTAGGCCAGCGACAACACCTTGGATTTTCCGTCGGTGGCATTGGCGACAAAGGTCGCCTTGTCCTCGACCCTGCCGTCGGAATGGCTGTAGCTGAGCTCCGCGGCGCATAGCCCTTCCAGTGTCTTGGCGTCGGCGGCGGCCTGGGCCGCGCGGAAGGCCTCGACGTTCTTGGCGACGGCGTCTTCGTCCGCGCCCGCCAAGGCGGGGACCACTCCCAAGAGGCCGATGGCAAGCACCGGCAAGGCCAGCTGGCGTCGATCGATATTCATGGCTTCCTCCGTTTTTCTATTATGAGAGCAGTGTTGCAGCCGCGTTCTGTTTTGTCGAGCCTCCGTTGAGGTTCTGCCGCAACGCATCTTGACGTTTCCGGCAACTGCGCCGCAAATTGCTCCTTATGAACGCGTCCGACCTGCAGAACCTGAGGGACTGGCTGATCGACGGTGCCCGTTCCGCGCCCGGGTCGGGCCAGATGATGTCGCAGATGTGCGAGCGTCTGGTTGCGGCCGGCTTGCCGCTCTGGCGCGTCGGCGTGTTCGTCCGGACTCTGCATCCCGATATCGTCGGCCGCAATTTCATCTGGCGGCCCGGCGCCGAAGTCGTGATGGGCACCGTGAATTTCGAGATGCTGGATTCGCCTGAATATCTCAACAGCCCGCTGGCGATCGTATTCGCGGAGGGGCGCGAGGTCAGATCGCTGATCGACGCTCCCGACAGCAAACGCTTCCCGTTCTTTGATGACATGCGCGCGGAAGGGGTCACCGATTATATCGCGCTGCCGCTGATGCAAAGCGATGGGTTCGTCCATGCGTCGAGCTGGACCACCAGGCAGCCCGGCGGTTTCACCGATGACCAGTTGAACGCGCTTCGCTCGCTGATCCCGCCGATGGCCCGGCTGATCGAGATCACCCGCCTGCACCGCACGGCGACGGTCCTGCTCGACACCTATGTCGGCAGCCGCGCCGGCGAGCGGATTCTCGGCGGGCAGATCAGGCGCGGCCACGCCGAAATCATGCACGCGGCGATCTGGTTGTCGGATTTGCGCGGGTTTACCGCGCTGTCGGACCGGCTGCCGGCCGAGACCGTGGTGGATATCCTCAACCTTTATTTCGACTGCCAGGTGTCGGCGATCAGGACCCATGGTGGCGAAGTCCTGAAGTTCATGGGTGACGGACTGCTGGCGGTATTTCCGATCGCGGAGCAGCCCGGCGATACCGAGGACGTTTGCGCCAACGTTCTGCAAGCCGCCCGCGAGTCCCGTGCCAATGTCGAAGCCATGCACTTTCCGGTTGGCGAGACCATCGAGCGCTTTCGCTTCGGCGTCGCGCTGCATGTCGGAAAAATTCTGTACGGCAATATCGGCGGCGGCAACCGGCTCGACTTCACCTGCATCGGGCCCGCGGTCAATCTGGCGGCACGGTTGGAAAAGATCGCCGGCCGGCTCCATCGCACGGTGGTGGCGTCGGCGGCCTTCGCCCGCGCCTGCGACGACGACTGGAGCGATCTGGGCGAGTTTCCGATCGCCGGATTCTCAAAAGCCGCGCGGGTCTACGGCTTGCTGGACGAGACGCCGGTGCCGGCCTGAGAGCCGCCGCGGATGTAGGATTGCTTCAGGCCATAGGTCAGGATCAGCAGCGTCACCCACAGCCGCAGCATCGCGAAACCGAAGATGAAGACGAAATAGATCAGGTTCTTGATGAACTGGCTCGACGGCGAGGTTTGCCAGAACTGCCAGATGGCGCTGCGGACCCATCCCTGACCAAGGCCGAGGCCGACATAAACGACGCCGAGCACCAGGATGGCGGTACCGACCCAGAGACCGCGCCGCGCGAGCTCATGGATCGCCCTGCGGAAGTTGACCCGGCCACTATTGCGCTCGGCATCGACAGCCATCAGCAAGATCAGGGCCGCGACGAGGGCACTCCAAAACCTGCCGATGTCGGCGAACTGATCGAATGCCATGCCGTCGAGCCCCAAGAGCAAATGCGGCATCACCGATACATACCCAGCCCATGATGACGCACACGCCGCCGCATACATCAGCAGCACGATTCGCCACAGGATCGCCCACGTCAGCCTGTATTGTTCCCTGAAGTCGAGCTCACCGAGACCCGTCTGGCCATCGGCCAATTCGATGGAGCGCTGCGCCACCACAAAGAAGGCATGCAGCACGGCGATGCTGGCCACGAAGGTTGCCGCAAATGCCACCGCCCCGCCGGCGGACGCGATCACTCGCGCCGCCGCCGCCAGCACCAGCCAGGGCAGCGCCTCGAGAAAGCGAAGCGGCCCGAACGACACTTGCGGAAGTGATTGCGAATGGCGCTGCCTGGGGAGGGCGATCGACATGGTCCGACAATGCCAGCCGAAACTGAAACTTCGGTGCGAGCGATCGATAAAATTGAAAGCAAATCGGTGTGAGGGAAATAGTTGGCGAAACGCCCGCTATTCCTCCGGCTCGGTGGTGAACAGCAGCGGGTAGCCCTTGGCGCGCCCGGCGTCGGTGGCACGCGTCGCCTTGGTCTCGGCCACGTCCTTGGTGAAGACCGCAACCACGCACACGCCGCGCTGGTGCGCCGTGATCATGACCTTGTGGGCCTGGTCCTCGGTCATGCGGAATTCCGCCTTCAGGACGGTGACGACGAATTCGCGGGGCGTGAAATCGTCGTTGACGAGGATGACCTTGTGCAGGCGCGGCCGCTCTGTCTTGGTCCGAACCTTGGTTCGCGGCTTGGTGACGGCGTCGATCATTCCGGTGGCACCTCCTGACGTTTCGTCATGAGCCAAACCAGAATACAGCTTCCGGGCCGGCCTGGAACCAGCTGTTTTGCGATGGCTTCATTGCAGCGGCGGCACGGTGCGCAGATAGGCGATGATGTCGGCCAGGTCGGATGGCTTCAGCGCGGCATAATAATTATACGCCATCGGCGGCTTGAGCGTCCGTCCGTCGCGGGCCATTCCATGGGTGATGGCGCGGACGATTTCGGCATCGCTCCAGGCGCCGATCCCGGCGACGTGATCCGATGTGATATTGGCCGCGGTGGTGCCTGGCGCTCCCTCCGCAGACCCCGGCGGGGGCGGAAAGACCCTGCCGCCGCGGCCGAGGCCGGTGGTGTAATCCGACACGCCGCGTGTCCGTGCGGCATGGCATTCCATGCAATGGCCGATGGTGACCAGATAGGTGCCGCGGCCGACCGGATCGGCGAACATGGTTTTGCTGAATCCGGCCTCGGCGGCGGGGTAGGGATCGCGATGCACGGGAGCCTTGTACACGGGGGCGGTGACTTCGTTGCGGACCGGTTTGATGGTGCGCAAATAGGCGACGACAGCGTTGAGATCGTCCGGCAGCAGCGCCTTGTAGAAATTGGCCGGCATGATCGCCGCCAGCGGCACGCCGGCGAAGTCGCCGTGGTCCGGGCGCATGCCCTCGACCAGCGCGCGCTTGATCTCGGCGTCGCTCCAGCTTCCTAGACCGGTCTCCACGTCGGGCGTGATGTTCGGCGCGGTGGCGACGAAGGCCGGCGTATCGAAGGTCAGGCCGCCGGAAAACGCTTTCTCGGCGATGGTTTTGCCGTTCGCATCGCGCGGCGAGTGGCAGTTGCCGCAGGCCATGATGGTATTGACCAGATAATCGCCACGCTCGGCCGGCGTTTCAGCCATGGCGCCGTTAAATGCGCCAAGCAGCCATACGCAGCACACGATGCCAATCCGAACCATGATGCCCCCTTTGTTGCGAGACGTTCTATCGCACGGGAATCCGCCGCCGCAAAATTGAGGCGACTCTGCGGCTGGCCTGCAGTCCTGCTCCTAACTCGAATGTGAACGCCGGATCATGTTCCCGCTTTTCGCAGGCCGCTTTGCGTGTCAACATCCTGTCGTACGACGGGAGGGCCGCGATGCGCTGGTATGTCTCGATCGGAGCGGTGCTTGTCGCGGGAGTGATCGCCGCAGGTGTTGTCGCGGGCATGGCGGCTCCGAACCCGCCAAGTCAGCCGGGCCATCCATTGGCCGCCAAGGACGGCACGCCGACCGTCGATGTCGAACTCGTTCTCGCCGTCGACGTTTCCTATTCGATGGATATGGATGAACTCGCGATCCAGCGCGAGGGTTATGCGCAGGCCATCGTCTCGAAGGAATTCCTGCAGGCGCTGAAGGCGCTTCCGAACGGCAAGATTTCGGTGACCTATTTCGAATGGGCGGCATCGAACGATCAGAAGATCATCATTCCCTGGCGGGTGATCGACGGTCCGGAAACGGCCGACGCCGTTGCCGAGGAAATCCTGAAGACGCCGATCCGCCGGGCCTCCCGCACCTCGATTTCGGGCGCGATCTATTTCGCGATGCCGCTGTTCGACGAGAATCCGTATCGCGGGATACGGCGTGTCATCGATATCTCCGGCGACGGTCCCAACAACAACGGCTCGCCCGTGACCGGCGCGCGCGACATCGCGTTGTCGAAGGGGATCACCATCAACGGCCTTCCGATCATGGTGAAGGAGCCGTCCTATTCGACCATGGATATCGAGAACCTCGATTTTTATTATGAGGATTGTGTGATCGGGGGCCCTGGTTCCTTCGTGGTCTCGATCAAGGATCGCGAAAAATTCAAGGAAGCGATCCGCACCAAGCTGCTGCTCGAGGTCGCCGGCCGCACGCCCGAACGCCCGGTGGTTCCAGTGGCCGAGAAGACAGTCGAGAAGGAGCCGCGCGTTTCCTGTCTGGTCGGCGAGAAGATCTGGCAGGATCGCTGGGGACGCTGAGGCGGGGCCGATCTTCTCAGTAATCCGAGCCGTGAGGCCAAGTCTCTTTCTCCCGGTCGGCAGGGATGTCTGGTTTTGGGGTGGGAGCGGCCACGCCAAGATCATGCGCCGAGGTGGCATTTTGACCCGAAGCCGAAACAGCCGGATTCAGCTTCGCCAGATAATGAGCTCGCAGTGACGCGCACATGCGCACGTGTAGCTCGATAGCCACAGGTCCGTTCTTTCGTAGGTCTTAAGACCGTCTCGGGACCTAGGCGCCTCCCTCAATCTTCAGCAAGAGTTCGTGCCATCAAGCCCGTCAGGCGGCGGGCGTTTCCGCTCGTTTTCTGAGTTGGGCCAGCCAATTGCTGGGTGAGGTACTGGGAATGCGCGCGAGACGGCGTGAAGTTGCGGCTGATGTAGCGCGTATCTGGTCCACCCGGGCATCCGTCGCGCTGCTGTTGGCGTCGTCGGTCGCGTTCGCGGCGCCCACGTCCGCGCTGGCCGCAGGCGGAACCGGTGGGGACAGCAATTTCACAGCGGCTGGTGGCGCTGGAGGGACCGGTCCTGATGGAGGCGCGGGTCAGGTAGGCCAAACCATCTTTTTGGGGGAGTATGAGGGCGCTGGTGGCGGTGGTGGCGGTGCTGGGAGTGGCGCGACACCGGGCGGCACTGGCGGGAGCGGCGGTGATGGCGGTGGCCTCGGCGGTGCTGGCGGCACGGCCGCCAATGCGAATGGGCAGACGGGGAGTCCCAGCAACGGCCAATACGGTGGCGGCGGTGGCGGTGGCGGCTATAGCGCTGCGACCGTGACGAACCTTTCAAATTCTGCCGTCCTGACCGGAGGTTCTGGCGGTGCTGGAGGCGCTCAGACGAACAGCAACGACGACGGCGGTGCCGGTGGTGGCGGCGAGGGGGGAGCCGGCGCCGTCGTGACAGGTGCCGGCGCGAGCACCAACAGCGGCACACTCCAAGGCGGCGCCGGCGGAAACGGAGGAAACAGTGCCGGCGCCTACGGCGGCGGTGGCGGAGATGGCGGGATCGGCGTTCTATTTACGTCAACCGGGTCTGTTCTCACCAATTCCGGAATGATCATCGGGGGCCAAGGCGGCACTGGCGGCTCAGGCTATTACCCGCCAGATTATCCGCCTGGCTCGAATAGCGTGGGCGGTGCCGGCGTGGTCGGAGCTGGACTGACCGTCATCAACAGCGGCACCATTTCGGGCGGTCTTGCCGGCGACGGCGTTACGCGTGCCAACGCCATCACTTTCACGGGTGGTACGAACATCCTTGAGCTGCAGGCGGGTTACAGCTTTATCGGCAACGTGGTGGACCAGACCAATCACGGCACACTCCGGCTCGGAGGTGCGACCAATTCGAGCTTCGATGTTTCGGCGATCGGAGCTTCGGCACAATTCCAGGGCTTTGCAAGCTTCGTCAAGAACGGCACTTCAACCTGGACGCTGAGCGGAACGACCACACAGGTCACGCCCTGGACGATCAATGCTGGTACGCTCCTGCTGGCCAACGCCGGCGCGCTTGGATCTGCGACCGGATCGACGACGGTCAATTCCGGCGGCACGCTCGATCTCGGAGGCACCACACAGACTCAGGCAGCCCTGAATCTCAACGGCGGCACGCTGCAGAACGGTTTGCTCAACGCGCCGATCAACTCGACAGGCGGCACGATCAATAATGTCGGCGGTACTGCGAGCCTCAACGTCACCTCCGGCACAACTGTTGTCAGCGGCACCGACAACTTTACCGGTGGCACCACGGTGACGAATGCGACGCTGACGGTGAACGGCTCGCTCAGTGATCCAATCATCGGCTCCGGCGGTCTCCTCAACGGCACCGGCTCGGTCGGCGACACCACGATCCAGAGCGGTGGCACGTTTGCGCCGGGTAACGGCACAGCAGGCTCGTCGATGACGGTAAACGGCAATCTCGCCTTTCAATCCGGCGCGCTTTATGTGATTGCAGTCAGTCCGACGACGGCAAGCTTCGCGACGGTGACGGGCTCGGCCACACTTGGTGGCGCCACGGTGAATGCCGTGTTTGCGAGCGGCATCTACGTCAGCAAGCAATACACGATTCTGACGGCCACCGGTGGCGTTAGCGGTGCCTTCGCTTCGGCCGTCGATAGCAATCTGCCATCCGGCTTTCGCACCGCGTTCAGCTATGACGCGACGCATGCCTATCTCGACCTCGCGCTCAGCTTCGTGCCGCCACAAGGATCGAATTTTGGCGGCAACCAGCAGGGCGTCGCCAACGCCATCGTCAATTTCTTCAACAGCAATGGCGGCATTCCGCTGATTTTCGGCGGCCTGACACCAGCCGGGCTGACGCAGTTGTCCGGCGAGGCCGCCACCGGATCGCAGCAGACCACCTTCGATGCGATGACCCAGTTCATGGGCGTGATGACCGACCCGTTCCTGAACGGCCGCAGCGATGGCGCTGTCCCGCCAACAGGCGCGACGGGCTATGCCGATGAGAACGCGCTGTCCTACACCGGCCAGCGCAAGCCGAACGACGCACTGGCCGCGATCTACACCAAGGCGCCACCCGTCACGCCGTTCGAGCAGCGCTGGAATACCTGGATGGCGGGCTATGGTGGTTCGCAGACCACCGACGGCAACACAGCGCTCGGATCGAACAGCACCACCTCAAACGTGTACGGCACGGCCGTGGGCGCCGACTATCGCTTCTCGCCGAATACAATCGCGGGCTTTGCGCTCGCGGGCGGCGGCACCAATTTCAGCGTTGCCAATGGGGGTACGGGACGGTCCGATTTGTTCCAGGCCGGCGCGTTCGTGCGCCACAACGAAGGCCCGGCCTATATCTCGGCCGCATTGGCCTATGGCTGGCAGGACATCACCACGAACCGCACGGTGACCGTCGCCGGTACGGATATGTTGCGCGCCGAGTTCAATGCCAATGCCTATTCGGGCCGGATTGAGGGCGGCTATCGTTTTGTTACGCCATGGAGCGGCGGCATCGGCATCACGCCCTATGCTGCGGGCCAGTTCACCACCTTTGATCTGCCCGCCTATGCCGAGCAGGTGCTGTCCGGCGCTGGCACGTTTGCGCTGGCCTATGGCGCCAAGGACGTCACCGACCCGCGCAGCGAACTCGGCATCCGCACCGACAAATCCTACGCCATGGCAGCTGGTGTGCTGACGCTTCGCTCGCGCTTCGCCTGGGCGCATGACTATGATCCCGACCGCTCGATCGCGGCGACCTTCCAGGCGCTGCCGGGCGCGAGCTTCGTCGTCAACGGTGCCGCGCAGGCGTCCGACTCCGCGCTGACGACGGCCTCGATCGAGATGAAATGGAAGAGCGGCTGGTCGGCGGCGGCCACCTTCGAAGGCGAGTTCTCCAGCCTCACCAACAGCTACGCGGGCAAAGGCGTGGTTCGATACACGTGGTGAACGGCCACTTCGGCTTGGCGCAACAGCTAGTCTGTTACGATTCCCGCGCGCCGCGCGGCGGAAGCGGCCTGCGTGCGGTTCACCACGCTGAGTGCCTTGAAGATCGCGGTGATGTGCGACTTGGTGGTTTTCTCCGACAGGTCGAGCGCGCGGCTGATTTCCTTGTTGGAAAGCCCGCGGCACAGTTGCCGCAACACCTCGGTTTGCCGTTCAGTCAGGCGCTCGCCGGCTTCGGGCGCAACGCGACCGGACCCATCGGTTACGACGGGTCCAAGATCGAGCATCAGCGGAGGAATGTAGATCTCTCCGGACAGCACGAGCCGCAGCGCGGACAGAATGTTTCGCGGGCTGGCAGATTTCGGCACGTAGCCGAAGGCGCCCGATTTCAAGGCAAGCCGCACGTCGCTCGGATCTTCCGATGACGACAGCACGATCACCGGCAATTGCGGGCAACGCTTGGCGAAGATCGGGATGATCTCCATGCCGCCTTGATCGGGCATGTTGAGATCGAGGAACACGGCATCGAGATCGGGGTGGGCCTCCGCGAGGCGCAATCCCTCCGTGGTGTCGGACGCCTGCAAAACATTGGCACCCTGCTCGAATTGCTGGAGCAGGGCGACGAGGCCCTCGCGCAGGATCGCATGATCGTCGACGATAAGCAGCTTCATCCGGTCATTATTCATCGCATTTTGGCCCGACGGCAAGCAGCGTTTCGATCGACTCAAGTCCCGGGACCAGGTCTTCAGACCAATCCCGGGACCTCAGTCCAATATACGTTTGGCGGTCGAGAAGTCAGCATCGGTCGTGCGCATTTCGCGTTGGCGGCAGGTCGTGGCAATATCTCTATGCCGGGTTTCTATGGCGCCGCCGGGGCGCCCACTGACCAGGCGGCTTGATGCCGCTTGCGGCCGCCGTCACCTCGCACTGTGCCAACTGCCCGCCGGCTTCGCATTTGTGCTTCCGGCACGACAATCTCTATAATCGACCTGTGGTTCAGGCATGGCCGTTAGCGGCCGCGACAGGCGGGGCAGTGAGGTGACCGATACGGAAGTGCCGCAGCAGCGTTTCGACGAGATGCGCGCGGAGCAGGTGGCAGGTTTCTATCACAACGCCACGCCTGGAACGATCGGCGGGATGATCGCCGCGGTAATCCTCGCGAGCATGCTGGTCTATACCAAGGCGACGGCACTGCACACCGCGGTGATTTTCGTGTCGCTTCTCAGTTTGAGCACGGTCGCACGCATGGTGCTGATCCATGCCTACAGGAAGGCCAAGCCGCCGGCGTGGGACTGGCGTCGCTGGTCGTTCGGGGCGATTGCGAGCGCGCTTGCCGGAGGCCTTTGCTGGGGGGTCGGGTCGTTGTTCTTGCTTGACCCGAGCCGGGCGGAATTTCAGTTCATCGTTTTTGTGACCTGCGCCGCGATCGCTGCGGGAGCGATCACGGCTTTTGGGACGCTTCTGCCGGCCTATTACTGCAACCTGTTTGCCATCATGGTCCCGACCAGTGTCTGGTCTGCGCTGCAGGGAGACGTCCTGCACGTGACCTACAGCGTCCTCGCCGCGCTCTGGGTCGCTATCATCGGGGTTCTTGCGAACTCGTTCAGCGAATTATTGATGAAGGCGCTGCGATTGCAGTTCGCCAACCTCGACCTTGCCAACGATTTGTTGCGCCAGAAGGAGCTGGCCGAGACCGCCAATGTCGCCAAGTCGCGATTTCTGGCCTCCGCCAGCCACGATCTGCGACAGCCGGTGCATGCGCTCGGCATGTTTGTCGGCGCGCTGGGCGACCGCGCGCTTGACACCGACAGTCGCCGGCTCGTGAGCCAGATCCAGAACTCCGTCGGCGCGCTCGACAGCCTGTTCGGCGCAATCCTCGATATCTCCCGTCTCGATGCCGGGGTCATTGAGAGCCGGCCGCGGATTTTTGCGATCCAGCCGCTGCTCGAACGGATCTGCCGCGAAGAGATGCCTGAGGTGAAGCGCAGGGGCATTGCGCTGCATCTGCTTCCATGCAGCCTCTCCGTGCAGACCGACCCGATCCTGTTCGAGCGTGTACTGCGCAATCTTCTCTCCAATGCGGTTCGCTATACTGACCGGGGGCGCGTCGTGATCGGTTGCAGGCGCGGCGAGCGGCTCAGCGTCGAGATCTGGGACACCGGCTGCGGCATTCCGGCCGATCAGCAGGACCTGATCTTCCAGGAATTCTATCAGATCGGAAATCCTGAACGCGATCGCGCGCGCGGGCTTGGACTGGGGCTCGCCATCGTGCAGCGCCTGACGCGGATTCTCGATATCCCGATGCGCGTGGAATCGCGCGTCGACAGGGGCTCCGTGTTCAAGCTGTCGGTCGCTCTGGCCGCAGCCGGGCAGGCGATCATGGAGCCGGCACAGGAAAGCTTCGTGGTCGCGCACAGGCCGCTGTCCATCCTGGTCATCGACGACGAGGTCGCCATCCAGGAGGCGATGTTTACGTTACTGGTTGGCTGGGGGCATTCGGTAGTCGCAGCCGGCTCCTGCACCGAGATGCTGGACCGGGCGGTCGGCTTCACCACCACCCCCGATCTGATCATTTCAGACTACCGGTTGCGCGATGACGAAAACGGCATCGCTACCATCGAGCGCCTGCGGACTGAGTTCAACAACGACATCCCGGCGATTCTGATTACCGGCGACACCGCGCCGGACCGCATCCGCGAGGCAACGGCGAGCGACTGCTTCCTGATGCACAAGCCGGTTTCGAACAGCCGCCTGCGCGCGGCCATTATCAGCCTGGCTGACTAGCGGAGTTGCGGCACGTTTCCACGATGGCTCAACCGTTGCACTGGGTTGCGAGTTTGGCGCATCGATTGCAACATCCAAATCCAGAGCTTCTGTGGCCGCGCAAGTTTGTCTGCTATTGGGGTGACCTGAGAAATGATGTCTGGGCGGCGCGACCTTTTTGGTCGGTCACGCTCTGCTCGCTGGCGTGAGCCCCCGCAGCCGCCAGGCCGGCGTCTCCGCACTTGGTTACGATCGTTGCGCTTCACCGCTTGAACCGCGCCACCAGCTCCACATGCGGGGTGTGGCGGAACTGGTCGACCGGGGTCACGCCTTCGATTCCGTAGCCGCCATCGATCAGAATCCGGGCATCGCGGGCGAAAGTCGCGACGTTGCAGGATACCGCGACCACGATCGGAATTTTGCTGGCTGCGAGTTGCCGGGCTTGCGCCTGCGCGCCCTGGCGCGGTGGATCGAACACGACGGCGTCGTAGTCGCGCAGCTCCTGCGGCATCAAGGG
>Ga0302314_10015863_pt1 | contig 12775 bp, 14 predicted proteins | sample III_Palsa_N2_3_FD_200533 | JGI IMG/M metagenome (GOLD analysis project Ga0302314, IMG submission 200533) | Peat permafrost microbial communities from Stordalen Mire near Abisko, Sweden - III_Palsa_N2_3 | ecosystem: Environmental > Terrestrial > Soil > Palsa > Peat permafrost | place: Sweden...
TCGTCGACGAGCTGACCGACCTGGTGGAAGAGGCGGTGCTGGCCGAGTTCGAGGCGATCAGCGAGCGCGGCGGGGTGCTCGGCGCGATGGAGACCGGCTACCAGCGGGGCAAGATCCAGGACGAGTCCATGCTCTACGAGCAGCGCAAGCACGACGGCACGCTGCCGATCATCGGCGTCAACACGTTCCGCAGCCCGCACGGCGAGGACCCGGCGGCGCACCCCACGGTGCTCGCCCGCGCCACCGAGGAAGAGAAGAAGTCCCAGCTCAACCGGGTCCGCGACTTCCAGCAGCGGCACCAGGAGGAGGCGCACGCGGCGTTGACCGCGCTGCAGAAGGCGGCCCGGGCGGGCGACAACGTGTTCGCCGTCTTGATGGACGCCGCCCGGGTGTGCAGCCTCCAGCAGATCACCGAGGCGTTCTTCGAGGTCGGCGGCCAGTACCGTCGCAACGTGTAGCGTGCCCTCCGCCGCCTCAGACCATGTCACCGACGCCATCGACATCGCCTATCGGTGTGGCTGGCGTAGCCAACAGGGTCCGAATCGGGTCGATGGCGTAGCCAGCAGGGCCGGCGACCCGGGGGAGCGTGCGACTGGCCGGATGGGCGGAGCCACGCGTGCGTTCGAGATGATTGGACGGTGACCTTCGAGGAGTCTGGCGTGCCGCGAGATGATCTCGGTGCGGTGGTCGGCTTGCGGCGGCCGGTGCGGCGGGTGGTGTCGCTGGTCCCGTCGCTGACCGAGTCGGTCGCGGCCACCGCCCCCGAAACGCTGGTCGGCGCCACCAGCTGGTGCACCCATCCGCGGGAGCTGGACGTGCCGCGGGTGCGCGGCACCAAGAACCCCGACCTGGCCGCGATCGCCGCGCTCAAGCCCGACCTCGTCCTGGCCAACCAGGAGGAGAACCGCCGGGTCGACGTCGAGCGCCTGCGCGCGGCCGGGATCGGTGTCTGGGTGACCGTGATCCGGAGCCTGGACGAGGCGTTCGCCTCGCTGCGGCGGATGTTCGCCGACGGCCTGGGCTGGCCGGAACCGCCGTGGCTGGCCGAGGCCGAGCGGTCCTGGCGCGACCCCGCCCCTGGACCGCGCATCCGGGCGGCCATCCCGATCTGGCGCGATCCCTGGATGGTGGTCGGCTCGGCCACCTTCACCGGCGACCTGGCCGCCCGCCTCGGCCTGGCCAACGTCTACGCCGACCATCCCGAGCGCTACCCGCACGTCACCCTGGACGACCTGGCCGCCTGCCAGCCCGAGCTCATCGTGCTGCCCGACGAGCCCTACGCCTTCACCGCGACCGACGGCCCCGAGATGTTCCCCAACCAGCGGGTCGCCCTGGTATCAGGGCGTGGCCTCACCTGGTACGGCCCGTCCCTCGTGACCGCCCGCGCGCGGCTAGCCGAGCAACTCTGGCCAGCCGGCCCGCCCTAGCGCCGAGCGACTCCGCCAATCGCCAGCCGCATCGGATAACAGCAAGAAGCGCCCGCGCGGGGCTGCCTTCGGCAAAACTGCTGATGGCCCGGCGTGACGCGTCGACCTCAGCGCTGAAAGTATGGCCGGTGATAGCCGGTCAAACTTTCAGCGCTAACCACTTTCGCCGAGATAACAGCAAGAAGCGGGCGCGCAATTCCGGCAAGCCGGCCGAACCCCGCGCCTGGCGGGTGTGTGATGGACGTCGAGCGCGCCCGTGTCGGCGGGTGACGTCGGCTGACCCCGGGAGGAACCACGACATGAGCACCGCCGAAGCCGCCGCCGCGGCCGTCCCCGCCGCCGAGGAACTCCTGACCCGGATCCGCGAGCTCCAGCCGCTGATCGAGCAGCACGCCGCGCAGGGCGAGCAGGACCGGCGGGTCGTCGAGGAGTCGATCAAGGCGCTGACCGACGCCGGGGTGTTCAAGATCGCGCAGCCGCGTCGCTACGGCGGCTACCAGGTCTCGGTCCGCACCATGCTCGACGTGTCGGCCGCGGTGGCCGAGGCCGACGGCGGCACCGGCTGGGTGGTGGCGCTCGGCAACGTCTGCGCCTGGCTGACCGGCCTGTTCAGCGAGCAGGCGCAGGACGAGGTCTGGGGCGCCGACCCGGACGCCAGGGTCTCCGGGGTGCTCGCCCCGAGCTGCGAGTCGGTCAAGGTCGACGGCGGGTTCCGTGTCACCGGCCGCTGGTTCTACAACTCCGGATCCTGGCACTCCAGCTGGGCGATCCTCGGCTTCCCGATCGTCAACGCCGAGGGGGAGATGATCGACCAGGGCCTCGCGCTCATCCCGTTCACCGACCTGGCGATCGAGGAGACCTGGTTCGTCGCCGGGATGAGCTCGACCGGCTCCAACTGCCTGATCGCGACGGACGTGTTCGTGCCCGAGCACCGGATCATGTCCGGCCTGCAGGCCCTCGAAGGGCAGTACCCGAGCGGGCGCACCGACGAGACGCTCTACCGGTCCGCGTTCATCCCGGTGCTCGCGCTGGTGCTGGCCGGACCCCAGCTGGGGATGGGCCGCAAGGCGCTCGAGCTGGTCGCCAAGAAGGCGGACGCCAAGCCGATCTCCTACACCTTCTACACCGCCCAGGCCGAGTCGACCGCGTTCCAACTGCAGCTCGCGCAGGCCGCCCTGATGATCGACACCGCCCACCTGCACGCCCACCGAGCCGCCGACGACATCGACCGCGCCGCCGCGGCCGGCGCCTACCCGGACCTGCTGACCCGCGCGCGGGTCCGCGCCGACACCGGCTGGGCGCTCGAGCACATCACCAAGGCCATCGACACCCTGTTGTTCGCCCACGGTGCCGGAAGCTTCGCCCAGGTCAACCCGCTCCAGCGAATCTGGCGCGACTCAGCCGTGGCCGCCCGGCACGCGATCGGCCTGCCCCTGGTCAACTACGAGATCTACGGCAAGGCCCTGCTCGGCCGCCCCGACCAGCCCACGGTCTTGATCTAAAGGGCGCGATGAGTTCCGACCCCGCCGCCGGTATGTACTGACGAGTTCGCCGGAATACCCCGGGCGAACCGATGACAAGGGAGAATCCGATGTCAGACAGTCGTGCGGAAGACGTGGCCGCCATCCAGGCCGTGCTGGTTGACTCCTACAAGGCGTGGGAGGCGGGCGACGCCGACGGCATGGTCGCCAACTACACCGCGGACGCGACCGCCATCATGACCGGTTCGCTCCGCGACAGCCGTGACGTGATCCGCCAGAGCATGGCCCTGGCCTTCGCGGGGCCGCTCGAGGGCACCTCGACCTACAACAAGCAGCTCGGCGTCCGCTTCGTCGGCCGGGACGCCGCGATCGTCGTCAGCGAGTCCGGCATCTTGTTCGGCGGCGAGACCGAGGTTCCGGACATGAGGAAGGTGAACGCGACCTGGGTTTTCGAGAAGCGAGACGGCCGGTGGCTGATCGCCGCCTATCACAACAGCCCGGTGCTGGCGCCCGGGCACTGAACCCTGGCCGATCGGGTTATGGTGCTCCTGGCCGGAGCGGGGAAAGGGCGTGGGCGTGACGACGAAGGCAGAAGGCTTCGATCGCCTGGTCGAACCGTTCCGGTCGGAGCTGCTTGCGTACTGCTACCGGATGCTCGGCTCGGCTCACGACGCCGAGGACCTGGTCCAGGACACGTACCTGAGGGCGTGGCGGGCGCGGGCGCAGTACGACGAGACGCGCAGTTCGCTGCGCACCTGGCTCTATCGGATCGCGACCAACGCCTGCCTGACCGCGTTGGAGGTCCGCGGTCGCCGGCCGCTGCCGTCGGGGCTGGTGGCCGCGTCGGACCCGCTCGCGCCGCTCGTCCGGGGCGAGAACGCAGCCTGGCTTCAGCCCTTGCCGGACTCGTTGCTTGACGCGGGCGATCCGGCCAGGGCCGTGATCGACCGCAGCAGCCTGCGGCTGGCGTTCGTCGCCGCCCTGCAGCACCTGTCGGCGCGTCAGCGTGGTGCGCTGATCCTGCGTGACGTACTCAGCTTTTCCGCGTCCGAGGCGGCGGAAATCCTCGGCACTACCGTCGTATCGGTGAACAGTTCCCTGCAGCGGGCGCGCACCCGGGTGAAGGAGGTCGGGGTCACGCAGGAGCGTCTCAGCGAGCCGTCCGCAGCCGAGCAGCGCGCCTGGATCGATCGGTACATGAACGCGTTCGAGCGCGCCGACGTCGAGGGTCTGAAGCGGCTGCTGACCGCGGACGTGCTCATGGAGATGCCGCCGATGCTCAACTGGTTCGTCGGCCCCGGCAACTACGGCCTGTTCATGGAGTGGGTCTTCGGGAAGGCAGGAACGGACTGGTGCCTGACGGCGGTCGCGGCCAACGGCCAGCCCGGGTTCGCCGCTTATCGGCGCGTCGGTGCCGGGTACGAGCTGCACACGCTCCAGGTCTTCACCGTCACCGCCGAGGGCATCAGCCGGAATTCGGTGTTCCAGGAGCCCGAGGTCTTCGCGTCTTTCGGTCTGGCGACCCAGCTCCGCAACCCGCCGGGGTGCGCGGGGTAAGCGGGCTACCAGCTCCCGTGACGGACGACGTCTTCGAACGGACGGCGGTTGAGCTTGTCGATGGGACGCAGCGGGCGATCGGCGGGGTAGCCGACGCCGATCAGGTAGGCCACGTCGTGATCGTCGGGCACGCCGAGGATCTTCCGGGCCGCCTCCTGGTCGCCGACCGAGGAATGGCCGGTGCCGACGCCCAGATCGGCGGCGGTGATCATGATCGCGTAGGTGGCCTGCCCGAGGTCGTAGTAGTCGACCAGGCGGGTGTGGTCGTCGTCGGTCACGGGGACGACCAGCGCGATGGCGGCGGCCGCGCCGGCGATGTGGCCGGCGCCACGCCAGACGGTGGACAGCGCCTGGAGCTGGTCCCGATCGGTGACGATGATGAATTCCCAGTGCTGCCGGTTGGACGCCGACGGCGCGCGCCAGCCTGCCTCCGCGATCCGGTCCAGGGTCGCGGTCGGCACCGGGTCGGCCTGGTAGGTGCGGACGTTGCGCCGGGCTCGGATGGCGTCCCAGGTCTCCATGTACGGCCTCTCCCTCGGTGGTGCGGCAAAGTGCGGGTGTTGTCGGCAAAGTGCAGTTCTGCCCCACGGTGCAGTATCGCCCCCGAGGGCAGGGCCGCCTCGAGGCGGCCCCGCCTCAATCTATCTCTACTTTAACGATAGACATAGTTGAGTCTGGGGCATAGGCGGGCATCCCGTTTGGTTTGGCCTAGTGAGTGCCGAGTCCCGAAGGAGCACGTTCATGACCGCATCAGTCAGCGAAACCGCCGCCGTCGTCGATGACTTCGCCGCCGAGTGGAATGCCTGGCATCGCCGGCAGGAGGCGCGGCTGGCCGACCCGCACGGGTTCCTCGCCATCACCAGCCTGAACTGGCTGACCGACGAGCCGCAGCGGTTCCCTGACGCGCCCGGGGAATGGTCAGCCGGCCCGGACGGCGTGATCGTCGACCTGGCCGAGGGAGAGGAACTGGTGATCGGCGGGTCGCCGGTGCGCGGGCGTCACTCCTTCGGGGTCATCCCCGAGCGCGGCGGGGTGAACGCGGTCTGGGGCGACGCGGTCATCGAGGTCGCCAAGCGCGGCGGTAACGACATCATCCGGCCCCGGCACCCCGGCAAGGGTGTGCGACAGATTTGTAGGTAACCAAGATCATCTTCGGGGGCGTGCAGGTCAGGCGGCTCCTGTCTGGTTGTGACGGTGGTTGCAGATGGCTTCCCACTGGCTGCTGGCCTCTTTGCATCGGAGGGTGATGATGGCGTCGGCTCCTGCGACGGTCCAGTGCATGCCTGCCTGCTTGAGTCGCTGGGCGACGATGGTCTTGCAGCTGGCCTCGACGACGCCGGAGCCGACGAACAGGCCGCGGGAGCGGAACCAGTGGTAGCGCATGCGCGGCGCGTTGTTGAGGAAGTAGCCGAGTTCCTTCTCGACCTCGTCTTTCTTCACGCCTTCGAGGGGGTAGGCGCGGACGGCGGCCTCGATGCCGGCGATGTCGCCGTAGTCGAGGTCCTCGAGGCGGGCGGCGAGCCAGTCGTTTTTGCGGTCCAGGAGCATGAACTCCAGTGAGCGGGTGAGGGAGTGCAGGTGCTCGCGGGCGTGGTAGAGGTCGACGATCTGGGTCGCTTCGGGGAACTTGTCCGTAGCGATTCCCCAGATCCAGGCGGCTCCGTCGCCGAGGACGGTGAGCTGGCGGACGTGGTCGGCGCCGCGGCGGATGCCCTCGGCCCTCACGAGGTTCCCGAATGCGGCGGCTGGCTCGAAGGTGGCGATGATGCTGGTGGTGGCTCTGTCCCTGACGGGGTAGCCGTCCTTGTCCAGCTTGTCCTGGGTGAAGAAGACGCCGAGCTTGACCTCCCGGGTGCGGGCCCGGCCGTCCTCGCCCTTACCTTGCCGCCCGGCGGTTTCCCTCGCTGTCATCGGGACGCCGGTGCCGTCGATGACGATGTAGAGCTTGTCCGGCAGCGGGGACGGCGGCAGCGGGACGAGCTTGCGGGCGGCGATGAGCCGGGCGCGGTCACGGCCGGCGGCCGCAACGGCGGTGCCGCTGGCCTCGGCGGCCCGGCCGACCCGCCTGGCGTCGAGCCGGATCCCGGCCAGTTCCTCCAGCAGGCGCGCGGCTCCCGCGAACGGGCCGGCCGCGGCGGCCAGGTCGTTCATCGCGGCCAGGCCGGGCGACATCGACGCGCCGGCGACGCCGAGCTCGGCGTCCCTGGGGGCGAGGCCGTGCCCGCACTCCGAGCAGTGGTACCAGGCCCGCCGCAGCGTGACCGGGCCGAGCACGGTGTCGATGACCTTCTCCCGGTAAGCGGTGAACACGGCCTCGTGACCCTGGCCGCACGGGACCCGGGGGCCGCGGTAGCCCGGGTCGGCGGCCAGCAGCTGCCCGAGCATGCCGCAGCCCGCGGCCAGCATCCCGGCCCGGATCACCGCCTCCGCCGCTCCCAGGCTGGCATCGCCGCAGCCCAGCGACCGGGCCGCCTCCACCGCAAGCCGCCCTATCTCGGCGGATCTCTCCGCCGCGAGCGCGGCGAAGAGCCCCCTTTTTCGCCCTCCGGCGCGGAGGGCGCACCCGTGCCGGCCGCCGGCCTCGCCTCGCAGATCTTCTCGTTCACCTCGATGACCTGCTCCACCGTCGACGCGAACTCCGCGTGCCGGGCCACCTCCCGGCGCACCTTCTCCACCTCGCCAGCAGCGAGCTGGCGGCCGACCGTCTTGCGCCGGCCCGCCGACCGCGTCCACAGGAACCTCGGCCCGTGCCCGGGATGATCCGGGGCCGCGCACGCGCAGTTCGGCTTCCCGCACTTGCGCCAGTTCTCGCTCACCGACCCCCGCCGGAAATCGCCCAGCGCCAGCAGCTGCGCAAACAGGCGGTTCCGCTCGGCCTCCAGCTCCGGAAGCGACGGCTCGGACATGGGCACCCCTCATCTGGTTGTGACAGTCACAACCAGACTCCCATCATAACCAGCGAAGATGTGGGACCCCTACGAATGTGTCGCACACCCCCCCGGCAACCCGCTGCGCACGGCGTTCCACGGCACCCCGGCCTACCAGCCGGACCCCCAATGGGCGGTCACCGCCCGCTACGTCCCGTTCGCCGAGCCCCGGCCGACCGCGGTCGGTTCCGTGGTCGACGGGCTCGAGCACGTCTATGACGCGCCCGGGCAGGTGGAGTTCACCGTGAACGGGAGCGATCTGGCCCTGACCGCGTTCCCTGGGCATGCGCCGGAGGCACGGCCGCCGCGGTGACGGGCGCGGGCCGGCAGCGCCGCTGATCGGACAAGGCAGCCCTCCTCGACGGCATCGCCGAGACCGTCCTCGCCCAGCTCCGCGTCGACTCCGCCGATCCCGACTGGGCCGGGCAGCTGCGTGCCGTCGCCCGCCGCTTCCGCACGCTGGCACTGGCCCACCCGCACGTCGTGCCGCTGATCCTCACCCGGCCGCTGGCCACCCCCCTCGGCCTGCGCCCGGCCGGCACCCTGCGCCCGCTGGAAGACATCCTGGCCCTGCTCACCCGGGCCGGGTTCAGCGGACCCGACGCCCTGCACATCTACCGGGCCCTGTTCGGGTTCCTGCACGGTCACGTCCTCGACGAGCTCCAGGAACTCGTCGAGAACCCCGACGAAACCGACGACCTGCTCCGGCTCGGCCTGCACCGGCTGCCGATCACCCAATTTCCCCTGCTCCGCAGCCTGGCCCCCGCGCTGGCCGCCTACGACGGCGCCGCCGAGCTCGAACGCGGCCTCGACATCCTGCTCACCGGGCTGACCACCACCCTGGCGCCTCCGAGCGAAACCCGCCAGCCCGCGCCAGCTCCCCCCACCAGCTGACCAGCTGGCGTCAGGTTCCGCCGCTGGTGTCCAGGGCCTGGGATTCGGCGACCTGGAACGCCGCCACGGCGGTGATGAACAGCGGCGGCAGCGCCGTTCGGGCCTTCTCCGATGGCGCCGAGGCGGGCGCCGTGCCCTGGTGCTTGGAGGTGCCGGGCGGCGAGGTAGGCGATGGAGTCGCCTTCGGGCCAGGACCAGGGTGCGCGACTTGATGACCGGGGGTGCACAGCCCGCTGGTGACAGCGACCCGTCTGGCAGGCTTTGCGCATACCGCACGGAGGACGGCGATCCGGGCGCAGGACAGGCCATCCAGGTGGTACAAGGTGATCGCGGATCGCTGCGCCGGCAATGCGGTCACCGGCATGCACCGTACCCCCGGCTCGGGTTCCGGGTACGGTGAGGGACAAGCCCTTCGGGGCTGCGGCGTGCAGGCGAGGAGGCGGCGTGCGGGACGGCGGACGGCGGGCCCGCATTATTACGGCGGTCACCGGAAAGGACACCGCGGCCGGTGCGGGCGAGCTGATAAAGCGGCTCTGCCGGTTCGCCGTCGATGAGATGGCGTTGTCCGGGTGCGCGCTCGTGCTGATGTCGGGCAGGGAATCGGCAGGCATGCTGGCCGGGGCCGGGCGGCACGCCTCCACGGTCACCGGGCTGCAGATGGAGCTGGGCGAGGGCCCGTGCCTGCAGGCCTACGCCTCCGGGGTTCCGGTGTTCCTGCCTGACCTGGCGGTGGACGGCGCGAGCCGCTGGCCGGCGTTCGCGGCGGCGGCCCTGGCGGTTGGCGTGCACGCCGAGTTCTCGCTGCCGCTGACCACGGGGCCGGGTGGTATCGGCACGCTGGACCTGTGCCGTGACAGACCGGGGATGCTGAGCGAGGAGCACCTGGCGGACGCCCTGGTTACCGCGGACATCGCCCGTGACGCGGTGCTGTACCAGCAGTACGCGCCGGGGGATACGAGACTGGCGGAGTTGCTGGATACGAGCGGCATGGACCGGATCGTGATCCATCAGGCGACCGGGATGATCGCCGCGCAGCTGAATGACTCCACGTCCAACGCGCTCGCCCGGCTGCGCGCCGCGGCGTTCTCGAGCGGGCGCCCGATGCACGACATTGCGCAGGATGTCGTTGAACGGCGGGTGCGGTTCGATGCCTGAGATCAGCGGCACGGCCGCCCGCTCCGGGGACTTCGGCCGACAGGACCGGAGAGGCGCCGAGGCCGCGCTGGCCCGGGCCTTCGTACGCCTGGCGGACACGCTGGCCAGCGACTTTGACATCGTCGATTTCCTGCAGGGCCTGTCCGCCGACTCGGTTGAGATCCTGGGAGCGGAGGCGGCCGGGGTCATGCTGGCCGACGGGCGTGGCGGGCTTCGGCTGATCGCATCCTCTGATGAGCGGATGCGGCTGCTTGAGCTGTTCGAACTCCAGGGCGCGCAGGGCCCATGCCTGGACGCGTTCTCTACGGGCCAGGCCGTGCAGGCGGGCGCAGCCGACAGCCGCATCCGCTGGCCGGACTTCGCGCCGCGTGCGTCCGATTCGGGCTTTCAGATGATGTGCGCGGTCCCGCTGCGAGTACGCACGGACGTCATCGGTGCAATGAACCTGTTCCGGGGCACTGACGCGCCGTTCACCGCTGACGAGATGGACATAGCGCAGGCCATGGCGGAAATGGCAGCAATCGGGCTGATCCAGGAACGGGCCATCCGGAAGCGCACCGTGCTGACCGAGCAGCTCCAGAACGCACTGACCAGCCGGGTGATCCTCGAGCAAGCCAAGGGGATGCTCGCCGAGTACCTGAAGATGACCGTGGACGACGCATTCCAGCTGCTGCGGAACTACGCCCGTACCCGTAACCGCAAGCTCTCCGATGTCGCCCGCGACGTGGTCGACCGGAAGATCCCGAGCACCGCGCTGGTCGCACGGCCTGGTCGGGAATCCTAGCGCCGCAGCGCGGTCGCTTCGCGGACCAAGCACACTTCGGACGTGGCAAAGCGACGACGGCAACGCGGAGAACGGAGAGGTGTGGTCTCAGGACGTGCTTTACCAATCGTTCTCAGGAGATGCTTGACGTCGCCAGGGAGGACGACGGCGCTGCCGGTGGATCTCAGTATCGATATGCTGGTACTAAGTTCCTATCGGGCATGCCAAGAGCCCCCGCAGCAGGGGATCGGCGTGATCAGGGGGATCGGCGAGAGGAGCGTTCTTGAGCAGGCCGTCGGCGCGGGACCGGCTCGCGGAGGCCGCGTTCGCCCTGTTCGGCGAGCGCGGGTACGAGCAGACGAGCATCGATGACATCACCGAGCGCGCGGGCCTCGGCCGTACCACGTTCTTCCGGCACTACCGGTCCAAGGAAGACGTGATCTTCCCCGACCACGACCGGCTGCTGGAGCAGATCGGGGAGCGGCTGCGGACCTCGAGCGACGGCACCGCCCTGGTCGCGGTGTCGGACGCGGTCCGTCTGGTACTGCGGCATTACGTCGCCGAGGGCGACGTGGCCCGCCGCCGGTACGCGATCACCAGCGCGGTGCCCGCGCTGCGCGACCGCGAGATCGCCAGCGTCGCGCGCTACCAGCGGCTGTTCCGCGAGTTCATCGCCGGCTGGATGGGCGACCCCGGCGAGCCGGCGTCGCTGCGGGCCGAGCTGATGGCCGCGGCCGTGGTCGCCGCGCACAACCACGTGCTGCGCCGCTGGCTCAGGGGCGAGAGCCCGGACCCGGTGGCCGAGGTCGATCAGGCGCTCGGCCAGGTCATCGAGCTGTTCGCGGGTCCGGACGGCAGCGTCGTCGGCGGCCGGGCCGACGGGACCGGCGCAGGCGAGGTAACCGTCGGCGAGGTCGGCGCGAGCGTCGACGGGACCACCATCGTCGCGTTCCGCAGCGGACAGGACATCGACACGCTGCTGCCCGCCCTGCGGCGATTGATGGCGTGAGCTGGCCCATGTCTAATGGTCAGGTGCAGACATACCACGGCATCGCCGACCTTGAAGCGGCCATCGGCCAGGAAATCGGGCCCACGGAGTGGTTCACGGTGGACCAGTCCCGGATCAACGGGTTCGCCGACGACACCGAGGACCACCAGTGGATTCATATCGACCCGGAGCGGGCTGCGTCCGGGCCGTTCGGGACGACGGTGGCGCACGGGTTTCTGACCCTGTCGCTCGTCCCTTACTTCTCCAGCCAGCTGCGCTCGGTCGAGGGCGCCCGGATGGCCATCAACTACGGCCTGGACCGGGTGCGGTTTCCCACGCCGGTGCCGGTCGGGTCGCGCCTGCGGGCCCGGGCCACGCTGATCAGCCTGGATAAGGTGGGAGAGGGCGCCGTGCAGCTCGTCAACCGGGTCACCGTCGAGGTCGAGGGGAGCGCCAAGCCGGCCTGCGTCGCCGACATGGTCAGCCGGCTCTACTTCGCGGAACCCTGAATAAGCCTGGAGTGGACATGACGGTAGAGCGGCTGCTGCCCGACTCGGACGCCGAGGATCTGCTTGACCTCACCCGCGAGATCGCCGTCACCGAGCTCAAGCCGATCGCGAGCGAGTACGAGGCGGCCAGCAGGTTCCCGCGCGAGCAGTTCCGGCTGCTCGGCCGGAGCGGGCTGCTCGGCCTCCCGTACCCGCAGAAGTGGGGCGGCGGCGCGGTCAGCTACGAGGTCTACCTGCAGGTGCTCGAGGAGCTTGCCGCGGTCTGGATGACCGTGGCGGTCGGGCTGTCGGTGCACACGATGTCGTGCTTCCCGCTGGCCATGTTCGGCACCGACGAGCAGCGCGCCGAATGGCTGACCGCGATGCTCGAGGGCGACCTGCTCGGCGCGTACGCGCTGTCGGAGCCGCAGGCCGGCTCCGACGCGGCGGCGCTGTCCGCCCGCGCGGTCGCCGACGGCGACGACTACCTGGTCAGCGGGACGAAGGCGTGGATCACCCACGCCGGGCAGGCCGACTTCTACACGCTGATGATCCGCACCAGCGACGACCGCAGCCGCGGCGTGAGCTGCCTGCTCGCGGACGCGGCGACCCCGGGCCTGACTCCGGCCGCCCCGGAGCACAAGATGGGCCTGACCGGCTCGCCTACCGCGCAGGTGCTCCTCGATAACGCGCGCATCCCGGTGCGCCGTCGGATCGGCGCCGAGGGCGACGGGCTCAAGTTCGCCCTCGACGCGCTCAACTCCGGCCGGCTCGGCATCGCGGCCTGCGCGGTCGGCCTCGCCCAGGCGGCGCTGGACGAGGCGGTCGCGTGGGCGATGCAGCGGACCCAGTTCGGCAAGCCGATCATCGACTTCCAGGGGCTTGAGTTCCTTCTCGCGGACATGGCGGCGGGCGTGGAGTCGGCCCGCGCGACCTACCTGGACGCCGCCCGCCGCCGGGATCGCGGCATGGAGTTCCGCCGCCAGGCGTCGATCGCCAAGCTGGTGGCCACCGACATGGCGATGCGGGTGACCACCGACGCCGTGCAGGTGCTGGGCGGTTACGGGTACACCCGCGACTTCCCGGTCGAGCGGT
>Ga0302314_10015866_pt1 | contig 12774 bp, 5 predicted proteins | sample III_Palsa_N2_3_FD_200533 | JGI IMG/M metagenome (GOLD analysis project Ga0302314, IMG submission 200533) | Peat permafrost microbial communities from Stordalen Mire near Abisko, Sweden - III_Palsa_N2_3 | ecosystem: Environmental > Terrestrial > Soil > Palsa > Peat permafrost | place: Sweden...
GGCGCCGATGATTGCGGACAAGATTGCCGAGGCCAGGATTCCTTTGATTGCGGTGGATATTCCGCATCCTCATGCGACTTATTTTGGGGTGGACAACTATCGTGTAGGGCGCGAGGCGGGTGGAATATTGGCGGAGTATGCCATCAACCACTGGGGCGGGCAGATGGATTGGATGATTGGCCTGGAGGTCGAAGAGGCGGGTCAACTGGTGCAGAGTCGCATTACGGGCGCGTTTGAAGGCGTGCGGGCGCGGCTGCCGAACCTGCCTGTGGAATCGTTTGTGAGAATCGATAGCCGGGGTATGCGGGACAAGAGCTACAAGGTGATCCTGGACTTTCTGAATCGCCATCCCAAGGACAAGCACATCCTGATCGCAGCCAACAACGACACTACTGCGATGGGGGCAATCGAAGCGATCAGAGAGTTGCGGCGCGAGAAGCATGTGGCCATCGTTGGGCAGGATTGCCTGGATGAGATGATCCTGGAGATGCAGCGCCCGGGCAGCCCGGCGATCGCATCGATCTCGCACGAGGTGGGACTGTATGGGCCTCGGTTGATCGATATTGGGTTGGCGCTGCTGCGGGGCGAGACAGTGCCGCCGTACAACTACGTGGAACATCGCGCAATTACCGCCGACCGGGCCTGGACACTACAGAGCAGGATACCGAGTATTCCGGAGGCGCCCAAGGCTGGGCGGACACGCGAGAATGCGGTCGCTGCCAAGGCCGGCGCCAAGAGCAAGGTTGCGAAGGCACGGTAAGGCAAAGAACGCGATGTGCTTTATGCCAGTTAGGGGTTGCGCCGGCGCGGTTGTCCCTATAGGAATAGTTGTTCTATTGGTAGAGGGTGTGTCATCATCATCAAGCCGTGAAAGAGCCGGCGCCAACCTACTGCACAGGACATCCGGATGACAACCCCGAACAAACTCCACTTCCTCGAAGACCGCTGGGACGAGGCTGTGGCTTCCAAGCTCGACGCGCCGGAACTGTTGCGCTATCGCTCCAATTTGTTGGGCTCCGATCTTAGGCTGACGAACTTTGGTGGCGGCAATACGAGTTCGAAGATTGAAGAGATCGATCCGCTGGATGGACAGAAGAAGACGATTCTGTGGGTGAAGGGCTCGGGCGGTGACCTGGGCAGCATCAAGCGCTCAGGCTTTGCGACGTTGTATCTGGATAAGGTGCTGGCGTTGGCGAAGGTCTATAAGGGCGTGGATCTCGAGGACGAGATCGTCGGGATGTATCCGCTGTGTACGTTTGGGAACAACCCCACCGCTGCGTCTATCGACACGCCGCTGCATGGTTTTCTGCCGGCGCCGCATGTGGACCATCTGCACCCGGACTGGGCGATTGCGCTGGCAGCTTCTGCGAACGGCAAAGAGAAGATGGCGGAGTTCAACGAGCGCTATGGGCACAAGATGGTGTGGGTGCCGTGGCAGCGGCCAGGGTTCGAGCTGGCGATGATGCAGATGAAGGCCGTTGACGCCGTTCCGGGTTGCGATGGGGTGGTTCTGGGTGGGCATGGGCTGTTTACGTGGGGGCAGACGCAGCATGAGAGCTACCTGAATACGATCACGATCATCGACCAGCTGGGGCAGTTTACGCAGGAGCATGCGAAGAAGAAGGGCTTCAGCTTCGGCGGTGCGAAGCATACGTCGCATGAGGAGCGGACGAGCATCGCGACGAAGTGGATGCCGACGATCCGCGGGCGCGTCTCGGCGAAGCAGCGGGTAATTGGGAGCTTTACGGATGCGCCGGATGTGCTGGGATTTGTGAACTCGAATTCGGCGAAGCAGATGGCGCGGCTGGGTACGAGCTGCCCTGACCATTTCATACGCACGAAGATTCGTCCGCTGTTTCTGGACTGGGACCCGAAGAGTTCGGTGAGCGATCTGGAAGCGACGCTGGATGAGGCGCTGGTGACGTATCGCGCGGAGTATGCGGAGTACTACAAGGCCCATGCGACGGCGGAGTCGCCGGCCATGCGCGATGCCAGCCCGACGGTGGTGCTGGTGCCGGGTGTGGGGATGTTCAGCTTTGGCAAGAACAAGGCTGAGTCTCGGATTACGGGCGAGTTTTATATCAATGCGATTCATGTGATGGAAGGCGCCGGCGGCATGGATGAAGGCAAGCTGCCGGCGGTGCTGCCGCAGTCGGGATGTGCGCCGACCTCGGCGTTTAGTGTGCATGAGAACTACGTTGCGCTGCCGCCCAGCGAGGCGTTTCGGATTGAGTACTGGGCGCTGGAGGAGGCGAAGATTCGCAGGCAGCCGCCGGAGAAGGAGTTGAGCCGGCGGATTGTGCTGGTGGTCGGCGGCGCGAGCGGCATTGGGCGCGAGACGGTGTTGCTGGCCGCGGAGCGGGGCGCGCATATTGTGGTTGCCGATCTTTCGCAGGAGGCGGCGCAGAAGGTTGCGGATGAGGCGAAGGCCATCGGCGGTAAGGAGTGCGCTGTCGCGACAGCCATTGATATACGTAAGCGTGATGCAATCAAGGGTGCGCTGGAGGCGACAGTTGCGGCGTTCGGCGGCATCGATATTCTGGTGAATACGGCGGCGATCTTTCCGACGTCGCCCGATGGTACGGTGAGCGATGCGCAATGGGCGTTGACGCTGGAGATCAATGTGACGGCGAACTATCTGCTGACCGATGAGGCGCAGAAGATCTTTAAGGCGCAGGGGATTCCGGGCAGCGTGGTGCTGACGAGCTCGGCGAACGCGGTGGTGGCCAAGCGGGGCTCCGAGGCTTATGACGTGAGCAAGGCGGCGCTGAGCCATTTGGTGCGGGAGCTTGCGATTACTTACTCGCCGCTGCTGCGGGTAAACGGCATAAGCCCGGCGACGGTGGTGAAGGGGTCGACGATGTTCCCGCGCGACCGGGTGAAGGCTTCGCTGACGAAGTATGGGATTGCGTTCGAGGAGAGCGCCAGCGACGATGAGATACGCAACTTGCTGGCGACGTTCTATGCGCAACGCACGCTGACGCATGTGCCCATCGATCCGAAGGACTGCGCGGAGGCGATCCTGTTTGTGGGCGGGCCGAAGGCGCCGGTGACGACGGGGCATCTGATACCGGTGGATGGCGGGCTGACCGAGGCTTATCTGCGATGAGCTTTGCAGGTCCGAGCGATCCAAGCGATCCATTAGACCGGCGTGCGTTGGTGGCGATCGATCTGGGAGCGGAGAGCTGCCGGGTGTCGTTGCTGCGGTGGCTTGACGATGGGCCGCGCTTTCAACTGGTGCATCGCTTTCCCAACTATGCTCATGAGCGGGCCGACGGTTTGCGCTGGGACATAGAGGCCATTCTCGAAGGCTTGCATCATGGGCTTCGCCGGTGTGCGGAGGTCGCGACCGAAGGCATACGATCGATTGCGGTCGATGGCTGGGCTGTGGATTATGTGCGGTTGGATGCAGACGGAAAGGCGGTTGGCGATCCTTACTGCTATCGCGACGAGCGCACCGTTGCGGCAGAGCCGGGCTTACATGAGCGCATCACCGCGGAGCGGATGCGGGACATCACCGGCATTCAGATATTGCGCATCAACACGGTGTACCAGATGTTTGCGGATGAGCCGGAGAGGAAGAAGCTGCGCTGGCTGAATCTGCCGGAGTATGTGTTGTTCCGGCTGGGTGGGCGTGCGGTTTCGGAGCGCACGAATGCGACGCATACGCAGATGGTGGGGCTCGATGGCGCGTGGTCGAGCGAGATATTTTCGGCGTTGCGACAGGAGATAGCGCAGGCCCCGCCGATTGTTGAGCCGGGCACGGATGTTGGGCAGTTGCAGGGTGAGCTGGCTGCGTTGGCGGCGTTTGTAAATACACGGTTGATTGCGCCTGCGTGCCATGACACGGCTTCGGCGATCGCTGCGATTCCAGACGCCGGTGACGACTGGGGCTATATCAGTTCGGGGACGTGGTCGCTGGTGGGAACGCAATTGAAGACGGCCGTGAATTCAACCGTGGCGCGGGAGCAGAACTTTACGAACCTGGGCGGCGCCGATGGGACGGTCTGCTTCCACAAGAATGTGAACGGGATGTGGCTGCTGCGGCAGTGTATCGAGGAATGGACGGCGAGCCATGCGACGATCAGCTTGCCGGAGCTGGTGCAGGACGCGGCGCAGTTTGGGTCGCGAGGGTATGTGCTGGATCTCGACGATGCGGACCTGATGTTGCAGGGGCACATGCCGGAGCGCATCAACGCACAACTGCGGCGGCGCGGGCTGGCTGAGTTGAGCGGGAAGCCGGAGGACGCGGCCGAGATGGCTTCGTTTCTCTTCCATAGCCTGGCGGCACGGTATGCGGTGGTGCTGCGTGACGTCGCCGAGATTACCGGGAAGAGATTGAAGCGGCTTTACATCATGGGCGGTGGAAGCCAGAATGAGTTTCTGAATCGCCTGACCGCCGAAGCTACCGGGCTGGAGGTATGCCGAGCCGGGACGGAGTGCTCGACGGTGGGCAACTTTGCCGTGCAACTAGCAGCGCTGGCGCCGACGGCCGATGCGGGGATCGCGCGACCGGCGTGCGCGTGGGCCGGCAGGCTCACCGATATATGGCGCCGTATCGTCCAGGCTACATAGAGGCCAGGGCGACTTTAGGCTATTCTGTATCCATTCCAAATCATCCAGCCGCGTTACAGGCGGCCGCTGTCGAGTCCTTAAGCGAATATCTGCACCTGTGGGGTTGCAACGATGCATGAGTCAAGGGCGGCGGAGGAATCGACGGTCGCAGCGGAATCGACGGCGGCGCTGAGCGACGGTCCGAAGACATCGACCTCGCCTTCGTATGGGCTAAGGGCGCACGTCCTTTCTCCGATGGAGACGCTGGCGCAGTCGATCTCGACCATCGCGCCGAGCGCTACGCCTGCACTGACGATCCCGCTGGTCTTCGCGCTGAGCGGCGCCGGGACGGGACTTACGTATGTGATCGCGATGGTTGCGATCATGCTGGTCGCATTGTGCGTGGCTTCGTTCGCGAAGGAGTCGGCGTCGCCGGGTTCGCTGTACAGCTATACGCGGTCTTCGCTGCCGCCGGTCTTCAGTGCCGTGACGGCGTGGGCGCTGTTTTTTGCTTATGTGATGACGGCGTCGTCGGTGCTTGGCGGGTTTCTGAACTATGCGTATGTTTTTCTCGGAGGCTTTGGTCCACGCGTGTCTCCGGTGGTGCTGGCGCTGCTGGGTGCGGGGGCAGCGATGTGGGTGGCGTACCGGGACGTGAAGATATCCGCGCGCCTGATGGTGTGGATTGAAGCGGTTTCGGTGTGCCTGATCACCATCGTCATCGGGATTACGCTGTGGAAGCACGGGCTGCATGTGGACCGGTCGCAGGTACGTCTGCATGGAGTCTCAGCGACAGGGTTGCGCTCGGGCGCAATGCTGGCGATCTTCAGCTTTGTAGGTTTCGAGAGCGCAACCACGCTGGGCGCCGAGGCCCGTGATCCGCTGAAGACGATTCCGCGCGCCGTGGTGTGGAGCGCACTGCTGGCGGGTTTGTTCTTCATCGTGTGTGCTTATGGCGAGGTGCTGGGGTTTCACGGCGCGCCGGGGTCGCTGGGGGATAGCACGGCGCCGTTTCGCTACCTTTCGATGCAGGCCGGGGTGCGGTTTGCGGGGCCTGTGATCGATGCGGGTGTGCTGGTGACGATGTTTGCGGCGACTCTGGCTTGCGTGATCGCGGCGTCTCGGGTGCTGCTGTTGATGGCGCACCATGGGCTGGCTCATCGCAGGCTGAGGAAGACCCATTTACGCAATGAGACTCCGGCGATTGCGAGCCTGCTGACGGCGCTGCTGGCTTTCCTGCCGGTGGGCGTGCTGGCGCATCGCGGCGTCAGCGGAGCGGACATCTACGGCTGGACGGGGACGCTCGCGGTCTTCGGCTTCCTTACGGCTTATACGCTTGCGTCGATTGCGGTGGCGGTGCATCTGCGGCGGGAGCAGCGGCTGACGGCGGGGGGTGCGGTCCTTTCCGTGGCTGCCGCCGCAGTGATGCTGGCTGCGTTGCTGGGCAATATTTTTCCAGTGCCGCCAGCCCCTTACCTGTATTTTCCGTATATCTACGCCGCGTACCTGGGGGCTGCGCTGGTGTGGTATTGGATTGCGCGCGGGCGGGCGGCGCAGGGGTAGCGCAGGGCTTGCGGGGCGGTGGTGGATGGCGCGGATCGTGTTGAATCGAAAGATTTTTGCATAGCGGCCGGATGATCCGCACTTTTTGTTTGACTAGGACGAATTCTCGTTTATTCTTTGAGTATCCAAACGCCCTTCGGGCCGCAAACTGTTTTTCAACCAAGCACTTCAAGAGGTCGATTTTAGCGATTCGACTGAGCCGCAGCCAGAGATTGGCGGCGGGTTGATCTGTAGGAGTCCCGCAACTGGATTCGTTGCCGTACTGTATCCAAACGCTGGGCAACGTTTTTTCGAGGACAGGCGGAAGCGCGCTTTCGCAGCAACACCAGGTTCGACGTACGGTCCGATGGGCTGAAGCCACGCGTGTATTCAAACGCACATGACCGCACGGAATGACTACTCAGGAGGCAATACCTTGGTTAACTTCCGGAAACTCGCCGCAATTCTTACCCTGACAATTCCCGGTTGCATGTATGTGGGAACGATCGGGACTCCGATGGCGCACGCTCAGCAGACGCTTGGAGGGATAACGGGAGCGGTCCTCGATCCCACCGGCGGTGCGATTCCCGGCGTGGAGGTGAAGGCCGTCTCGGACGACACGAAGCTGGTGCGTACGGCGAAGTCCAATGCCGAGGGCAGCTACCAACTGAACGACTTGCCTATCGGCAAGTACACCATTACGTTCACGCTGCAAGGGTTTTCGACGGAGAAGTTTCCGGGGATCGTGGTGCAGGCGGACCGCACTGTGACGCTTCCGGCGAAGCTCGCGGTAGGCGCGGTGGCCGACTCGGTTGAGGTCGATGTGAATCCCTTGCTGAACGCGACGGACACAACCAACGGCTATGTGCTGGACAGGGCGCAGATTGAGGCGATCCCGCTGCCGACGGGAAGCTTTACGGGTGTGGCAATTCTTTCTCCCGGCGTGAATGCCGAGTTATCAGGCGGCACGGGGGCGAACTCCGGGCTGGGGAATGCGCCGATCTGGGCCAATGGGCAACGCGATACGAGCAACAGCTTTTCGCTGAACGGCGTGGACGGAAGCAGCTTGTTCAACGGCAAGAGCACCAGCCAGGTGTCGTCGGCGCGCGTGGTGAGCAGCACCGGGACATCGAGCACCGGCGGCGCGGGCGGGGTGATCGCGTCCTCGGCGTCGATCTATCTTTCTATCGGGAATGCCATCCCGACGCCTGCGCCGGAGACGATTGAGGAGGTACGCGTGAATGCGTCGATGTATGACGCGCAGCAGGGTTCGACATCGGGCGCGCACATCGATCTGAGCACGTCGTCGGGCACCAATGCCTATCATGGGACGGTTTACGGTCATCGCGGCACCAACTGGATCAATGCCGATCCGTTCTTCTTCAAGAACGACCCCATTATCGTTGCGCAAGGGCTTCAGAACCCAGAATTGCATCGATATATTGTGGGCGGCACTTTCGGCGGACCGATCATCAAGAACAAGCTCTTCGGATTTGTGGCATACCAGCACCTGCACGTTTCCGATCAGGAGATAGGCGACGACTTTCTGGATGTTCCGGTGAATTTGAGTGACTCCAACAGGACGGCCACCAACTTCGCGAATATTGTCAACGCCCAGTATCCGGGCTCGTCGTCGACGCTGACTGCGACGAATGTGGACAAGACGGCACTGGCGCTGTTCAACTCACCGTCACTAGCTGGCGAGCCCGGGAAATGGCTTATCCCAAACGACTGTAATGCGGGTGTTTGCGGTTCGTCCTCGCTATCGGCGTCGCATCCCTTCGACGCGTTTCTCCCCGGCACGGGCCGTTTCAAAGCCGATATGCTGGTTGCCGATCTCGACTACAACGCTACGGCCAAGGACACGATTGCGCTCAAGTATTACTACCAGCACGACCCCACGCTGGCACCCTACGCGTACTCCAGCGTTCCGGGCTTTACGCAGCATTTGGACTCCGGCGCGCAGGTTTTCTCGATCATCAACACGAATATTGCTACGTCGAACCTTAGCGTTACCGAGACGTTGGGATTCATCCGCGAGAAGATATGGGGCGACAACGAGCAGCCTTTTGGACCTTCGGCCATTCCGGGCGGATCGGTGGGGACCGTGAGCATCGATGAGTTCGGGTCAAACTACTTTCCCGGGGTTTCGATCTACAACGTGTTGGGAGACGCCGCTTATGACGCCGGCGTAAGTACCGGCGTATTGAACATCGGGCCGAATGCGGAAGGGCAGGCGCCGAACACGGGCGCCTTCCAGAACCGCTTGCAGCCCTCGGTGAACGCGATTTGGACGCTGGGCAAGCATACGGTGAGCATGGGCGTGAACTACGAATATACCCAGTTGAATACGATCGACAAGCGGCCGGGGACGGGGACGGTTGCGACCGACGATCTGAGCGCGTTTGCGCAGGGTTACGTTACGCCGGGCAGCTCGTCTACCGGTTTTTACGTGAGCTCGTTCCTACAGGGCAACGCGAGCCGCTACTATCGCGCCAACGAGCTGGGAAGCTATTTGCAGGACAAGTTCCAGGTGACGCCGACGCTCTCGCTGACCGCGGGCATTCGCTACGATTGGGACGGTGGCTTGACCGAGAAGAATGGACGCATCTTCAACTTCGATCCGAACAGGTACGTTTACAACTCGGTTGCCGACGCGATCCTCGACCCCGGCTTTATTATTGCCGGCAACAACAAGAACGGCACCATAGGGGTGAGCCCGACGACCCTTACGGGCCGCCAGTGGGGCTTTGGACCGCGCCTGGGTACCGCCTGGCAGCCTGAGATGTTCCATAGCAAGGTTGTGGTGCGTAGCGGCTTCGGTATGTACTACGACCGGGGCGAGTTGTTCAGCTACTTTTCGCCGGGGTATGCGATCGGGACGGTTCCCGGCGGCCCCTTCGGCGTGAACCAGCAACTGCCGTTCGTGACCGCCCAGACGTGCCTTACCGAGAGTCCCAGCGCGACACTGTATAGCTACTACATTCCGACCTGCGGAGGTAATGGTGGCTATGGTCCGCCGGTTAGCCCGCCGACGGCGGCGACCGGGGACCTGGCCTACCCCTATACGAACGTTGAGCAGGCGGCGCCGGTGAACCCCAAGGCCTCCGATCTTTCGAACTATCTGCCGACGCTCAACGGGACGGCGGGTACGGGGAGCATCAATTACGGCGCGGTGCCGGTCTCGTTGGGCGTCTACGACCGCACCAACAAGCTGCCTTACACCTATAACTACACGCTGGATGTGCAGTGGCAACCGCGCAACGACCTCGCGATCGAGCTGGGTTATGTGGGCAACCTTGGCCGCCACCAGGTGATTCCGGTGCCGTTCAATCAGCCGGGCATAGCCACAGCGACGCACCCGATCAACGGGGAGACGTATACGTATGGCTACACCGTGGGCAGCGGCGCCACGCTCAACGGCTCGCCCACGGGACCGGCTTATGACGAGGATGCGGAGGGCGGCAACGTCGACCACCGCGTTCCTTATATTGGCTATGCTGCCGAGTCCATCGACTACAAGGCTGCGGGCATCGATGCGTATAACGCGCTGACCGCGCACGTGGAAAAGCGCATGAGTCATGGTCTGCAAGTTGCATTGTCCTACACTTACTCCCATGCCACCGACGAGCAGAGTGGACTTGGCCTGTTCTATAACGGCAACAATCCGCTGAACCTGCGCAGCGGATATGGACTGGCCGACTTCGACCGCACGCACGTGATCAACTTCAATTACGTCTATAAGCTGCCCGACTTTGCGACCAAGGAGACGGTCAGCGGGTACTTCATCGATGGCTGGTCGATCGTCGGGTTGACGGTGCTGCAGAGCGGGCAGCCTTATAGCATCATCGACTACTCGGGTGCGGTGGGCAGCATCTACTACAGCGTCTTCGACGGCATTACCAACCCCATCGTTCCGCTGGCCAACGGTTGCAATGCAAAGAGCGCCAAGACGGGCGCTTCCGGAGCGTTCTACAACGGCAACACTGGCGCGGCGCTTAAGCCGCAATGCTTTGGCCTGCCGCTGCTGGCAGCAGGTGCCTATTCGGTGAGCGGACAGGGCGGCATTCCTATCACTGACCCCTATGAGACGAGTTTTACGACTGGCCAGCGCAACATCTTCCGGCAGTCCTTTCAGAAGCGCGGCGATGCTTCGCTGGTGAAGACGACGCAATTCACCGACCGGTATTCGCTGAAGTACACCTTCGATGTCTACAACCTGACCAACACGGCCAGCTTCGACGTACCGGGTAACGAGGTATTCCAGAATGCGGACTTCAACAACTTTCCGGGAGGACCGCAGGGCACTTATCCCAGTGGCGTGGCTCCGACCGGGGCAACCTGTGCGAGCAATCCGAATAGTGCGAACCCGTCCACTGGTAATTACTTCTACAGCTGCCCCACCGGTCTGGGCGTTGTGACGCATACGATCGGCAGCCCGCGGCAAATACAGATGTCGTTGCAGTTCCTGTTCTAAGGAAGTTCTGAACAAGCCATCAGCATTCCCTCAGCGGCTAAAGCCGCGTTGAAATAACTGGGCATGCGGCGGAACTGAAGTCCCGCCCTATCAAAACGAGGACTTGTGCAGGAAATCCCTAATTGGCCAGCAGGGAAGAGTAAGGCTTAATACCGGAAGAGGCGGAGCCACGAGGCTCCGTTTCTTTTTGGCAGGCGTTCGCGCGACCGGTATTTGGCATCCAAGTTAAAGACCCGAATGCTGCTGAGCAGGCGAGACCTGGGAAACCCTCCGCAGCCGTCCGTCTATGCACCAGTTACGCAGTTGAAATGAGGCTTTTTTTTGCCTGCGAAGATCTTCCAAAACTCGGTCTTGCGGTCCCTGGATATTGAGGTCGTGAAACGGCTGCGTCTACAGCCGGTCACGTTCGAACTGCAACATGAGATTGAGTTCCCCGGGTCTCCGATCAAGAACCTGTGCTTCATCGAAGAGGGCATGGCGTCGATGACCACGACCTTCAAGGATGGGTCTCAGGTGGAGGTGGGGATGTTCGGGTATGAGTCGGTGATTGGGATATCCGCGTTAATGGGAAGCAAGCGGAGCCTCAATCGCGTGTATACGCAGATTGCCGGACATGGATATTGCTGCGCGGTAGAGGACGGCAGGCGGGAATTTCAACGGGGCGAGGACTTCCAGATGCTCGCGCTGCGGTATGTCCAGGCGCAACTGGTGCAGGCCATGCAGTCCGCGGGTTGCAACGCCAAGCACAATGTGGAGCAGCGGCTGGCACGCTGGCTGCTGCTGTGCGCGGACCGCGCCCACAGCAATACCTACAGGATGTCGCATGAGTTCCTGGCCGATATGCTGGGCAGCACCCGCCCGACCGTTTCTCTGGCCGCGGCGATACTTAAAGAGCAGGGCCTGATCAAGTACAGCCGGGGGACGATTCTGATACTCGATAGCGCGGGGCTGGAGCGGCAGGCGTGCGAGTGCTACCACATCATCCGGGACTACCTCGACAGCTACACCGACTTCGATGGCGGAGTGCTGCCTAACGTCGCGTGAGGGCCCAAGTTGCTTTATCCCGCAGGGTTATTCGGTTACTGATGCGCGCTTAATGAATCAAGAGTAACCTTCTCTTATGTACGCTGAGCTGACTGACCTAGTAGGGGCGCTTGAGAGAGACGAATTGATACCGTGTTTTCAGCAGATCGTTCAGCTGCGGACTGGGGTGCTGGTGGGTTTTGAAGTGCTGGCGCGGTGGCAGCATCCGGTGCATGGTCTGATACTGCCTGAGAACTTCATTAAGCTGGACGAGGAGAACGGACTTATAGGCGTGCTGACGAAGCAGATATTCTGCAAGGCATTCGTGGCCGCCGTGGACATGCCAAAGCCGTTGGCGCTGGCGGTAAATGTGTCACCGGTCCAGTTGCATTATTTGAGTCTGCCGGGCCAGATTCGGGAGGCGGCGGAAGAGGCCGGATTCCCGCTGGACCGGCTGACGATTGAGATTACGGAGAGCGCTCTGCTCCACGATCTTGAGTTGGTCCAGAAGATTGCGCGGCAGTTGAAGGAGATGGGCTGCAAACTGGCGCTGGACGATTTTGGCACGGGGTTTTCGAGTCTGCGGCATCTCCAGTCTCTGCCGTTCGATCACTTGAAGATCGACCGAAGCTTTGTGGCATCGATGACGAATACCCGCGAGAGCCGTAAGATCGTTGCGGCGATCGTTGGCCTCGGGCACAGCCTTGGCATGAGTACGGTGGGCGAGGGGATAGAGACCGAGGAGCAGACCGACATGCTGCTTTGGCTGGGCTGCGAGCTGGGGCAGGGATGGCTGTATGGGCGGCCCGTTCTGGCCGAGGCGATATCCGAAATCGTCGCGGCACCTGCTTATGCGATGTCTGTAGGGGTGCATGGGCCGGGGGACGATTGGGCGGCGACCAGCCTTGAGGCGCTGCCCACACAACGCCTGGCACAGTTGCAGGCGATCTATGACGGCGTCCCGGTGGGCTTGTGTTTTCTCGACCGCGATCTTCACTATGTGAGCCTCAACCGCCGGCTTGCCGAGATGCACGGAGTTTCCGTGCAGAACCATATGGGAAGAAGCGTTAAGGAGATGGCTCCTCTTCAATATGCGGCTGCGGAACCTTACCTTCTGCGCTCGCTCCAAGGCGAGCCGCTGATGGACATAGAAATTTCAACGCCTGTGAGCGGCCCCG
>Ga0302314_10015867_pt1 | contig 12772 bp, 14 predicted proteins | sample III_Palsa_N2_3_FD_200533 | JGI IMG/M metagenome (GOLD analysis project Ga0302314, IMG submission 200533) | Peat permafrost microbial communities from Stordalen Mire near Abisko, Sweden - III_Palsa_N2_3 | ecosystem: Environmental > Terrestrial > Soil > Palsa > Peat permafrost | place: Sweden...
CGCGCCAACATCCGGCTCGCGCGCTGGGGTGCGACGGCCGGTGTGCTCGGCGCGGCGCTGCTGGCGGTGCACGAGCTGGAGCGCGACGCGACGTGAGCGAACCGCGCCTGGTCCTGGTGCGCCACGGCGCCACCGAGTGGAGCGAGAACGGCCGGCACACGAGCCGCACGGATCTGCCTCTGCTCGAGTCCGGGGTTGATCGCGCCCGCAAGCTGCGGCCGACGCTCGCGGAGTTCTCGTTCGCGCGGGTGTTGTGCAGCCCGTTGCAGCGAGCTCGGCAGACAGCAGAGCTCGCAGGGTTCGGCGACCGCCTGGAGATCGACTCCGATCTGACCGAATGGGATTACGGCGACTACGAAGGCCTCACCAGTGACGCGATCTGGAGAGATCGCCCCGACTGGAAGCTGTGGACCGATGGTGCGCCCGGGGGAGAATCACCCGAGGCGGTTGCGGCTCGGGCCGATGCCGTGATCGCCGACGCCATACAAGCGGACGGGGATGTCCTGGTCTTCGCTCACGGTCACATCCTACGTGTGGTGGCGGCCCGCTGGATCGGGGAGCCGGCTTCGGCCGGAGCGCTGTTCAAGCTCGACCCCGCGACGATTTCGATCCTCGGTCACGAGCACGATTTTCGCGCGCTCGACCGCTGGAACGCTCCGGCCGGCTGAGCCGGCGTCGCTAGCTGAACGAATTGCCGGGCGTGTTGTGACGCCCACCAATGTCGGCTGCCCGTGCGAGCAGGTACAGCACTGCGATGACAGCAGCTGCCATGAGGACGATGTTGAGAGCAATCATTGCCTTGACTCCTTGAGTTCCGTCTTTTGGTGGTCTGGGCAGGAATTGCCCCGGTCTCAGATAGGTCGGCAGGATCTGGCCTCAGGTTTACATATCCCGGGCCGGCTCGACACAAGATGAATCGTCCCGGCGTTTGTGCCGGTCGACGTACGACCGAAGCGACGGCCGGAGACGTGCCGCTGACACGTGAGAGGTTTCTCATAAATGACAACGCCGGAATGCCGAAACGGCCCGGCATTCACCGCCGGGCCGTCTCTGGACTCTGCTGTTCGCGGGTGCCGATTCAGGCCGTCGTCGAGCGCGCCGCCGGCCGGCGGACGGGAGCGTACGAGCGGCCACCTCGGTGGGGGACGCGCAGCTCGCGCGGCATCTCGAGGTTCTGGGTGAGCGGTGCAACCCCACGAGGAATCATGGCTCCGGCAGCGCGCTTGCTGCGACGATCGCTGACGATCGCCCACGCGAGCAGCGAGACGATTCCCACTATCACGGTTGTCATGAGCACGATGTTGAGGGCAATCATTGGCACTGGCCTCCTAACGCCTTAGTTGGTCTTGCCTGGGCAGCAATTTGCCCGTGCTCTTAGCCTCCCCCAGGGTTGTTAAAAGGCCGTAGGAATAGCGTCGGAAGGCCCTAAAGGCCGGTGCTAGAGGTCAAAGACGCTTGACGTGAGCCGTTGATCCACGGTTTCGGAACCGTCGGTGGCCGGCGCCGCGGCCACCGGTAGGTGCAGTGAGAACACCGATCCGTGTGGCCCGCTCTGCACCGAGCAGCGCCCGCCGTGGTGACCTGCGATCGCGTCGACGATCGCCAGCCCCAGCCCGACGCCGCCGGCTGTGCGCGTGCGGGCGGTGTCGGCGCGCCCGAAGCGCGCGAAGATCCGGCCGATCGCATCGCGGGCTATGCCGGTTCCCTCGTCCTCGACCTCGACGACGACCTCGCGCTCGCCACTCCAGCGTGCTCGGAGCTCGATCGCCGAATGCTCCTCCGAGTATTTGACGGCGTTATCCAGAAGCGCGTCGAGTGCCGTACGCAGCCGGTCCGGGTCGGCCTGCAGCGTGCCGCTTACGACCGGTCCAAGGCGCCAGCTGCGGGGTGCGACATCCGACCAGCGCATGAACACATCCTCCACGAAAGCCTCCAGTTCGATCGGCTCGAGTCGCAGGAAGTTCGGTTGCCCAGCCGTCGCCAGCAGCAGCAGCTGGCCAAGGATCGCATCGATGCGGCGCAGCTCGTCAAGCGCGATCTCGACGTCGTGGTTGCCCTCGGAACGCAGTAGCTCGAGGTGGCCGCGGGCGATCGTCACCGGAGTCTTCAGCTCGTGCGACGCATCCTGAATGAAGCGCTCCTGACGCTCGAGCGTGTCGTGCAGCTCAGCGGCGTGGCGCTCGCTGACCCGCAGCGCATCGACGCGTCCGCGTGCATACCAGACCATCACAAGGAAGAACATCGCCATCAGCGGCACCTTGAACAGCATCCTCCAGGCCTCGTGCTGGGTGATGACATCGATCGTCAGTGCGGTTGCGCTTGTCGCCGTGACCAGCAGCAGCACGAGGACGGTCGTTCGCAGCTCCCACACGCGAAGCCCGTACACGAGTGCCAGTGAGATCCAGATCAGGAAGAACGGGATCGTCTGCCAGTCAGGCCAGGCGATCATCGCCACGTGGCAAACGATTGCAAATGCGGCCCAGGTCAACTCCACCGCATAACGGTGGAGGATGGACCCGCGTTGCGGGCCGCCGGCCCTACGCGGCGACGCGATAACCGACATTGCGTACCGTCTCAATCGGCCCATTGGAGCCGAGGCGGCGGCGAATGCGCCGCACACAGACATCGACGACGTTGGAGCGTGGATCGAAGTCGTACCCCCAGACCTCCGACAGCAGGCGCTCGCGGCTGACGACCTCGCCGATGTGCGTCAGCAGATAGCGCAACAGCTGGAACTCCCGGTCGGATAGGTCGACGAGCTGGTCACCAAGCTGCGCTTGGCGTGTTGTCTGATCGAGTACCAGCCCGCCGACCGAGATCACCAGTGAGCGCTCGATCCCGTGTGCGCGTCGTAGGTGCACACGCGCTCGCGCGAGCAGCTCATCCAGCGAGAACGGCTTGGCGAGGTAGTCGACGGCGCCGAGCTCGAAGCCGCGCAGCCGCGTCGCCAGGTCGGCACGGGCGGAAAGGATCAGAACCGGGAGGTCGGGCTGGTGATGGCGGATTTCGGTCAGCACCTCGAGTCCGTCCAGGCCCGGAAGAAGCAGATCGAGAACCACCAGGTCGTGTTCTCCGCTGATCGCCTGCCTGACGCCCGCATAACCGTCCGTCGCTGCGGTGGCGGTGAAGCCCTCGGCCCTGAACGCGCGGGTCAGGAAGTCTCGGATCCGTGGTTCGTCTTCGACGATCAGAATGCGCATCAGGCCGGCCTCCCGCCGTAATGGAAGCCGTAATTTACGTGCCGCGACGGCCAGCACCTTTTTTGATGCTGGTTCCCCTCCCGGAACGCAACCCACGACTGTCCTTCCTTCAAATTACCGGTTGATGACAGGTTTGTCATCAACCCCTCCCGCTCATCGACGCCAAACCTATATAAAGGCGTTCACCGATGGTCAAACGATCACTATTAGTACTCACAGCAGCGCTGGTCGTCTCCGTGGCGATCGCGATGTACGTGGTCCTTTATCTGACGAACGTACCCGACTCCGCCCGGGCCGCGCAGACTTCAGCAGGGACGGAGCTGTATCTGGCGACGGTGCCGGCCGCCGCTTTGAATGATCCACATCCCAGCTGGGTTTCGTACTACCAGACCAACAGCCGCGACACCAACTGGCAGCACAAGACGACCTTCATCGTGCCGGCCAATACGCTCGTCCACGTCACCGTCTTCCAGTACGACGGCGATTCGGGTCTGCGCAATCCGTTCATCTCACAGGCCACGGGCACCGTCGGTGGGACGTTCACGCTCGATGGCAAGACGATCCAGGCGATCGACCCGAACACGGCGTCCCACGTCTTCGCGATCCCGCAGTTGGGGCTCTCCGTCCCGCTTCAGGGCGTCGACGGCAACGCCAAGAACCAGTGTGGGAACGCGCCATGCACGATGAGCCAAGCCCACCAGACGATCACGTTCAGCTTCCGGACGGGTGCCAAGGGCAGCCTTTACCGCTGGCAGTGCTTCGTACCGTGCGCCGCGGGCTACATCGACGGCTTCGGCGGTCCGATGCAGACGGTCGGGTACATGGACGGATTCGTGAAGGTCGTCTGAGATGCAAGCCGACCAGACAAATCATTTCCGGCGCTTCGCGCTGATATGGGCGGTCGCCACCGCGATCCTGACCCCGATCGTGATCTTCGTGTTCGGGCCCGGCCTGCCGCCCGGCAACGGCACGGTGGAGTCCGCCGGTCAGGTTTCGGATAACACGGTGCTGCTGGCCCTGTCGACACCCGTTGCACTCGGGGTGCTGATCTTTGTCGGCTACTGCGTATGGGCCTTTCGCGAGCCGAACCCCGACGGGCCGGTGCTCGACGGCCCGCCGATCACCGGCAACTCGAGCGTGCAGATGTGGTGGCTGATCGTGACCACGACGCTCGTGCTGTTCCTCGCGACCTTCGGTTCAGTGCGCCTGCTCCAAGACGGCGCCGGCGGCGGTCAGGGTCCGAACCCGCTCTCCACCCCGGCCGGAAAGGCGCTGCAGGTACAGGTGATCGCCCAGCAGTGGGAGTTCACCTACCGCTATCCGGGGTACGGCGGGATCGAGACTCCCCACCTCGTGATTCCGGCCAACACCCTGGTCGAGTTCCACGTGACCTCACTTGACGTAGTGCACTCGTTCTGGGCCTACCAGCTCGGCGTGAAGGCCGACGCGAACCCAGGCTTGGACAACATCGCCTACGTCACGACCAAGAGCCCGATGACGTTCGAGGTTCACTGCGCCGAGCTATGCGGCGTCTGGCACGGCTACATGTTCGACTCCGGGAGGGTTGTCTCGAAGGCAAGCTTCGCTACCTGGATCAAGGGCGCAGAGAAGACCTATGGCCCCGCTGTCAAGTATCTGCCGCCGTATTCGAAGACATACTTCCCAAGCCCTGTAGGGAGAGGTGGATGACCGCTACGGCGAACACCTCGTCGGCACCATCGCCGACGAAGCGACGAGGCCCATTCGGCTTCAACCTGCTCACCGCGGTGATCCTCGGTGTGGCCGGATACTGGATTGCCTACGCGCTGGGCGGCCTGATCCACGGTGCGAGCATCGACTCGTTCGATGACACCGGGCAGAACGACGTGCAGATCTTGCTGGGTTACACCGGCGGCGTCATCGGCTTCCTGGCAGGGCTTGGATTCCTGAATTACCCGATCAGGCGGATGCTCGGCTACCCGCCGAATTTCCCGGCGCATGAGCACACCGAGCCCGGCTTGGGAAAGTACTTCCGCCTGAGCACGGATCACAAGGTGATCTCGATGCAGTACCTGATCGGAATCGGGATCTTCTTCTTCATCGGCGGTCTGAACGCGATGCTGATCCGCACCGAGCTGCTGTCGCCCACGACGCACGTGTTCGGCGCCAACCAGTATCTGACGATCGTCGGCATGCACGGCTCGCTGATGATGGGGATGATGACCTCTGGTGTGCTCGGCCCGTTTGCGAACTGGCTCGTGCCGCTGATGATTGGCTCGCGGCGCATGGCCTTCCCGCGGATCGAGGCGCTGACCTTCTGGCTGCTGATGGCCGCCGGCGTGGTCCTGATCACCACGATCTTCTTCGGAGGCTTCCAGACCGGGTGGACCGGTTACGAGCCGCTGTCTGATCAGGGGACGGCCGGATACGACGCATACATCGGGTTCTTCGCGCTGGTGTCGATCTCGATGTGCCTGCTCGGTCTCAACTTGGCGGTGACGATCGTGACGATGCGCGCCCCGGGGATGACCTGGTCGCGGTTGCCGATCTTCGTGTGGTCGGTGCTGGCCACCTGCATGCTGATGGTTTTGGCGGCGCCGATGCTGACCGCGACCCTGCTGATGGGCGCAATGGACCGCACAATGAACTCGGGCTTCTTCGTCCCGGGTATGGGCGGCAGCGCCTTCCTCTGGGAGAACCTCTTCTGGGTGTTCGGCCATCCCGAGGTCTATGTGCTCGCGATTCCGGGCTTCGGGATCGTGCTCGAGCTGATGCCGGTGTTCTGCCGCAAGCCGCTGTGGGGCTACCGCCTCGCGGTCGCAGGCATGATGGGCGTGGCACTGTTCAGCTTCTTCGTCTGGCAACACCACCTGTTCGTCAGCGGCATGGACGCTGACCTGCGGCCGTTCTACATGCTCTCGACGGAGATCATCTCGCTGCCGACAGGCTTCACATTCCTGTGCGTGATGGGCACGCTCTGGCGAGGCCGCATCCGCCTGACGGTGCCGATGCTGTTCTGCCTCGCCTGGGTCTTCAATTTCCTGTTCGGCGGCATTTCGGGCGTGTTCGTCTCGGACGTGCCAAGCGATGTGACCACGCACGGGTCGTTTTTCGTCATGGCCCACTTCCACTACACGATCATGGGCGGGCTGGTCTTCAGCTTCTTCGCGGCGATCTATTACTGGGGCCCGAAGATGACCGGCTACAAGTTCAGCGAGCGGCTCGGCAAGATCCACTTCTGGACGATGTTCATTGCCTTCAACTCAACGTTCGCACCGCTCTTCGCGGTTGGCTTCATGGGCATGCCACGACGCGTGATCACGTATCCACTGAGCCTGAAGGGTCTGAACGACTGGGTCAGCATCTCGGCGTTCTGCCTCGGTCTCTCGCTGCTCTTCTTCCTCTTCATCGGCGTGAAGGCGCTCGTCTTCGATCGTGAGCCGACCGAGGACAACCCGTGGCACTCGAAGTCCTACGAGTGGCAGTTGCCGACGCCGATACCGGCGAATGACTTCGACGCGATCCCAACGTTCAGTGGCGATCCGTACCCGTACGGCGAGGTTCCGGCGACGGCGTCGCCGGGCGCCGGACCCGCGACAGCAGGAGTGGTGTAGCCATGGAAGGAACTACAGGCATCTTTCGGGAGGAACCTCGTGAGTGGGCCCACCGCTCGCTCACGGCGGCGGCCAAGATGTGGTGCGGCGCGATGGCATTCTTTTTCGCGGCGTTCGTGTTCGCGTACTTCTATCTGAAGTCGCTGGACGAGAACCACGGCTGGAAGGTCGAGCACGTCGGCAGCAAGCACATCAGCCCCTCGGGTGGGCTGGGCGTGGCGATCATGGCCGTCTACCTGCTCAGCGGGATCCTGCTCTACCTCGGATCACGGCGTCCGACCGATGAGATCTCGACCGGCATCGCAGCAATCGTGCTGGCGCTTGCGGGCGTCGCGCTTCAGTTCGGCGAGTACTCTCACCTCGGGTTCGGGCCGAACAGCGGTGCCTATGCCAGCGTCTTCTTCGGCTGGACCGGAACCTACGCCCTGGGGGCGCTCTGGGGGGTCTACTGGATGGAGACGACAATCGCAGGGTTGTGGCGCGCTCGTCGCGACGGAGGATCCGAGAATACTGTGGCTGTGCTCCGCACAGGCCTCGGCGCGTGTTCGATCTGCTGGTCGTTCTTCGTGGCGATCGGCGCCTTGATGTTCGTAGTGCTGTACTTGGTCTGAGGGCACTCCTGGATGGGGTCGATCACCGCACATTGGTCATGGGATCCGTCGCTGATCTACGTGGGCGTCGCTGCTGTGATGTATGTGCTCGGCGGCATGCGCCGCGGAGCATCGCGGCAGCGGATGTCAAAGTCGCGCGACGACCGCCTACGTGAGCTGGCGTTCGCCGCCGGCCTGGCGAGCCTCGTGATCGCCCTGGACTCGCCGATCGACTACTACAGCGACCAGCTCTTCTGGGTCCACATGGGCCAGCACATCATCTTGCTGACGGTGGCACCGCCGCTGATCCTGGTGGGGCGGCCATGGCCGCGCATGTGGCAGGCGCTGCCGCTCGAGATACGCACCTCGGTGGGCCGAACGCTTGCCAGTGCCCGCTGGACCGCTCCGATCCGCGCGGTTGGGCGGCCGGCGTCGGCCTTCATCCTGTTCAACGGCAACATGTTGCTCTGGCACATCCCGGGCGCGTACAACCTCACGCTCAACCACCAGTGGATTCACGATTGCGAGCACGCGCTGTTCTTCTTCACCGGGCTTCTGTTCTGGGCGCACGTCGTCGACCCGGGGCCGATGCGCGCCCGCAGCATGACCTGGTTCATGCGGGCCGCATACGTGACCGGCGCGATGATCGCCGGCTGGGTTTTGGCAATTCTGCTGGTGCTCGTGCAACATCCGCTGTATCCGCACTACGCAGATCTGGTGAGCCGACCTGGTGGAATCACCGCCCTTGAGGACCAGCAACTGGCGGGCGGCATGATGTGGGTGCCGGGCTCGGTCTCCTACTCAATCGCGCTGCTAGCCATCTTCTGGCGCTGGGCGAGCCCGCAAAGCGAGCAGACCCACCGGCGTCCTGCGCCGGCCATCTGAACGAGACTTGCACAAGCTAATGACGGAGGAGCGAATATGACGTTGTTTGGGGTTTCATTCGTCGTTGCAGGCCTGCTGACGTGCCTGGTCCCGATCTCGTTGCTGATCTGTTTTGTGATGTTCTTCGGCCGCGCCGTGCGTCGCCTGCCACCGAACGCAACGCCCACCGGCCGCGCGCACGAGGACGCATCAGCTCCTGCAGTGGCTGGGCCGCCCCCCGAGACGCAATTTCCGATTGCTGGTCCGGAGTAAGCGTGCTCTCTGAGCCCGTGCATACACGAGACACGTCCGGTGGCATCAGCCTCCGTGTCGTTCTCGGCATAGCGCTGCTCGCGCTGGCGGTCGGCGGCGGAGTGGGAGGGGGCCTGTACTTGCTGATAAAGCCCGCTTCGGCCTCTCTCACCACCAAGATCGTGCTCATGCGTCATGGTCTCTACGGCGACGCGACGTGGGCTGCAGGTTCGGTGCCCGCGCCGGCGATCAACACGCTGCGCGATCAGTCGGGCTCCCGCTTCGCGCTGAGTTCACTACACGGCCACTCCGTCGCGCTCGTGTTCTTCGACTCCTACTGCCATCAGGAGTGTCCGCTCGAGGGCCGCCAGCTGGCTGCCGCGGAGCGGAGGCTACCGGTCGCTCAGCGTCCCGACCTGCTCGTGGTGAGCGTGAACCCGAAGGACAGCCCGACCAGCGTTGCAAAGGCAATCCGTGCCTGGGGTCTCGCGGGAGTTGCGCCGTGGCATTGGCTGATGGGCACCCACACGCAGCTGGCGAAGATCTGGGCCGAGTACAACATCCAGGTCTCACCGCCGATCGACGGGGACATCAACCACACCGAGGCGCTCTACCTGATCGACCGCCACGGCGATGAGCGCGCCGGATACCTGTGGCCGTTCAAGTCGCGCTTTGCGACCTATGACATGCGAGTGCTCGCGACCAGGAAGGTGGCGTAGATGGGGGCAGTCGGTGAATACGCGCTGACGCCGGCTCCGGCGGCGGCTTGGAACTGGCGTGACTATGTGACCCTGACCAAGCCGCGGATCATGTCGCTGCTGGTCCTGACGGCGGCCTGCGCGATGATCGGTGCGTCCGGGGGAGACCCGGATGTCGTGAAGCTGCTGGCGGTCGTGATCGGTGGCGGGTTGGCGTGCGGCAGTGCGAGCGCGCTCAACCACGTGCTCGATCGCGACATCGACAAGGTCATGGGCGAGCGCACCGCCTCGCGGCCCGTGGCCTCGGGCAGGGTCTCACCGCGCGATGCCGTGATCTTCTCCGCGCTGCTGGCGGTTGCGTCCTTTGTGATCATGGGCACGTTCGACAACCTGCTGGCTGCAGTTCTGGCGCTCGCGGGCGGAACCTTCTACGTCGTCGTCTACACACTCGGGCTCAAGCGCCGCACTTCGGAGAACATCGTCATCGGCGGCGCCGCGGGCGCCATTCCCGTGCTCTCCGGCTGGGCGGCGGCCAGCGGTCATCTCGCTGGCGGGGCCTGGTACCTGTTCGTGATCGTGCTCGTCTGGACGCCGCCGCACTTCTGGTCGCTGGCGGTGCTGCTCGAGGATCACTATCGAGCGGCCAACATACCCATGCTGCCAGTTGTCAAGGGGCTGGCGACGACCGCGCGCAGGGTGCTGCTGTACACGATCCTGACGATCGCGGTGACGCTGCTACCGGGCGTCACGGGAACCTTCGGAGCTGTCTACGAGGTGGCGGCTGGAGTGCTTGGCGCGGTTTTCCTGGGGCTTGCCTTCAGGCTGTGGCGCGCGCCCACGCGTGAACGCGCGGCGGTCGCGTTCCACTACTCACTGTTGTATCTGGCGCTGCTGTTCGTAGCGGTCGCCGTCAGCGCTGCGGTCTGACGGATTCGCCCGTCCGAGGCGCGGCGCGGCGCGGGTAAGGCGGAGTTCTCAGCCGCCCAGCGCATAGCTGGTGATGTCCGAGTCGAGTGTGCCCTGCGAGTCGTACTGGTATGAGTGCACGTACACGCGCTTGCCGGCAGCGTTGTAGAAGATCGTTGTCGGGGTCCCGATCAGGCCCTGCGGCAGGAGCGATGAGATGTCATCGATCGTGATCGGATAGCTCGGGTAGCTGACCTGATGATGGATCAGGAAGGCATGCGCGTCACCGGCGTTGTCGGCGACGTCGGCGCCGACGAACGCGACCCGGCGCCCGAAGCGGGCCGAGGCCGACGCGAACAGACTGAACTCCGCTCGGCACGGTCCACACCACGACCCCCAGAGGTTCACGACGACCGGGTAGCCGCGCAGCGCGCGGAGTCTCGCCTTGAGCGCGGTGATCCCCCCGAGCAGCTTGTCGGACTGGGCGTGCAGTGCCGCGAGCGGTGCCGGCGAGCCCGCGAGCTCCTGCTTGACGATCGCGGGTCTCGTCGAGCCCGATTTTGTGTTGAGGGCGGCTCTGACCTGTTTGACCAGGGCCCCAGCGGTCAGCCAGCCGCTGGTGGAGATGTCCTGGTACCAGAGCGGCGTTCCGTTGCGGGAGACGAGCACGATCCATGGCTCGTCCTGGACGCCATAGCCATCGGCCACCCGACCAAGCTGGTCGATTGCGACGGGATATGTGAGCGGCGTCCGAAGCTGCGCGAGCAGCCGCGGTAACGCGGAGCGGTTCGGCTCGACCGTGCCCTCGTCGACGGCGACCAGCTGCGGGAGCCCATCTGCCTTCGCCTGGCTCGCGTAGCCGTTCAGCCCTTCGAGATGCGCCTTGAGGTCCGTCACCTCCTGATCCCAGCTCGCGAAGAACAGCAGAAGCCTGGGGGAGCCAGGTCCCAGCTTCACCTTGCCGCCACCCTCGCGCGGGAGTTTCGTGGACTGAGCCGGGGCGATCGTCTTGACCGGCTTATAGGAGAGGCGGGAATGCACGGCAGGATGGCCGGGCAGAAGCCTTGAGGCCTCGCGCGCGAGGATCTGCGCCTGCTGGGTGATGCTCGAGTAGGACATCTGCGTCAGATACAGACGCTCGAGCTTTCCCTGGGGGCTGATCACGAACAGCGCGGGGGTGTGGTCGATCTGGCCCGCCTCGATCTCAACGGCGATGTGGTACGCGTGCCAGACGGATCTGAGTTGCGCCACCGACCCGGTCGTGAAGTCCCACGCGTGCGTCATTCCGTGGAGCTCCGAATAGGAGCGCACGTCCTTGACGGAGATCGCCGTGGGGTTGGCGTCGACGCCTAGCAGCGCGACCTTTGATCCAGCGCTCCCGAGCATGCGTTGGGCCTCGAGCATCGCCGAGGTCGTCAGCGGGCAGACCGTCGTGCACTCGGCATCGCTGAACGCGAGCAGCACGACCTTGCCGCGGTACGAGCTCATCGACACCGGCCGGTCGAATTGGTCTGTCAGCGTGAAGTTGGGCGCGGCGCCATGCAGCTGCGTGCCGGGATCAAGCGACGGCGAGAACGCCAGCGCCGTCTGCGGAGACTCCGGACCCTTGCCGGTGGCGACCAGCGCCAGAACGATGAGCGCGGCGACCACCAGCACGACAGCGATCACCGGCCCCTTGCGTATGCGGATCGACGCTCTCATGAGTAGGCGTGCGGAACCCTATAGCGCCCTGGTTGAGGCTGCATAAGCGACGGTGGCGGTCGTTCAACGAGAGCGGGCCCCGCAGCATTCCGCGAGGCCCGATCTGCAAGGTGCGGCTGAAGGGACTCGAACCCCCACGCCCGTAAGAGCACAGCGACCTGAACGCTGCGTGTCTACCAATTCCACCACAGCCGCAGTGAGCTGCTGAGATTAGCAATTGCGCCGCCGCACGGGGGCCTGTCAAGCGTTCACGTCCCCTCTTTGGCGAGCGTTCGCTACCCTATGCACGCATCCGCGCCGCTATCGTCTAGGGGACTAGGACGCCGCCCTCTCACGGCGGTAACCCGGGTTCGAATCCCGGTAGCGGTACTGCCAGAACCCCGGGCCTCTACCGGGGTTTTGGTGCTTAAGGAGCTCGCGGGAAAGGTCTATCGTCACTGAGGTTCCGCGCGCGGTACGTGAGGACGGAATTCGAGCTATCGAGCAAAAGGAGACAGAGCATGGCTGATACTGAGAAGGCAATCCTTGCTGGTGGCTGCTTCTGGGGCGTCCAGGACCTGATCCGGAAGCTTGATGGCGTGGTCGGCACCCGCGTCGGCTACACGGGCGGCGAGGTTCCCAACGCCACGTACGGCAACCACGGCTCGCATGCTGAGGCGATCGAGATCGAGTTCGACCCGGAGCGGATCTCCTATCGGGACCTGCTGGAGTTCTTCTTTCAGATCCATGATCCGTCGACAAAGGATCGGCAGGGCAACGACCTGGGGGCGAGCTACCGATCGGCGATCTTCTACGTCAGCGATGAGCAGCGTGCGATCGCTGAGGACACGATCGCCGACGTCGACGCCTCAGGTCTGTGGCCGGGCAAGGTCGTCACGGAGCTCGCGCCGGCTGGTCCGTTCTGGGAGGCCGAACCCGAGCACCAGGACTATCTCGAGCGGTACCCCAATGGCTACACGTGCCACTTC
>Ga0302314_10015869_pt1 | contig 12771 bp, 11 predicted proteins | sample III_Palsa_N2_3_FD_200533 | JGI IMG/M metagenome (GOLD analysis project Ga0302314, IMG submission 200533) | Peat permafrost microbial communities from Stordalen Mire near Abisko, Sweden - III_Palsa_N2_3 | ecosystem: Environmental > Terrestrial > Soil > Palsa > Peat permafrost | place: Sweden...
AACAAAGTGCGAAAGCGCCGTTCAGGACACTCTTCACTCATAGCGTCACTTTCCATGCGCGAGCAGGTATCCGAGTCGCGTGACGGCGTGATGACGAGATCCTGCCGCCGATCCGGATTTGCCATGCCCCGTCCAGCCCCCAAACAGGCGGCTTCGAATCAGCCGACTGCCTTGCACAACCGCGAATAACAGCGCTCTGCGACAGCCAAGCGACATCGATCGTGGATCCGGTAAACGCCGCTGCCCATAACACGGGCAAAGGTTAACGAGAGGCACAAGTCCGCCTCGCCGCGGCGCGATGCGCCCGGGCTGTGCAGGAATTTCTGCCCTCGGAAAATAGAGGGCGCAGGGAAAGCCGGGCGCTTGGCGCACCCGCAGCCCCCTGTGCAACAAAAAGCACAGGGGTAGAGCCACAGGTTCGCCGGGACACCCGGCCTTCCCTGCGCAATGGTTTTAACGGTTTCCTTCGCGCTCTCCTTGGTGACCGGGCTTTGTTGTCACCATCGCCTGCGAAGTTCTGCGTATCGGGCCCGACAGGGCCGACATCTCAAATCCGCAAACTTGACGCCAGCGTCGGGGCGTCAGGACCACACGACTTCGCCGTCCGCTTGAGTGCCGTTCGTCAGCGACACCGCCACGTCCACCGCATCCCGCACCCAACGTCCGTGACGACCGCGAAGCGCCCCTCTTGTGGGACGGGATAGGCGGATTTTGGTTTTGATTTGGGGTCGAAATCAACCCTGCCGATTGCGACAGATTGGCACGACGGGCAAATCACCCCGCTGCTTTATGCCATTCCACCCTGCGCCCGGCCTTCCCGCTGCCGCCACGCCTTAGGGGATGTGAACCCACCTAGGGGATGTGAACCCACGAATTTGGAGTAGTCGGTGGATGACCGCTTTGGTGCGTGCGTATAGCGGACTCAAGTCGGACATCGCGCGAAGTCCGAGATGTGCCGATTTTGTTGTAAAAGTCGGTTGCAACCGATCGGGCTGTTGGGCCTTTGGTTAAGAGCCGCAGCTTTTACGCGCTTGCTCTGACGCTCTCTACGCAACTCCTACGCGACGCACAGAGCCTGAGCGGGCGGCGGTCGCGCTACCAGCGATGCGAGCCGCCGTAGGTTCTGAGCGATGGCAGCCAGAACAAACTCGTCCTGTGCGCCTCGTGGACCACGCAGTCGAAGCCGACCGAGCCTCAAGATGCGCTTCAGGTGCGCAAACCGCATCTCGATCTTCTTGCGTTCTCGTCGCGACTGGTCGAATCCATCGGTGCCAGCCAGGGACCGGGCAACATCGCGCGCGGCTTCATGCCGGTCGCGTGGAATCTTGCGAAACGGGACCTTCGGACAGCACTGCGCTCTGAGCTCGCAGCCGTCGCAATCATGCTTCCTCGCCAGATAGAGCAGCGTGGTTCCACCATTCACGAGTGTCCCAGTCGTCGTCAGGGTCTTACCCGCTGGGCAGTGGTAGACGTCGCTTGTCGGATCATATCGAAAGTCGCTGCGCGAGAAGGTGCCATCCTCTCGCTTCGACTTGTCGAACACAGGGATATGTGGCGCGATGCCCTTCTCCTCGACCAGCCAGTTCAGCATTGGAGCTGCCCCGTAAGCGGTATCGCCGACAAGCCGCTCCGGCTTGAGACCGAAGCGCTCCTCTGTTCGCTCGATCATGGTCTTCGCCGCGCCGACCTCGGCCTGGCGAATGGCCCGGGAGGCCTCGACGTCGACGATGACGCCGAACTTCACGTCGATGAGATAGTTGTCCGCGTAAGCGAAGAATGCTGGTCCCTTGTGAGCCCCGCTCCACTGGGCCGCAGGATCGGATGGTGAGACGAACTTCGGCACAACGTCGGTTGCCGCTCCCCACGCTGTATCGTCGAGGGTCGCCAGATACTCCTTCACAGCGCGGCTGGACCTCTTGGGATCGCGATCCCTGCGCCAGTCCGGACCTGCGATCGAGCGCTGCTTGTTGGCATCTGCCTGGATCAGGCTCGCATCAACGGCAAAGCCTTCGCCACCAACCAGGTCGGCCGCAATACAGGCCTCGACGACCCGTTCGAACACGCGGCGGAAAACCTCTCCCTCGCGGAAACGTTCATTGCGGGCGCGTGAGAACGCTGAATGATCCGGAATCGCGTCCTCGATACCGAGTTTGCAGAACCACCGATAGGCAAGGTTCACCTGCACTTCACGGCAGATCAATCGCTCCGAGCGGATCGCAAAGACGTACCCCACGACCAGCATCCGGATCATCAGTTCCGGATCGATCGACGGACGACCCATCGACGAATAATGGGGCGCCAGTTCACCGCGAAGCCAGGACAGATCGAGAGCAGTGTCGATCTTCCGCACAAGATGATCTTCGGGAACCGCGTCGCCAAGACGAAACTCGTAGAACAGTTGAGCTTGGTCACTCTTAAGACGGCCCATCATGGATCGACCTCGCCGAGATTCGCGTCAACACAACGGAATCACGCTTCGAGCGCTATCTCAACCGACTTTTGCAACAAAATCTGCCAACAGGCGACATCAATATGGCCTGTATAGATCGCAGCAACTCGCTGACTTTAAGTTCGACCTTTTTGCCGAGCCGGCACCCTCGTCTGAGACGGCAATTCTCCAAATAACTTTCTGTAGTCTTTTGCAAAGTGTCCCATATTGTTGAAACCGCAACGCAGCGCCACAGACGAAACGGTGCTTGCAGTGCGATGATCGAGCAGCATCATCGCAGAAAATCTCTGCTGCCTGACAACAAGGCGTGCAATACCCACCCTACATCCTTCTCCGTCATTGCGAATCAACGGGGCGCGCGAAGGCGCGCGATTACAGGCCCCGCAAAGCAATCCGTCGCCCCCTATTCCCTGACCACACGCACCGCGCCGCGCGCGGCGCTGGTGGTCAGCGCCGCATAGGCCTTGAGCGCCATCGACACCTTGCGGCTTCGTTTCGCCGGCTTCCAGGCCTCGGCCTTGCGCGCCAGCATGGCCTCGCGGCGCCGGGCCAGCATGGTTTCATCCACCAGCAGGCTGATCGAGCGCGCGGGAATGTCGATGGCGATGCGGTCGCCGTCCTCCACCAGCCCGATCAGGCCGCCTTCCGCCGCCTCCGGTGAAATATGTCCGATCGACAGCCCCGACGTTCCACCGGAGAACCGGCCGTCGGTGATCAGGGCGCAGGTCTTTCCGAGCCCCTTCGATTTGATGTAGCTGGTCGGATAAAGCATTTCCTGCATGCCGGGTCCGCCGCGCGGGCCCTCATAGCGGATCACGACGACGTCGCCGGCTTTGATCCTGCCGCCGAGAATGCCCTCGACCGCGGCATCCTGGCTCTCGAAGATCCGCGCCGGCCCCTCGAACTTGAGAATGCCGGCATCGACGCCCGCCGTCTTCACGATGCAGCCGTCGACGGCGAGATTGCCCGACAGCACGGCGAGCCCGCCGTCCTTCGAAAACGCATGCTCGGCATCGCGAATGCAGCCGGCGGTGCGGTCGGTATCGACCTCGTCGAAACGGCGCGCCTGGCTGAACGCGATCTGGGTCGGCACGTTGCCGGGCGCCGCCTGGTAGAACGTGCGCACGCTCTCGCTGCTGGTGCGCCGGATATCCCAGCGGTTCAGCGCGTCCTCCAGCGATTGGCTGTGCACCATCGGCAATTCGCGATGGATCAGGCCGGCGCGGTCGAGTTCGCCGAGAATGGCCATCACGCCTCCGGCGCGGTGAACGTCCTCCAGATGCACGTCCGGCACCGAGGGCGCCACCTTGCACAATACCGGCACGCGGCGGGACAACCGGTCGATGTCCTGCATCGTGAAGGGGATCTCGCCCTCATAGGCCGCCGCCAGCAGATGCAGCACGGTGTTGGTCGATCCGCCCATGGCGATGTCCAGCGTCATGGCATTTTCGAATGCCTTGAAGCCCGCGATCGTCCGCGGCAGCGCGGTCTCGTCGTCCTGTTCGTAGTAGCGGCGCGCCAGATCGACGATCAAATGGCCGGCCTCGACGAACAGGCCCTTGCGATCGGCATGCGTCGCCAGCACGGAGCCGTTGCCGGGCAATGCCAGGCCGAGCGCCTCGGTCAGGCAATTCATCGAGTTGGCCGTGAACATGCCCGAGCACGACCCGCAGGTCGGGCAGGCGGAACGTTCGATGGTCTCGACCTCGGCGTCGCTGACGGAATCGTCGGCGGCCGCGACCATCGCATCGACCAGGTCGAGCGACCTGATCTTGCCCTTGATGCTGACCTTGCCGGATTCCATCGGCCCGCCGGAGACAAACACGGCCGGGATGTTGATCCGCAATGCCGCCATCAGCATACCCGGCGTGATCTTGTCGCAATTGGAGATGCACACCATGGCATCAGCGCAATGCGCGTTGACCATGTACTCGACGCTGTCGGCGATGATTTCGCGGGACGGCAGGCTGTAGAGCATGCCGTCGTGCCCCATGGCGATGCCGTCATCGACCGCGATGGTATTGAATTCCTTGGCAACGCCGCTGGCCTTCTCGATTTCCCGCGCGACCAGTTGACCGAGGTCCTTGAGGTGGACATGGCCGGGCACGAACTGGGTGAACGAGTTGACCACGGCAATGATCGGCTTGCCGAAATCCTCGTTTTTCATGCCGGTAGCGCGCCAGAGGCCGCGGGCGCCCGCCATATTGCGGCCGTGAGTGGTGGTGCGGGAACGGTAGGCTGGCATGGGTTTCCTCTGGACTTTCAGATGATGGGAGCCCGGCTTCGGTTAAGCGTCGGTGGCCTTGTCATTGCCGTACTGCAGCACCTGCAATTTCTCCAGCGTGACGAGGCCGCTATCCATCATGCCGTCGAGAACAGGCAGAAACGCATTGATCTTCTCTTCGGAATCCACGATTTCAATGATCAGGGGCAGATCCATTGAAAGTCGCAGAATCTTGTCGGTGTGGACGAGGCTCGATTTGCCGAAGCCCATCGGGCCGCGCAACACCGTGGCGCCGGCCAGCTGCATTTCGCGGGCCTTCATGACGATGGCCTCATAGAGCGGACGGCCATCATATTTGGCTTGTTCGCCGGTGAAAATCCGCAGCAGCAGTGCTTGTTTCGGTAGTTGCATTTTCGAATTCCTTACAAACGATTGAGGCGTGCCGCCAGGGCATGACCGAGCCATACGCTGGCGATCCAGGTGACGGCCGAGACCAACAAATACACCACTGCAGCATGCGCGTTGCCCGACTGCACAAACCGCAGCGTTTCGAGACTGAATGCAGAAAACGTCGTGTAGCCTCCACAGATGCCGACCATGACGAACAGCCTCTGCCGCACGCTGACGAACAACCTGCCGTCGGGGCCGGTCAGCGCGGCATAAAACCCGATCGCGAATGAGCCGGTGACGTTGACGAACAAGGTGGCCCAGGGAAAACCGTCGCCAAATTGTTGCACGAACAGAACGGACACCAGAAAACGAGCCACCGCGCCGACGATGCTGCCGAGCGCGACGGAAATATAAGAGCCGGTCTCCTCCCAGATGGCTTCCCACCAAGGCGGGTGTCGCGGGTGAGGAGGAGGCTTCCCGCTCTGGTCGCTTGCCGGCAATCCCGATGAAATCTTGTCCTGCATCGCTGAAGGCCCCTTACCCGAAGCCGTAGCGGCCGGCCGCAAAACCGCCGGCCACGGCCAAAAGGCAAAGCGCAAGCGAGATCACCATATTCCCCGCGGCACGCATCATCTCGCCGTCGCGGGCCAGCGCCAGGGTTTGGAGGCTGAAGGACGATACGGTGGTGTAGGTTCCAAGGATACCGATCGCCGCGAATTGCCACGGTCTTGTGCCCGCGAAAATCCCGCCGGCGGCAGCCGATGCGGCGAGAATGCCAAGCAGAAAGGCGCCGCTGACATTGACGACGATCGTTCCCCAGGGAAATGTCTCGCCGACACGCCGCGCGACAAAACCGGACAGCCAGAATCTCGCTGTGCCGCCGAGCACGCTGCCGAGGGCAACCCACATCGCTCCGTTGATCGTTTCCACCGCATGCCTCGACTGGCTACACGTTCCTCACGGCTCAAACCCTAAGCCGGGACGCTTTCAATAATTGTTTTCCGACGCCTGGACTGGACGCGCGTTGCTCGCATGGTCGTCCGCATTTGCGTTGTTGGCATTCGCCCGCCAAGATTTGCATTCGCCCTGCCCAGAATTGTCCTCACCCACCAACACCTCCAGACGGCGGCGCGCACCATCCATGGTTTGCGCACGACGCAGTTACCTATACCTGACTTCGCGGTGAGATGGGGAAGCAGGCCTGAGCGGCATCGCCATGGCTTAACCCCCGCATTCTCGACGCGGCAGGAGTCATCAGCCCTTGTCAGGCGGTTTTGGGGAACCCCTTCCCCTTGAACACCGAAATACTAGACGATGTCCGGCCACGGATCAATATCAACCCGCCGGCATCGCGCATCGCGACACGTATCCGCCGCAAAGCCAGCCCGTCGGCGATCTAGTAAAAGCGGTGAAAATGATGGATCGGCCCGTGGCCATGGCCGACACCGAGGCGATCGGCCGCCGCGATCGCGGCGCTGACCCAGGCCTTGGCCTGGCGAATGGCGGTTTCCAGATCCTCGCCTTTGGCAAGGCCGGCGGCGATCGCGGATGACAATGAGCATCCGGTGCCATGGGTATTTTCGGTGGCGATGCGCGGCGCCGGCAGCACCAGGGTGTTGCTGCCGGTGACGAGATAGTCGATGCTTTCGCTGCCCTTCGCGTGGCCGCCCTTGATCAACACCGCCGGACAGCCCCATTGCAGCAGCCGCCGGCCCTGGCGCACGATGGCGGCTTCATCGGATGCGACGGGCTCGCCGAGCAGCGCGGCGGCTTCCGGCAGGTTCGGGGTGATCAGCGACGCGCGCGCAATGAGGCCCGTGCGCAAGCTCGCGACGGCGTCGTCCGCCAGCAGCCGATCCCCTGACGTCGCCACCAGCACCGGATCGAGCACGACATGGTGCGGCGACCATCGCGTCAGGCCGGCGGCGATGGCATCGATGGTCGCGCGCTGCGCCACCATTCCGATCTTGACGGCCTTGACGTCGAGATCGCCGAACACCGCGTCGATTTGCGCGGTGACGAATTCGGCGGGCACGGCATGAATGCCGCTCACGCCCGTGGTGTTCTGGGCGGTCAGGGCGGTGATGACGGAGGCGCCGTAGACCCCGAGCGCGGCAAATGTCTTGAGGTCGGCCTGGATGCCGGCGCCACCAGACGAATCCGATCCGGCGATGGTGAGCGCGATCGGGATCGTCACCGCATCGCCCGCAGCAAGTTCAGCGGTCGCGTATAGATCATATCGTTACCCCTAGCGCGGCGCGTTATTGACAGCAAGCTGGCCCGGCATTCGCCTGTGTTGATTTAGGATGGTTTTCTTGGCGCCTACCGGTATTCACGTCGCCTGAAAGCGCTATATTGATGCAGCGCGAAGCCTTCCGGAGACAACAGCGATGGTTCCCTTCTTCATCCAGATCAAATGCAAGCTCGGCCAATCCTACGCCGTCGCCAACGCGCTGGCCGAGGCCGAGATCGCCTCGGAGATCTATTCCACCGCGGGCCATTACGATCTCCTGGTGAAGTTCTACGTCGACAACGACACCGACATCGGCCATTTCGTCAACGAGAGGGTCCAGGTCATTCCCGGCATCCAGGACACCCATACCATCATCACCTTCAAGGCATTCGGCACCGGCTAGTCGCCCTTCGCCACTTTCTTCGGCCTCGGCGGACCCTGCACCGGCGGCAGCGACTTGAGATAATCCGCGATCGCTTCGCGATCCCCAGGACTGAGTTGCGAAATGTTCCTGATCACGCGCACCATCGCGCCGCCGGCTGAGTCACCATCGGGGGTCTGTCCGGTCTCGAGGAAATAGGCGATGTCCTTGACGCTCCATTCCCCGATTCCCTTTTGCGTGATGTTCGGCACCCATCCCTCGCCTTCCGGATTCGGTCCGCCGGCGAAGCGCTGCGCGGCGATGATGCCGCCGAGGAAATTTCGCGGACTGTGACACTCGGCGCAATGGCCGAGGCTGTTGACCAGATACGCGCCGCGATTCCACGGGGCGGAGCGTGCCGCGTCCGCCGTGAACGGCTTGCCGTCCAGAAACAGCCATTTCCAGATTCCGACATTGCGCCGGATGTTGAACGGAAACGGCACGTCGTGATCGCGCACCTTGCCGGACACCGGCGCCAGCGTCTTCAGGTAAGCGAACAGGTCGCGAATGTCTTCGAGCTTCGCATGCTGGTACGACGGATAGGGAAACGCCGGAAAATAATGCGTGCCGGCCGGCGACGTGCCCTCAAGCACCGCGGTGACGAAATCCGCCTCGCTCCAGCGCCCGATACCGTCTGACAGGTCGGGCGAGATGTTGGGCACATAGAACGTCCCGAACGGCGACGGCACCGCGAGCCCGCCGCCCAGTTTAAGCCGGTCGGGCTGACCCGGCACCGCGTGACACGAGGAACATCCGCCCGCATTGAACGTTGTGAGACCGTTGGCGAGATTGGGGGTATAGGGCGGCAGCACATCCGCAGAGACGGTCGCCGGTATGGTGAGCCACCAGAACACCGCAAGACCGATCGCGGCGGCAACAACGAAGCTCCAGAAAATTCGTCGCAACATTCACCGATCCGTCATTATCGGTCGTACCTTACGGCCGGGATGGCCGCAGGGCGAGCCATCAATGATTGAAAATTTCTCAGCTACCCGGACCATCGGCGGGAATAACATCGAAAACCCGCTGTTTTGAAATTGGCACCATCAACGAACGCCCACAGGGAGAGAACCATGTCGAATACCAGAATCATGCTTGCTACGCTGGCGCTGGGGACCGCCATTGCCTTCGCCGGACCCGCTTTCGCCGAGAAGCTGAAAGCCACTCTCGATGGCGCGTCCGAAGTGCCGCCCAATACCAGCGCCGGCAAGGGCACCGCCGACATCGACTACGATGCCGCCACCAAGAAACTCACCTGGAAGCTGACCTATTCAGGGCTTTCCGGTCCCGCTACCGCGGCGCATTTCCATGGGCCCGCCGAACCCGGCAAGAATGCCGGTGTCGCCGTCCCGATCACCGGCGCCGCCTCAAGCCCCGCCGAAGGCAGCGCCACGCTGACCGACGCCCAGGCGGCCGATCTGATCGCCGGCAAGTTCTACGTCAATGTCCACACCGCGGCTAATCCGGGCGGCGAAATCCGCGGACAGGTGACGAAGTAAGCTTTCGCCTTAACGACAAAAAGGGCGAGCGCCTCAGGCGCCCGCCCCTTTTTCCTGACTTTGGACCGACCCGAAATCAGCTGTTCTTGACGCGGAAGGTCTCGTGGCAGCCGCCGCATTGCTTGCCGACGGCGGGAAAAGCCGCCTTCAGCGAATCGAGATCCTTGATCTGGGCCTTGGCCTCGCTCACGGCTTTGCCGAAGCTTGCGATGTGCTCGCTGAAACCGGCCTTGTCCTCCCAGATCTTCGGCGAGGTGCTGTAGTCGCCCTCGGCCTTGAGCCCCTTGATGCTCTCGGGAAACAGCGTCGGCAGATTCTTGATGGTGTCCTCGAATTGTGCGAACGCGGTATCAACGGTAGCCTGGTCGTATGGCTTTTCGCCCTTGACCATCGCTGCCAGCGCGCCGGCGTTCTTTCCGTTGCCCTTCATGTAGGTCTGCGCATTCTTGAGCGCATCCTGTTGCGCCATGACAGCGCCGACACCGAGCAACAACGTTCCAACAATCACGACAATTCGCTTCATCAGTTTGACCCCTCTGATTTTTCCAGACGCACAGTGAATGCGTTACCCATGTAGCTTAACACCCATGTAGCTTAACCTGCAGCCGAACAGAAGCAGCTATCGTTCCAACCCCGTGTGCGGGGCTTCATTCCGCACCGGCATCGCGAGTTCTGAGCCGAACCCGGCCAGACCGCCACGCACGCAGAGCGTGCATTTTACCGATTTATCCTGTATTGTGAGAGTATAAGGGATTAAAGTGGCTGGCGATCATTGGGTCAGTGACATGCGCTCTTTGTGGTCGTTCATTGCGAAACCGGAAAACCAGAAGACCCTTTCATGGCTCGGGGGTGGCCTGGTCGTTGCCGCCGGAGGCTTCTGGGCCGTAGTGACCTATATCTGGCCTGCCCACGAACCCTCGCAAGGCGCCGCAAAAATCGTATGCGCCCAGCAGGGCAGCGTGGCGGCGGGACGCGACGCCTCGGGCAACACGGTCAATTACAATGGAAGTGCACCACCTGGATCCGGGCCGGGGGGCCAATCAGTGTCATGCGCGGATACAACAAAGCCGCGGTAGCCCTCGCGGGTGCTGCGCTGCTGATTTCGGTCTTGTCGGCAGGCCAGGCTTTCGCGGCAGATAGCCCCGTCAGCGCCAGTGCCTGCAGCGTTGCCGGTGGGCGCGACGCCAGCAACAATAACGTAACCTGCAATTTCGGGCTGACGCCGGAACAGTTCAAGGAGGCGATCGAGGCCGCGGCAAAGGGCGGGGCAGCGGGCGCGACCGGACCCCTGCTCGACCGTATCGTCGACATCAGCAAGACACTCGGCGTGACCGCAGGGGCCACCAAGACATTGCTCAGGATCGTCGGGGAAGACGCCAACATTCCCGATGAAAAGCTCGCCGAAGCGCTGACCAAGGTCGCCAACGACTACAAGAAGCTGCAGGCGGTGGCATCCGCGCTGAATCCGGCAAATTCAACCGCGATGAATTTGATCAAACAGGCCAGACCCGAGATTGAAAACGGGCATTTTGAACTGGCGCACGAGCTGTTGCGTCAAGCAACGCAGACCCAGATCGCTGCTGCTGAAGAAGCGCGCCGGCTGCGCGGCCAGGCGCAAGCCGCTGAAGACGCGGAGATGATCGGAGCGGCGGATTCAACGGCCGCCGAAGCGGAGGTCGCGCTGACGGAGCGGAATTACTCGCAAGCCGCCTCGTTGTTCGGACAGGCGGTCGAATATGTTCCGCCCGGACACGAAACAGTGCGTGCCAACTATATGGAGCGCCAGGCCAACGCCCTGAACAGTCAAGGCGACGAACGAGGTGACAAAACAGCGCTGCGTGACTCGATTGAGATTTACCTGCAAATTCTTGTAGTCCGTCCGCGCGAGCGGGAGCCGCTCAACTGGGCGAGAGTGCAGAACAATCTTGGCATCGCGCTGGAAACACTAGGGGAGCGCGAGGCTGAGACCGCGCAGCTGGAAAAAGCGGTCGCGGCCTACCTCGCTGCCCTGCAGGAAAGAACCCGCGAGCGAGTCCCGCTCGACTGGGCGGATACGCAGAACAATCTTGGCGTCGCGCTGCAAAGACTGGGGGAGCGGGACAGCGGGACAGCACGGCTTGAGGAAGCGGTCACGGCCTATCGCGCTGCCCTGCAGGAAAGGACGCGCGAACGGGTACCGATCGACTGGGCTTTGACACAGAACAATCTTGGCAACGCACTGCTGACGCTTGGACAGCGGGATAGCGGGACAGCGCGGCTCGAGCAAGCAGTAGCGGCCTTTCGCGCTGCACTGCAAGAAAGTCCGCGTGAGCAGGTGCCGCTCGACTGGGCGAGAATACAGAACAATCTTGGCATCGCACTTCTGAGGCTCGGCGAGCGGGAGCGCGGCACAGCACGGCTCGAGCAGGCGGTCGCGGCCTATCGCGCGGCGCTGGAGGAAGGGACACGCGAACGGGAGCCGATCTCGTGGGCTATGACACAGAACAATCTCGGCAATGCGCTTAAGGCGCTCGGGGAGCGGGATGGCGCGACAGCGCGGCTCGAGCAAGCGGTCGCGGCCTATCGCGCTGCGTTGGAGGAGAGTACGCGCGAGCGCGCGCCCTTTATCTGGGGCATAATACAGAACAATCTCGGCGAAGCGCTGCGGATGCTTGGCGAGCAGGAAAGTGGGACAGCACGACTAGAGGAAGCGGTTGCGGCGGACAACGCCGCACTGGAGGAGAGGACCCGCGAACGGATGCCGCTTAAATGGGCCGAGACAGAGAACAATCTCGGCAAAGCGATGCGGGCGCTCGGAGAGCGGGACAACGGGACAGCTCGGCTCGAGCAAGCGGTTGCAGTTCTTCGCGCGGCGTTGGAGGAAAGGAAGCGCGAGCAGGTCCCGCTCGACTGGGCCGCAACGCAGAATGATCTTGGCAGCGCACTGCAAAAACTGGGGGAGCGGCAGAATGGGACCGCGCGGCTGGAAGAAGCGGTCGCAGCCCTTCACGCGGCGCTGGAGGAAAGGACGCGCGAGCGGGTACCGCTCGACTGGGCCGCGACACAGAATAATCTTGGCAACGCGCTGCGCAAGCTAGGCGAGCGAGAGAACGGGACCGCGCGGCTGAAAGAGGCCGTCAAGGCCTGGGATGCCTGCCTGACCGTTGCATCGTCGGCATGGCCGTCCAATCGGGTTGAGGCTATCGGTGCTGCCGAGCGCGATACAGAAGCCATGATTGCGCGACGGTCCAGCAAGTAGCCCGCCGCACGCACATCACCATCACAGACTATGCCGGCGCTGATGCTCGCGGATCGCGACCCAGACCCGCTCCGGGGTTGCCGGCATGTCGATATGATCGATCCTGTATTCACGCCACAGCCCATCGATGATCGCATTGACGACCGCCGGACAGGAGCCGATCGCGCCGGCCTCGCCGGCGCCCTTGACCCCGAGCGGATTGGTCTTGCACGGGATGTTGTGGGTCTCGAACACAAACGACGGACCGTCGGCGGCGCGCGGCAGCGCATAGTCCATGAACGTGGCCGTGACGAGCTGGCCATCCCCGGGATTGTAGA
>Ga0302314_10015870_pt1 | contig 12771 bp, 10 predicted proteins | sample III_Palsa_N2_3_FD_200533 | JGI IMG/M metagenome (GOLD analysis project Ga0302314, IMG submission 200533) | Peat permafrost microbial communities from Stordalen Mire near Abisko, Sweden - III_Palsa_N2_3 | ecosystem: Environmental > Terrestrial > Soil > Palsa > Peat permafrost | place: Sweden...
AGATTGGACGAGCCATTGTCCTGCTGCGTCTGCGACAGGCTGCGCGCCGAGCTGATCGATTTGAGCTCGATCGCGGGCGACGCCTTCCAGTCGAGCGTGAGCAGATGGCCATGCGTATCGCCGACCGCCCAGGGCTGCGGCACGCCGATGTTGGCGACGCTGGCGCGATCGCTCTGCATCTGCAGCAGCGGCCCGGTGCTCCTGGTGAGCAGCTGGACATAATAGGGCGTGCTCTCGTCGCGCGAGATGTCGAACGAATAGAGCGCGCTGAACCGGCTCGTCGGCTCCCACAACGCCTCGGCGTGAAGCCCCTTCTTGTCATAGGCGTTGAAATCGTGCTGGCCGGGCAGCGGATTGTCGACGGTGCCGTCGCGCTTGGTGATGACGCCGTCGATCTTGATGCTGATCGTGCCGATGCGGGGAAGATCGAGATGCGCGCTCGCGTCGCGCCCGCCATAGCTGCCCGCGCCGACGCTCGCGGTCAGGTCGAAATTCCCGGTCGGCTTCTGCGTGACGATGCTGATCGCGCCGCCTTCGGTGTTGCGGCCGAACAGCGTGCCCTGCGGCCCCTTGAGCACCTCGATCCGATCGACGTCGTACAGCGCGGCGCCGAGCCCCTGCGCGCGGCCCATGAAGACGCCGTCGATATAGACGCCAACGCCCTGATCGCGGCTCGGCTGGTTGGCATCGCCGAGCGTGCCGATGCCGCGAATGCCGACGGTGAGCGCGGAGCTTCGCGAAAACATCGGCGCGATGCGCAGCGAGGGAATCGAGCCATCCGACAGCGACTCGAGCGAGACGACATGGCGGTTCGCCAGATCCTTCGCGTCGATCACCGAGATCGAGATCGGCGTCGTCTGCAGGCTCGTCTCGCGCTTCTGCGCGGTCACGACGATGTCCGCCAGCGCGCCCGCGTTCGGATCGACCGGTGCCTGTGCCTGTGCCTGTGCCGATGTTTGCGCCTGCGCTTGTGCCTGCGCGGTGACCGGCCAGACGCCGACACCCAATGCCGTGCCCGCGAACGCTACCCCACGCAACAATACCGAAAAACGCCGTGCCATGTCTGCCCCTTTTCATCGAGTCGGGCAGTCAACTAGGCCGCTTGTATGTAACTTCTATGTCACTTGTGCGGATCGTGGCTTTGGCCGATTGTAATGGTCGCATGCGAAAGGATCATGGTGCCGGATACAGCACGGGAAGATAAGCAAAGTTCGGCAGAGAGGCTTATTTCGGCGGTTCTGTCGGCGTGGGAGCATCAGGGCGCAGTCGACGTCTCGGCGCGCAACCTGACGCTGTACGCGGGGCTTCCGACCTCGTCGATCCACTATCATTTCGGCACGCTAGGCCGTTTGTTGGAGACCGCGCAGCAGGCGGCCGTCGCGACGGCGGCGCGCTGGTGCGATGCGCGGTGGACATCGATCGGCCCCGACGTCACCTCGCCGCAGATGCTCGGCCCCTTGCTGGCGGGGCTAATCGACGACTGGTGCGAAACGCAGCGACGCCTCGCCTTCGCCTGTCGCGAGGGCCAGCTCATGGCGTTGCGCGATCCGACTGCGGCCCCCCTCGCCGCGCATTGGGAGACGATGTGGCACGGCCATTTCGGCCGGCTGTGCGCGCAGATGGGGCTGGACGATCTCGCCACGCTTACCACCTGGTTCTTCGATGGCGCGAGCGCGCTGCATCTGCTGCGCTGGCGGCGGCCGCTCGATCGCGCCGCGCTCGACGAACTCTGCCATGGCTGGGGAAGTTGGGCGCAAGGGCGGCTGGTCGCCGACGGCCCCTTCCAGGCGATGGGCGGCGCGGATGCCGAGCGGCTGATCGCCCCCGACACGCCCGACACCGTCATCGATCCGCTCGCGTTGGCCGCCGCCGCGACGCTCGCCGACGGCGGCGTGACGGCGCTGACCCACCGTGCCGTCGCCGCACGCGCGGGGATGACGCTGGGCATGGTCTCCTATCGCTACCGGACCAGCGCCGAACTGCTGCAGGCCGCGTTCGAGGCGATCTATCACGGCATGATGTCGCGCGGATCATCCGCCCCGATCCTCGACCAACGCGCAGCGCTCGTGGCAGCCGAGGCAAGCCTTCCGGGGCGCAGCGACCTGCTCGGCCTGGAGGAACTGATCGTCGCCGCCGCGCGACGCGACGATCTCCAGCCGTTCGCCGCGCGCCTGCGTTATCTGCGCGGTCGCTCGTCCGGACGGATCCTGCGCGCGATCATTCCGCACGACCGGCCGCTATCCGATCTGGACCGGGCGATCTACTCCGCGCTTCTCGCCGGCAGATCGCGCTCCTATGCCGCCGCCGGCCGGCCGCGCGACGCCGACGGCCGGACGAGCGAACTCGCCCCGATCTTCTCCCGGCTGGGAATAGGCTGAGTCACATATCGCCAAGACGATGAAAGCCGATCGCGCAAGTTCAGCGAAAGCGAAGTATCCATCGGCGCGATCCAAGTTCGCAATCTCCGGTTCGCTGCACCTGCGAACGTCGGGAACTGCACGCCGATTCTCCCAGCTGCCCGTTTTTCTTGGGCGGGCAGCAAAAAACAGCGGCCCCTCAACAGTTTCGAAATGAAATCCCCGGCAACAAAATACTCGTCCGTGATTTACTTCGCTGGCGACTGTGTTAGCCTTTCCATGGCCGTCGATAGAACGGCGTGTAGGAGACAGCTGATGGAATATCTCGGCCAGTCGATATGCGATGTGGAATGCAAGCTGCTCTGCATCGTCAGCGGCGTGTCGTTGCTGATCTGCGGCACCGTGATCGGGCTATTGATCCGCTGACGCATCGCCCCGATCGAGCGTAGCCAGTTGTGCGGTGAGCTTGTCCAGCAAGGCGGCGAGAGTCTCCCGCTCGGCCTCGTCGAGCGCCACAAAGACTTCGCGCAAAAAAGCCTGGCGCACCGGTTCCGAAGCATCGACCGCCGCCAGTCCTAAGGGCGTCACCGAAATCCGCTTGGCCCGCCGATCCAGCGGATCTGGGTCGCGGCGCACCAGCCCATCGCGCTCCAGCCCGTCGATCGCCTCGGTGGTCGTGCGGGGCGCGTGACCGAACGCTTCCGATATATCGATCGCGCGCATCGCGCCATTCCGCTTGATATAGAGCAGCAGCTTGGTGCGCGCGAACGACGCGCCGTTCGCCTTCATGAGTCGATCCATCGCGCGGTGAATCCCGACGTAGAATTCGCCGAGCGCATCGAGCGGCGTGCGCGGGTCAGACATCGTAGAAAAGAAGAGGGGCCATATGATATGGCCTTGCCAGACCGCTTGCGGTGGCGCAAGGGCCCGTGACGACAGGGCGCATGTTGCGCTGCGGGATGAACGATGACGGACGCACGCGCAACTTCCGAAGCCTCGCCGGTCAAGGCGCCGCGGCGCTCGCCGCTGAAGCGCCCCGCCGTGCGGCGCGCATTGGTCGTCATCGTGGTCGTCGTCGTTGCGTTGTTCGTGATCTGGCTCGTCCGCTACGAAACGCGCGGCAAATATTTCGAAAGCACCGACGACGCGTACATCCAGGCGGATGCGGTGACGGTGAGCCCGAAGATCTCGGGCTATGTCGAGCAGGTCTACGTGATCGACAACCAGGACGTGAAGGCGGGACAACCGCTCGTCCGCATCGATCCGCGCGACTACAAGGCCGCGACCGCGCAATATCAGGCGCAGATCGACGTCGCCAGGGCCAATGCGGACAATGTCCGCGCGACGATCCGCGAGCAGCAGGCGATGATCGTGCAGGCGCGCGCGCAGGCCGCCGCCGCCGACAGCGATGCGCGTTTCGCCGCCAGTCAGGTCGAGCGCTATGCGCCGCTCGCCGCGAGCGGCGCGGAGACGCACGAGAAGCTCACGACGTTGCGTAACCAGGCGACGCAGGCCGCCAACACCGCCACCGCGCAACACGCCGCGCTCGACAGTGCAGAGCGTCGTATCGGCTCGCTCGAAGCGCAGGTGCGCCAGGCGGCCGCGTCGGGCGAGGCCGCGCAGGCGCAGCTCTCCGCGGCCAACGTCAATCTCGGCTCGACCATCGTGCGCGCGAGCGTCGACGGGCGCGTCGGCGACAAGGGCGTGCGCGTCGGGCAGTTCGTCCAGTCGGGAACGCGGATGATGTCGGTCGTGCCGCTGTCGGCGATCTACATATCGGCGAACTTCAAGGAGACGCAGATCGGGCTGATGCGCCCCGGCCAGCCCGCGACGATCGACGTCGATGCGCTGCCCGGCGTCCATCTGCGCGGCCATGTCGAAAGCGTCTCGCCGGGCACGGGCGCGCAATTCTCGCTGCTGCCGCCGCAGAACGCGACGGGCAATTTCACCAAGATCGTCCAGCGCGTTCCGGTCCGCATCGCGATCGACGCAGGGCCCGAGGCGCGGCGCGTGCTCGTCCCCGGGCTGTCGGTCACGGTCGATGTCGATACGTTCGCCGCCAAGGGCAGCGAGCGCCAGATTCGCGATCAGGAACAGGCGCGCACGAAGGCCGGCCGATGACGCAAGCCGTCGACGACGACGGCGGCCCCGGCGATCCGGCGGGCGCCGAGCCGCTTCCCGAAGGCGCGCCGCCACCGCCCGCGAATGCCGATACCGCCGCCTGGCTGGCGGTCGCGGCGGGGACGCTCGGCGCGCTGATGGCGACGCTCGACATCTCGATCGTCAATTCGTCGCTCCCCACCATCCAGGGCGAGATCGGCGCGAGCGGCACCGAGGGGACGTGGATCGCGACCGCCTATCTGGTCGCCGAGATCACGATCATCCCGCTGTCGGGCTGGCTCGAGCGCGTCTTCGGGCTGCGCACCTTCCTGCTGCTCGCCGCCACGCTGTTCATCAGTTTCTCGATGCTGTGCGGTTTCTCGACGACGCTGCCGATGATGATCGCCGGTCGCGTCGGCCAGGGGTTCACCGGCGGGGCGCTGATCCCGACCGCGATGACGATCATCGCGACGCGGCTGCCGCGCCACCAGCAACCCGTCGGCAACGCGATGTTCGGCGCGACCGCGATCATGGGCCCGGTGACCGGGCCGGTGCTGGGCGGCTGGCTGACCGAGAATATCAGTTGGCATTACGCCTTCTTCATCAACCTTCCCGTCGGCATCGCGCTGATCACGCTCCTGCTCGTCGCGCTGCCGCACCAGAAGCCCAAATTCGATCTGGTGCGCGATGCCGACTGGTTCGGCATCGCGGGGATCGCGATGGCGCTCGGCGGGCTGACCGTCGTGCTCGAGGAGGGCGAGCGCGAGCAGTGGTATTCCTCGCCCGAAATCCGCTGGCTGACCCTCGTGTCGCTGATCGGCTTCGTCTTCGTCACGATCGGCCAGTTGACCAAGGATCGGCCGGTGATCCGGCTGGCGCTGCTGCGCGATCGCCAGTTCGCCGCGGTGGTGACGATGGCGATCGTCGTCGGCATGGTGATCTACGGCACCTCCTACACCATCCCGCAATTCCTCTCGATCATCGCGGGCTATAATTCGCTGCAATCAGGCGAGGTCGTGCTGTTGTCGGGCGTGCCGATGATGCTGATGATGCCGCTGATGCCGATGCTCGTCCGCACGATCGACATCCGGCTGTCGGTGACGTTCGGCATGATGCTGCTGGCGTGGAGCGCCTGGGCGGAGACCGATCTCACCTCGGCCTCCACCGGCGGCATATTCGCCGCGTCGCAGCTCATCCGCGGCTTCGGGACGGTGTTCACGATGATGTTCCTCAACCAGGCGGCGATCCGTTCGGTGCCGCCCGAGCAGGCCAGCGACGCCTCCGGCCTGTACAATGCCGCGCGCAATCTCGGCGGGTCGTTCGCGCTTGCCGGGATCGCGGTGATCCAGGATCAGCGGACATGGCTGCATTCGCGGCGGATCGAGGAAACGCTCTCCGCCAATTCGGTCAACGTGCAGGATTATATGGCGCAGCAGACGCAGGCGCTCGGCAGTTCCGGCGCCGCGGTCCGCTCGCTGGGCAACATGATCGAGATCCAGGCGCTGACAATGACCTACATCGATCTGTTCTTCATCCTCGCCATCGGCATCGTCGCGGTGACGCCGCTGGTGCTGTTCCTGCGTCCGCTGCCACAGGGCGCCAAGCCGGTCACGGGGCATTGATGACGACGATCCGAAGCCTGTTCGCGCCGATATCGCTCGTCGCCCTCCTCGCCGGTTGCACCGTCGGCCCGCATTATGCCGGCCCGCCCGCGCAGACCCGTGCCACCGCCGGTTTCGTCCGCGCGGGCGACGCGCCGGTGACCGCGGAGGCGCCGCTGGCGCGCTGGTGGGAGGCGCTCGGCGACCCCACCCTCGATGCGCTGGTTGCGCGCGCGCTCGCCGGCAACCCCAATGTCGCGGTAGCACAGGCGCGGCTCCGTCAGGCGCGCGCTGCGCTGCGCGTCGCCAGGGCCGACGAACTGCCCAGCGCCAGCGCGAGCGGGCTTTATGCGCACGCGCATCTGCCCGGCCTCGATCTCGGCCAGCTCGACGAGAGCGGCAGCGGCAATAGCAGTGCAGCCTCCGGCGCTGCGGCGGGCGGCGGCGGCGGAAGCACCGATCTCGACATCTACAATCTGGGCTTCGACGCGAGCTGGGAGGTCGATCTGTTCGGCGGCCAGCGCCGCGGCGTCGAGGCGGCGCGCGCCACCGCCGAAGCCGCGCAGGCGACGATCGCCGACGCGCAGGTCAGCCTGTCCGCCGAGGTGGCGCAGGCCTATGTCAACCTGCGCGACCGCCAGCAACGGCTCGACCTGTCCGCGCGATCGCTGGCGATGCAGCAGCAGATGCTCGACCTGACGCGCGAGCGCTTCGGCCGTGGCACCGCGTCGCGGCTCGACGTCACGCGCCTGCAGAACCAGGTCGACGGCACGCGCGCCGACGCAACCCCGCTCAACGCCGAGCGCGACGCCTATCTCGACGAGCTCGCGACGCTGATCGGCGACGAGCCTGGTACGCTCGACGCGACGCTGATGGCGGCGCGGCCGATCCCACTGCCGCCCGCACAGATCGCGATCGGCGATCCCGCCGCATTGCTCCAGCGCCGTCCGGACATCCGCGCCGCCGAACGCACGCTCGCCGCCGATACCGCCAAGATCGGCCAGGCGGAAGCGGCGCGCTTTCCCAAGATCAGCTTCATGGGGATCATCGGGCTGGGCGGCACCTCGCCGTCGGACCTCACCAAGCTCGACGACTTCACCGCGCTGATCGCGCCGCAGATCAGCTGGAGCTTTCTCGATTTCGGCCGCAACAAGGCGCGCGTCGTCCAGGCGCAGGGCGTCCGCGACGAAGCCGAGGCGCAATATCGCACAACGGTGCTGGCGGCGCTGCGCGACGCGGAGGATTCGCTCTCGCGCTTCCGCTATCGCAGGATCACCGTCGCGACGCTGGCGCGCGGCAAGGCGGAGGCCGACGAGAGCGTCCTGTTGACCGAACAGCGCTATCGCGCGGGTACGACGACGCTGATCGATCTTCTCGATGTGCAGCGCCAGCAGGTGGCCGCCGAACAGAGCCTGTCGGTGGCCGAAGCGGGGCTGACCGGCGATTTCGTCGCGATCCAGAAGGCGCTCGGTCTCGGATGGGCGGAAGGGCCTCGCCAGCCGTAAGGGATCGATCCGCCCGAGGCGGAGCGTTCCCCCAGCCGAACGTGATGTTTGCCGGGATCTCGGACACGGCCGCGAGGCTCCGTTGAGAACGCGCCGTCGCATCGCCGATGGCACGCTGGCCCCGAAATCATCTCGCGCTTTCGTCGACGAGGCTCTCGCGCAATCGCCTCCATCGCTCTGCACGTCATCATGACGTGACGCGAAGCGCGACGCCGTCAAGAGTGGAAAACAATCGCAACGGCTTTTTCATCGGATTCAGACAAAAGAATCTTCTTGAATCCACGCCACGGCCAAGTACCATTGGGACACTGAAGAGTTGTCGTGGCGTCGCCCGTTACATTCGTATTCAGTCACCTCGCTTGTCATTGAATAGTCATCTCGGAATGGTCGCCACCGTTCCGGATTTAGCCGTTTCCGTCTGTAAAATCGGTCGGAATATCTAGGGGGTGGAGACATATGAGCGCGATCGTCGGCGAATGGCGTCTGCTTCATTGGCGGCGGATCATCAACGACAGCGCGATCGAATATCCCCTGGGCGAGGATGCCGAGGGGGTGATCCTCTATTTGCCTGACGGGCTAATGATGGTTCAGATGGCGAGCGCCGATCGTCCGAAGATCGACGGCGGCGATCCGCTCGGTGGCCCCGAGAGCGATCGTGCCGCGGCCTATTCCACCTGCCTCGCCTATTTCGGCCGCTATGAAGTGAAGGGCCAGCAGGTCATCCACCGGATCGAGGCCAGTCTCTATCCGAACTGGTCGGAAACGACCGCCGTACGACCGTTCGAGGTCGATCATGATCATCTTGTCCTGCGAACGCCGCTGGCGACGGCGAACGGAAAGACCGTGGTCAACGAGATGGCTTGGAGGCGCGTGACCAAGCACGCCGGCGACCCGCCGCCACAGGATTGAACCCGGTTTCACATCGATCACGACCATCTGGAGGATATTGCCGTGAACGGAATCGTGAATGGACCCGCAAACGGGTTGGGGCAGGCGATCGGGACGGACGGCGGGCGATCTCACCCGCTGGTCGCCTATCGGCAGGTCGATCTCTCCAGCCTCAAATCATATATGCTGACGCTGATGATGCGGAACATCACGTCGAACGGTTTCGTCTTCGAGGATCCGCAGAAGCCCGGCACCTATTCGTCACCGGGCAGCGTGCTGGCGGCGCCTTCCTATCCCGCCAACACGCCCGGCGTCGATCAGGACTATGTGTTCAACTGGGTGCGCGATTCGGCGATCACGATGATCGAGATCGCGGAGGCGCGGCTGCCGGCGATTAACGGCGGCGTCGAAGCGCTGTGCGATTACGTGACCTTCGCCTCGCTCTGTTTCGCCAACGCGACGCCCAGCAAGGGGCATGCCTGCTTCACCGTCGAGGGCGATTCACGTTGCTGGACCGAACAGAATGACGGGCCCGCGCTCCAGTCGATCACGCTGCTGCGGGCGTTCGACCAGCTCGACCAGCCCAGCCAGCAAGCGGCGATCGCGCTCATCAACGCCAATGTCGCCTATTTGCTCGATGACGACGAGTATCAGAAGCCGACCGTCAACCTTTGGGAGGAACATCAGGGGCTGTCCTTCTTCGCCTATTCGGCGCAGCTCAAATGCTTCCGCGCCATCGCCGCCAACACGATCGGCGCCGCGGTGCCGGGTGGGATCGAGCCGGCGATCGCCTGGCTCGAGACCGAGATCGCCGCGCATTGGAACGGCAGCTATTACGTCTCGCTGGCGACGCCGGGGAGCAACCCGCTCCAGTCGGTCGTGCCCGGCTATGACGCGAACATCGATATCATCCAGGCGAGCATCTACGGCGCGGTGCCCTGTACCGATCCCAAGCTGCTGGCGACCGCGGCGATCCTTCACCAGCAGTGGAGCGACCCCGCCTCGCCCACCGTCTATCCGATCAACATCGCCGACCAGGCGCGGGGAATCGGTCCACTGTTCGGCCGCTATCCCAGCGACATCTATGACGGCGACGTCAGCCATCCGGTGGACGGCGGCCATCCCTGGGCCTTGTCCACCGCCAATTTCGCCGAGCTTCTCTACACGCTCGCCACCACGATCGGCGCGAGTAAGAAGGTGTCGCTCGATCCGCTGTCGACGCCGTTTTTCGCGGGGTTCGGGATCGGCGCGACGACCAAGCCGGCGGATGCGGTGGCCGCGTTACGCAGCGCCGGCGACGCGATGCTGCGCGCCGTATTGTTCCACAGCGACCGGTACGAACTCAGCGAGCAGTTCGATGCGCAATCGGGCTACGAAAAGAGCGTCCGCAACCTGACCTGGAGCTACGCCGCCTTCCTTTCCGCGCTGCGCGCACGCGACGCGCAGGCGGCATGAGCGGGAGCCGGCGGTGACGACACGCGAGGAACGCTTCGTCGCGCTCGGCGCGGCGCTGACCGGGATCGGTCCGGTGTCGCTCGCCGGGACCGGACAGGTCGCGATCTATCTGGGCGCGCTCGATCGATTGCTGCCCACAGGGCTGGTCGACGACATGCTCGATCGCTTCGACCTCGCGCCGGAGGAAGCGGACGCGGCCGCCGCCGTCGAGGTGATCCTCGCCGATCCTCGGCTGGGCCCGGTCGCGCGCAGCCTCATCCTGCTGTGGTATCGCGGCGGTTGGACGCAGCTTCCTGCCGACTGGCGCGCCGAATACGGCGCCTCGCCGCTGGACGACAGCCGGGTGATCTCGGGCGACGCCTATCGCGCGGGGCTGCAATGGGTGGTGGCGGGGGCGCACGCTTCGGGGGCGAACGCGCAGGGCTTCGGCGCCTGGGCGCGCCGTCCCGCAACGGGGCTGTTGCCGTGAGCGAGGCCACGCACGATGTCGTGATCGTCGGCGCCGGCGTCGCAGGCGCGCTGATCGCCAAGCGGCTGACCGCGGCGGGCCTCAAGGTGCTGATGCTGGAAGCGGGCCCCGCCTCGACGCAGCGCTACACCGACTATCTCGCGCACCTCGACCATTTCCACGCCGCCGCCGCCAAGGGTGCCGAATCGCCCTGGCCGCCCGCGCTGGGCGCGCCGCAGCCCGATTCGGCCGACCTCGCGCTGCCGACGCCGCAATTGCCCGCGACCAACGGCTATTTCATCCAGCGCGGACCGCAGCTGTACGGCAGCACCTATACGCGCACGCTGGGGGGATCGACGCTCCACTGGCTGGGTGTGTCGCTGCGCATGCTGCCCGAGGATTTCCGCATGCGGACGCTGCACGGCGTCGCGCGCGACTGGCCGCTCGATTACGCGACGCTCGCGCCCTATTACGAACAGGCCGAGCACGAGATCGGCGTCTCCGCCGATGTCGAGGAACAGCGCTATCACGGGCTGAGCTTCCGGCCCGGCTATAATTATCCGATGCGCCGCATCCCGCCGAGCTATTCGGACCAGAAGCTCGCGGCGGCGGTGGACGGCCTGCGCGTGCCGCTCGGCGACGACGCGGAGGCGGCGGTGCGCGTGCGCACCTATCCCGCCGGGCGCAACTCGACGCCGCGAAGAGGCTATGAACCCGTCGGCGCGGTCGATCTGGTCGGCGAGGACGATCGCGATAGCGATGCCGAGGCGCGGACGAGCGATCTGGGCGGCCGATGCCAGGGCAATACGTCGTGCACGCCGATCTGCCCGGTCCAGGCCAAATATAACGCGGGCAAGTCGCTCGCGCAGGCCGATCGCCGGTATCTCACGATCGTCCCGCAGGCGGTCGCCTGCCGCGTCGAGGTCGATGGCGGCGACGGGCGTGTCACCGGCATCCGCTACCAGCATTATGCCGATCCCAAGGCGGCGGTCTTCGAAGAGAAGGTCGCGGTCGGGCGCTTCTACGTGCTGGCCACGCACGCGGTCGAGAATGCCAAGCTCATGCTCGCCTCGGACCTGGGCCGAGACGACGACGCGCTCGGCCGCAACCTCATGGATCATCCCGCGCTCTATGCCTGGGGTCTCGCCCCGGCGCCATGGGGCGCGTTCCGCGGGCCGCAATCCTCGTCGGGGATCGAGGAGTTCCGCGGCGGCAGGTTCCGCGCCCGCCACGCCGCCTTCCGCTTCGACATCGGCAACGACGGCTGGCGCGCGAGCACGGGCGCGCCCGACACGACGGTGGCCGACGCGGTGCTCAACCGCGGGCTGTTCGGCGCGAAGCTGCGCGACGATCTGGCGGGCACGCTGCCGCGCCAGGTCCGGATGTCGCTCGCGGTCGAACAGCTGCCCGATCCCGGCAATCGCGTCACGATCGATCCCGCGCATCGCGACGCGTTCGGCAACCCCCGCCCCGTCATCGATTACCGGATCACCGACTATACGCTGGCGGGCATGGCCGCCGCATCGGAGGCGGCGCGCGCGATCTTCGCGCAGGCCGGCATCACCGACTGTTCCAAGACGACGACCGAACTGCCCTTCCCCGCGGTCGACTATGCGCAACAGACCTTCCGCTACCACGGCATGGGCCATTTCGCCGGCACGCATGCGATGGGCGCCGATCCCGCCAGCTCGGTGGTCGATCCCGACCAGCGCGCGTGGCGGCACTGCAACCTGTTCGTTGTCGGCTCGGGCAGTTTCCCGACGATGGGAACGTCCAATCCGACGCTTACGCTGGCGGCGCTGGCGCTGCGCACCGCCGATCGACTGATCACCGATGCGCGCCGCTGACCAGCCATGCCCCGTCCCGCAGGCGCACGCCCTGCCCGTCATAAAGGGAGAGAGACCGTGCGGCTTCTGAAGATCAAGCGGGCGGATCCAAACCCGCAGGCGCTGGCCGAAGACCAGGGCTATGATGCGATCGTCATCGGCTCGGGCATTTCGGGCGCGATCATCGCCAGCGAACTCGCCTGCCAGAACAAGCGCGTGCTCGTCGTCGAAGCCTGTCCGGACACGAACAAGACCTTCGACGGCTATACGAGCTTCCTTACCCACTTCTTCAACGCGGCGGCGAAGGACAATCAGTCGCCCTTCCCGATCTTCGCCAACGCGCCGATGCCGCGCGGATCGGAGCTGCGCAAGCTCGCGCGCGGGCAGACCAATGGCGGATCGTACATCGTCCAGTCGGGGCCCTACGTCACCGACACCGTCTATTCGCGCGTGTTCGGCGGCACCACGATGCATTGGGAGGCCAAGACGCCGCGCATGCTGCCCGAGGACTTCAAGACGCGCACGCTGTTCGGTCATGGTGTCGACTGGCCGCTCGATTATCACGATCTCGAACCCGACTATGAGCGCGCC
>Ga0302314_10015873_pt1 | contig 12770 bp, 9 predicted proteins | sample III_Palsa_N2_3_FD_200533 | JGI IMG/M metagenome (GOLD analysis project Ga0302314, IMG submission 200533) | Peat permafrost microbial communities from Stordalen Mire near Abisko, Sweden - III_Palsa_N2_3 | ecosystem: Environmental > Terrestrial > Soil > Palsa > Peat permafrost | place: Sweden...
TCCTTCATGTTCGGAGCCGAACCCGAGCCCGCTCAACCTATCATCAGCTCACTGCTGGTCGTGGAGTATCTCACGCCGCCACAGACACCCTCCCGCGCAGCGGGTTCGTGCATGGGCGCGAAGCGGAAACGGCATAAAACGATAAACGGACGCCGGATGTCGTCAATAGTTTCCCATATAGTCGCGTTTCCCCAGCTCCAATCCATTGTGACGGAGGATCCCGTAGGTTGTCGTGACGTGGAAGAAGAACTGCGGCAATCCATAGGTCAGTAGATAATTTTGTCCGCTAAATCTCTTTTCCTTCGGGGTTCCAGCCCGCGTGACTATCTGTCGATCTTCACTGGCGTCGAATTGCGCGGGAGCCAGGCCGTCGAGAAATGTCAGCGTCTTAGCGATCAACGTCTGCAGCTCCTCGAATGTCTCCTCCTTGTCGTCGTTCATCGGAACGTCGATGCCTGCCAAACGGGCCGAAACGCCTCTGGCGAAATCGCAAGCAATCTGGACTTGGCGGCTCAGCGGAAACATGTCCGGGAACAGGCGGGCCGATAGCAATATCTGCGGCTCAAGTTTCTTCTCGGCGCAATAGGATTGCACCTTTCCTAAAATGTCATTCAAGCCGCCGAGCATCTGCTTGAAGACTGGTATCGAAGCCGCGTACATCGAGATCGTCATGCTGTTTATCCTACTAGCCCGCCGGAATATCCGGCTGGCGGGATTTAACCATCGATGGACGCGGATGTAACCTCGATCCGGTACGCCATCGGCAAGACTCCGAATAAGATCCGCAAACGAACGCCACCTTGTCTGACGGTCTAACTGCAGGTTCAAATCGCGGGCACGCAACCAGCCTAGCCGGTCGGACGCCGGCTCATTAAGAGGCGAGTGCGCCGTCACTCCGCAGCAGAAAAGCTCTTCATCAGGCGATATGTGAACTCGACACCTTGGTAGAAGGCATCGATCCCGATACGTTCGTCACGGCCATGGGCACGGACGTCATCGATGTCGGAGAACATGCCGGTGATTCCGAAGGTCGGAATTCCCGATGCACGGGTATATTTGCTGTCGCTGGCGCCCGGTTCCATGTCCGGCACCAGCGGCAGGTTCGGCCACATCGATCGCACCACCGCCTCGACCTTGCCGGTGATCTTGGGCGTCGGCACCGATTCCGGGCCCGGCGCGGCCGGCGTGATCACCGAAATCTTGATGGCCGGGTCGGCCAAGGCCTTGGCCAATATTGCCTGTACTGTCGCCGGACTGTCCTCCGGCAAGGTGCGGCATTGGATTGTGGCGCGGGCTCGCTGCGGCAGCGCATTCTCGGCATGACCGCCATCGATCATGGTGGCAACGCAGGTGGTATGCAGGACGGCGTTGTAAAAGGGCTGTTTTTCCAGCCGCCGGATGGCCGCTGGATCGGGGCTCGGCGCGGTCATCGCCAGCATGTCCTGACGCACTTGCCCCTTTGCCATCTTCGCCATCTCGGCGAAATAGGCCCGCGTGGTGGTGTTCAACTCCACTGGGAAGCTGAGCTTTTCGAGCCTGCCCAGCCCAGCGGCAAGACGATAGATCGGATTTTCCGGGACCGGAAGCGAGGAATGCCCGCCTTTGCCGGTCACTTCCAGACCGAAGGTCAGAAAGACCTTCTCGCTGGTCTCTAGGCCGATATAGAGCCGGCGGTCGCCGGAATAGAACGCATCTCCGGCATCGGGGTTGATCGCCAGTTCGGCGTCGACCAGATCGCGATGTTCGCGCAGCAGCCACTCGACGCCGTTGGCATCGCCACCCGCCTCCTCGTCGGCGGTGAAAGCGACGACGATGTCGCGATCAGGCATGAAGCCCTCGCCCTTCAGCCGGATCAGACTGGTCATCAATGCGGCGTCTTCGCCTTTGATGTCTTGCGTGCCGCGCCCGTAGAACCAGCCGTCCTTCTCAGTGAGCGTGAAAGGATCGACGCTCCAATCTTCCTTTTTGGCCTCGACGACGTCGAGATGACAGATGAACAGCAGCGGCTTGCCCTTGCCATGGCCACGCAGTCGCACCACCAGATTGCCCTTCGTGGGATGATCGGCGGGCGCCAGCAACGAAAGGTCTTCCGGGGCGAAGCCGACGGCACGCAAGCGGGCCGCCATGGCCCCGGCAAGAGCGGTCGACCCGTTGGCGTGGACCGTGTTGGTCTCGATGAACGTTTGCAACAGGTCGTGCGCCAAGGCCTTAACCGCTTCCGGCGGCTCGGGGGCCGGCGGCAAATCCGCCTGCGCGGCCCCGGCGAGCAGCCAACCGGCAGCTAGAGACATCAATAAGGGACGCGCCATAGTTTATCCTAGGCTAAGTTGGGAGGGGGCATTCTGCGTCGGTGGTCCGAGCGCATCAACGGGATTTCGCCGATTCGTCTCGGACGCATGTCTCGACAGCCGGCCGGTCATTCAGGGTAACTTCGGCATTACAGCAACCGTCCGACGCACTCCGTCGAAGCGAATGGAGACGGTATGACCAAAGTTCAGATCGAGTTGCCCGACGCCATAGCCGAGGCCGCGCGGGAGGCCCGGCGACATCGTGCTGCTGGTAATTGACAGGCGATCAGGAGTGGCGGAAGGGAGCGGGAGTCGAACCCACCCGAGACGGTCCAGCCGCCTCACACGGTTTTGAAGACCGCGCGCCCCACCGGAGACGCTTCCCTTCCATAATCGGCGGGCAAGATGCCCGTGTCAGCCGAACAAGTCCAGTCTGCGCGGATCCACGCGCCGGATATCCTCGCGCCGCACGGTGATGCCGAGGCGGTCGAAGAAATCGAGGATCTGGATCGCCACCTTGCGGCCCACCACTTGGCCATCGGCTTCGAGGCGGTCGCGGAACTGCCCCGCCACGAACCAGCCCCCTTCGGATTGGGCCGAAACATCGGCGGCGATGGCGATCATTTCCTTCACCGTGCCGCGCAAGAAGAAGTGATCATGCGCGACCTGATCGACCCAGCCCATGCGGCCGGCCACCTTGAGGATGCGGCGCACTTCAGGCTCGGTATGTCCGGTCTCGCCGGCGATGTCGCGGACGCGCGGCGGACGAAAGCGGACGTCGCCGCCTAGCAGCGGCGCGAATTCGCCCCACGCCGCCTCGTCGGTCTCGGTAATGCGCGCCTTGTGGTCGGGCAGGCGCAGGAACGAGCCTTCCGGCACGATCCGTCCTTCCGACGCCGCCCGCTGCGCCGCCAGGGCGAAGAGCGGCGAGGTCAGGCGGGGCTGAACCGCGAGGCGCAACCTTTCGCGCCCCATGCCCTGCTGGTCGGGATGTTCCTGATGGTGCGCCGCCAGCTTCTCGGCCATCGCGGTGAGGAATTCGTCCCAGCGCTTGGGCGAGAAAGCGAAGCGGTCGAGCCGCACCAGATCGAGGCCTGACGGCAGCGCCGGCAAGGCGCGGTCGCGCAGGAAGGCGGCGACGTCCACCGCGTAAGGCGGTGTGTCGAGCAGTGCCGCGAGCGCGGCCGAAGGGTCGGACAGGGCGAGAGCGGCGCGGATCGCGGCGCGCTCGGGCGTGCGGCGCTTGCGCTCCGGCGGGCGGAGGTCGAGGAAACGGCCGCCGCCCAGAGTATGCTGGGCCGAACTGTCGCGGATGACGAAGCGGTCACCGATGGCTGCGGCGATCGGGCGGTCGAGCACCATCTGCACATCGGCGTTTTCATCGTCGGAGAGCAGCACGAGACGCGCCCCGACATCGGCGGCGGCGTGATGCAGCCGCACCGGGAACCATTGCTTCAGGCCCTTGGGCGTTGCAGTCAGGCGCAGGCTGGCATCGATCCGGCTGGTCGGGGCGTGCAGCGAAGGCGCCAGCACCATGTCGCCGCGATGAATGGCTTCCTTTGTGATCTCCGGCCCGGCCAGATTGAGCGAGCAGCGGTCGCCGGCGTTGCCTTCCTGGGCTTCCGCGTTCTGAGCGTGCAGTGAACGGATGCGGGCCGTGAGTCCTTGCGGGCTGACAATCACCTCGTCGCCGATGCGTACCGTGCCCGACAGCACCGTGCCGGTCACCACAAGCCCGACGCCGGAGAGGGTGAAGGCGCGGTCGACCGACAGGCGGAAACTCATGGCGCGCTCCGCTTCGCGCACCGCGACAAAGTCGCGCGCCGCCGCTTCCAGTCGCTCCTTCAGCTCGGCTACGCCGTCGCGGGTTCGCGTCGAGACCGCCAGGATGTCGGCGCCCTCCAGGCTCGTGCCTGCCAGCAGCGTCGCGATCTCGGCGCGCAGCGCCTCGAGGCGCTCCGGCGAGGCCAAGTCGGCCTTACTGATCACCACCAGGCCGCGCGACAGGCCGAGCAGATCGATGATGGCGAGATGCTCGCGGGTCTGCGGCATCACTCCGTCGTCGGCCGCCACCAGCAGCAGGGCGAAATCGATGCCGGCGGCGCCCGCCACCATGGTGTGGACGAAGCGCTCATGGCCCGGTACATCGACGAAGCCGATGGTCGGGCCGTCTTCCAGCGGCAGATAAGCGAAGCCCAGCTCGATGGTGATGCCGCGCGCTTTCTCTTCCTTGAGGCGATCGCCATCCACTCCGGTCAGGGCGCGGACGAGAGCGGTCTTGCCATGGTCGATGTGGCCGGCGGTGCCGACGATCACGGGACGAGGTCCAGTTTGGAGAGGGTCTCAGTGAAGGCCTCCTCGTCGCGCAGGCAGCGCAAATCGAGCAGCAGGCGGCCATCCTCGATGCGGCCGATCACCGGGCGGGGCAGGCGGCGCAAGGCGGCGGCCAGGCGATCGAGGCCGCTTCCCGAGACAGCGAGGCCGGCGCTCGGCAGCGTGTCGAGCGGCAGGGCGCCGGAACCGATCTGGCTTTGGCAGGGTGCTACCGCGACGATGAAGGCGTCGCCCACGGCTTTGGCCAGCACCGGCGCCAGACGCTGCGCCTGCGCCTCGATCTCGGCCAGCGGGCGCGCCAGCATCGCCAGCGTCGGCAGGCGCTGCGTCAGCCGGTCGGGATCGCGATAGAGCTTCAGCGTCGCCTCGATAGCGGCGAGGCGGATCTTGTCGACGCGCAACGCCCGCTTCATCGGATTGCGGTTGAGGCGGGCGATCAAGTCCTTCCTGCCGACGATGAAACCGGCCTGCGGTCCGCCCAGCAGCTTGTCGCCGGAGAAAGTGACCAGATCCGCGCCCTCGGCCACCGCTTCCCGAACGGTCGGTTCCCGCTTCAGCCCATAGCGGGACAGATCGACCAGGCTGCCCGAGCCGAGATCGTTGAGCAGCGGCACCTTGGCATCGGCGGCGATCTTCGCCAATTCCGGCGCCTCGACCTCGGCGGTGAAACCCTGGATGCGGTAATTCGACGTGTGGACCTTGAGGATGACGCCGATGTCCGGCCCCAGCGCGGCGCGATAATCCTTGGCGTGGGTGCGATTGGTGGTGCCGATCTCGACCAGCCGGGCGCCGGCCTGGGCCATGATGTCGGGCATGCGGAAGGCGCCGCCGATCTCGATCAGCTCGCCGCGCGATACGATGGCGCCACGATCGCGGGCTAAAGTGTTCAGTGCCAGCAGCACGGCAGCGGCGTTGTTATTGACCACCGTCGCATCTTCGGCCCCGGTCAGCTCGACCAGCAGCCCGCGCACATGATCGTCGCGCTCGCCGCGCCCGCCGGCCTCGACGTCAAATTCCAGCGCCACCGGATTGGCCATCGCCGCCATCGCCGCGGCGATAGCCTCCTCGGCCAGCAAGGCGCGTCCGAGATTGGTATGCAGCACGGTGCCGGTCAGATTGAACAACGGCGCGAGGGAAGGACGGTCCGCTTCCGTCAGCTTGCCGGCGGCCAGGGCGGCCACGCTCTCGACGGTCGGGATTTCGGACGGCGCGCTGCTGCCGAGAATGGCGGCGCGGAGTTCGGACAAAGCGCCGCGGATCGCGTCGGTCGTGGCCTGGCGGCCATGCCGTTCGATCAAGGACGCGGCGGAGGCCAGGACGGTGTCGGTGGAGGGGAGGTCGCGCGGATGCATGATCTTTTTTATTTCACACCGGGGCTCCGGGGCAAATCCCTATAATCGGCATAATGAGCCAGTCTATCGATCATATCGTCGTTCTGATGCTGGAAAACCGCTCGTTCGACCACATGCTGGGCTGGCTGTACAGCGACGCCGGCAATAAATCGCCGCTCGGCCAGCCTTTCGAGGGACTGACCGGCGAGGAGAGCAATCCGGATGCCTCGGGCGATCCGGTCAAGGTCTTCCCGATCACCGCCCAGACGCCCAACGCCTATTTCATGCCGGGCGCCGATCCGGGAGAGGGCTACGCGGCAACCAATTCCCAGCTGTTCGGCAGCGACACCGCGCCGGCCGCGCAGCCTGCCGCCTCGAATACCGGCTTCGTCACTGACTTCGCCTATACGCTGAGCTGGGAGACCAAGGAACGGCCCAAGGAGATCGTGCCGGGCACGCAGGCTTCCGACATCATGGGCTGTTTCTCGCCGGAGATGCTGCCGGTGCTGTCGGCCTTGGCGAAGGGTTACGCCATCTGCGACTATTGGTATGGCTCCGCGCCGACCGAAACGCTGCCCAACCGCGCTTTCGCCCTGGCCGGCACCTCGCAGGGCCATATGGACGACAACACCAAATCCTACACCGTGCCGAGCATCTTCGGCGCCCTGACTAAGGCCGGTCACGATTGGCGGATCTATGGCTATATCAATCCAGCCCTGACCCGCGCCGACTTTCCCGACACCCTGTCGGCGCCCGACGCCAATTTCGGCCTGTTCACCGATTTCCTTGCCGCCGCCAAGGCGGGAACCCTGCCGGAATTCACCTTCCTGGAGCCCAGCTGGTCGGGAACCAGCGAGAACGACCAGCATCCGGTTTCAGATGTCTCGGCTGGGGAGCGGCTGATCTATGCCGTTTATCAGGCGATGAAGAAAAGCCCGCTGTGGGAGAGCTCGCTACTGATCGTCACCTATGACGAACATGGTGGATGTTACGACCATGTTGCACCGCCCTGGACGGCGACTCCACCTGATAGCACGACAGGTGAATTCGGCTTCGATTTCAATCGGTTCGGACCGCGTGTTCCCACGGTGCTTATTTCGCCGCTGATCGAGGCCGGCACAGTGTTCCGCGTGCCGGACAGCGGCACGCCGCTCGATCATACGGCGATCCTGAAAGCGATCGAAACGCGCTGGACCGTGCCGGCGCTGACCGCCCGCGACGCCGCCGCACCCGATATCTGGCCGGTTATCACCCTGACGACGCCGCGCGCCGACGATCCTCTGAACGGTGTTACGCCGCCCTCGGCGCCGGCATCGCCGTTGCCGCGGAACATCCCGACGCATCTGCAGCAGGTCCATGCCGAAATGGCGGCGGCGTTGCCGGTGCGCGACGAGCAGGGAGCGATGCATCACACGGTGCCGCGTCTCGTCACCAGCGAGGATTACGACGCCTATATCCGCGAGCGGTTCGAGCGCTGGAAGAGAAGCCGGCAATAAGTGTGCTCCGCACTCTTTTGTCATGAAACTTAAACATATTGCGGCGCATACTAAGTCCTCAGCTCCTTCTGCGGAGGCGGACATGCTGCATATTTTCAAGACCCTGATCGCCGCTTATCGCCGTCACATGGCCGAATTGAACGCCAAGATGAGCCAGTTCGACCGGATGCATGCGCCGCACTGAGGGCGTGCTCCGCTTGCATCGGAAAAGCGGGTGTATATCCTTGGCGCAGGCCAATCGGGCCGGTGACCGGGGACTGTGCGTTCGATGTCGAACATTGCCAAGGCATTGCAGGTCGTCAGTCAGGCCTTAGAGACGCATCTGCAGACCCGGCAGAAACGGGCCGAGGATTGGGTGGTCGTCTCCACTCTGGTCGATGGCCAATGGACGCCGCTCGACGGCGCCGCAGACAAGCTGGTCCTTTGCCTGACCGGTATCTCGATCGGCGAGGAGGGCGGCCCGATTCCGTCTCTGCTGCCGGTCGCTCTCGATCTGGCCATCATCGCCAATTTCAACGGCCGGACTTACGCGACCGGCCTGACCCAGCTCAGCAGCGTCATCGGCTTTCTCCAGTCCCGGCGCAATTTCGGCGGCGATGAGCTTGGGGTGGCGCCGGTGACCATCGATCTGGTCAATCCAGATCCGGCCACGATCGACCGGGCGATGCGGATGCTGGGCACGCCTTATCTGCCGGCGGTCTTCTGCAAAGTGGGCCTGTCCTTCGTGAAGGCAGTGCCCATTCAAGCCTATGCGGGCCCGCTGCCGGCGGGGATGCCAAAACCGGGTGTCTACCTCGCCGAGCCGACGGGGCCGCAATCGGTCATCGGCGTGCAGACGGCTATTCCGGTCTTCATCGGCTACACCGAGAAAGCAGGATCCCTGCTGGAGGCGGTGCAATTATCGTCGCTCGCCGACTATGAAAGCGCATTCGGCGCCGGACCTCTCTCCCTCCACACTGCCTTGCGGCTGTTTTACGCCAATGGCGGTAGCGACTGCTATGTGGTCTCGTGCGGAACCACGGCGGCGGGAACGCCGGTGCTGGCCGCCGATTTGCTGAAGGGGCTCGACGCCGCCGCGCGCCAGCCTGGGCCAACCATGGTCGTCGTGCCGGAACTCTGCCTGCTGGAGCCGGCCGATTACGCCCTGCTGGCGACATCGCTGCTGAAATCCTGCGCCAGCCTGCAAGACCGGGTCGCCATTCTCGATCTCCCGGCCGGCGGACAGGCCGACAGCTTGTATAGGGCCATCGGCAACGGCGCCGAGGGCCTCAGCTATGGCGTCGCCTATTATCCGGCGCTCCAGACCGCGGATGGGATCGTCCCCGCCAGTGGCGCCATCGCCGGACTCTGGGCGCAGAACGACCGCAATAACGGCGTCTGGACGGCGCCGGTCAATCTGAGCCTCGCCGAGGCGGGCGCGCCCGCCGTCGCGCTGACCGATGCGGAGCAGGAGGCACTCGACACGCCGCTCAACGGTCTCGCCATCAATGCGATCCGCGACTTTCCCGGCCGTGGCACGGTGATCTGGGGCGCCCTCACCCTGGACGGCAACAGCCAAGATTACCAATATATCGCGGTACGCCGGACGCTGATCTATATCGAGCAATCGATCAGGGCGGGGCTCCAGCCCATGATATTCCAGCCCAATACCGTCGAGACCTGGTCCAGCGTGACAGCGATGATCGGCGGCTTCCTCATCGCGCTTTGGAGCCAGGGCGGACTGATCGGCGACAAAGCGAGCGATGCCTTTACCGTGGAATGCGGCCAGGGCAGCACCATGACGGGAGAGGATGTCCTGAACGGCGTCATGAAGGTCACTGTAAATGTGGCTCTCACTCATCCGGCCGAATTCATCGAACTCGCCTTTCAGCAGCAGATGCAGTCTTAAGGGAGTCTGTCCGATGCAATTGTTCGAGCTGGGGATCGGCATGCTGCTGGCGATCGTCGTTCTACATTATGCCGCGCACCGTTTGAGGTTGCCGCCCTCGGTCGCGCTGCTGGCCGGCGGTGCGGCGCTGGCTTTTCTCCCCGGCCTGCCGAAAATCGAGCTCGATCCCGCTTTGGTGCTGGTGATTTTCCTGCCGCCGCTGCTGATGGACGGAGCCTGGTTCATCGCGCTTGGCCATCTCAAGCGTCATATGATCGGCATCGCCTCGCTGGCGGTCGGCGCGGTGCTGTTCACCACCCTGGTCGTCGCGGTCACCGCCCATCTGCTGATCCCCTCGCTGCCCTGGGCCGCCTGCGCCGCGCTGGGCGCCATCGTCTCGCCGCCCGATGCCATCTCAGTCCGCGCCGTGCTGCAGACCGTGCGCCTGCCGCGGCGTCTGCAGATCCTGCTGGAAGGCGAAAGCCTGCTTAACGACGCGTCCGGCCTCGTGCTGTTCCGCTTCGCCGTCGCCGCCGGGGTGACCGGCTCCTTCCGCACGGCGGACGCGCTGGAGACTTTCTTCGTCCTGGCGGCGGGCGGGGCGCTGGTCGGCATCGCTATCGGTGCCGCCTGGGTCAAGCTGGTGCGTCGGCTGGGCGACGATTATCTGATGATCGCGACCTCGGTGCTGGTGTCGTGGGCCGCCTATCTGGCCGGCGAGGCGATTCATGTCTCCGGCGTGATCGCCACCGTCACCACCGGTCTGGTCTGCGGCTGGTACCAGCATGTGGTGCTGCCGGCGTCGGTGCGCATGCGGGGCACCGCCTTCTGGACCGTGATGATCTTCATGATGGAGGCCACCGTCTTCCTGCTGATCGGCTCCACCCTGCGCGGCGTGGTCGAGCGGGTCGGCGGCGTCGGCGTGGTAATGGACCAGATGGCGGTGCCGGTCTTGGTGATCCTGGCCGCCTTGACCTTGGCGCGCTTCGTCTGGGTGTTCGGGTCGGACGCGGTGATCCTGGCGCTGCGCGGGTTCGGCATCCGCCGCTACGCGCCCCTGGGCCTGGGCTGCTCCACCGTGCTGAGCTGGGCCGGCATGCGCGGCGTGGTGACGCTGGCGGTCGCGCTGTCGGTGCCCGACGATTTCCCCGGCCGCGATTTCATGCTGGTGACGGCCTTCGCGGTGATCCTGATCCCCGTGCTGGTCCAGGGCACCACGCTGAGCAGGGTGATCCGCTGGTCCCGGCTGATCGAGCCGGAGGTGGAGCGGGTGCGCATGACCCCCAGCCAGGCCGAGGCGGCCATGGCCCATGCCCAGGCGGCGGTAGTCGAGGCCGGCGCCTATGACGGCGAGGGTAATCTGGTGCATCCCCAACTGTTGGAGCGCTATAAACGCCGCGCCACGATCTACACCAATTATGTCGGCAACGAGACTGATTATGCGCCCCGCCTGCATGCCCATTTCGACCTGGTGCTGGAAGCGATCGCCGCCGGCCGCGCCGAATTGATAAGGCTGCACCGCGCCGGCGACATTGACGAAGAAACGCTGCACGCGCTGGAGCGGGTGCTCGATCTCGAGGAATTGAGCGCGCTGGCCGCGAAGTCTTGATTTTCGCCGGCGCCAGGCGCTATGTTCTTTAATTGTTCCCTATGAGGCGATAATGACGCAGAGAGCCGGCACGGCCAGTCTCCCCCTGCATTACGGGCGGGTCCCGGCCTGGCTGGCGACGCGCATGGCGCGGCTATCCGCGGTGATGGCGCAGGCGATCATCCATCATTACGGCCGCGACGAATTCCTGCGCCGCCTGTCCAACCCTTTCTGGTTCCAGTCCTTCGGCGCGGTGATGGGAATGGATTGGCATTCCTCGGGCATAACCACCAGCGTACTGGGGGCGATGAAGAAGGGGCTGGCGCCGCTGTCGGCCGAGTTGGGCCTGCATGTCTGCGGCGGACGGGGAAGACACTCGCGGAGCACGCCGGGGGAGTTGATGGCCATCGGCGGCCGTGTCGGCTTCGATGGCGGCGATCTGGCCAGGGCCAGCCGGCTGGTGGCCAAGGTCGACAGCGCGGCGATCCAGGATGGCTACGACCTCTACCTGCATGGCTTCATCGTCGCCGATGACGGCAGATGGGTGGTGGTGCAACAGGGCATGAATGGCGACACGAAGCTGGCCCGGCGCTATCACTGGCTGTCAGAAGGGCTGGAAAGCTTCGTCGAGGCGCCCCATTCGGCGATCGACGGGCGCGGCCAGGGCAACATCATCAATCTGACCGACCAGCGCGCCCGAGCGGCGCGGAAGGCGCAAACCAACCTGCTGCAGGATCTCGGACCGGACAAGATCACCGACGAGGTGGCGCGAATGACCGGGAAGGCGTCCCGGCCTGCGCAATTGCATCTCGACATGCCGGGACATCACGATGTGCGACCCGACGACGTCATCCTGCGGCGCCTGCATGGCACGCTGGCCGCGGCGGCGGAGCAGGGGCCGAAGGATTTCGCGGAACTGCTGCTGGTGCCTGGCGTCGGCGCGCGCACGGTGCAATCGCTGGCGATGGTGGCCGAGGTGATCCACGGCTCGCCCTGCCGCTTCGCCGACCCGGCCCGTTTCTCGTTGGCCCATGGCGGCAAGGACCGCCATCCCTATCCGGTGCCGATCAAGGTTTATGACGAGACGCTACGGGTGATGAAGGCCGCGGTCGAAGCGGCCAAACTGGGGCAGGACGACAAGCTGTTCGCACTGAAAAGGCTGGATAGTCAGGCCCGCAAGCTGGAGGCGACAGCGAGTGGCCCGAGCCTTCCCGCCATTATCGCCGAGGAGCGGGGGCGCTCGCCCGAGTATGGCGGGCGTAGCGTGTTCGGCTGGGAACAGCCGGCGGGGCGGAAGCTGGGCGGGTGACCTAGGGATCAAGCCAGCACGAGCCAATGTTGCGCGCTGGTCGGATTGGCCGCCGTGACCTGCACATCCGCGAGGAATTCCGGCGACTGGCTGAAATAGGCGACGACCGCGGCGTGGGCGCTGGCTTCGGCGGCGACATAGGCCGCGGAGCCGGGCGTCAGTCCGTAGAGCGTGGGGTTGATCACATTGGTGAGGTACCAATTGACCTCGCTCGAAGACGGGGTGCGGTTCAGCAGGTTCTGGTAGCAATCGGTGATGAACTGGCTGTCGCCGGCATTGGTCATGGCATAGTCGTGCGCTGGGTTGGAGGTGTATTCGGGCGACGCCAGGAAATAGGACGCCAGGGTGGTCAAGGAGAGATTGGGATTGGCGGCAAGCTGGGCCGTGTAGAAGGACAGGCCGGCCACGTCGGGTTCTCGGCCCAAGGCGGCGCCATAGAGCTCGGTTATGTTGCCGCTGGTGACGGCGCCGCTGCCGCCCGGCGTGCGGGCGACGATATCGGTGTAGTCGGCGAATTGCAGGGCCGTGACATTGGTGAAATGGTCGGTGACGCCGTT
>Ga0302314_10015874_pt1 | contig 12770 bp, 7 predicted proteins | sample III_Palsa_N2_3_FD_200533 | JGI IMG/M metagenome (GOLD analysis project Ga0302314, IMG submission 200533) | Peat permafrost microbial communities from Stordalen Mire near Abisko, Sweden - III_Palsa_N2_3 | ecosystem: Environmental > Terrestrial > Soil > Palsa > Peat permafrost | place: Sweden...
TTTCCGTTGTCGCTCGAGGCGCGCAGCGACGTTGGCGAGCTCCTTGCCGACGGTGGTGGGGGTCGCTGCTTGACCGTGCGTGCGCGCGAGCATGCCCGCGTCCGCGTGACGCCGGGCGAGGGTGTCGATCACCTCGCCGAGGGCGGCGAGCATCGGCAGGACCACGCTGTCGCGGGCGCGCTTCAGCATCAGCGCGTAGGAGAGGTTATTGATATCCTCCGAGGTCGCGGCGAAATGCACCCATTCGAGCTGAGCGGCGGTCGCTCCGCGCGCCTCGAGCTCGCCACGGATCCAGTATTCGACTGCCTTCACGTCGTGCTTGGTGCGCGACTCGATCTGCTTGATGGCGAGCACGTCGGTCGCGCTCGGGTCCTGCGCGAAGCGTTGCGCCCAGTCGCGCGCGCTCGCCGGGAGCGAGGCGAGCGCTGCCGCCGCCGGGCCTGCGGCAAGCGCGAGCAGCCAGGCGCATTCGACGCGCACACGCTCGCGCATGAAGGCCGCCTCGGAAAATATCTCGCGTACCGCTGTGAGTTTCGCCGCATAGCGTCCATCGAGCGGCGAGAGCGCGTCGCTGGCGTGATCCGTGGCGGGCATGGACATCTCGAATGCCGTCGCTAGGTGATAGAATATTGAATCTTACAGGAAACTTGAACGGCCCTCGTAGGAAGACGCGATGACCACACCCGATTTCCGCGTCGAGCATGACAGCATGGGCGCCCTCGACGTACCGGCGCAGGCGCTGTGGGGCGCCCAGACGCAACGCGCGATCCAGAATTTCCCGCCGAGTGGGCTCTCCATGCCGCGCGCGTTCATTCGTGCACTCGGGCTCATTAAACACGCGGCCGCGACGGCGAATGCGGAGCTCGGCGATCTGCCTAAGGCACTCGCGGCGGCGATTCAGGTGGCGGCACTCGAGGTCGCGGCAGGTCTGCACGACGATCAGTTTCCCGTGGACGTGTTCCAGACCGGCTCCGGCACGAGCAGCAACATGAACGCGAACGAGGTGATCGCCACGCTCGCGGGTCGGCGGCTCGGCAAGAAGGTGCATCCGAACGACCACGTGAACATGGGCCAGAGCAGCAACGATGTGGTGCCGACCGCCATCCATGTGTCCGCCGCCCTGCTGCTCAGCGAGCGCTTGCTTCCCGCCCTGCGGCACCTGAGCACGGTGCTCGAAGTGCGCGCGCGCGAGTTCGAGGAGTTGGTCAAGACGGGCCGCACCCATTTGATGGATGCGATGCCCATCACGCTTGCCCAGGAGCTCGGCGGCTGGCGGGCGCAGATCGACAAGGGGTGCGCGCGGCTCGTCTCAGTGATGCCGCGGTTGCTCGCGCTCGCGCAAGGGGGCACGGCCGTCGGTACCGGCATCAATGCGCGTGAGAATTTCGGCGCGGTGTTTGCCCGTCATCTGGCCGCCGAGGTGCAGCTCGAATTCGTGCCCAGCCACAACTACTTCGAGGCGCTGTCGAGCCAGGACACGGCGGTGGAGCTGTCCGGCCAGCTCAAAGTGGTGGCGGTGAGTCTGATGAAAATCTCGAATGATCTACGCTGGATGAACAGCGGCCCGCTGGCGGGGCTCGGCGAGATTGCGCTGCCCGCCTTGCAGCCGGGCTCGAGCATCATGCCGGGCAAGGTCAACCCCGTGGTGCCCGAAGCGGTCACCATGATCGCGGCCCAGGTGATCGGCAACGACGCGACCATCACCATCGGCGGTCAGTCGGGCAATTTCCAGCTGAACGTGATGCTCCCCGTGATTGCCTACAATCTTCTGCAAAGCCTCGACCTGCTGAGCATCGCGAGCCGCAATCTCGCCGATCACGCGCTCGCGGGCTTCACCGTGAACGAGGAGCGGCTGCGCGAGGCGCTCGATCGCAACCCCATTCTCGTCACCGCCCTCAATCCGATCATCGGCTACGAGAAGGGCGCAGCCATCGCGAAGAAGGCCTATGCGCAGGGCCGGCCGATTCTCGAGGTCGCCGCGGAAGTGACCCGCATGCCGGAGAGTGAGCTGCGGCCGCTGCTCGATCCGTTGGCGCTCACGACGGGCGGTATCAAGGGCTCGGGGTCCTCCGGTTGATGGATCCGCTCTACAGCAAGGCGCACATTCGCGAATCTCTCAAGCCGCAGCCCTCCGCGCCGGATGATGACATGCTGTGGCTCGCCCAGGGACAACCGGAGCTCGTCGAGCGGGTGCGGGCTTTCGCCGCCACGGTGCGGCGCACGCCCGCGGCGGTGCTCGTGCCGCTGGTCGAGCGCGAGAAGGGGTGGACGGTACTGCTCACGCAGCGCGCCGCGACCCTGAAAGATCACGCCGGGCAGGTCAGCTTTCCAGGCGGCCGCATCGATCCGCAGGATGAGACTCCCTGGCGGGCGGCCCTGCGCGAGGCCCAGGAAGAGATCGGGCTGTCCGAGACCTTCGTCGAGTTCGCCGGTTTCTTGCCCGATCACTGGGTCGGCACGGGATTTCGTGTCACGCCCGCGGTCGCCTTTGTCAATCCGCTGTTCGAGTTGCGCATCGCCACGGCCGAGGTGCATGACGTGTTCGAGGTTCCGCTGGAGGTCATTGTGGACAGTGCCAATCACAAGTCGCGCATGATGCAGCTCGAGGACATGACCATCGAGGTCTGGGACATCCCGTACGCCGATCGCGTCATATGGGGCGCGACCGCAGGCATGTTGCACACGTTCCGCCGCATGTTGCTGGCGGGACCGAGCGCAGCAGCGCCGTGACCTCGCGCATGCAGGAGTTGCTCGGCATCATGGAGCGGCTGCGCGCCCCCGATGGTTGCCCATGGGATCGCGAGCAGACCTTCGCGAGCATCGCGCCTTACACGATCGAGGAAGCCTACGAGGTCGCCGATGCCATCGAGCGCGAGGATCTCGTGCACCTCAAGGACGAGCTCGGCGATCTTTTGTTTCAGGTCGTATTTCACGCGCAGATCGCGCGCGAGCGCGGCGCCTTCGATTTCGAAGCGGCGGCGGGGGCGATTTGCGACAAGCTGCGCAGGCGTCACCCGCATGTGTTTGCCGGCCAGGGCCGGCTGAGCGCCGTCGAGCAAAGCGTCGTCTGGGAGAACATCAAGGCCGAGGAACGTAGCGACGCCCGACGCGGCGGCGCGGCTGCGGCGAGTGCGCTCGATGGCGTGCCCCGCGCGCTGCCCGCGCTCATGCGTGCCCACAAGCTGAGCAAGCGCGCCGCGCGGGTTGGATTCGATTTCGAGTACGCGAGCCAGACCGCCGACAAGGTGGCCGAGGAGCTCGCCGAGGTGCGCGAGGCCGCCACGGCGCACGAAGCTGCCGCCGCGCTCGAAATCGCGGCACGCGGCGGCGTCGCCGGTGCGTCACCGCCGGCCGGTCCCTCGCGGGAGATTTTTGAGGAAGTCGGCGACTTGCTGTTCGCCGCGGCCAATCTCGCGCGCAAGCTCGACGTCGATGCCGAGGCGGCATTGCGCGCAGCGAATGCGAAATTCGAGAGGCGCTTTCGCGCCATGGAAGCGCGCGCGGCCGCACGCGGGGAGATCTTCTCGAGCTTGAGCCTCGCGGCCCAGGAGGCTTTGTGGCTGGACGTGAAGCGTGCCGAATGAGGCGCCCCGGCATAACCCGGTGCCGCTGCTCTACAAGCATGATCCCGATCTGCCGATCTTTGCGCGTCGTCAGGAGATTCTCGAGGCTCTCGAGCGCCACCAAGTCCTGATCGTCGCGGGCGACACGGGCTCGGGAAAGAGCACGCAGTTGCCGAAATATTGCCTGGAGCTCGGGCGCGGCCCCGGGCGCGGGCGGGGCGGCGTGATCGCCCACACGCAGCCGCGCCGGTTGGCTGCGCGCTCGCTCGCGGCGCGCATTGCCGAGGAACTCGCGGAGCCCGTGGGCCGCACCGTCGGCTTTCGCGTGCGGTTCGCCGACCAAGTGTCGACGGCGACGCGGCTGGTGCTGATGACCGACGGGCTATTGCTCGCGGAGCTCAATTCGGATCCGGACTTGCGCCGCTACGACACGCTGATCGTGGACGAGGCCCACGAGCGCTCCCTCAACGTCGATCTGCTCCTCGGGGTCATCAAGCGGCTCTTGCCGCGCCGGCCGGATCTCAAAGTCATCATCACCTCGGCGACGCTGGCGGTCGAGCGCGTATCCCGGTTCTTCGACGATGCGCCTATTCTTACCGTAAGCGGCCGCGGTCATCCGATCGAGGTACGCTATGCCGCCGCGCCCGAAGATGCGGACGATCCCGACTTGCCGGCCGCCGTGCTCGGCGCGTATCTCGATATCGCGACCACGCCGGGTCCCATCGGCTCGGGCGACGTGCTCGTGTTCTTGCCTGGGGAGCGCGAGATCCGTGACGTCGCGGACCTGCTCGAGCGCGAGCTGCAGAAGGTCGAGGTTCTGCCGCTGTTCTCGCGTCTGTCTTGGGAGCAGCAGAGCAAGATTTTCAAGCGCGGAGCGCAGCAGAGGATCGTGCTCGCGACGAACGTCGCGGAGACCTCGATTACGGTGCCGGGCATCCGCGCGGTCATCGACTCCGGGCTCGCGCGCATCAGCCGTTACAGTCCGCGCAATCGGCTGCAGCGGTTGCCCATCGAGCCCGTATCGCGCGCGAGTGCCGAGCAGCGCAAAGGTCGCTGCGGGCGCATCGGCGCCGGCCTGTGCGTGCGGCTCTATTCTCAGGAAGAATTCGACTCGCGGTCCGAGTTCACCGAGCCCGAGGTGCTACGCACCAATCTCGCGGCGCTGCTGCTGCGCTTGGCGGCCGACGGCCTCGGCGAAGCCGAGACGTTCCCCTTCATCGATCCGCCCGAATCGCGCGCGCTGACCGACGGCTATCGCTTGCTGCAGGAACTCGAGGCGTTGGACGGCGAGCGGCGCATCACCGGCCGCGGGCGGGCGATGGCACGCTTGCCGCTCGATCCGAGGCTTGCACGGGCGCTGCTCGAGAGCAAGCGGTACCGTGCCGAAAGCGAGTTGCTCGCGCTCGTCGCGGGATTGAGTGTGCCCGACGTGCGCATCTCGAAGACGAAGGAGGACTCGGGCGAAGACGATCCCGCGGCAGCCTTCGACGACCCACGTTCGGAATTCTCGGGACTCGTGCGACTCTGGCGTGCCTATCGCAAGGCCCGGCAAGGACCGCGGCGCGAGCTCAGGCGCTGGTGCAAGGAGCGCCAGCTGTCCTTGCTGCGCCTCTCGGAGTGGGACGACGTCTATGCCCAGGTCGCCGATCGGGCGGCAGAGCTCTCCATCGTGCCGCAGGCGCGGGCGGCCAGCTACGCGGCGGTGCACCGCTCGTTGCTCGCGGGCTTTTGCACCAACGTGGGGGTTCGCGGGGAGGAGGGCGAATACCTCGGCACGCGCGCCGTACGTTTTCATATCTTTCCCGGCTCGCCCTTGCGGCGACGCAAGCCCAAGTGGGTGATGGCAGGCTACATCGTCGAGACGAGCCGGGTGTATGCGCGGCGCGTGGCCGAGATCGAGCCCTCTTGGGTCGAGGCGGCGGCGCGGCACCTGCTGAAACGCGAATATCTCGAGCCGGACTGGGATGAAGCTCGCGAGCAGGTCATCGCCCGTGAGCGCATCACGTTCCTGGGGCTCACATTGAGCGCGAACCGCATCGTGAACTACGGTCCCATCGCGCCCGAAGAGTCGCGGCTGATTTTCGCGCGCGAGGCGCTCGTCTATGGACGGCTCGGTCGGCGCCCGGAGTGGCTCTTGGCCAATGACGCGGCGCTGCGCGATGCGGAGCTGCTCGAGGAGCGCTTGCGCGTGCGCGATCTCGTGCAACCGGCCGAGCATTTCGTGGAGCTCTATGCGCGCTTCCTGCCGCGGCAGGTGTCGAGTGCCGCGGCCCTCGAGCACCTTACGCGGCATTGGAGCGAAGCGCAGCAGCGGGCGTTGACGCTGACGCCGGAGCAAATATTTGCGCGCGCCCCGGAGCGTGAGCAGCTCGAGCAATTCCCGAAGAGCGCCGCAATCGGCGATCTGTCGGTGCCGGTGGACTATCGCTTTGCGCCGGGCGAGGCGGACGACGGCGCCACTTTGCGCGTGCCGTTGCTCGCGCTGCCGACGCTCAACCGGGCGGCCGTGGATAGGGCGATTCCGGGTCTCATCGAGCCGCGCGTGGACGCGTTGCTGCGCTCCTTGCCCAAGGAGGCGCGGCGCACTCTCATTCCCATTGCCGGCGCGGCGCAGGCGTTTCTAGCCGAGGCGGGGCCGCGGGCCGATGCGCAGGCGGTGCGATCCTGGATCACGCAGATGCGCGGCGTGCCGGAGGGTCTTGCGCAGTTCGATCCCATGCAGGTGCCACGACACCTCGAGCCCCGCGTCTTGGTGGTGTCCGGCGACCGCGCGCTGGGTGCCGGTACCGACTTGGGCGAGCTGCGCCGCCGATTTGCGCTCGAGGCACGGCGCGAGCTCGACGCGCATGCCCGCAGCGCTTATCCGGTCGCTTGGCGCCGCTTCGAGGCGCACGATCTGCCCGAGAGCCGAGCACTCGAGCTGGAGGCAGGCCCGTTGCGTGTGTATCCGGCACTCGCCCGCTCGGGCGGCGGCGTGTATGTTCGCTTCGAGTGGTCGACAGAGGAGGCCGCGCGCACCTTCCGCCACGGCGCAGCAGCGCTCGCCCGCCACATGCTCGACCGCCAGGCTCGCGACCTCGAGAAGCGGCTCGGGGGGGATGCCCCGCTCCTGTTGAGCGCCGTCCCCTATTTCACGCGCGACGCGCTGGTCGACACGCTGCTCGATCTGATTTTTCGCCGCGCCTGCTTCGCCGACGCGGAGCCGCCGAGGGCGCGTACGGCGTTCGAGGCGGCGCTCGATCGAGGCCGCGGCGAGCTGCACTCGAGTCTCGAGGAGATCGCGTCGGCCGCGACCGGCTGGTTCGCCCAGGCGCGCGACGTGCGCCGCTTGCTGGATGATCCCCGCGCGAGGGCGGTCGCCGAGGCCGCGCAGGAAAGCCGCGCGCATCTCGAGCGCGTGCTCGATGGGTCGTTCGTGCGATCACTCTCGGCCGACTGGTTGCGGCAGGTGCCGCGCTGGCTTCGGGCCGAAGAGCGCCGCTGGCAACGCGCACTGGCCCGCGGGTCCGAGAGCGCGCAGGTACTCGCGGAGTTGCGCGAGTGGGAGAGGCGTTGCGCGAGCCTCGCGGAGCGCGCGGGTGCGGAGCAGCGCAGCCCGCCCGAGCTCGATGCGCTACGGCTGTGGATCGAGGAGTATCGCGTATCGTTGTACGCGCAGGATCTCAAGACGGTCGGTCCGGTCTCGGCGGCCCGGCTGGCCGAGCGTGCCGCGACGCTCGACGCCTGGCTCGTCCGCTGACCGCAACCCGCGGACGGCTGCTAGAGATCGAAGCGGATGCCCTGTGCGAGCGGCAGCTGCGAGCTCCAGTTGATGGTGGTGGTCTGCCGCCGCATGTAGGCCTTCCAGGAATCGGAGCCCGCCTCGCGGCCGCCGCCCGTGTCCTTCTCCCCGCCGAACGCGCCCCCGATTTCTGCGCCCGAGGTGCCCAGATTGACGTTCGCGATGCCGCAGTCGCTGCCGTTCGCGGACAGGAACCGCTCCGCCGCCTGCAGACGGTCGGTGAACACGGCGGAGGACAGACCGTAAGCCACGCCGTTTTGCAACTCGATCGCCTCATCGAGGCTCTCGTAGCTCATGACGTACAAAATGGGGGCGAAGGTCTCGGTGCGCACGATGGACATGCCCGCCGGGGCACGGATGATGGCGGGCTCGACGAAGTGGCCGGGCCGGTCGAGCACTCGTCCGCCGCAGAGCAACGTTCCGCCCTGCGCTTGTGCCGCCTCGATGGCGGCCCGGTAGCGCTCGACGGCACCCGCATCGATGAGCGGTCCCATGAGCGTCGCGGGATCGAGGGGGTCGCCGATGCGCACCTGCCTGTAGGCGGCGATGAGCCGATCCTCGAGCTCTTTGAGGCGCGAGCGATGCACGATCACGCGGCGCGTGCTGGTGCAGCGCTGGCCCGCGGTGCCGACGGCGCCGAACACGATGGAGGGAACCGCAAGGTTCAAGTTCGCGGATTCATCCACGATGATGGCGTTGTTGCCGCCGAGCTCGAGCAGGCACTTGCCGAGCCGCTCGGCGACGCGCACACCGACCCGGCGTCCGACGTGAGTCGAGCCTGTGAAGGACACGAGTGCGACGCGGCGATCGTCGACGAAGCGCTCGGCGAGCTCTGCGCCGGCGTCGATGAATATCTGAAAGATGGCGGGCAGGCGGTGCCGCTCGAGCACGCGGTTGCACAGTCGCTGCACGGCGAGCGCGCACAGGGCGGTCTTCGGCGAGGGCTTCCACACGGTCGCGTTGCCGCAGATGCAAGCGAGGAACGCATTCCACGACCACACGGCGACGGGGAAATTGAACGCGGAGATCACGCCGACGACGCCGAGCGGCTGCCACTGCTCGTACATGCGGTGCTGCGCGCGCTCCGAATGCATCGTGTTGCCGTAGAGCATGCGCGACTGACCGACGGCGAAGTCCGCGATATCGATCATCTCTTGCACTTCACCGTCGCCCTCGGCCTTGATCTTGCCGTTCTCGAGCGAGACGAGGCTGCCGAGCGCATCTTTGTGGGCGCGTAGCTCTTCCGCGAGCGCGCGGATCACGTCGCCGCGCTGCGGCGCCGGCACGAGGCGCCATTGCTTCGCCGCCTCGACCGCTGCGCCGAGGACGCGCTCGTAGTCAGCGGGCGTCGCCCCGCGCACCCGCGCGAGGCGCTCGCCCGTGGTCGGGTTGAGCGATTCGATCACCGGCCCGGAATCGAGGGGGCTCCAGCCGTGGCCGCCCGACCAGGTGCCGGCATTCAGTTCATCGAGCCCGAGGGCTGCGAGCGTTTCGTGGGCTCTGGACATAAAGCATTTCCGTTGACGCGTGGGGGCCGCATTCTGCCGTGCCCGCGCGGTGAGCGCCACCGCGGGAGCGGGGAGCCGCTTTTGCGCGCCGCGCGGGTGCTGTGTAGCATCGCGGTCATGTCCAAATCCCCGCAATTGACGAATTGGCACCCGGCGAGCTGGCAGGGCCGTGCGGCGACTCAGCAGCCGAAGTACGCGGATCCGCTGGCGCTCGAGCGGGCAGTCGCTTCCTTGAGCCGCCTGCCGCCGCTCGTGGTCTCCTGGGAGATCGAGGCGCTGAGGGCGAGGCTCGCGCGCGCGCAGCGCGGCGAAGAGTTCCTGCTGCAGGGCGGCGATTGCGCGGAAAGCTTTGCGGACTGCGAGTCCGACAACATCGCCAAGCGTCTGAAGATCCTCCTGCAGATGAGTCTGGTGCTGCTGCAGGGATTGAAGAAGCCGATCATTCGCGTCGGGCGGTTCGCCGGGCAGTATGCCAAGCCGCGCTCCGCGGACACCGAAACGCGGGCCGGCGTGACGCTGCCCTCGTACCGCGGCGATAACGTCAACAAGCCCGGCTTCACGGCCGAAGAGCGCGAGCCCGATCCAGAGCTGTTGCTGCGCGGCTACGAGCGCGCTTCGCTCACCCTCAATTTCGTGCGCGCGCTCATCGACGGCGGGTTCGCGGACCTGCATCACCCGGAATATTGGGACCTCGGGTTCCTGCGCCACGCCGCTCTGCGCGATGCCTATCAGAAGATCGTCGATTCCATCGCCGAATCGCTGGAGTTCTTCGAGTCGATGAGCGGATTGCAAGTACATGCCGCGACGCGGGTCGAGTTCTACACGAGCCACGAGGGGCTGCATCTGCTGTCCGAGCAGGCGCAGACCCGCTACATCGAGCGGCAGAAGAAGTGGTACAACCTCTCCACGCACATGCCTTGGATCGGCATGCGCACGGCCCAGATCGAGGGCGCGCACATCGAGTACTTTCGGGGCATTGCCAATCCGATCGGCGTCAAGGTGGGTGCTTCGATGAGCGCGGAATGGCTGCAGGAGTTGGTCTCGGTCCTGAATCCGCAGAACGAGCCCGGGCGCCTCACGTTCATTCACCGCTTCGGCGTGAAGGACATCGCCGCGCGGCTGCCGCCCGTGATCGAGGCGGTGCGCGCGACGGGCGCGCCGGTGCTGTGGGTCTGCGATCCCATGCACGGCAATACCGAGACTACGGCGGGCGGGGTCAAGACCCGGCGCTTCGACAATATCTTGGGCGAGGTCGAGGCGGCCTTCCGCATTCACGAGGAGCTCGGCTCGCGACTCGGCGGCGTGCACATCGAGCTCACCGGCGAGGATGTCACCGAGTGCATCGGGGGCGCCCGCGATTTGAAAGAGGCGGACCTTGCGCGCGCGTACAAATCCCAGGTCGATCCACGATTGAACGCCGAGCAGGCGCTCGAGCTGGCGATGCGGATCGCGCGCCATTCGGGCGGGCGTCGCGGACCGTCCAAAGCGGCTCGGGGAAACCCCTAATAAGAGCTGCGATACTTATTGATACGAACGAGTAATTAGTTAAATCAATGGGTTGAAGTGATTATCTCGATTTAATCTCGTTGATCCCGCCGCGATTTTGGAAAAACTCCATTGCCCCGCGCGGCGCAGGTGCTATTCTGCGGCGCAAACCTGTCCCGCCCTTCAAAAGCGAGCGCGTGGTGAGTCTTCTCGTCTTCCGGAGACCCGCTAACGGGTCTTGTTTTCTGCACGGACCGCACGCAAAAAGTATGAGTCGAACGCGGAATCTTTCCGGCCCTCGCGGTCAAAGATAAGCGTCGGCGACGCACCGGGTCGGGCGCATCGGCCCGCTGGCGGCACAGGTTGGGTTGCGCTCGGGTTAGTCCAAATTCGAGGCGCGATCACGGCGGGCTACGCGGAAGCACCGCGTAGCCCGTTTTTTCTATCTGTTCCTCGGACCCTGGTAGGGTAGCAACGCTACCTTCACTCCAGCTCTTTCGACATGAACAGCATTTACGACTCCGACTGCCGGCGCTGCACGCGCTTGGCGGCTTTTCTCGATTCCGTGCGGCAACAGCACCCCAGCTATTTTTGCAAGCCGGTTGCGCCGTTCGGCGACGCCCAGGCCCCGCTACTGATCGTCGGCCTCGCGCCGGGGATGCATGGCGCGAATCGTTCGGGACGCCCGTTCACCGGCGATTTCGCCGGGATCTTGCTCTACGAGACGCTCTACAAATTCGGCCTGTCGAGCGCACCACGCTCGGTGAGCACCGATGATGGATTGACGCTCGTGCGCGCCCGCATTACCAATGCCGTCAAGTGCCTGCCGCCGCAGAACAAGCCGCTGCCCGCGGAGATCAAGGAATGCAACCGCTATCTCGAGGCTGAGCTGGCGCAAAGCCCGGAGGCGCGGGTTATTCTTGCCCTGGGTGCGATCGCGCACGTCGCGGTGCTGCGCTCCCATGGGTTGCGCGCCGGCGCTTATCGCTTCGCGCATGCTGCCGAGCACGCTCTTCCCGGAGGACGGGTTTTGCTGGATTCATATCATTGCAGCCGCTACAACACCCAAACCCGGAGGCTTACGGCGTCGATGTTCGAAGCGGTCGTCGAGCGTGCGGTCGCTCTCTTGGACGCGCCCGTTGCGAACCAGCCAAAAGCTGCGAATAAGCGATGATGAGCGCCGAGTCGGCTAATCAGAGCGGGCCTGCAACGCCGCTCCCGTTCGATGCCAAGAGCTTTGTCGACTCCTTGCCGGCGCGGCCGGGGGTCTATCGCATGCTCGATGCGCAGGGAACGATCCTGTACGTCGGCAAGGCGCGCAACCTGAAGAGCCGGGTCGGCTCGTACTTCCAGCCGAGCAACGTTCAGCCCAAGGTGCAGGCGCTGGTGGCGAAGACCGCGAGCATGGAAGTCACCATCACCAATTCGGATACCGAGGCGTTGCTTCTCGAATTCAATCTGATCAAGAAGCACCGGCCGCGGTTCAACGTCGTGTTGCGCGATGACAAGAGCTTTCCGTACCTGCATCTGGAGACCCATCACGATTTCGCGCGCCTCAACTTCTACCGAGGCTCGCGTAAGGAGGCCGGGCGTTTCTTCGGCCCTTATCCGTCCGCCGGCGCGGTACGCGAGACGCTCGGTCAGCTGCAGAAGCTCTTCCGGCTGCGCAACTGCGACGACCTCTATTTCTCCAACCGCTCGCGTCCCTGTCTGCAATACCAGATCGAGCGCTGCACCGGACCTTGCGTCGGGCTGATCTCGAAAGAGGACTATGCGCGCGACGTCCAGTCCGCGATCAAGGTCCTCGAGGGACGCAACGACGAGGCTCAGGTCGAGCTCGCCCGCCGCATGGAGACGGCGGCGGAGCAGCTCAACTTCGAGGAAGCGGCGCGCGTGCGCGACCAGTTGAAGCACCTCAAGGTGATCCAGGCGCAGCAGATCGTGAACGCCGACATCGATCACGACGCCGATGTCATCGCTATCGCTTCCGCCCACGGTGAATATGCCGTCGCGCTCATGTTCGTGCGGGGCGGCCGCAGCCTCGGCAGCACGAATTTCTTCCCGAAAGCGCCGCTCGCCGAGTTGGCCGAGGTGCTGGAGGCTTTCGTGGCCCAGTACTATCTCGAGCGCGAGTCGCCGCCGGAAATCATCGTCGAGCACGATTTCGAGGGGATGCACGTGCTCGAGGCGACGCTCGCCGAGCGAGTAGGGCACAAGGTGCGCATCGCCTCGCAGGTGCGCGGCATTCGTGCGCGGTGGCTCGAGATGATGCACAACAACGCCGAGCAGGCGCTCAAGATGCGCGCGCTCGCCCGCTCGAGCATCGTGTCGAGCCTCGAGGAGCTGCGCGACGCCTTCGATCTGGACGAGGTCCCGCAGCGGCTCGAATGCTTCGACATCAGCCACACGGGCGGCACGGAAACCGTGGCGTCC
>Ga0302314_10015876_pt1 | contig 12769 bp, 10 predicted proteins | sample III_Palsa_N2_3_FD_200533 | JGI IMG/M metagenome (GOLD analysis project Ga0302314, IMG submission 200533) | Peat permafrost microbial communities from Stordalen Mire near Abisko, Sweden - III_Palsa_N2_3 | ecosystem: Environmental > Terrestrial > Soil > Palsa > Peat permafrost | place: Sweden...
AGTAAATAGTTAGAAACAGATAAACAGTATGAAACTCTACGTAGGAAATCTTTCCTTTCAGACCACCGAGCAGGACTTGCACAAGCTCTTCTCCGAATACGGCACCGTCACCGAAGCCAACCTGATCATGGATCGGGAAACCCAGCGTCCCCGCGGGTTCGGCTTTGTCACCCTGAGCAGCGCTCAGGAAGGCCAGCGCGCCATCGACGCCCTCAACGGGCAGTCGATCGACGGTCGCAACCTGACGGTCAACGAAGCCAAGCCGATGGAATCCCGCGGCGGTGGCGGCGGCGGCGGTCGCTCCGGTGGCGGCGGCGGTGGCGGTCGTGGCCGTTACTAAGCCTGACCAAGACTTAGTCTAAAACACGCCGCCGGTGGATCGGGTAAAACCGAACTGCCGGCGGCGTTTTTTTGCGCCCTCTTCTTTACCCGCTTTCTGTGGCCATCAACCATTGAGCCACGCGGGCAGATCGCCCAGGGAATCGAGGGTGGCATCGGGCCGGAGTTCTGATTTTTCCAGTTGTTCGGCCCGGTATTTGCCGGTGCGGACGAGAAGTCCGGTGAGATGGGCGGATTGGGCTCCGCCGACATCGGCCTCCAGGTCATCGCCGATCATGGCGGTTTGTTCGGGCGGGATGCCCAGGCTTTGGAGGGCGGGAAGGAAGAACTCGGGGGCGGGCTTGCCGATCAGGGTGGCGGTACGCTGGGAGGCATATTCGAGGGCGGCCACGATCGCCCCGACATCGAGACAGAGGCCCTCCTTCCCTTTAAAATAGCGATTCCGCGCCAGCGTGACGAAGGCGCAGCCGTCGAGGAGGAAGCGGAAGGCCTGGTTGAGCGCTTCATAGGAAAGCTCGTCGCCGAGATCGCCGACCACGACGGCCTGGGGTTCGCGGTCGACGAATTCGATCCCCTCAAGGTCTTCGCGGAGCGAATGCTTGAGGAGGGGATAGCAGCGGGTGAGACCCTGGCCGACTAGATAATCGCGGGCGATCACGGGAGCGGTGAAGAGGGAATCGGCGGGAACGATCAGGCCGAGAGCGGCGAGCTTCGCCAGGATCGCCGCACGGGGTTTGCTGGTGGTATTGGTGACGAGGCGGTAGGTAAGGCCCCTGCCGTCGAGAAAGGCGAGAGCCTCGGCGGCGCCGGGAATCAGCCGATCCCCCTCGACAACGGTGCCGTCGAGATCGATGAGAAAGCCTTGAGGTTTGGGGAGAGGAGCCATATCGGTCGACTCCTTAATTTAGCACGAATCAGGCCCTTTTCTGCTCTTCCCGATAGGCGCGGGCCAGCAGGGTGATCGGGTGGACGATTTCGAGGGAGAGCCCGGCATCGCGGGCGCCGTTGGCGAGCTGGAGGAGGCAGCCGGGATTGGCGGTGGCGACGGTGAGAGCGCCGGTCTGGCCGATGTGGCCTAGCTTCCGCTCGAGGAGCTGGCGGGACATCTCGGGCTGGGTGAGGTTGTATACCCCGGCGCTGCCGCAGCACCAATTGGCTTCGGGCAATTCGACGAGGCGGAGACCGGGGATCGTCTTGAGGAGGGCGCGGGGCTGGGCGGTCACCTTCTGGCCGTGGCAAAGATGGCACGACTCATGATAGGTGACGGTTTGCGTGACGGGCGCGATCACTTGCGGGGCGCGCAGGCCGATTTCGACCAGCCATTCATGAATATCCTTCACCTTGCGAGACCATTCCTTGGCTTGGGCGGCGTAGACGGGGTCGTCGACGAGGAGGTGGTGGTAGTTCTTCAGGTGGGAGCCGCAGCCACCCGCGTTGGTGATGATGGCGTCGAATTGCCCGGGCGGGAAGGTATCGATGTTGCGGCGGGCCAGGGCGGCGGCGGTCTCGGTATCGCCGTTATGGGCCAGGAGAGAGCCGCAGCAGGGCTGGACGGGCGGGGTGACGACCTCGCAGCCATTGGCCAGGAGGACGTCGGCGGTATCCCGATTGATCGAGGCGTAGGAGAGATCCTGGATGCAGCCGGTGAGGAGGCCGACGCGATAGCGGCGCTTGGCCGCTGACGGAGTCTCGACCGGCGCGATCTGCTGATGGGAGAAGCGGCGCTCGATCGTGGGGCGCTGGCCTTCGAGGGCGCGCAGCCGTTTCGGCAGCAGCCGCAGGAGGCCGGAGCGGCGGACGATGGTTTCGAGGCCGCTCGCCTGATAAAGCCACAGCAGCCGCCCGACGAGACGGAGAAGTCGGGGGGAGGGGAATAGACCGCGCAGCAGGACCGTCCGGAGGAGGGTGCGGGCGGGATTGGCGAGATGGCCGGAGGCCTCGGCCTCGGCGCGGGCGGTCTCGAAGAGCTGGTTGTAATCGACTCCCGCCGGGCAGGCGGTCTGGCAGGCGAGGCAGCCGAGGCAAAAGTACATCTCCTCGCCGAAGGCGCGAGTCGCCTCCAGGTCGCCGTCGGCGATCGCTCGCATCAGCGAGATGCGGCCCCGGGGGCTGTTCCGCTCGATCTTGGTGGCGTCGTAGGTCGGGCAGGTGGGAAGGCAGAGGCCGCAGTGCATGCACTGCTGGAGGACCGCATAGTCCATCTCGCGCAGTTTCTTCATGCGGGATCGAACATCTTGCCGGGATTGAGCAGGCCTTTGGGATCGAGGACCTTCTTTAGCTCGCGCATGAGGCGGAGATTGAGGGAGCCGAGGGCGCCGGGGAGAAACCGCTTCTTGGCCAGGCCGACCCCATGCTCCCCGGTGATCGTCCCGCCGAGTTCGAGGGCGGCGGCGAAGATCTCATTCATCGCCTGCTCGACCCGTTCCATCTCCTCGTGGTTCTTTTCGTTGGTGAGGAAGGTGGGGTGGAGATTGCCGTCGCCCATGTGGCCGAAGGTGCCGACCTTGAGCCGGTATTTGCGGCCGATCTCCTCGATGCGGCGGATCATGGTGACGAGCTCGCTACGGGGGACAGTGGCATCCTCGAGGATCGTGGTGGGAGCCACGCGGGCCAATGCGGAAAAGGCGGAGCGGCGGGCGGCGGCGAGGGCGGCGCCCTCCTCCGGGGTGGCGGCGACCTGGACGGAGCGGGCTCCCTGGGCGCGGGCGATCGCTGCCATGGCTTGGGATTCCTCAGCCACGGCGGCGGGATGACCGTCAGTTTCGATCAGGAGGACGGCCTCGGCGTCAAGGGGAAGGCCGACGTGGGAGAAGTTCTCGACGCACTCGATGGTGACCCGGTCGAGGAATTCGAGGGTGCAGGGGATGATCCGGGCGGCGATGATCTCGGAGACAGTGGCGGCGGCTTGATCCATGCTGTCGTAGACGGCAAGGAGAGTGGCGCGGGCGGCGGGCTTGGGGATGAGCTTCAGCAGGATCTTGGTGACGACGCCGAGGGTGCCCTCGGAGCCGATGAAGAGGTCCTTGAGCGAATAACCGGCGACGTCTTTAACGCATTTATTGCCGGTCCAGACGATCTCGCCATCGGGAAGGACGATCTCCAGGCCCATGACATAGTCGCGGGTGACGCCGTACTTAAGCCCGCGCAGCCCGCCGCTGTTCTCGGCGACATTGCCGCCGAGGGTCGAGATCTTCATCGAGCCGGGGTCGGGCGGATAGAAAAGGCCGATCCCCTCGGCGGCGGTGGCGGCCGCCTGGGTGACGACCCCTGCCTCGGCGAGGAGGGTGAGATTGCGGGCGTCGACTTCGAGGATCCGGTTCATCCGGGCCAGGCAGAGAACGACTGAGCCGACGCTGGGGACGCTGCCGCCGCTCAGGCCGGTCCCGGAACCACGGGTGACGATCGGAGTCCCCGTCCGGTGCGACCACTTCAGAAGATCGGAGACCTGGGCGGTGGTCTCGGGGAAGACGACGGCGCGGGGGAGTTGCTTTAAAACGGCGGTGCCGTCGAAGGAATAGGGGATCAGATCCTCAGGAGTGGTCAGGATCTGGCCTGGCGCGAGGAAGGCGGCCAGATCTTCGAAAGAAAGGGTGCTCAAGATGGGAATAGGATCGACCGAAGCTAACCGATCAGGACCATTTGCCCAAGCATGGTTTTGCTCTCGACGATTTCGTCCCGGGAGCAAAGATGGCGGCGTGGCGTTCGATCCAACCCCGGTTTTGACCCAGGCAGACGCGCTTTTCAATCAGGGTGATTACGAAAATGCCCGCCGATTGCTGGAGGATCTGGCGGCAAAGAGGCCGGATGATCCGGCCGTGCTGCGGGGCCTGGCGCTGGTCCTGATCCGCCTCGACGAGCCGAAGCGGGCCTTCGCCAACCTGCAGAAGGCGCTGAAAGTGGCTCCAAACGACGCGGAGGCCCATTTCAGCCTGGCGACCTTCTATCTCTCCCGGGGAAATTACCCGCAGGGCTTCGTCGAATATGAGTGGCGGCTCTCCCTGCCCAAATGCATCGCGCCTCGTTACGCGGGCGAGGCGGCCTTTTGGGACGGGCGTTCCTTGGAGGGGGAATCGCTGATGCTCCATTGCGAGCAGGGAGTGGGCGACGCGATGCAGTTCATCCGCTTCCTGCCGCAGGTGCGGGAGCGGGTGCGGACGATCCATCTGGCCTGCCATCCGGGATTGGTCCGGCTCTTCTCGGAGCTGGAAGGATTGGCGGGGATCGTGACGGAGAAGCAGGAAGTGCCGCGCTGCGACTTTCACTGCCCGCTGCTCTCGCTGCCGCGAATCTTCGGGACCACGCTGGAGACGCTGCCGCGTACGGTCCCTTACCTGCCGGTGCCAACGGTTCAACAAACGGTCGGAACCATGCCCCGCGTCGGGCTGGTCTGGCGGGCGGGAGCGCCGAACGCTGGAGGTAGCTACCGGAGCGCGACGCTGCGCGAGCTGCTCCCCTGGGCGGAGGCTCCGGTCGAGTGGGTCAATCTACAGAAGGACGCCAACGCGGAGGAGAAGGCCTTGTTGCGGAGCGCCTTCCGCGTCGCCGGGGAGGGGCCGGCGTTGCGCGATTTCCAAGAGACGGCGGAAGTGGTCCAAGGGCTTGATCTGGTGATTTCGGTCGATACCTCGCCGCTCCATGTGGCGGGAGGCCTGGGCAAGCCGATCTGGATTCCGGTGCCAAGATGGGCTGATTGGCGTTGGCTCACCGGGCGCGCCGACAGCCCATGGTATCCGACGGCGACACTCTTCCGGCAGGAACGGGACCGCGACTGGAGCGGACCGGTCCGGGAGATCGGCCTGCAGCTTCGGAAATGGCTTTGGGAACTGCGGAAGGGAGGCGGCCATTCCTAAGGCGGCGACGAAGCAGCGGAGGCGGGAGCGCTGGCTTCCCTTCCTGGCGGTCCTAGCGATCTGGGCGGCGGGATGGGCGGCCCACGGCGGTTGCCTGCACGCGGTCTTCTTCCTCGATGATTGGGGACAGGTTGTTCACTTCACGCCGGAACATGCGGCCGAATCGGACGGGGGGAAGCCGCTCACCGCCTTGCTCTACACGGCCGAGTACCGGCTGGGAAACACCGCCTGGGTCCATCATCTGGGCAATCTCCTGCTCCATCTCCTGCTGGCCACGCTGATCTTCGCGCTGGGGCCGGTCTTTTTCGATCTGGGAACCGACGCCGTCGTGCAACGCCGGGCACGGTTGGCGGCCTTCTTCGGGGCGCTGGTCTTCGTGGTCCATCCTTTGTGTTCGGAAGTGACCCATTATGCGCGGGCGGTCGATCACGGGTTGATCGGATTCTTTACCTTTCTCACCGCGGCGGGGACGCTGCTCTGGCTGAGACGGGGCTGGCGATGGGCTCCGCTGGCGGCGGGAGCGGCGGTGCTCGATATTCTCTCGAAGGGGCCGGGCCCGGCGCACGCGGCGCTGGCCATCGTCGCGGTGATCGCTTGTTACGGATGGAACCGGGAGTCCCGGCAACGGATCTTCAGCCGATGGACGCTTTACGCGCTGTTGATCGTGCCGTTGGCAGTGCTGGACTTCTGGCCGGACGCGGTCATCGGCTGGACCTCGCAGATTTTCGACGGGGATATCTCCCACCACTTTTTCCTCCATGCGTTGACCCAGAGCCGGGTCGATTGGGAGTATCTGTGGCGGATGATCTGCCCGCTGGGGCTCTGTCCCGATCATTTGGTGGCCTGGACGAAGTCGTGGAGCGATCCGGTGCCCTGGTTCGCGATGCTCGGCTTGGCGGGATGGATGGGCGGCGTGGTCTGGCTCTGGCGCAGCGGGCGGCGGGCGACGGCCTTCCTTGTCTTCATGATCTTGGCGAATCTCCTCCTGCGCTGGGGCTACGTGGTCAGCGAATTGATGGTCGAATACCGCGCCTACCCCTCGATGCCCTGGCTGGGATTGCTGGCGGGATGGGGGCTGCTCCGGCTGTGGGAATGGCGTAGGGCGGCGGCCTATGGCGCCCTTGCCCTGGTGCTGGTGACGGGGATCGGACTGACTCGGCAGCGGAGCTGGGTCTGGTCGTCGACCACCCGATTGACCGATTCGATCGAGCAGCAATATCCCTGGCAGCTTCGGGCGGTGATGGAGCGGACCAATGCCGAGGCCGAGCGGGGAGACGCGGAAGCGGCGTTGAAGGAACTCCCGTCGTTCTACCAGCGGCTCGGCGAGGTGATGGCCTACAATCGGGAATCGACCACCCGCTATTACGAGAACTGGCCGCTCTGGGCGGTGACGGTCGAGTGCAACGTCGCCGATGCGCTGCTCCGGGCGGGCCGGTTGCCCGAGGCCCGCGCCATGCTGGAGAAGACGGGGCGGAACATGCAGGCCAATCATATCGATCGGACCGCCATCCTTTCCGACGCCTGGCACTTCGAGATGGCGAAGCTCGAGAATCGCTCGGGCCATTATCTCCTCGCCGAGGTTCATCTCCGGAAGATGGTGGGGTGGGCCTTCGATCCCTCCGCTTTCCAGGCGGAACTGGCCACGGCCCGGAAGGGGCTGGGAAAATGATCGGCAGGCCGAAGAATCGGATGGGCTTTGCTATTTTTCGATTCAGCCTGAAGTTATGAGACTCCTCGTGCCCATGATCCTTTCCATCTTTTCATCCGGTCTCCTGGGCGTGGCGGGAGCGGAGGAGATCTTCTATCTCGGCGGCTATACCCAGGCGGGAAAGGGGCAGGGCATCTACGTCGGTTCGCTCGATCCGGCGACGGGGAAGCTCGGCCCCCTGACGCTCGCTGTCGAGGCGAAGAATCCGAGCTTCATCGCCCTCTCGCCCGACCGGCACTACCTCTATGCCGCGCTCGAATCGGAGCAGCAGGTGGCCGCCTACCGCGTGCAGCCCGATCGAAGCCTGCAGCTTCTCGGCGTACAGCCCTCCGGCGGCGACGGGCCTTGCTTCGTCTCGGTCGATCCGGCTGGAAAGCATCTTCTCGTCGCCAATTACGGGGCCGGGACCATCCGGGCCTTTCCGATCGGGGCCGACGGAATATTGGGGGAGGGTGGCGCGCCGTTCCAATTCACCGGCTCTGGTCCCGATCCGAAGCGGCAGGGAGAGCCCCACGCTCATTCGATCTATAGCGATCCGGAGGGACGGTTCTTCTACGCCTGCGATTTGGGGACCGACCGGGTGCGGATCTTCACGCTGGGAACCGATGCCGCGCTGGTGCCCTCCGATCCGCCCTGGGCAGAGGTGCCGCCCGGGATGGGGCCCCGGCATCTGGCGTGGAGTCCGGACGGCGCTTTCGCGGCGGTGGTCAACGAGATGGGGGTGAGTGTGACGGTTTTCGCGCGGGATGCGGCGACCGGCCGCCTCTCACCGCGTGGGACGGTCTCGGCGCTGCCGCCGGAAGCCTCGCTGGCGGGGGAGACCGCCGCCGAGATCGCCTTCCATCCCTCGGGGAAGTGGCTCTATGTCTCGAGCCGGGGTTCCAATTCGCTCTCGGTCTTCGCAGTCGGGCCGGAAGGGCGGCTCGAACTGATGGAGAATGTGCCCGCCGGAGTCAAGGTGCCGCGCAGCTTCAGCCTCGATCCGAGCGGCCAATGGCTGCTGGCGGCAGGGCAGGGGGGCGGAATCACCCTCTTCAAGATCGATCCCGCGACCGGCTGCCTGACATCGACGGGAGAGCGGGCCGATTCTCCCGCGCCGGTCTGCGTGGTCTTTGCCGGGTCTTAAGCGGTGACTTTTGGCGCAGTGGTCGCGGCGATCCTCCGCCCCGCGAAATGGATCGCCGCCGCTAGGGCGATGCAGAGCGCGATGAAAAGGCACATGCCATGCAGAGGCGTGCCGATAGCCGCGAAGGCGAGGGCATGGGAGGAGGCGGCACCGGAGAGGGAAGCGGCGGCGAACTGGAGCGTCCCCATTAGCGCCGAGGCGCTCCCGGCATGACGTCCCTGATTGGCGAGGGCGCAGGCCGCCAGATTGGCTCCCATGAACCCGATGCAGGATAGGAAGAGGAAGAGGGCTATAGCCAGACCCCAGAGCCCGCCAAGCCCGCTCCAGCCGACCGCCGCGACGGTGATTCCGGCCACGGTGGCGGCAGGGACCGCGAAGCGGAGGATCCCTTGCGGGGTGAAGCGGGTGAGGAGCTTGCGGTTGAGCTGAGAGGCGCTGATCAGGCCGAGGGCGTTGGCGCCGAAAAAGAATCCATAGTGGTTCGGGGGGACGCCGAAATGGCCGATGAAGACGCCGGGCGAGCCGATGATATAGGTAAACATGGCGGCGGCGGTAAAGGCATTGGTCAGCGCCGGATAGCGGAAGGTGGGGTCCTCCAGTACCAGGGTGAAATTCCGCGCCACCGTGCGGGGGGAGAAGGCGTTGGCGGCGGGATCGGGAGACCAACTCTCACGGAGCATGAGGAGGGTGGCGGCGAAGCAGGCGGCGCCGAAGAGGGCGAGGAGCCAGAAAACGGCGCGCCAAGTGGAAATCAGGAGAATCTGTCCGCCGATGAAGGGAGCGAGAATCGGAGCGACGCCCATCACCATCATCAGTTCGGAAAAGATCCGCGCCGCATGGACCGGATCGAAGCGGTCCCGCACCACCGCCCGGGCGATGACGATCCCGGCGCAGCCGCCCAATCCCTGCAGCAGCCGCCAGACAATCAGGGCCTGGACCGAGCGGGCGCAGGCGCAGCCGAGCGAGGCGGCGATATAGAGGGCCAATCCGACGAGGAGCGGTTTGCGGCGGCCGAAGCGATCGGAAAGGGGGCCGTAGAAGAGCTGGCCGCCCGCCATGCCGAGGAAGAAGAGGGCCAGGGTCTGCTGGACGGCCTCGGCGGAGGCATGCAATTCCCGCCCGATCACCGGAAAAGCCGGCAAGTACATGTCGGTGGAGAGGGAGCCGAAGGCGGTGAGCGCGCCCAAGAGGAGAACCAGGGAGAGGGACTCCTTTGGCATGGTTCCAGCCGATTTCATGGCGCACGGTATCGGCGGGGGCCGGGGTGTCAATGCCTTCGCAATCGCGGAGGCGATCGCCGGGAGGCGATTTTTAAGCTGGAGTTATCGCGGTTTCAGCGTATAGGGAAAGATACCTATGAGAACTGCGCATGCTCCGGCCAATTCTCTGGCGGCTTTTTTAGCCGTCATCTTCCTCTCTTTTTCAGTGCTGGGGACCGCCCAGGCGGCTCCGGTCGACGCGGTGGTGAAATCGGTCACCGGCTCGGTCCAGGCGGCCGATCCCGGCTCGACGGCTTTCCACTCGGTCGGAGCCGGGGATAAATTGAGCGCAGGCACGACGATCAAAACCGGCGCCGGTTCGGAAGCGATCATCGTGGCGACGCCCGGCGCGGCGGTCCGCATCGACGAGAACACCACCGTACAGGTCCAGGACATGCAATTCACCAACGCCGCCGACGCCGGAGACGGCAAGCTCCGCCGCAAGGCGACCCTCGACCTGACCAGCGGCACGGTCAGCTCTCTCATCGATCACAGCACGCCCGACCAGACCGACTTCGTGGTGAAGACCCCGCAGGGCTCGGCGGCGGCCCGCGGCACCTTTTACGGCGTGACGGTCAAGAACGGCCAGACCTTCTACAAGGTGCAGGAGGGGAAAGTCGGCATCGCCGCGAACATCGAGCCGGACAAGAAAAAGGCCGGTGCGCAGTCGACCCAGGGAAAGCCGGCCACGCCGCCCGATAATAAACCGGCGGTTTAAGTTCGCCGCAAAGGGGCTGCGCCCCCTTGGACCCGCCTTCACATAGCACCCGCGCTCGGTCGCGCGTAATCAGCGTAGCTACTATTTGCTATCCAGCTTCAGCACCCCGGTCCAGTTATCGGGCGGCGGAGTCTGGGCGAATTCGCGGCACTCCTGGCAATATTCGTTGGTGCAGAAGTCGTCGGGATGGAGCTCGAGGCATTTCTCGAAGCAGGCGATCGCCTCGGTGAATTTCCGCTCCAGGTAGAGATTGAAGCCCTTCTCGTAAGTGTAGACCCAGTCGCGGTCCCAGATATTGTCAGGGTCGGCGAATTCCTCGAAGACCTCATAGGCCCGGATCGGCTTGGTCTTCCCCTTCACCACCAGCAGGCCGATGGTGCGGAGGAGGAACTCGTCGCCGATCAGCTCGCGGACCGATTCGCCGATCACCAGGTCGGTGTGGAACTGCTTGGTCACGCCCTCCAGGCGGGAGGCGAGGTTGACGGCATCGCCGATGACCGTGAACTCGAGCTTCTGGCCCTCCGCCCCGATGTTGCCGACGACGACGGTGCCATGGTTGAGCCCCATACCAATGTGGAAGTCGAAGAGGCCGCGCTCGCGCCGCAGCTTGTTCAGCTCCACGAGCTCCCGGCGCTGCTGGAGCGCGGAGCGGACCGCCTTCTTGGCGTCGAGGACGATGTCGGAAGGGAGGACGTCCCCCCAAACCGCCATGACGGCGTCGCCGATGAACTTATGGAGGGTGCCGTCGTTGATGATGACCCGGTTGACCATCCGGACGAAGTATTCGTTGAGCTGGCTGATCAATTCCTGCACCCCCATGTTCTCGCTGAAGGTGCTGAAGCTGCGAATATCGGAGAAGAAGATCGTCACCGGCTTGCTCTCGCCGCCCAGCTTGACGTTCTCCGGGCTCTTCAGGAGCTGGTTCATGACACTGGAAGAGACGAAGGAGCCAAAGACCGACTTGATCTCCGCCTTCGATTTCTGATCGTCGAGCCAGCGGAGAAGGATCGAGCCGCCATGGACGGCGAAGAAGGCGCCGACCGGCCAGAAGACGGGAAGGAGAAAGCTCTTCCAGCGGAAAAAGAGATAGGCGACGATCGCGTAGACCACCACGATCCCGAGCGGAATCGCCACCGCCATCGAAATCGAGGACTGTCGGACGGCGAGAACCAGGCTCGCATAGGCGATCACGAGCCAGCCGAGCGCGACCCAATACCATGGGGCCACGGTGAGAAAATCGTGTTGGAGGATGTTGCTGAGGACGTTGAGGTGGGTGAGGGGGAGGGGAATGAGCGAGTTGAGGGGACTGGGGCCGCGATCATTGGCTCCCTGCGCGGAAGCGCCGACCAGGATGATCTTGTCCTTGAGGGAGACCGGAAAGGGCCACGGTTTGTGTTCCTGGAGTAGTTCGGCCAGGTGGCTGAGCGCGGAGGTGTAAGAGAGAGAGTAAAACGAGGGGACGCTGCGGTAGTTGATGAGAAATTCGCCCCCTTCATTGATCGGGACCGAGACGACGCCATCGAGGGTGTGGAAATCGATCGATTTACCGAGCGTCACCCAGACGTTTTCCGGCTTCAATTGCCAGTATTGGATCAATATCTGGGTGCTGAGGCTGGGATAAATCTTGTCTCCCACCCGGACCACCATCGGCATTTTCCGGCGGATGTCGTCGAGGCTGCTTTCGGGGTTGGAATTGACGAAGCCCGACATGGCGGCGTTCGCCAGGATTGGGATCGGAAATTTTGCGGCAGCCGCGTGATAGGCGATTTTTTGAATGTCGCCTTTGACTCTCGGCAGCGGGTCGGTCGCGCCCGGGGAGGAGGCGGTATTGCGCGCGATCGACCGCTTATCGTCGTCCAGGTCGGCCCCGATGATCATGGGAGCCACGGCTTGCGCTCCATCGGCCAGGCTTTGATCATCGGCGGGGTTCCCACTCGGTTCGGTGAAAAGCACATCCCAGCCGACAATCGCGGGATCGACTTGCGAGAGCAGCTTGAGCAGGTCTCCATGGAGGGAGCGGGGCAACGGCCAATCCCTTCCGGAAAGTGTCGCTTCGTCGATATCGATAAAGACCAGGCGCGGATCGGCCTTGGGATCGCTTCCCGCCCGGAGTTGGAAGCGGAGATCGACGGTCTTGTTCTCGATCATCTGGAAGAAGGAGATCTGCTGAAGAGCCAGGAAGAGGGCCAGAGCGACCAGAGGCGCGGTCAGCAGATAACCCTTCCCCTTGAGCAGAGCACTCAATTTGAATTGGGCGGTATTTCCAGCGGAGACCACCCCGGGGTGCTACCGGAGTTTTCCCGATAGGACAAGTCCGGAGAATTTCCGGGCGCTGCAGGTTACTTTTTACGATTATTACTTAAGTAGTTTTTCCCAAACTCTCTTGGCTTTGGGAATTGAATCTGCTACTTCCGTCTTGCAACCATGGCCTGCGGCCAGGGCGAGAACTACCTAAATGAACCAATCAGGAGTTTCCGGGGGACATCCCGACCATCGCGCCCCCCGGCACCGCATCATCGGCTTCTTCCTGTGGTCCCTCTTCAGCGGGTTCGCCTTCGTCCCCTCGGCATTGTGGGGAAATCCGACCGGCGCCAGCGTCGTCTCCGGCACCGCCAGCCTAAGCAGCAGCGGGAGCACCCTCAACGTCGTCAACAGCAACGGAGCCATCATCGATTGGCAAAGCTTCTCCATCCGCAGCGGAGAAACCACCAACTTCCTCCAGCCCAGCGTCAACTCCTCCGTCCTCAACGAAGTCGTCGGCAACAACCC
>Ga0302314_10015878_pt1 | contig 12768 bp, 13 predicted proteins | sample III_Palsa_N2_3_FD_200533 | JGI IMG/M metagenome (GOLD analysis project Ga0302314, IMG submission 200533) | Peat permafrost microbial communities from Stordalen Mire near Abisko, Sweden - III_Palsa_N2_3 | ecosystem: Environmental > Terrestrial > Soil > Palsa > Peat permafrost | place: Sweden...
GCCTTCGCCGCACGCGTGGTCGAGCTGGCTCGCGGCGGTCTCTTGCCCCCGGAGATCGCCGTCGAGCTCGCCGCCTCCCTCGCCGATTTCACGGCTTGGGAGGCGGCCCATCCGGACTTCGCCATCGCCCTCGCCGACGCCCAGACCGCGGCGTGGGCCTGGTGGAACACCCAGGCCCACGAAGCGATCTCGACCAACAAGGTCTTCCGCTCAACGCTCTGGGCGAAGGTCATGGCCCAGAACTTCGGGAGGTCAGCCAATCTTCCGAGCAAGCGAACTGACAAGCCCGCGGCTCGACCCGTCGTCAGAGCCCGCTACGAAATCCCAGACAACGGCAAAGAGCGACGACCCAGAAAGGCAACGGGAGGCCGCTGACGAGCTGATGTTCAAGCCGCAAAGGGGGCCTCAGAAGACCTTTCTGAAGTCCAGAGCCGACATCGCCATCTACGGCGGTGCGGCGGGGGGTGGCAAGACCTGGGCGCTGCTGCTGCAACCGCTCAAGCATCACGCCAATCCGGATTTCTCCGCCGTATTCTTCCGCCGCTCGACCGTCCAGGTGCGAAATCCCGGCGGTCTCTGGGACGAGAGCTTCAAACTCTATCCCGGCGCCCTCGCTGAGCCCTTCACCGCGACGCTCGAATGGCGCTTCAAGTCTGGCGCGAAGGTCAAGTTCGCCCACCTCGAACACGACAAGACCGTGCTGGAATGGCAGGGCGCCCAGCTGCCGCTGATCTGCTTCGACGAACTCACGCATTTCACCGCCGCCCAGTTCTGGAGCATGACCGCCCGCAACCGCTCGGTCGGCGCGGTAACGCCCTACATCCGCGCCACCTGCAATCCGGACGCGGACAGCTGGGTCGCCGAGTTGGTGTCCTGGTGGATCGACCCCGACACCGGCCTGCCGATCAAGGATCGCGCCGGATCGTTGCGCTGGTTCGTCCGCGTCGGTGACCGCCTGGAATGGTCGGATGCGAAGACGGCGCTCGAAAGCCGGTATCCCGGCCTGATCCCGCGCTCGCTCACCTTCGTCGCCGCCCGCCTGGAGGACAACAAGGCCCTCACCGCCGCCGACCCCGAGTACCGCGCCAAACTGCTGGCGCTGCCCAGGGTGGAGCGCGAGCGCCTGCTGCACGGCAACTGGAAGATCCGCGCCGCCGCCGGCCTGCTCTTCAACCGCGCCTGGTGCCAGGTGGTCGACGCGCCGCCTGCCGGCCTCGTGGTCAAGCGCGGCTGGGACCTCGCCGCGACGCCGAAGACCGAAACCAACGACCCGGATTTCACCTGTGGCGTCAAACTCGGCCGCGCCCCCGATGGCCGCTACGTCGTGCTCGACTATCGCCGCCTGCGCGGCACCCCCGCCGCGGTCGAACGCTTCCTCGCCAACACCGCCGCCGAAGACGGTCCCGACGTCGAGATCGCCCTGCCGCAAGACCCCGGCCAGGCCGGCAAATCCCAAGCCGCTGCCCTGGTCCGCGCCCTGGAGGGCTTCACTGTGCGAGCGACCCCGGAAAGCGGCGACAAGGTCACAAGATTTGGCCCCTTCAGCGCCCAGGCCGAAGCCGGTAACGTCTACGTCCTCCGCGCTCCCTGGAACGACGCCTGGTTCTCCTCTCTGGAAGGCTTCCCCACTGCCGCCCACGACGACGACGCGGACGCCACCAGCCGCGCGTTCGGCGCGCACCAGTCGAAGATCGCAAGCGCGGGTTTTCTGGAGATGGCGCGGGAGGATTTGGCCGCAAAGGGGGCGGCGTGACGAGCTACCGGCCGTAGTCGTTCGAAGTCCTAGAATGACGCACATATCTTCACGAGTGAGGCATACTGGAATCGCGGATTGGATCGCTGCGCCATAGGAAGATGCCCTGGCACCTTTCACCATGTCGACGAAATGACTTGGCGTTACAATCGCAGTCGTATAGCCGAGCGCGGTCGGACGAAGGTTCTGATCGCGGGCTCGGCGGGCGGCTTACACATGAGGCCCTTATCGCATGACCGATAGCGAGGATAAGGTCGAGCCCTCCACGAGTGAAGTGGGTTTCGACGAGGCGTTAGCGCGCTTAATCCAGTCGAGCCCTAAGGAGCTGGCTGACGCAATGTCACGCGTTCGTCAGGGGCAGGCGGAGGTCGAGCGGCGTGCCAACGAGGTTCGAGAGAACATCCGAAGAGGGCTTCGGCGACCCGGCCGAAAGCTCGGAAGTCTATGATTTCTTATACTATGACAACCGCCGCATCGGGTCGTTCCTTGCCCAGTTAGGCCAGTACGGCACGCCGGGGAAAGTCACTCATCGCCAGTCAAGTGGCGAGAATAGCCGGAACCTTGCGGGTTCTAAGATGGGCGGCGGGGTAGCGGGAGTCGCATCTGGTGAAGCCAACAGCCAAGCTGAGACTGCGGTTCAGTATGGCGAGGCTCTCGACCAAGAATACGACCCGCTCTGGATTAACGGCCTGAATCTCTACGACCACCTTCACGCTCGTGGCCTCATCAAGCTCGACCTTGCCTCGGGTGGAATTGGTGACTTTGTTGACGTGACCGGCGCGCTTAGCGTCGTCGATTTCACGATGTTTCGTGTGTTGTGGCAGCAGCCGTCAGTGCAAGGATTGATACAAGTTGGCATTGATAACGCTTCCCCAGCTTCCGTCCTCCCGCCTGGAAATCGTCACGAACGACGCCGACGCGAGCGCGATGCTGCGCCGCAGTCTCGTGGTGAAGCGATGGCTAGCGCTACGACGGGTAACCTTGTCGGCGACATTTTGAGTGCGCTCCCTCACCCCGTGCAAGCTCGATTTATGACGGAGAAGTTGCAGTCGGTTTGGTCCAGTCTCAAGTCCGACGGGCTCGTCATTGAACCGTCTGATGTATTCTTGAAACATGGCATCGCCCTCGACGGGCGATGGCGAATGTTTGGCGTGCTGGATGCGTTACCGACGACTTCGACGGTCGATGAGTTAAGGGAAGCAGTCATTCAAGAGTTCGCTTCTGTGCCGTTCGGTCAGATGGCCCTCGGGATGATGCCTCTGTTGCAAGCCGGGTTTGCTCGCCCGGACGCCGCTTGGGGCATCACACCGATCATGATTTTCCGCGAGCTTCACGCCCGGTAGGTCGCTTTCGTACATGTGCGGCAAAGCGAGCTCGCTTCCCGGTGCCCGCTTTGTGTGGCGTCAAATATCGACGCACGCAGGACTTGGCGAGTTCTTCGAACGCTGGTGATCGAAGCGTCTTGCTGCGCCACGGCCGGATGGCTTTCGAGGACGGGCCGCTATTCTCCGCATAATCTGCGGAGAATAGCGCGCCTGATCTCCGCACCGCACTCAGCGCTACCTCAAATTCCGCCGCCCCTACCGAAGAGGTCCCCATGCCCCCCACCGGCGGATATCGCACGTCGCTGTCCTGGCAGGCGCGCTATGGCCCCCTCGGCCAGAGCGTCACCGACGCCGTGTACTCGCCCGGACAGCCACTCACGCCGCCGGACCAGGAGCCGGTGCGGGTCTGGGATTTTCCGGTTGGGGTCAACACCACCATCACGCCGCGCTCGGCCGAGGCGTTCGGGTTCGCCCACCTGCGCGCGTTCTCTAACGTCGAGCTGGTGCGGCTGGCGATCGAGACCCGCAAGGACCAGCTCGAGGCGCTGCACTGGCGGTTCAATCCTTGCGACGGCGCCACGCCAACGCCGAACCTCAAGGCCCGCACCCAGCGCCTGACCCAGTTCTGGCGCCGGCCCGACGGCGTGCACGCCTTCGCCGCCTGGCTGCGCCCCGCCGTCGAAGATCTGCTCGCCATCGACGCCCCGGCGTTCGAGAAGCGCCGCGACCGCGCCGGCCGGTTGATCGGCCTCGATGTCGTGCCTGGCGACACCATCAAGCTGTTGGTCGACGAGACCGGCCGCACGCCCGTTCCGCCGTCGCCCGCCTACCAGCAGATCATCAAGGGCCGGGTCTGGGCCGACCTCACCACCGCCGACCTGCTCTACGCCCCGCGCAACCGCCGCCCGAACCACGTGCTCGGCTTTTCGCCGGTGGAGCAGATCGTCGTCACCATCCAGACGATCGTCAACCGCCAGGCCGCCCAGCTGGCCTATTTCACCGAAGGCAACGCCCCGCTCGGCTTCCTCTCCGCGCCGGAGGGCTGGGGTCCCAGCCAGATCCGCGAACTGCAGCTCTGGCTCAACACCCAACTCTCCGGCCAGGCGGCCGAACGCGCCAAGCTGATCTGGACCCCGTCCGGCGCCCACTACCAGTCGCTGAAGGACCCGCCACTCAAAGATGATTTCGACGAGTGGCTGGCCCGCATCGTCGCCTTCGCCTTCTCGCTGCCGCCGACCCCGTTCGTGCGCCAGATGAACCGCGCCACCGCCGGCGAGGATCAGGACCGAAGCCAGGAGGAGGGCCTCGGCCCGCTCAAGCTGTGGGTCAAGCGCCTGGTCGACGAGGTCAACGCAGCGGAGTTCGGCGAGACCGACCTTGAGTTCACCTGGGCCGACGCCGCCCAGGTCGATCCCCAGGTCCAGGCCGACATCGACGACAAGGCTCTGCGCAACGGCTCGACCACGGTCAACGAAGTCCGCGCCGGGCGAGGGCAGGCCCCGGTCGATGGCGGCGACGAGGCGCGCATCTACACCGCGATGGGCGCGACCCCGCTCACCGCCGCCGATGCGGCGCCGGCCGCGCCTTCGCCGACCGCCTGACCTCAATCCCTGCCGCCACGCGGAACCCGACTTCTCGGAGCAATTGAGCATGCGCCTTTTCGGTCAACTGACCAAAATCGAAGACCAGCCTGACGGCACGCTGAAGGTCTACGGCGTCGCCTCCACCGGCGCGCGGGACGAGGAAGGCGAAGTGGTGCTGCCGGCCGCGATGAAGGCCGCACTTCCCGACTACGCCAAGTACCCGGCGCTGCGCGAGATGCACCAGGCCACCGCCGCCGGCCGCACGCTGGAGGCCACGGTCGACGAGGACGGCGCGACCCGGATCGTCGCCCAGGTGGTCGACCCGGTCGCCATCGCCAAGGTGAAGTCGCGCACCTATTCCGGCTTCTCGATCGGTGGCCGCGTGCTGGCGCGCGACCCGGCCGACGCCACCGTGATCACCAAGATCAAGCTGTCCGAGATCAGCCTGGTCGACCGCCCCGCCAACCCCGAGGCGGTGATCGACCTCTGGAAGGCGGGCGTCGCGCCGCCCAGCAACGACGCCGTCAAGGCGCTTGCCGCCGACCTCGCCCGCGCCGCCGGCCGTCCCGGCGCCTGGAAGGACTACGTGGCCAAGGCCAGGGCCGACCTGCTCGGCCAACAGGCTGACCCGTCCAACGATGAGGACGATACGGACCCACCGGACGACGCCAGCGACGACGACGCCGAGGCCGACGACAACGGCGACGATCCGGATACAGACGATGAAGCCAATTCGGATGACGACACGGACGGCGCCGACGTCGCCACTCGCCTGGCCGAGATCGCCAACGAGGACCCCACCATCCTGCAAGCGGCCCACGACGTGCTCGCATCCCTCGGCGCCCACTGCGATCCCGACAACTGCCCGTCGATGGAAAAGGCGCGCACGGCCGGCGATCTCGCCAAGGCCCTGCCACGCGTCGAGATCCTCGAACGCCGCCTCGCGGTGCAGGACGATCTGATCGAGCGCCTCGCCGCCACGCCGGCGCCCCCCCGCACCGCCGCCAACAGCCGCGCCATCGGCAAATCCGACGACGCCGACCCCTCGGCCACGCCCGACCCGTCGCAGGCCGATCTCGAAAAAGCCTTCGCCGCCCTCACCCCGGACGAGCGCGCCTTCCTCTTGATGAAGGCCTCGCTCCGTCAGCCGATCCCGCTCGCCTAAGCCCCTCCCATGCCCCAACACGGAGCATCGCCCATGCGCCACGCCCTCTCGCCCGACGACCTCAGAAAGTCGTTCGTCAACGCCATGTCCCGCCCCAGCGAAGACATCGCCCGCACCATCCTCGCCCAGGCCGGCGTCGACACCGACCGGCTGGAGAAGACCATCTCCACCGCCACCGGCCTCGTCGCTTTCGATCTGCAGGCGCCGGCCAAGAACCTCTATCCGGCCGCCACGCCGCTGCGGAACCGCGTGCCCCGCGTCGCCGGCGCCGGCGGCACGGCCACCAACTGGCGCCAGGTCTCCAGCCTGATCGGCTCCGGCTACGACTCGATCGGTTGGGTGGCCGAAGGCCAGCGCGCCGGCCAGATGAGCTACGCCACGGCCACCAAGTCGGCCTCCTACGTCACCCTCGGCGAAGAAGACGCGGTCACCTTCGAGGCGATCAACGCCGCGATCGGCTTCGAGGACATCCAGGCCAGCATGGCCATGCGCCTGCTGCAGAAGACCATGCTGAAGGAGGAGATGGCGATCCTCGCCGGCAACACCTCCCTGGCCCTCGGCACACCGGCCACCGCCTCGCTCGCCGCCGCCGGCTCCGGCGCCACCCTGCCGGCCGCCACCTATTCGGTGATCGTCGTCGCGCTGACGCTGGAAGGCTATCGGAACTCCTCGCTCTCGGCCGGCATCGCCACCTCCAAGACCATCACCGGCGCCGACGGCAAGACCTTCGCCATCAACGGCGGCTCGTCCAATAAGTCGACCTCCGCGACCCAGGCGGTCACCCTCGGCCAGACCCTCTCGGCCACCGTCACGCCGATCGCGGGCGCCGTCGCCTACGCCTGGTATGTCGGCACGGTCGGCAGCGAGACCCTGCAGGCGATCACCACCATCAACTCCGCTGCGTTCAGCGCCACCCTCACCGGCGGCCAGCAGGCGGCGAGCGCGATCACGGCGGACTCCTCCACCAACTCGCTCGGCTATGATGGCCTGCTCACCACGGCGCTGAAGTCGTCCAACAACGCCTACGTCAAGACCCTGGCCACCGGCACGGCCGGCGCCGGCTCGACCCTCACCGCCTCCGGCCGTGGCTCGGTCAGCGAGATCGACGCCATGCTGGAGGGTATGTGGGACACCTACCAGGTCTCGCCGACCGTCCTGTTCGTCAACAGTCAGGAGTTGAAGAACATCACCAACAAGGTGCTGTCGTCCGGCACCGGCCCGCTGCTGCAATATCGTCAGGATACGGACGGCGGCGGCTACCAGCTCGACGCCGGCGGCATGATCTCCACCTACTACAACCCATTCCTGCTCGACGGCGGCATGCGGATCCCGGTGAAGATCCACCCGTTCGTGCCGGCCGGCACCATCCTCGCCTACGCCGAGACCCTCCCGGCCCAGTACCAGTCCAGCGAGGTGCCCAACGTCGCCGAGGTGAAGTGCCGCCAGGACTATTACGCGATCGACTGGCCGCCGGTGACCCGCCAGCGCCAAAAGGGCGTCTATGTCGAGCAAGTCCTCGCCGTCTACGCCCCCTTCGCCATGGGCGTGATCAACAACGTCGCCAACGGCTGACTCACCCCTCCCACTTGAGGGGAGGGGCAGGGGGTGGGGTGTCTCTCAGAGTCCCCTCACCCTCTGCCGCGTTCGCTGTCCGCGTTCGGACGCTGAAGGAGTACGCCATGTCCGCCGGCGACCTCACCGACCTCGACACCGCCAAATCGTGGCTCGGCCTCACCACCACCGCCTCCGACACCCTGATCTCGTCCCTGATCACGGCGGTCTCGACGTTCATCCCCAACTACCTCGGCCGCCAGATCCTCTCGGCCGACTACGTCGAGACTTACCGCGGCAACGGCCAGCATCAGCTGCTGCTGCGTAATTTCCCGATCACGGCGGTGACCAGCGTCGCCTTCGCTGGCCAGACCCTCACGACGGCGGCCGACCCGGTCGCGCTGACCAGCGGTCTGCTGTTCGACGACCGCGCCCTGACGCTGGTCGGCTATCGCTTCCCGATCGGCCTGCCGGTCGTGGTCAGCTACACCGCTGGCTACGCCACAACTCCGCCCGATGTCGCCCAAGCGGTGGTCGAACTCGTGGGCGAGGCGTTCCGCCGCCGCGACCGCATCGGCGTCTCGTCCAAGACCCTCGGTGGCCAGGAAACCGTCGCCTTCAGCCTGAAGGACATGAACGACACCGCCAGCGCGCTGCTCTCGCCCTATCAAGTGCTGGCGCCGTTCTAATGCTCACCGTCACCCTTACCGGCGCGGACGACCTCGGCGCCAGGCTCGACGGCCTGCCGCCCGTGGTGCTCGCCGCCATCGCCGCGAAGTCAGCCGACTTGGCCGACCAACTGCTCACCCGCATCCGCCAGAAACTTGGCGGCGAGGTGCTGAAGTCCCGCACCGGCGCGCTCGCCGCCTCGATCGGCGTCGAAGGCCCGGACATCGTCGGCGATAAGGTGGTCACCACCGTTTTCTCCGGCGGCGACCTGAAATACGCGGCGATCCAGGAATATGGCGGCGTCACCCGCCCGCACGACATCTTGCCGTCCCGCGCCAAGGCGCTCGCCTTCATGGCCGGCGGCGAGCAGGTCTTCGCCCGCATCGTCCATCACCCCGGCTCGCACATCCCCGAGCGCTCCTACCTGCGCTCGTCGCTGGCCGAGATGGCCGACCAGATCGAGACCGAGATGAAGGCCGCCGTCCTCGACGCCGCTCGAGAGCAGATGGGGCAGTAGGATGGACGCCGAAGACATCTACCAGGCGCTGTTCGACCTCGCCGCCGGCCTCGCCTGGCCCGGCGGCGCGCTCGCCTTCGCTTCGCGCCGGGTGCAAACCTTCGAAGACCTGCCGGCCCAGCCCGCGCTCTGCCAGGCCGAGACCGACGAGACGGTGGCCCAGGTCACCAGCCTGCAGTCGATCACCACCTTGGGCGCCAGCTGGCTGCTCTACCACCAGGCCGGCAAGGACGACGACGCGATCCCGGCCCAGACCACCAACGCCATCCTCTCCGCGGTGAAGTCGCTGTTCGTCGATCCCACCGACCCCACCTTCGCCCAGACCCTCGGCGGCGCGGTCCACAAGTGCTGGATCGACGGTCGCATCCAGAAATTCCAAGGCGACCTCGACGGCCAGACCCTGATCGTCGTCCCGATCAAAATCCTGGTTCCTTAGCGTCCCGCTCCTCCACCGTGCAGCGCAGCGAACGGGGGAGGGTGTCAGCCCGCGCAGCGGGCTGACGGAGGGGGCGCAAGGCCGCCACCTAATCCCATCCGAGGAGTCCCTATGCCCGACACCCCTGACGATCTCGATCCCGCGCCGTTCGCTCCGCCCCCCGACACCCGCGCCGAGACCATCGCCGCCCTGATCCGCAACGGCCTTTCCAACGGCCCGATCGCCCAGTCCCAGGCCACCTGGGACCATCTGCTAACCCGGCTGGGCGAGATCGCCCGCGCCATCCTCGAGGAGATCTGAGCCATGGCTCAATCCGTCTTCGGCGTCGGCTTCCTGTTCGCCACGCCTTCCGGGAGCAATCCCACGCCGACCCGGTTCGGGCGGCTGCAGGACGTCTCGGTCGACTTTTCCTACGACCAGAAACTGCTCTACGGTTCCAATCAGTACGCCCTGGAGCAGGCCCGCGGCCGGGCCAAGATCGACCTGAAGGCCACGGTCGGCGTCGTCGATCCGATCCTGTTCAACGCCGTCTATTTCGGCCTCACCTCGGCCGCTGGCGAAACCTTGAACTCGGTCGATGAAGCCGCGACGCCATCGACCGGCACGTTCACCGTCGCCAATGGCGCCACCTTCAGTCAGGACCTCGGCCTCTACAACACGATCACCGGCCTCTGGATGACCCGCGTGGCCTCGGCGCCCGCCGCCGGCCAGTACGCAGTCAACACCACGACCGGCGTCTACACCGTCAACACCACCCAGAACGGCCAGTCGCTGCGGGCGTCTTACACCTACGCCTCCGCCAGCACCGGCCAGAGCCTCGCCTTCACCAATCAGCTGATGGGATCGAGCGTAATCTTCTCGGTGCAGCTGGTGAACAAGTTCAAGGGCTCGGACGGCGTCGTCCGCTCGCTCTTCCTCAACTTTCCGGCCGTGCAGTGCCCGAAGCTCTCGATGCCGCTCAAGCTCGACGACTTCAGCCTGCCCCAGCTCGACATGAGCGCCCAGGACAACGGCTCGGGCAATGTCTTCAACTATTCGATGACGGGTTGAGCCATGGCGGATGTCACCATCGGTGGGCAGGCGTGGTCGGTCACCCTCCCCAACTTCAAGAAACTCAAGGCCGCCTGGCGCTACATCGCCGCCGTGCAGGCGTCGGCCGACCCGATGACGAGCGTCGAGGCGATCCTCGGCATCGTCAGCGTGGGCTCGTCCGCCGCCGTCACGCCCGAGGAACTGGAGGAAGCGCTGACGCCGGCCGAAATGCCGGCGCTGCGGCCCTTCCTCAACGCTCTGATGGTCGAGATCGGCCTCGCCCCAGAGGCAGCGCGGCCGGGGGAAGCGACGCCGGCGGAGGGAGCGCAGAGCCCTTCGACGGCGACTTCGACGACATCATCTGCGCCATCCTCGCCGGCCTCGGATCAACCGACTGGGATGGTGTAGAGACGCGCTGGGATCTCAACCGCTACAACGCCTTGATGCGCCACTGGAAGCGGGAAGGGCCGCCGCTCTACATCGCCGCGGCGGCCTACCTCGGCTTGCGAAAGCCCAGGCCCAATCCGGCCGAAGTTCTTGAGTCGGACAACCTGATGAACTTCCTGCGCGCGTTTCCGGGCGGCGAAGTTGCTCCGGAGCGTTCGTGAATTGTTCTAGACGGAATCCGTTCTTGTCACTACTCAATCTGGCGGTGAGCGGGTGCGGGAAGGATTCGCCTTATGCGGGGGATCGTACGGGCGACGGTGGTCGCGGTCGGAATGATGTCGGCGGCGGTCGCCGCCGGCGCTGCTCCGGCCCCGGCGGATGGACCTTTCGGCCTCCATATGGGCGAGCCGCTGAGCGCGCTTGGAGCGGTCGAGAAACTCGATGGTCCCGGATACCGTGTGCTGAGCCCGCCGAGGACGAACGCGGCGATCCCCACGGTTATCGCCGAGGTGTTTCCCGAAACCGGCGTCTGCATGATCATGGGCCAGGCGCCGTTCTCGGACGATCCTAGGGGCCAGAAGGCGATCCAGGCCGCCGACAGCCTCGCCGAAACGCTGCAGGCGAAATACGGGACCTACCAGAAAATCGACAGCTGCAACGGCGACAGCAGATCCTGCGCCGACAACTGGCTCGAAGACGTTCACGAGCGCTCGGCCCAATACGGCTACGCCTGGGATTTCGGGGCCGCGCCGCGTTCCGACAAGATCGGCCGGATCGGCGTCCAGGTGAACGCGATCAACGCGATCGATAGCCTGGTCGTCTTCGCCTACTTCAGCGCCGACCAAAAAGCCTGCCAGGACGCCGAGCGCGCCTTCCGCGCCGGCTCTCTCTAGCAAGGCCCGCACGCGCCGCCGCTGGCGGCCCGACACACCGCGCCAACTCACCTCGACAGAGGAGGTTGTCCATGCCGGACAGCGATCTTCAGCTCACGTTCGGCGCGGACGCGAGCGGCGTCACCCAGGGCGTCGAGCAGGCGACGGCGTCGATCGACGATTTCAGGCCCAAGGTCGAAGCGCTCGGCAAGTCGTTCGGCGACCTCGCGAGCGAGCTGAAGGAAGGGCTCGGCGGCCTGCAAGGGATCGCCAAGGGGCTCCAGTCGGCCGGCGCCGAGGGTTCGGCGGGTCTGGCGGGGTTGGCCGAGGCCGGCGGCGGCGCCGTCGGCGTTGTCGCGGCGGTCGCCGACGCGGCCGCGAGCGCGGCCAGCGCGATGGCCGATTGGGCCGCGCGGACCATAAACTCCAGCACCGCCACCGCGGAAGCCAGGGAGAACGCGACCAATCTCAGCGCCGCCTTCGCCGAGGCGAACAAGACCTTCGGCGCCGCCGGCGACATTCTGGCCAACGCCTTCGCGCCGGCGGTCACTCAGCTCGTCGGCGTATTGGCCGGCATGGCCCGCTCTTTCGTGGACGCTTACAATCAAGGCGGCGTGCTCAATACCGGGCTCGATTGGCTGATCGACGGCCTGAGGGCGACCTTCGTGCCCGCCATGGCGCTCGGCGAGGCCTTCGCCCAAGCCTGGATCGTCATCAAAGGCGCCTGGGGCGAGATGAGCGCCGACTGGGCGGTGGTCCAGCAACTGTTCGCCGCCGGCTGCGGCGCCATCGAAGCCAGCTTCAAATCGCTCTCCACCACGATCGCCGACGCCATCGCGGGGAATTGGGTCGGCGCGGCGCAGAGCGCGATGCAGGGCGTTGCCGCCGCCGCTCAGGCCGTGCAGCAGCACTCCGCCGCGATCAACGCGGCGATGGACACCGTCGCGGCGCACGATCAGGCGATCGTTCAGGAGTCGACGTCCGAGTGGACGCGCTGGTCGAACAACCTGATCGACCTGTTCGCCAAGGCCGCGCCGCCACTTCCACCGCGAGAAGCCGAACCTGCCCGCTCCCAATCTGCGTGGAATCCGCCGGCGCCCGCTTCGGCCCAGCAGCCAGCGCTCCAACAGGCCCCGGCGCCACAATCGCCTGCGCCGGCGAGCGACGCCATCGCTCCCGCGGACCAGCAGAAGCTCACCGCCGTCGCCGCTCCGGCCGTCCAGAGCGGCGGCACAACCGCGCAAGCCACCGAGAGCCAGCAACAGCCCACCCCGATCACCGCCTCGGGCGTCGGGAACGGCGACACCACCGCACAGGCCACCGAGAGCCAGCAGCAGCCCGCCGCGGCCAATGCCTCGGGCGCCGAGGACGCCGCGGCCGTCGCGCAGGCCACCGAGCTTCAGCAGAAGCTCACGGCGGCGAACACCGAAGGCATCGAAGATCGAGCGCGCGACGACCAGAAAGCCGCCGTCGACCAG
>Ga0302314_10015882_pt1 | contig 12767 bp, 6 predicted proteins | sample III_Palsa_N2_3_FD_200533 | JGI IMG/M metagenome (GOLD analysis project Ga0302314, IMG submission 200533) | Peat permafrost microbial communities from Stordalen Mire near Abisko, Sweden - III_Palsa_N2_3 | ecosystem: Environmental > Terrestrial > Soil > Palsa > Peat permafrost | place: Sweden...
GAACTAAGAATCGAAGATCCGGCGTCCGGCTTAATTCAGGGGAGAGATCCAAGTGGCAACCATCAGTGTTTCTGGCAGTGGCAATGTAGACATCACCGTCTTCGGCCGCGGGACCGTGTTCGCCGGTAATGGTAACGATTCAATCAATATCTCGGGTCAGGGCAAGATCGTCGTCGGCAGCGGCCACGATACCCTCACCCTGCAACAGGGCGGTGTGATCCGTGAGCATGGCGCCTCCGGCCAGGACACGATCAACATCGGTGCCGGCAACGCCACCATTTACGAACAGGGCCATGCCACGGTCACTGGGGCATTTGGCAGCGTCACGATGTCCGGCGGCGTACTCGAAATTCACCAGACGGGCGCGGGCTCTGGCAGCTCGAGCTCCGGAAAGACCGGCAGCACCGGCAGCACCTCCAGCAGCACCGGACACAGCCAGCCGACGAGCGGCAGCAGCCAGTCGCATGGCACGTCCACCGTCAGTGGCGCAGGCCACCAGAGTGTGGTCGGCAGCTCAGGTCACGAGAGCTTGGCCGGCAGCATGGCCCACGAGCCCCGTCAGGGCGGCATGGAGCGTAACCTCTTCGCCACTCTCGCCAACCAGGCCGGCGGTCACGTCATCCACAACTTCCTCTCCGGTGATCAGGTCTTCCACGTCGAGGGCCACCAGCTCTCCTATCTCTCACGGCACGACGCACATCAGCATCGATGGCGGCATGACGCGGATCGAGTTGCTGGGCGTGAGGGCTTCGGACTTCACCGGTAAGCACTGAGGTACTGATCACTCATAGTGCCTGAGCCACCCTTGGGGGCCAGCGCATGGGCTGCGAGTGATCCCTGAGACGCCGACATCTGGCGACGTGTCGCAAGGCGACACGTCGCTACTGTCTCAACTGCGACGCTCCCTCTTCCAAGCTCTAAACCAGAGCTTAAGCTCTGAGGCTAGCCCCTCCGTGGGCCGCGCCTTCCACGAGGCTCGGGACGCCCTGCGGGCAGGCGCCCTCGATATCGCGCTGCGTATCCTCGATAGAGCCTGGCGCTGCACGCCCCAGGACGCTGCGACCATGGCACCAATCTATGGTCGCCTACTGGTGCTCGAAGGCCGCGATTACGATGCCGCCCTTGGCCTTTTGCAGCGAGCCCGCGACCTGGCGCCCGATCCGGATGTAGCCGCGCTGATCGCACTTTCGCTCTTGCGTCTGCAGCGACATGAGGATGCTCGGCGGCAGGCGGAATCTGCCGTCGCGGAGTTCTGCGTCGTCCCCGGTGGGCTGCTGTTCCACGTCGCGGGCACCGTCATGCGGCATCCCGCCATTCGCGCCCCCGGATGGATCGGACGCGGCCCTAGACTTGAGCTCCTCGGCGAACTCTTTCTTGATGCGCCGTCGAACGTACTGGAGTTCAGGATTGACGGAGAAGCGGCCTTCACGCAGCTTCTGCGCCGCACCGCGCGCCGCGACGGCCGGCGCCTGTTCAGCTTCCCATCGCCGAAGCTCAGCCTGCATGCGCGCCTTGAAGTCACCAGTCATGGCGTCCCCCTGATGGGCAGCGGCGCTCAAATCCCGTCCGGCTTCGCTCTGGACGGCCGCGCTGCAACCCGCGGGCATCGACTCACCGGCTGGGTGCGCGTCGGGTGGCTCCCAAACCAGCCGGTGCGCGTTCGCATCGAGGATGAGAGGGGGTATCGCGGGACGCTCAAGTCGGGCTACCCGGCCCTGCCGGGTCGGCGCTGGCCTTTCGCCCTCGACATGCGCGCGGCACGCCTCCAGGGACGCCGCATCCGCATCTCGGCGCATTTGCCCGACGGGCGCTGGCAGCCGCTTCCGGATTCCCCATTGCTTCTCGAGCGCGAAGCGGACTCCGCAGCGCGCCTGCGCACGTGGCGCGTCAGCTCGCAGCGTGCGCGCGCCGGACGCGGCGCTATCAAGCGCGCGCCGCTGACCGACGTCATCATTCCGGTTTATCGGGGCCGCGAGGAAACTCTGGCCTGCATCGGTTCCGTGCTGGCAACGGTCGATCATCTGGCGCGGGTCATCGTCTTGGACGATGCGACGGATGATCCCGAGCTTGCGGCCGCGCTCGACGCGCTGGCAGCGCAAGGACGCATCGAGCTCCTGCGCAACAGTGAAAATCAAGGCTTCGTGACCACTGCCAATCGGGGCCTTGCGCTGCATCCGACGCACGATGCGGTGCTCCTGAACTCGGACACGCTGGTCTTCGACGACTGGCTTACGCGACTGCGCAACGCGGCCTACAGCGGCCCCGGCGTGGGAACGGTCACGCCGCTCAGCAACAGCGGCTCGATCGCAAGTTATCCGCACGCGCAAGGAGTGGCCGTCGCCCCTGAATACGCCGCTGGCCTGCACGCGCTCGCCACAGCGACGCACCCGGGAGTCAGCGTGGAGATTCCGGTAGGAGTCGGCTTCTGCCTTTACATGCGCCGCGACTGCCTCGCCGACATCGGCACTCTGGATGTGGCCCTCTTCGACAAAGGCTACGGCGAAGAAGTTGATTTTTGCATGCGCGCGCGGCGCCGTGGCTGGTCGCATCGGCTCGCGGCGGATGTGTTCGTGTACCACTCCGGAGGATTGTCCTTCGGCGGCCGCCGTGCGGCGCTGCTCGATCGCAGCCAGCGCCTCCTTAATCTGCGCCATCCGGGCTTCGACGCCTTCATCGCGAGCTTTCAGGCGCAGGATTCGGTGCACCTCGTGCGGCGCCGGCTCGATGAGCATCGCTTATCGGCATTCCAGGGACGCTTCGTACTGATCGTGACGCTGGCGATGACGGGCGGCGTTGAGCGCTTTGTCACCGAGCGCTGCCGCATCTTGCGCGGCCAGGGTTTTTTTCCCCTGCTCCTCAGGCCCGTTGAAGCGGGCAACCCGCGCCGCTGTCAGCTCTCGACGGACGCGATCGATGTTCCGAATCTGCGCTACGACATCCCGAAGGAGCTGCCTGCGCTCACGGCGCTCCTCGGCAACGTGCGCCTCGAAGCGATCGAGATCCAGCATTTTTTGCACGTCGATTCGCGGGTCATCGATGCCGTGCGCAAACTGCCGGTTCCCTACGATGTATTCATCCATGACTACGCGTGGATCTGCCCGCGCGTGACACTCATTGACGGCAGCGGCGGCTACTGCGGCGAGCCGCCAGTATCGGTGTGCAAAACCTGCGTGCGCCGCAATGGCTCGCACTTGGCAGATCCGATTAGCGTGCCGGCCTTACGGGCGCGCAGCGCCGGCTGGCTGCGATCTGCGCGCCGTGTCATCGCGCCTTCGGCGGACACTGCCACGCGCCTGCAGCGGCACTTCGACGGCCTCATTGTGGAAGTGCAGCCGCACTCGGCGCCAGCCGAGGTGGCGCTTGCAGCGCCGCGTTCGCCTGCGAAAAAAGACCTGCGCGTCGCGCTCATCGGTGCCATTGGCGAGCACAAGGGCTATTGGAAACTGCTCGCGTGTGCGCGCGATGCGCGCGCACGGCGCCTGCCCATCGAATTTGTTGTGATCGGCTACACCCAGGACGATGCGCCGCTCCTCGCCACCGGCAAAGTCTTCGTCACCGGTCGCTACAGTGATGCGGAGGCGCCGCATCTGCTGCGGCGCGAGCAGCCCGACATCGCGTGGCTGCCTTCGGTGTGGCCTGAGACCTGGTGCTATACGCTGGATTATGCTCTCGGCGCGGGGTTGCCGGTTATGGCCTTCGATCTCGGGGCCATCGCGGAACGCCTGCGCGGCGCCCCAGGGGCGATTCTCCTGCCGCTGGGCATTGCACCGCGGCGGATCAATGATCGCCTGCTTGAACTTATTAGGCCTTCCCTCGTTACGGACGTGGCAAAATCACGTTCTGTTCAATCACAGCTGTCGCGCCGCTCCAATGACGCTAAGATGAGTGCCACGCTATCCAAAAAAGTACAAATGAATAAGATGTCTGAAGGAAAGCCGACACAAGTAGCGCAGGAAGAAGGGATGAGCGCCTCCGTACAGGTGCTCCCGCTACCGACGGGTCTCTACCTCTTTTCCGTGAAAGCCGCGACCCCGACGCCGCCACGAATCGACGGCGAATTGACGCTGCCTGCAGTCCATGTGGGCCTGGGACCCGGCGTGCGCTCGGACCAAGTGGAATTCATCGCAGGTCCTAGCACCCACGGCGCGTGGCTCTTTGCGCCGGGGGATCTGCTCGTCACCAAGGTCAACGGCAACGGCGCGACGCTCATCATGACGTCCGTGCGCGCACCGGGCGGGGATGTTCTGTCGATTACCGTGGAGCGGCTGGAGTCGCGCACCGATGTAGCCTCCTCCGGCCCGCGGGCCGTAGCCGCTGACGCAAAAGCTTCGCCTGCCGCGCCCAAGCGCCTGGGGACTCCTACGGCTCAAGAAGCGCCTGCCCCTAAGCCGCTTGCCGGTGCCGCAGCCAACGACCAGGTTCCGGTGCAGATCGGAGCACATGTGCGCACCCGCGGCGATATGACCTTTGCGGACGTGCCCTGGGCCGGTCGAGTCGGGCCGGGGCTGTGGATCGAAGCCTTCTCGATTCGGCCCATGAACCGCTTCGAGGTTCAGGACATCGAGTACAAGGGCTTGACCGGCAGTGGCTTCGAAACTCCGTGGCTGAGCGACGATAAGATGTGCGGCACCAAAGGCATGGCCGTGCCGCTGGTGGGCTTTGCCGTGCGGCTCAAGCCGGGTCCGGCGACGGCGGGCTATGAGTGCGAATATAGCGGCTACTTCCAGTCCGGGGTCACGGTCGGACCCCTGAGGAACGGCGCCCCCTGCCGCTCAACCGTCGCGAATGATCCGCTCGAAGGCATCCAGGTGCGCCTCCTGAAACGCCTGCCGCCGACCTTTGCGCGCACCCTGGCACCGAGCGCCGCAGTTGCAAAAGACACGAAACTTCGCAGCCGCGAGGCGCCCGCCCGCAAAGTGAGCGGCGCCCCGCGACCGCCCGGACGCGATCCCACCCGCCGCCCGTGAGCGGGCCGCAACGGGAGCGCGTGCTGATTAATGTCGGCTGCGGTCCGCGCAATTCCAGCTCCCTGCCCGCCTACTTCGACAGCTGGCGGCAGCTGCGCGTGGATCTGGATCCGGCCGTAGAGCCGGACATACTCGCGGATCTTACGGATCTGTCACCCATACCCGATGGCAGTGTCGATGCCGTATGGGCGTCGCACTGCATCGAGCATCTGTACGAGCACCAGGTTTCACTCGCGCTGTCGGAGTTTCGGCGCGTATTGAACGATGACGGCTTTGTCTGCGTACTCGTGCCCGATCTGCAGGCGGTCGCGCAGTATGTCGCGGAGGATCAGCTGCACGATCCGCTGTATCAATCCCCGGCTGGTCCGATCACCCCGCACGATATTTTTTTGGGCTACGGGGTCGCGATCGCGAACGGCCGCACCGCCATGGCGCATCGCTGCGGCTTCACGCCGAGCAGTCTGCGGCGCTCGTTCCAGCAGCAACCGTTCGGCGAGCTCGTGGTGCGCCGGCGCCTCGCGGTATTCGAACTGGCCGCGGTTGCGCGGGTCACGCCCGCGCAGGACGATGCCGAACGCGCAGCTTTAATGGCTGCGCTTGAGCTATGAACTATCTCTTCGTGCACCAAAATTTTCCCGGCCAGTACCGCCATGTGGTGCGCCACCTGACGAGCCAGCCCGGCAATCAGGTTTACTTCCTCACGCAGCCGAATGAAAACGGCATGCCGGGCGTGCGCAAGATCACCTACCCCAAGGATGAGCGCGGGCCCATCAACTGCCATGCCTACGCCGTGGAGCTCGACCGCGCCATTCATATCGGCGCAACGGTCGCCGATACCTGCCGCCAGTTGCGCGAGCAGGGTTTTAAGCCCGATCTCATCGTCGGCCACAGCGGCTGGGGCGAAACTCTGTTCATGAAGGACGTGTTTCCCGATGTGCCGGTGCTGGCGAATTTCGAGTTCTACTATCACGCCCACGGCGTGGATTCGGACTTCGATCCTGAGTTCGTCTCCATCTTCAACGAGCCCTCGCGCCTGCGGGCCCGCAACGGCATCAATCTCCTCGCCTTCCAGTCCGCCGACTGGGGCCATTCGGCGACGCACTGGCAGCGCGGACTGCATCCTCCGGAGATGCAGTCGCGCATCAGTGTGCTGCACGAGGGGGTTGATACGGATCTCGTGCGGCCAAGTCCGAAGGCGAGCTTCAAGCTGCCCGGATCGGGCCGGGTGCTCACCCGCCGCGATGAGGTCGTCACCTACGTGGCGCGCAACCTTGAACCCTATCGGGGCTTTCATGTCTTCATGCGGGCGCTGCCGCAGCTCTTGAGTCGCCGCAAGCGCGCGCATGTCGTAATCGTCGGTGACGATGGCGTAAGCTACGGCGCCCCGCCGCCGCCGACCTCAACCTTCCGCGAGCTCATGCTGCAGGAGGTGGGATCCAAGATTGATCTGAAGCGCGTGCACTTCCTCGGGCTCATCGACTACCACGCCTATCTGACTCTCTTGCAGGTCTCAAGCGTCCACGTCTATCTCACCTACCCCTTTGTGCTGTCCTGGTCGTTCCTTGAGGCCATGGCATCCGGCTGCCTCATCATCGGGTCGTCGACGCCGCCGGTGCTTGAGGTACTGCGCGACGGCGAGAACGGCATCACGGTGGATTTTTTCTCGCACAAGAAGCTTGCGAACCGCATCGAGGCCGTGCTCGATCAACGCACTCAGCTTGAGCCACTGCGTAAGGGCGCGCGTGCCACGGCAATAGAACAGTTCGATCTCAACCGCCTGCTGCTGCCGCGCTGGATCGAACTCTTTGATGATCTGATGCATGGCCGGCGCCCGGGCGGGAGTGCTCTGGGCACGCCGTGAAGGCGCCGCAGCGGCCGCTACGCTAGCCTGCGAATTCCGGACTTTTCGATGGCTCCTTGGTAGCCGGTGCGGCAGGTGCAGCGGCTGCCTGCCCGGCTTCCGCCGCTTTCTGATAGAGCATTCTTGCCGCCGCGCGGTCGGCGGTCACACCCTGGCCCTTTTCATAGAGCTCCGCGAGCGACACCATCGCCGCAGGGTGACCTGCATCGGCTGCAAGCTGATACAGACGCGCAACCTCGGTCCAGTCCGCAGCACTCTTCGCCCGCTGCGCGCGGAGCGCGCCGAGCGCGAGCTGCGCGGATCTGTGGCCCTGCTGCGCGGCCGCGCTGTAGACCTGCTCCGCCTCGGCATCATCGCGCGTGACGCCGATACCGCGCCGCAGACACACGCCAAGGTTGTACTGCGCATCAAGATCGCCGAGCGCTGCTGCGCGCCGAAAGAGCCCCACCGCCTCCGCGTGATCAGCCGCCGCGGATGAATGCTCCAGCAGCACTCCGGCGAGCAGCACCATGGCGGGCGAATGCCCCTGCAGCGCTGAGGCCGTAAGCCAGCGGCGCGCCTCCGCCACCGAACGCTCGGTCCCGACGCCGCGCAAATAGAAATCGCCAATCATGCGCTGTGCGCCGGCATGCCCCTGGTTCGCCGCCTTGAGCCACAGCTCAAATACCTGCGCGAGCTCGTTCTTGTCGCCACCGCCGGCGACGCGCAATGAGGTGAGCGCCGCGATCGCGCCCGCGTGTCCCTGCACCGCTGCGCGCTCATACCAGATTGCGGCCGCGGCGCGGTCCGCGGGCACGCCGCGGCCCTGCACCAGGATGTCCCCGAGCCACGCCTGCGCAAATGCGCTGCCGCCGCGCGCGGCGAGAGTGAACCAGTCGAGCGCCCGGGCCTGGTCTTGGGGGAGGAGCTTGCCTTCGAAGAACATGAGGCCGAGAGTTGCCTGCGCATCCGCATGCCCGTGCGCCGCGCAGTTCTTGAGAAGTTCAACCACACGCTCGAGCGGCGGCACGGCGTCATCGTTGCTCCCGAGCTTGCGCGCCAGAAGACACGCTGCCGCGGAGCTTCCGAGCTCGGCGGCGCGCACCAGCCAGTCCATGGCCTCAACGGGGTCCGCAGGCATGTACTCATCGTCGGAGAACTGCCGGTACAACGCCCAGGCAGCCTCGACGCTCCCCTTCTCGACGGCCTGTTCCAGGAGCTGCACGCCAAGTGCCGCATCCTTCGCCACACCGAGGCCGCGAAAATGCAGGAACGCGAGGTTGTAGAGACCAGCCGTCAGACCCTGGGTGCCCGCCAGCGCATACCACTGGGCGGCGAGCTCGTAGTTCTGGGGCACGTGCTCGCCGGAGGCGTAGAGCATGCCGAGCTGCAGGCTGGCCGCGCCACTGCCCTGCGCTGCCGCCTGACGGTACGACTTGAGTGCGGAGGCCGGGTCCTGCGGCACCCCAAGGCCGCCGAGCTCCAGCGTGCCGAGATTGTAGAGCGCGTTGACGTCGCCCTGCGCCGCAGCGCGGTGAAACCAATCGGCGGCCGCCTTGAAATCCTGCGGCAGGCCGAGTCCTTCCGCATGCAGCGCGCCCAGCCGTACGAAGGCCGCCGTCACATTCTGCTCCGCGGCCTTGGCGAGCCAGCGCGCGGCCTCAGTGGGATCCTGCGGGACCCCGACCCCGGCGAGATAGAACTGGCCGAGAAGATATTGTGCTTCGCCGTCACCCAGATCAGCGGCCTGCCGGCATAGCAATACCGCGGTGTTGAGATCGGGGTCCGGACCGGATTGAAAGAGCCTCATCAAGGCCACCCATGCCTTGAGATATCCTCGATTGGCCGCGCGCCGCAGCCAGGTCTCGGCTTCCGAGGTGCTTTGCGCAACGCCGACCCCCGTGCGGTAGAGCTCTCCCAGATGGAACATGGCGGCGGGCTGGTTGGCCTTCGCCGCGCGCTGCAGGAGCGCCGCCCCCCGGGCCTCGTCGCGCGGCACATCGCCGTAGAGAAGGAGCATGGCGAGACACAGCTGCGCCGTGGAGTTATCGGCCGCTGTCGCGAGCTCAAGCCACTGCGCCGCCGCCTCATGATCGCGGCGCTCGCCGTAACTGCCGGCGTAGAGCATGCCGAGGCCGAGCTGCCCGGCGACATGCCCCTGATCGGCGGCGGCGGCAAACCACCGTTCGGCCTCGACGAGGTCGCGTGCGTGGCCAAGCCCGCTCGCATACTGGTAGGCAAGGCGCGCCTGGGCCGCGGCATCGCCGGCATCCGCCGCGCGGGCATTCCAATCGGCGGCCTGCGCAAGATCCTGCGCGACCGTGAGCCCCTGCGGGTAGAGCCGCTTTAAGAGGGACTCCGCGCCCGCGCGCTCCTCGAGGCGCAAAAGGGCCGCCGGCGTTGCCGTCTGGGGCGCCGCCATTCCGGTGAGGTAGATCTCGCCGAGACGCGACATCGCGGGCACGGAGCCCTGCTCCGCAGCGCATCGGTAGCAGCGCGTAGCCTCGACGAAGCTCTGCAGGACGCCCTCGCCGCGCTCGTAGAGGTAGCCCAGGCGCACGTAGGCCTGCGCAGACCCCGCCTGCGCCAGCGCCTGAAACATCGCTGCCGCATCGGCTTTGCGGCCCTGCGTATAGGCTTCTTCCGCACGCTCCAGCGTCGGGGCGCGCTTGAAGGGGGAAGCCTTCGACAGGAATGACCGGATGCTCATGCGGTGGTTGCTTGGGTCTGCGTGCTTAAGATTTAAAGTGTACTACCCCGCCTGGACTATACCGGGGCGCCCCCTCCGGGCGCCTGGCCGTCCGTGTTATGTAAAGGGAATATCCTGGTCGGTGGGCGGTCTGAAAGGCGCATTCGGGAGGGATCATTCCCCCTCTCACTTGCGCCGGCGGTCATCGATTCGAGCGTATGGCGCGTTCTGCGGCGCACTGGACCTCTGATCTTAGTTGGCTTACGCGTGCATCGGCCTCGTCATGGAAGGGGCGAGAATCGTTGCAGCGAGCCTGCCGCCGGGATCCGGGTCCGCGACTCTATGACGGAGCTGCCATGTTCATTCACCTCATGTCCCTACTGCTATCGAAGGACCGGCGCGCGAGCGGATGGATCGGCATCGCAAGCGCCCTCGTATTATTCCTTGCCCTTGGCGCGCTCACGTCCGCGGCCGCCGCATCCGGCGGCGAGATTTCGATTCAGGGCACCACAATATTGCGCGACGGCACGCCCTGGGTCGCCAAGGGCGTCACGCTCGTCGGTCTCGTAGCACCGCCCGCCCTCTCGAGAGGCAACTACGCGCAGGCGCGGCAACAGTTCGGCGAGGATGAGCTCAAGGACGTGAAGAGCTTTGGAGCTGATCTCATTCGCTTTCAGGTAAGCCAGGGCGGAAGCGATCCGCAATCGACCATTTATTCCGCCGATTATTTGAAGGAAGTGCAATCCGCCGTCGCGCTTGCGCGCAGGGATGGCTTCAGCGTCATCGTGTCGCTGCAGGCGGAGGAGCCGAGCGGCTTGAACGAAATGGGCATGCCGAATGAAAAGGCGCAGCGTGCCTGGCAGAGCCTCGCGCCTCTCTTCGCGGCCGACCGCGGCGTCATGCTCGAGCTCTTCAATGAGCCCTCACCCAACGGGCCGGACGCTGCGCCCTCTCACGACTGGCCCACATGGCGCGCCGCCATGCAGCCGCTCGTCGACAAGGTCCGGGGCGCGGGCGCGAAAAACGTGCTCGTCGTCGACGGTCTTTTCTGGTCGCAGGTGCTGAAAGGCGCGCCGCAGATCCAGGATCCCCTGGCACAGATCATCTATGCCGTGCATCCCTACTATTCGAAATATCTGCGCAACAAATCCGACTGGGACGACATGTTCGGGGACTTCTCCAAAACCCATGCGGTCATGGCGACGGAATGGAGCGCCGTATCATTTCGTCAGAACTGCAACAGCGAGACGCCGCAATTCGCCGCGGACATGCTGAAGTTCCTGCGGGAGCGCAAGATCGGGCTCGTCGTGTGGGGTTATGATTTTCCGCGCGGGATCTTCGTAAGCGCGCATGGGCCGCTGACCACATTCAATGGATTCCAGTGCGGGCCGGCGACGCAATTCGGCGCAGGATCCTTGATCGCGCAGTATTTCAAGTGATGGATGAGCTCAAGCGGGCAGGCAGCGCCCATGGATGCGCGTTTCTCTTAACGTCGCGCCGCCGGGTCTTGGGACGGCGCCTTCGGCCTGCTCGCCCTTGCGCGCCGCCGCGATCCGCTGGGTCACCCGCGAACCCGTGATTGGCCGAAAGCTTCCTTCAGATCCCAATCACCGCGAACGCCCGCGCGGTGCGGCTTAAGCCTTCCCGTCGGCGAATGGATGGAGGAGAGTCATCAAGCTGACATCAAACCGAGGAACCGAGCTGCACCCTCAGAGCCGTCCGCATGCAATGTTGAGGACGGCCCGCGCTGCGTCGTCAGCCATTTAACAGAATGTCCAAATTTGAACCGCGGAATCGCCGCGTGCGGCCGCCTTGAGGCCGCTTTCGACGTCGGCTTCAGGCAAGAAGCGCCGGCGTCGCCGCCTACGGAGCGATGTAGGTCGCGGCCGCGACGGTTGAGCGCACGTAGCCGGGAGCGAGCGCGTCAGCTTTCAGCGTCTCCGGGCTGCTCACGGTGAGGGGACTCGTGTACACGGGCGAGGAAGTTGTGGGCGTCGTGCCATCCGTCGTGTAGTAGATCGTCGCCCCGGGAACCAAGTCATTGATCGAGACCCTCTGCGCCGGAGTCCAGTTCTTCGGACCAGGAGAAAACGTCGGCGGCGCCGTCGGCGTACCCGTGCCACTGACGATAAATGTCTGGTAGGCCAATGCCGCGCATCCCTTAGCCTGGCCATTCGGAAAATTCTCGACAAAGACCTGAAAAGCACCGGGAGTCGCAACATCGGCGGCAGTCACTCGTACGGTCAGGGTCGTTGAATTGACGAACGTTACGGGGCTTAACGACAACCAGGGACCGTTCGCACTGGTCACACGGTTCACGAATGACTTGCGGGTGAACCCGGTGCCCGTGAGGGTGAGTGTGAATGCCGCAGAGCCAGCAGGCGCGGAAGCCGGCGTGATGCTGGCGAGAGTCAGTGGGATCGCTACCGTGTTGAAATTCGCAAACACCAGCGTCTCGTCGTTCGCGGTCAGTGTCTTGGGGTTGGCAGTTCCCGCAAGATCGTAGGTCCAGCCCGCAAAGAGCCAGTCTCCCGTGGCAGGGGGAGTCAGGGGGTTGGGAGTGGCGCTGAAACTAAGCTTCTGTCCCGTGGGATAGAAGCCATCGTCGGTCGGCGATGCCGGCGATATTTCCGCCGTGCCACCGCACGGGGGATGACCGAAATTGGTGGCCGGCTCAAATTGCGGCGCGACTGTCGCCTTGTAACTTTTGGCAGTTGCCGGCAGGGACGCAATGCTGTGCGACAGCGCCCCGCCGTCGCTCCAGTGCAGGAAACTGTAGCGGCTGGCGTAACTGTAGGGATATTCGAAGGCATCCAGGCTCAATGAGTGCGTGCTCTTTTTTGTCCAGGTGGAATCGTAGTACTCGGAAAAATTCTTGGGCGTGAAATAGAACAGCCCATCCACATAGGCATGGAGATTGGAACTGAAGGTCTCCGGCACGACGTCCACGGTATAGATCGGTGTATTGGAAAAATAGGCGGTCGTGTTGACCGGATCACCGGTGTCGGGAACATCGAAAGTCTTGGGATTGGCACCCAGACCGCCCTGCAGATAGAGCGGGCCGTTGTTGAACGAATAGAAGTCCCATAGCGTGCCATCGACGGTGGCGGGGCTCGCCGACAGGGTCGCCTGCTGACGTGCCACGAAGTATTGGCCGGGCACACCCGCGACCATCAGACTCTGCGGCTGTGGAGAGATCGTGGCGGTTCCCGTCGCGGCGGGATACGTCACGAGACTATACGGCACGAGTTGTACGAAATTGGCGGAGTAC
>Ga0302314_10015884_pt1 | contig 12766 bp, 10 predicted proteins | sample III_Palsa_N2_3_FD_200533 | JGI IMG/M metagenome (GOLD analysis project Ga0302314, IMG submission 200533) | Peat permafrost microbial communities from Stordalen Mire near Abisko, Sweden - III_Palsa_N2_3 | ecosystem: Environmental > Terrestrial > Soil > Palsa > Peat permafrost | place: Sweden...
GCAAGGCTGTTTCATGCGAGCCGTCCCAGCCCACCACGCGTCAGGGCACGACTTCAGTCGTGCCGAACAGCACCCCGAACGGAGACCGGGCTTTAGCCCCTGAGGGAATGCAGAGTTGTTCCGCTGAATGGACTTACTCGGGTGCGCCCGGCCGATTCAACATTGCAGTTCAATACTTCGACCTACAAGCCGGCATAGCAAAGTTCACCCTCGATGTGAACGGCAAGCCGGTTGCCGCGTGGGCCGCGGACGCAACGCTGCCCTCACGCCGCCCGCATGGCGACAACTCCACGCGTTTCACGGTGCGCGGCGTCGAACTCAAGCTCGGCGACGTCCTGCGCGTAGTTGGGACCCCCGACGGCAATGATCCCGCCACGCTGGATTACATCGAGCTGATTCCAGCGCGCCGATGAACAACTTTGGGTGCCCCAGGTCTCGATTTTGAGACCTGGGATGCCGCAATTTACACCCACCAGCTCATCTGCGGTTTGCAGGCAGCCGCGTGTCGGACTAGCGTCACTCAGCTCGAAGCTGTTTTGTGAAATGCATGACGAGATCATCGTCGAGCACCACGTGCGAGCCCTCGTCGATATATTGATCCCGGTATGTAACGCCGCAACCATCCGGTATGTAGCCGCGTCGAACGTAGAGCCGTTGGGCGACGTTATAGCCCGGATGCAAACCCACTCCGATTCCTACGAACCTTGAATGCCGCGCCACTTCCGCCTCCGCGCGGTCAAGTAGCTTGGATGCAATGCCTTGCCTTTGGAATTGCCGAAGGACATTCAAGTCTTGAACCTCAGGAATGTTCAACTCCGAGAATCCCGGATAGGAAGGCCGCCAATGCACCGTCACATAGCCCGCAATCTGCCCATCGACAGTGGCGATGAAGCACATTCGGATCCCAGCAGCCTGCTCGCCAAGATACCGTCGGAACTGCTCTTCAGGCTTATTCCATCCCATTTGCGCAAAGGCCGCAGCGATGACAGCCGGATCGTCTTCGTTCAACGGTCGAATCGCGAGGTCCTGCGCGTTGTGCATACGCATTACTCCACTCTACCGCTGACTCGCCTCCCCCGCCTTTACACGCGCGTTGAACTCCTCCGACTTGCCGCGTGGCACGCTGAGCGACTTCCATCCGGCATGATTCAGATGCTTGGCCAGCAGCACAACCTGGCCGCAGTGATAGGGATAGTGCGCGAGCTGGCGATTGATGGCCTGCATCACCGAGTGGCCCTCGCCGCGAATCGTCACTGTGTGCGCGAGATCGTCGTCAGTAAGCGACGCGAGCGCGTGGAACAGGCACTGCCAGCCTTCATCCCACATCGCCATCAGTTCGACGCGCGTTGCCGGTGGTGCGACGAACTCCGCATCGCGGTCGCGGTCTGGCTTCTCGCCGTCAGTCGAGAGAAAATCGGTCCAGCGTGAGCGCATGTTGCCCGACATGTGCTTCACCACGATTGCAATCGAATTCGATTCGTCGTCGAGCGTGGTGAAGAGCTGCTCGTCGCTCACCTGCGCCATGGCCCGCTCAGCCAGTGTCTTGTAATAGCGGAAGACTCCGACCGAATCCCGCAGATAGGAAGTTGTGAATTCAAGCGCCATGCATCTATTCTCGCTCCATGGACAACAAAAGCAATATCTCACGCCGCAGTTTTGTCGGCGCGGGCGCGGCGACGGCTGCTGCAACGGCCGCGGCATCGGCGCTGACCGGCTGTCACTTGATGGGGCGACCCGTGACGACAGAAACGCGGACCACCACGCTGCCCGCGGCCATTGCCGCGCTGCCGGTGCTCGCCGGGCAGGCGCGGCCCTTTACCAATGCCGAGCGTCTGGCACGCATTGAGCGCGCCAAGTCGCTCATGGCCGCGGCCAAGATCGACGCCATTGTGCTGGCCAACAATACGGCGTCGTCGGCCTACTTTGCCGACCTGCCGCATATGAACGGCGGCGAGCGGCTGTGGGCGCTGGCCATGCCCATTCGCGCCAAGCCGTTCCTGGTGTGCCCGGCGTTTGAAGAGGGCCGTGCCCGCGAAATGCTCGATGCCGGCCCGCTGGGCAAAGACGCCGAGGTGATTGCGTGGCAGGAGGACGAGAGCCCCTACGCCGCGCTTGGCAAGGGAATGCGCGACCGCGGCCTCGCGACGGGCACCATCGGCCTTGACGAGAATATGAAGTTTGTTTTCGCCGAAGGCATTCGCGCGGCCAACCCGCATTTGACGCTCGTGAGTGCATCGCCGGTGACCGCCGGCTGCCGCATGATCAAGGACGCGCACGAGATGGAATGCATGCGCCTGGCCTGTCGCGCCACACTGCTGGTCTATCGCGCCGTTGCGCAGTCGCTCGCCGTCGGCATGACCACCGCCAACGTGCATGCGCTCATCCTCGCCTCTTATGCGCGCGTCGGCTTCGACGGCGAGGCCAGCCTCAACATCGATGAGTTCACCGCGCTGCCGCACGGCTCGCGCCAGCCGCAGACGCTGCATGAGGGCAGCATTCTGATGCTCGACGACGGCTGCGAGGTGGAGGGCTACACTTCCGACATCACGCGCACTTTTGTGCTGGGCAAGGCCACAGACAAGATGAAGCGCGTGTTCGACCTGGTGCACCGCGCGCAGGCCGTGGCCGTGGAGACGGCGCGGCCCGGCGTGATTGCGGCGGATGTGGACGCGGCCGCGCGCAAGGTGATTGTCGATGGCGGCTATGGGCCGGGGTTCACTTACTTCTCGCACCGGCTCGGCCACGGCATCGGCATGGACATGCACGAATGGCCTTACTTCGTTCGCAACGACATGTTCGGCTGGGACCCGGCGCCGCGGCTCAAGGCCGGCATGGTGCTGAGCGATGAACCGGGCATCTACATTCGCGGCGAGTTCGGCGTACGGCTCGAAGACGATCTGTGGATCAACGAGAACGGCGCGGAGCTGCTGACGCCGCAGAGCCCGTCGCTCGAAGATCCCTTCGGTAATTTCTCCTGACCGCATCTATTGAGTCCGAGACCCACTTCGGAAATTTCTTTTGATCACGAATCTGGGTGCCCCAGGTCCCGTCTTTGGGGCCTGGGATTCCGCCGAATTGAATCTTCTCGCCGTCAATCCAAAGGTGGATGCGCTGCCGCGGGCGTTCTGAATAAGATGGCCCAACGATGCGTGCGCAGCGGCAAATGGGAGTGTGGGCGGCGACCGCCGTTGTTACCGGCGAGGCCATCTCGCTCGGCATCTTCCTCACGCCCGCGGGCATGGCCCGGTCACTGGGCTCGCCGGCGCTGCTGGGCGCGGTGTGGTGCGGCATGGCGGTGGTTACCCTGGCCGGCGCGCTGTGCTTTACCGAGCTGGCCGTGCGCTATCCCCAGGCCGGCGGCGAATATGTCTATCTCCGCCACGGCTTTGGCCGGCGCGTGGCTTTTCTCTACGGATGGATGGCCGCGATGGTGATGTATCCGGGGGTGGCGGCCGCGCTCTCGGTGGGCAGCGTGCCCTATGTGCAGGCGCTTGCGCCCATGCCGGCGTGGCTTGCGGCGGCGTTGCCCGCGCTGATCCTGCTGGCCCTGGGCGCTCTGAATTATGCCGGCACGCGCCTGTCGAGCGGCGTGATGATTGCGCTCAACTGGCTCAAGGTGCCGGTGCTGGCTGCGCTGGTGGGCTGGGCGGTGATGTCGGGCCACGCGACGGCAGCGCATCTGGCGCCGATCACGCTGCGGCGCGCTGGCTCCGACCCGCTGGGCCGCGCTGTTGCCGGGGCAGCCATCAGTGCCTTCTTCTGCTTTGGCGGCTGGTGGGAGGCGGGCAAGATTGCCGGCGAGGTGCGCAACCCGCGGCGCACCCTGCCCATCGCCTTCACTGGCGGCGTGCTCATTGTCACCGCGATTTATCTGCTGGTCAGCTTCGCCTTTGTGGCCGTGGTGCCAATGGAGCAGATCCAGACCAACACCGCATTTGTGGCGCAGTTTGGCCAGGCGCTGTTTGGCTCGGCCGGCGGGCGCGTGCTCTCTGCCTGCGTGCTGCTCTGCGTGCTCGGCGGACTGATGGTGCTCAGCATGGCGGTGCCGCGCGTCACCTATGCGCTGGCCCGCGAAGAGGCCGGCGGTGCGGTCGAGACCGGCCCGCTCGGATTCTTTGGGCGCCTGCATCCACGCTTTGGCTCGCCGGCCAACGCCGTGCTGCTGCAGACCGGCATGGCGCTGGTGATTCTTGGCCTGGGCGCATTCGACAAGATACTCGCGTTCATCATTTTCTCGGCCGTGGTGTTTCTGGCGCTGACCATTGCAACGCTGTTTCGCGCTTCGGAACCCGTGCGGTGCTGGTGGTTTCCGCTGGCGCCGATCATTTTCCTTGTTGGAAGCGGGCTGCTGGCGGCCATGCTGCTGATGCATAGTCCGCTGCCTGCGCTGCTGGGAGCGGCCGTGGTGCTGGCCGGCCTGCCCGTGCGCTGGCTGCTGCTGCGACGCACGGCCGGAGCGCTCGCCGCGGCTTCTGCAGTTGAGACCGGCATTTCCTGACGACGCACAACTTGGAGGTTCACCCATGCCACACATCGCTCTTGACCCTGACAAGCCCGGCATCCGCGGCGCCATGGCGTTTCGCCCCGAGACCGCGCGACCGCTCAACGCGCTGGTGGAGGTGCTGCTCACCGGGCCCAGCACGCTCACGCGCGGCGAGCGCGAACTGATTGCGACCTATGTGTCGAGCCGGAACTGCACGCGCTACTGCCACAGCATCCACGGCGCCATTGCCGCGGTGCATCTGGGCGGCGACGAGGCATTGGTCAGACAGGTGAAAACCGATTTTATGCAAGCCGCCGTGAGTGACAAGCTGAAGGCGCTGCTGGCCATCGCGGGCAAAGTGCAGCAGGACGGCAAGCTGGTCACGGCCGCCGATGTTGAAGCTGCGCGCGCGCACGGCGCCACCGATCTTGAGATCCATGACACGGTGCTGATTGCCGCGGCGTTTTGCATGTATAACCGCTATGTCGACGGCCTTGACACTGTGCAGCCCGACGACGAAGCCCTCTATCGCGAGCGCGGCAAGCGGGTAGCGCGCGAAGGATATGTCACCGTGAGCGAAGAGTACCTGGGCGCAGCCGCCCACTAAGGAGCGAACCTATGCCGCATATCGATCTTCCCGCAGGATTTCCGGGCATCAGCGCAGGGCTCACTTATCGCCCGGAGACGGCCAAACCTATGCGTGAGTTAGCTCATATTCTGCTTCATGAGCCCAACTCGCTCACCCCTGGCGAGCGGGAACTTATCGCGACTTATGTGTCTTCACGGAATGACTGTCATTTCTGCCAGTCGAGTCACGGAGCCGCGGCGGCATGTCACCTGGGCGATGCTTCTGTTGTCGATAAAGTAAAGGCCGACTTTCAGTCCGCGCCGGTAGGCGACAAGCTCAAGGCGCTGCTCGTCATTGCCGGCAAGGTGCAGCAGGATGGGAAGCTTGTAACTCCCGCCGACGTTGCCGCCGCGCGCGCCCACGGCGCGACCGACATGGAGATTCACGACACCGTGCTGATTGCCGCGGCATTCTGCATGTTCAATCGCTATGTGGACGGGCTGGGAACCTGGCAGCCGCGCGATCCCGATCTCTATGCGCAGATGGGAAAGCAACTGGCCGAAGAAGGATATGTGGCGCCTTCGATCCGGCAGCCGGTTGGGGCGCACTGAGCGCCGTCCCCAGCCAGGCGCAAAAACAAAGACGCGCCGAGCCCGGGACACCCAAATTCGAATTGCAACGAGCTGTTAAGGCCTAGATACGCGGCTCCCAGCCCTTTTCGTATTCGCGCTCCCACATCGCCATCGCCTTAGGGTCGTCCTGAATCTTTCCATCTTTCGTATCCAGATGGAGCTCGCGATTCACGATCCACGCGATGTTTGAGAGCTGCAGCATGGTGACGGCGACGTTGCCGATGGAGACTGGCGCGTTGAGCTTGGCGCCGGTGCGGATGCCGGCAATGAAGTTGGCAAAGTGCGCATCGGTCATGGAGTCGCGGCCCACAAGATCGGCCGAAGAGGCCCCCGCGCCGGCCTTGAACTCGCCGGTCTTTTTCCCTTTCAGATCGTAGGTCTCATAGCCGCCGCGATCCACCAGCACCGTACCCTCCGTGCCGAGAATGGTCGCTCCGCGGTCGCGATTGTAATACTTCATTCCCTGGCAGCAAGTACACTCCCAGCAGATCGTCTTGTCGTCGTATACGAAGTTAGTCACCAGCGTGTCGTAGAACTGCCAGTCGTCTTTAAATGCATATCTTCCGCCCGTTGCAGTTATACGGTTGGGATAGTCTACGCCCAGCGCCCAGCGGCATACATCTACTTCGTGCGTACCGTTGTTGAGTGTCTCGCCGGTGCCCCAGATACGGAACCAATGCCAGTTATACGGCTGCACATTGTCTTTATAAGCCTGGCGCGGCGCTGGGCCCTGCCACAGGTCCCAGTCGAGTGTCGGCGGCACGGGCGCATCCTTGCCAAAGCCGATCGATTTGCGCGTATTGGCGTACCAGGCCTTGGCATAGTACGCGCGGCCAATGATGCCGCTGTGGATCTTGTCTACGATCTCGATGGTGTGCGGCGACGAGCGCTGCTGCGTGCCCATCTGCACCAGTTTGCCGTATTTCTGCTGCGCGCGCACCAAGAGCGCGCCCTCGGCAGGATTATGACCGCACGGCTTCTCTACATACACATGCTTGCCCGCCTGCAGGCCCGCGATAGCCATGGGCGCATGCCAGTGATCGGGCGTGGCGATGGTGATGGCGTCCACGTCTTTGAGCTCGAGAACCTTGCGGAAGTCCTGGGCTGTGGCGGGCGCGTAGCCCACTTCCTTCTCAGTAGCCGCGGCAAATTTGGCCAGGATGTTGGTTTCCACGTCGCACACATGCGCGATGCGGGCCGCGGCCTGGTTGGCGTGGAGCGACGAGAGGTGCGCATAAGCGCGGCTGTTGAGGCCGATCACGGCAAAATTGAGCCGCTCGTTCGAACCCATGATCTGCCCGTAGCTCTTCGCCGTCGCCCCGATTGCGGCGCCGGCCGTTCCCACTGCAAGCGTCGAAAGAAACTCCCGTCGTGTCGCCATCTGTCTCCTCTGGAACCTGTCCGGAAGCGCTCGCGGCAGGCTGCATATTCTGCACTCCGATTATCGCGCCGCCGCCTCGTCCCGTGCCAGCCGATTCCGGCGTCTTTCGCATGGCATGAGCTCGCCAGTCGCCGATTCCGGCCCGGCTCTGCGATACTGTTGGGTCATGCCCATCGCCGACCTGCAACAGGCTGCACAGAAGATCGCCGGTTTCCTCTCCACCCTCAACAGGCTGGGAGGATTGCGTCTCAAGTACCGCATCAGCGCCGCCGAGGCCTCTCCCGACGCCGAGGGAGGCCAAAGCCCCGCGCTCCACGTCGAGCTGGCTGGCCCGGATACGCACCTGCTCACACAGCACAACGGCGAGCTGCTGCGTGCGCTTGAGACCATTGCCGCGCAGATGCTGCGCCTAGATCAGCGCGAGGGCGACCTGGTCAGTTTCGACGCCGGCAACTTCAAGGCACTGCGTGCGCAGGAGCTGCGCCTGCAGGCTGAGACGGCTGCGGAGAAGGTGATTCGCAGCGGCGTGCCATTCGCCTTCCCGGCCATGAACAGCCGCGAGCGGCGCCAGATGCACATGGCGTTTCGCGGCATTGAGGGCGTGGAGACGGCCAGCTCCGGCGAGGGGCCGGACCGGTTTCTAGCGGTCTATCCCAAGGGCCGCACGGACCTGCCGGTGACGCCGCCCGTGAAACCGCGAGGTTTTGGCGGAGATCGGCCACAGCGCTCCGGATCAGGATTCAGACCGCGCAGATAGACCGCTCCTTAATCTGGATCACTGCACCGGCATCGGCAAGACAGCGAGCATGGAGACGCAGGTCCTTCGACTCGCTGCACTTGCCCAGGACGACAGCCTTGTGCAGAGGTCCAGGAGAGCGGCTTCACGGACTCGGCTTCATGGAATGTCTGAGACCGCGCCGGGTGGCAGATCTGCCTGGAGCCACGCAATTACCTGATCTCGGCCACACCGCTTGAGCAGTTCTAACGCGTACCAGCGTGCAGCGCGGTGCGCGGCTTCGGACTCCGCCTCGGTCGCGGCGTGAGCCAGCGCGCGGTCCAGGCCGGTGAGCTTGAGCGGCGGCTTTGTTGCATCGGGGCGCGCGTTGCTGTCCGCCCAGGCCTCCACCAGCCCTTCGCGCAGCCAAAGGGGCGTAGTGGGAGCGGCCTGCTGCTCCACCAGCGCGTGCAGAAATTCATGGCGCAGGGTGGACGCGAGCAGCGTGCGCGCCTTGAGCGTGGCCAGCGGCTGCGTGCCGATCCAGTTGCCCTCAGTGAACGCGGCGATCCATCCGGGAGCGAGCGTAGCCTCGCGGAATGCCTGCGTCGAACGGAAGGCGCGCACCGTGATGCCGCCAGCCGGGCGCAACCCCGAGCGGCTCTCGGCCTCGGCCAGCGCGCGGGTCAGATCGGGAAGATACGTAGTATCCGCCGCATCGAGAGACTCGAGCTCGAACCCGTCGCCGCGCAGCGCCTGCCACGGCAGCCCAGTTGCCTCATCGGCCTCCATTGCGCCAGGAAAATACTGCGCCAGAATTTGACTCTGATCGTGCCCACCGGCAGCCATGGCGGCGGCGCCGGCCTGGCACAGGCCTACGCCGTGGCCCGAACCGCGCCCGTGAAAGATGAAGCGGTCGCCGGACTGCGCCACTTCAAACCAGGTGCTGAGGATGCGATTCCATCCCAGCGCGCGGCCCACGGCCAGGCGAAAGTCTTCTGCGGATATCTCGTGCGCGTCGACTTTGAGCGTGACGGCGCGGCCCGACTCTCCGCGGCGAACCACGCTGACGGTTCTCCATCCGGGCGCAGCCAGGCCTTGTGCGGCAAGCGCGGCAGTGAGGTCGGCGCGTGTGATTTCGGCGGACCACTCCTTCGCTCCGCCGGCCGTGCAATAGGTGTCGATGCGCGAGGCGAGCCAGGGCATGGGCTTGCGCGTGAGCCGGCTGCCGGGCCAGATCTCGGCGGGCGTTGCGGTGCGGCCGCCGCAGTTTTGGTGAAACCATGCTTCGGCGCGGAGGCCGTGATACCAGAGCGTTTCGCCGGCCGTGGCCAGCGTGGCGGCGTGGGCTGAGGCTTGGCGCGCGGAGTCGATGGGCGCGGGGCGGGAATCGTGGTCTCCCACCCTTTCCGCAAGAGGCTGCGGAAAGGATGGGGCACCCAGAACAGTGGTTTGGTTTGGTGCGGAATGCGGATCGGGCTTGTCGCCCCAGCGCAGAAGCTGGCAATGCGTGGAGTCGCAGAGGTCGTAGCCGGCGTGGCCGTGCGCTTGGTGCAGTGCGAAGGACCGCACCACGATGGCCAAGGCGCGGAGGGATTCTGCGCTGTCGGCGCTGCCACTTTCGCTGGCTACCACGCGCTCCACGTAGCTCTCCACGGGCAGCGTGACTGCCAGCACCAGTTCGCCGTTGCTCGCCGCGATGCGGATGGGATTGCGCAGGGTCAGTGCTTCCCCGTGCGCGGACAGCGTCACCGCGCCGGCCAGCTCAACTGCTGTAGCCTGGCGATTGCCATCGAGAGCGATGCGGTTGCCGGAGGCGCGAAGCTGTGTCAGCCGGGCGAGCCGTTCAGGCACACAGGCGGCGGGCTCGCTGCAGACGCGCAGCGTCGCGCTTGCGTCAGTTGCCATGGAGACGGTCACCTGCTTGTCGTGCCAGAGCGTCCATAGGCCGATGCGCAGCGTGGAGCGCGCGGCCGGCTGAGCGCCGGCGGATGCGGCGATGGCGGCTACCACAAGAACGCCGATTAGATCGCGGAGCCCCGGACAGCGCATCATGGCTGCCTCAACGGCGAGTGGGCCAAGAGCTCGGCGGCCACGCGTGCGGCATCGCCGCCGTAGCCGGCGGGCACGTAGACGGCGATTACTACGCTGGGCGCGACGGCGGGCGCCATGCCCATGAACCAGCCGTGCGTCTGGCCGCCGAGGTCAAGGCTGGCGGTGCCCGTTTTGCCGGCTACGGGCACGCCGCCCAGGGCTGCCGCTCCTCCCATTCCAAAACTGGCTGAGTCCGCCAGGCCTCCGCGCACCACGCTGGAAGCGGGGCTGTCAGGATGGGCGGCAAGCTGCGCCGCAAGCCAGCGATAGGCTGCCGCCATCTCAAGCGGCGTGACACGCACGCCTTCCACGCCAAGCAACGCCAGCCGGATCTCGTCGATATTGTGCGGATCGCGAAAGACGGCGGTCGCCTCGCCGGGCGCGAGGCCGGTCTGGCCCAGCAGGCCGGTTTGAGCCAGCAGGCCGCGCAGCTCATCGGTTCTGAGCGTTCCGGCCACCGCGGCAAAGTAGGTGTTGCAGGACCAGGTGAGGGCCTCTTCGGCGTTCATGGGCTCGGCCGGCGGATGAGAGCAGTTGAGCGAACGGCCGGCGATGCGCAGCCTGCGATTGCAGGCGATGCGGCGCGAGGGGTCCCAGCGGCCCGCGGATACCAGCTCGTAAAGCAGCAGCGGCTTGAGCGCGGAGCCGGGATTGGCGAGCGTGCGCGCCGCCTCCGGCAAATGGCCGGCCGCGAGCATGCGTCCGCTCTGGGCGTCAAGCACCACGATGCGCGCCTCGGGCGCCATGTGCACCGCGTGAGCCACGGCGGACTGCCAGGGGTCTGCGGAGCTGCGTGGCGGGCTCTGCGCCGACAGGCCGATGCATGGGCCCGCGGGCACCGATCCGACGATAAGGGCCGCAGCCGCCAGCAGCCACGCTGCCCGCGCCGCCCTCCGTGCAATGCCGCTTCGCATACCACGAGTATGAAGCATCGCCGGCAGGCTGCGATTGTATAAAGGAGGCTCACGCTCGCGCCGATGCGGGGCGAGTGCGGTGAGGCGGTGAGGCGATGAAGGTGCTGATCTTTGGCGCAACGGGAATGATCGGGCAGGGAGTGCTGCGCGAGTGCCTGCTTGACCCTGGCGTGGACGGCGTGGTGACGCTGGGCCGGACTGGGCTCAATCCGGGGAGCTTTGGCGGCGGAGATGCGAAGCTGCGGCAGATCGTGCGTGCGGACCTGGGAAATTATGCGGCGATCGAGAGCGAACTGGCCGGCTTCGACGCGTGCTTCTTCGCGCTCGGCGTGGCATCGAGCGGGATGAAGGAAGCCGACTACGAGCGCATCACGTATGGTTTCACGCTGGCCGCGGCGGAGACGCTGAGCCGGTGCAATCCGGGAATGACGTTTATCTATGTATCCGGCTCGGGGACCGACAGCTCGGAGCGCGGGCGCATGATGTGGGCGCGGGTCAAGGGGCGCACCGAGAATGCGCTGCTCAAGCTGCCGCTGGCGGCGTACATGTTTCGGCCGGGGTTTATCGAACCGATGGATGGGATCAAGTCGAAGACACCGAGCTATCGACAGTTTTATGCAGTTGCCGGGCCGCTATTGCCGTTGTTGAGGAGGGCCTTTCCACGGTGGATTCTGACTACCCGTGAGATCGGGCAGGCGATGCTGGCCGTGGCGCGGCGCGGTTATGAGAAACGGATTCTCGAGACAAGCGATATTCGCGCTGTAATTCGTGGGTGATTTCGATCGATGACGCGCTATCCTGCCTCTATGCATCGATCGCTGTTCTTCCTCTTGTTCGCGGCGGGTATTGCTGCCACGCTTGCCTTCTTCGCTTCCGCCCTCGCGCAGGAGGGCACGAAGAATGCGCTTCCTTATCTCGACGAGCAGCCGGTGCGCGCGCAGCATGGCATGGTGGTAAGCGTGCATCGCCTGGCCGCGGATGCGGGCGTGGAGGTGCTGCGCGCGGGCGGCAACGCCGTGGACGCTGCCGTGGCTACCGGGTTTGCGCTGGCCGTGGTGCATCCGGCCGCAGGAAATCTGGGCGGCGGCGGGTTTCTGCTGCTGCGCACGCACGATGGCAAGTCGACCTTTATCGACTATCGCGAAAAGGCGCCGCTGGCCGCGACCGAGACCATGTACCAGGACGCGAAAGGCAACCTGATTCCCGATGCCAGCGTGATTGGCTACAAGTCCATCGCCACGCCGGGCTCGGTGGCCGGCCTGGCCTTTGCAGAACGGAAATACGGCAAGCTGGACCTCAAGCGCGTGATGGCGCCGGCGATCAAGCTGGCTACGGACGGCTTTGTGCTCACCGCGGAAGAGGCCAGAGAACTCACCGATTCCGATCTAGCGCGCTTCGCCGATTCAAAGCGTATCTTTCAGCGCGACGGGCAGTTTTACAAAGAGGGCGAGACGTTTCGGCAGCCCGAACTGGCGCGCACGCTCATGCGGATTGCCGCCGACCCGGACGATCTCTATCACGGCAAGATGGCGCACGAACTGGTGGATGACTTGAAGAAGGGCGGCGCGCTGATCACGCTTGAGGACCTGGCGCAATACAACGTGGTGGAGCGCGAGCCCATCGTGGGCAGTTTCCACAACTACACAGTGATCTCTGCGCCGCCGCCCTCGTCCGGCGGAGTGGTGCTGATGAGCGCGCTCAACATTCTCGCCGGCTACGACCTCAAGAAGCTCGGCGACCGCACGCCCGCGTCGATGAACCTGATTGCCGAGGCCTACCGGCGCGCCTACATGGACCGGTCGGATTACCTGGGCGATCCGGATTACAACCACATTCCCGTGACCGAATTAACATCGCAAAAATACGCCGAGGCCTGGCGCGCGGGCATCGTTCCCGGAACGGCTACGCCGAGCGCGGACCTCAAGCGGCCCGAGGGATTTTTGCCGCCCGCTCCCAAGACCGCCGGCAAGCGCGCCGAG
>Ga0302314_10015888_pt1 | contig 12764 bp, 14 predicted proteins | sample III_Palsa_N2_3_FD_200533 | JGI IMG/M metagenome (GOLD analysis project Ga0302314, IMG submission 200533) | Peat permafrost microbial communities from Stordalen Mire near Abisko, Sweden - III_Palsa_N2_3 | ecosystem: Environmental > Terrestrial > Soil > Palsa > Peat permafrost | place: Sweden...
CTTGCGCGGTGATGTACGTCGGCCAGTGCGCACGGTCAGGGGGGATAAGAGGCTGGACGCCAACTGCTGTCTTTACGTTGGCGTCCAGCCTCTTATCCCCCCTGACCTTGTGAACCGGTCAACATCACCGTGCAGAGGTACCGTGCCGAGGCACTAATTTTTTTGCAGCGAATCGTGCCGGGTCAGCACGTGCGGGAAGGCCTTGCGAAAATGTTCCGCGAGCTTCTCGGCGATGTACACGGAGCGATGCTGGCCGCCGGTGCAGCCGACCGCGATGGTGAGATAGCTGCGGTTCGCTTGCGCGAACTCTCCGACGCGCCGGTCCAGGAAGTCGCCCAAATCCGCGATCATGCGCTGCACGCTGGTATGCCCGGCCAGATACTCGATCACCGGCGCATCGCGGCCGGTCAGATGGCGCAGCGAATGTTCCCAGTAGGGATTCGGCAGGCTGCGCACGTCGAAGACGAAATCGGCATCGCCCGGAATGCCGTGCTTGTAGCCGAAGGACTCGAACATGAGGGAGAGGTGCCCCTCCCGCCGGCGGTCGACGCGATCGCGCACCAGCTCACGCAGGGCGTGAACCCCCATGTTGGAGGTGTCGATCACCAGGTCCGCCGCGGTGCTGATGGGTTCCAGCAGCGTGCGCTCCGAGGCGATGGCCTCGCGCAGACTGATGCACCCGCTGACCAAGGGATGCTTGCGGCGCGTTTCCGCGTAGCGCTTGAGCAGCACTTCGTCGCTGGCGTGCAGGTACAGGACCTCGCAGCTGATGCCGCTGCGCCGCAGCTCGCCCACGAGTGCCGGAATGGTCTCGATCTCGTTGGGTCTGTTGCGCGCATCCAGGCCGACCGCGGTCCTGGGGTAGGTGTCCCCCAGGCCGCGGACGGTGTGCGAGATGAAGGGCTTGAGCAGCGCGGCCGGGATGTTGTCGACGCAGTAAAAGTCGATGTCCTCCAGCATGTGCAGAGCGACGCTCTTGCCCGAGCCGGACAGCCCGCTCACGATGATGAGTCGCATCGACACGCGGGCGCCCTCGAGCTCAGCCCGACAAGCGGGCCTTGATCACGTCCTCGGCGTGATGGTCGGCGGCCTTTTCTTTGTGTTTCTTGACGCATCGATCCAGCTTGTCAGCCAGGGCATCGATGGAGGCATACATGTTGTTTTCAGTCGCATCGCAGTAGATCTTGTTTCCCCGCAGCATGAGCGTGGCTTCGGCCTTGTGGCCGAACTTTTCGACCGTGAGCACGCAATGAACGTCGATCAGCTGCTCGAAATGTCTTGAAATGCGCTCGAATTTCTTGACGACATAGGCGCGCAGTGATTCGGTGACTTCCACATGATGACCGCTGAGATCGAGCTGCATAAGTTTCCTCCTAACGGGTTAACTAAGACGCGCGGGCAGCCGCTCGCTTCCGTTCGTTGGACGGCGCGATCTGCATGCCTTCGCGATACTTGGCAACGGTGCGCCTGGCCACCGGTATGCCCTCCTGCGACAGAATTTCCGCGAGCTTGCTGTCGCTCCACGGATTTTCCGGATTCTCCTGCGAAATCAACTTCTTGATCTTGGCGCGGATGGCGATGGAAGACATTTCCGTGCCATCGGCGGCCTCGACGTGACTGGAAAAAAAGTAGCGGAACTCGAACACACCGCGCGGCGTGTGCATGTACTTCGCGGTGGTGACGCGTGAAATCGTCGATTCGTGCATTTCCACCGCTTCGGCGACGTCCCTGAGAATCAGCGGTTCCATCGCTTCCTCGCCCAATTCGAAAAAACTCGTCTGGCGCTGCACGATGCAGCGCGCCACCTTGACCAAGGTGTCGTTGCGAATTTCGAGGCTGCGCATCAGCCAGCGCGCTTCCTGCAATTGGGTGCGCAGCATGGCGTGGTCGGGAGAGCGGGAAATCAAATTCGCATAGCTCTGATTGACGCGGACACGCGGCACCGTGGCCTGATTGATCTCGACGACCCAGCCGTGCTCGGTGCGGCGCACGAAGACGTCCGGTATCACGTATTCTGCCTGCGCCGGATTGACCGCTGCTCCGGGGCGCGGATGGCAGGAGCGCACCAGCGCCAGCGCCATTTCCAAGTCGCCTTCACTGCAGCGCAACTGCCGGCGCAGCAGCACCCACTGCTGGCCGGCGACCAGATCCAGGTGCTCGAGCGCCACGCGAATGGCGACATCCCGCGCGGCCGTATCCGGATGCAGCTGCCGCAGCTGCAGCGAAATGCATTCGCCCAGGTTGCGGGCGCCGACGCCGGCCGGTTCCAGCGATTGGACGGCGCAGAGCACGCGTTCGACGTCCGCCGCAGTGGCCTCGATCTCCGGCAGCAGGCTCAAGCGGATATCTTCGATGGAATCCTTCAGATAGCCATCGTCGGTGATGGCGTCGGTGATGACGCGCGCAATGGCCAGATCGATGGCGGATAGCTTGGCGAGTTCCAGCTGTTCGATGAGCTGCTCCTGCAGAGTCTGCCCATGCTGGTCGCTGAAATCGCTGCTGCGATCATCATCCCCCGACCAGGGCGTGTCGGAGGGACCGCTGGTCTGCTCTCCCCAGGCCTCGTCCGCGATCTCCACTTCGGGCTCTTCCCGTTGATCGGGGGGCGTGGTGTTGCCGTCGAGCTCGCTGTATTTCTCCTCCGGGGGCGCCTCCTCGCGCTCGCGCACGACGTCGGGTACGGCGTCCTGCGTCTCCTCTTCGGCCTCCAGCATGACATTGGTTTCGAGAGTCTCGCGGACGTGCGCCTGCAGGTCGAGCGAGGGAAGCTGCAACAAGCGGATGGCCTGCTGCAGCTGCGGCGTCATGGTGAGCTGCTGCCCGATGCGAAGCTGCAGACTTGGCTTCAACATAGTACTTTCAGATCCAAGCCTACAGTTTGAAATCCTGCCCCAAGTACACCTCACGAACCTGGGGGTTGGCAAGAATCTGATCCGCAGATCCGGAGGCGAGCACCGTCCCCTGGCTGACGATGTAGGCGCGTCCGCAAATACCCAAGGTTTCCCGCACATTATGATCGGTAATCAGCACGCCGATACCCTTGTCGGACAAGTGCTTGATTATGCGCTGAATATCGGCCACGGAGAGGGGGTCGACGCCGGCGAATGGTTCGTCCAGCAAGATGAACCGGGGGTCTGCCGCCAGGGCGCGGGCAATCTCCACCCGCCGGCGTTCACCCCCGGAGAGGCTCATTCCCAGGCTGTCGCGTACGTGGCCGATATGCAGCTCCCCGAGAAGCTCCTTGAGGCGGGTGGTACGCCCCGCGTCATCCAGTCCGGGCCGCGTTTCGAGAATCGCCATGATGTTGTCCGCCACCGACAAGCGGCGGAACACCGAAGGCTCCTGCGGAAGGTAGCCCACACCGAGCTGCGCGCGGCGGTGCATGGGCAGGCGGGTGATGTCCCGGTTGTCCAGATAGATCTCGCCCTGCTCGCAGCGCGTCAGGCCGACCACCATGTAGAACGCGGTGGTCTTGCCGGCGCCGTTCGGCCCGAGCAATCCCACCACTTCGCCGCTTTCGACCTCCAGCGACAAATCCCGCAATACCTGCCGTGACTTGTAACTCTTGGCGAGGTTCAGAGCTCGCAATACGCTCATGGTTTGGGCGGCGACGACTTGGACGCCGTCTTGGGAGGGGGCGTGATGATGATATGCACCCTCTGTGAGCCCTGTTCGGCTTCATCCGCCACGACGGTTTGCCCGAGAATGTTGTACCTCAACGCTTCCGCGCTGATTTCGTGGTCGCCGTTGTTCAAGTAAGCGCTTTTGGAAAAGAGGACCTGGCTCTTTGCCACGTCATAGTTGATGGTATCGGCATGTCCGTGTGCGGTCTTCCCGGTTTTGGCGATGGGTTCCTCGAACTCCGCCGGCCTGCCGTTCGCGACCGCGTTGGCGATCGTTTTATTGGCGAAGGTGATTTGGGCATCGTCCGAGGTCAGGCGACCCTGGTCCATGGTGATTTTTACATTGCCGTGAAACACCCAGACACTGTTGTCGAAGTCCAGCCCCGACGTGTGCTTAGTGGCCTGCCCCTGGTCCGCGGTGATCGACATATTACCTTGGGAAATCCGCACCTTGTGAAATACCGCACTGTTGGTGCGCAAGTCCACTTCGGTCGATTGCGCGTCCAGCAGGATGGGCTGCTGCGCATCGACGAGGGCTGCCGCGGTCGCTTGCGCGAATGACGCCAGCAGCGCCAGTGCGGCAAGAACCTTAACGGTGGAAACGGCCATTGACCTTCGATTCTAAGCGCATCGTACGCTCTTTTAAATTTGCGATCAGACCGCGGCCGGTCAGGGTATGTCCTGCGAAATCGATCTGCACGTCGCTTTTGGTCGTGGCCATGGCATCGGGCACATCATAGGTCAGAGTGTCGGTCCGCAGTACGGCCGTGCCGGTGCTCGGCGAACCCTCGCCCACCAGGCGCACGTTGCCTTTCACGTTGATGACTTTGCCGCCCGGCTCGACATGCGCGGTATCGCCGAACAGCACCCACGACTGGCCCTCGGGGGGTTGGTAGTTCACTCGGACGTTGTACAGAGCCACCTCATTGCCATGGTCGATTTGATCGATGCGCTCGGCCTCGATGCGGATGCCGGGGTTACCGGCGATATCGAAGTCGGTCAGAACGGCATGCTTTAAATAGTACCCGGGTAAATCCGACTGTCTGGCGTCATTTTGCGCGTGCGGCCGGCGCGCCGGGGATGTCAGTATCCAGGTGCTGATGATCAGCGCCACGACCGCAAGCACGGTGAAGACTCTGAACAGCATCAGCGCCGCCCCGCGCGGGCGCGCAGCATGGCGTCGCAGAATTCGCGCACCGCGCCCTGGCCGCCGTCGGCAGCGGCTATCCAATGGGCCGCCGACCGCACCACGGGATGCGCATCTGCGACCGCGCCCGCCATGCCGACCGCCGACATCAGCGGCAGATCCGGCGTGTCATCGCACAGGCAGGCGCAATCCAAGGGATCCAGGTCCAGTTTCTCCGTCAGCCGATGCAGCGCGGCCACTTTGTCCCCGCAGGCCTGAACTACGTGGGGCACGCCCAGCTCCCGCATGCGGGCGGCGACCGCGCCCGAACGCCGCCCGCTGAAGGCCGCCACATGAATACCGGCGCCCATCAGCAGCTTGATTCCATGGCCGTCGCGCACATGGAAGACTTTGAGAGCTTCGCCGCGCGCACCGAAGTACAAGCGCCCATCGGTCAGCACGCCGTCGACGTCCAGTACCAAAAGCCGGATCCGCGCCAGCGGGGTTGCTTTGCGCGCCTTCAAACCACACCTGCGCGCATCAGGTCGTGCACGTTGAGCGCGCCCACGATTTTCCGATCCGCATCGACCACGACCAGCGAGGTGATGCGGTGGGTCTCCATCAGGTGCACGGCTTCCGCGGCGAGAGTCGTGGGGCGCACGGTCTTGGCGTGGCGGCTCATGACTTGGTCCATGCGCGTGGTGCGTAGATCCGTGCCGGCGTCGAGGGCGCGCCGTAGATCACCGTCGGTGAAAACGCCGAGCACGCGCAGGCCGTCATCGACGATGGCGGTCATACCGAGACCCTTGCGGGTGACCTCCATCAGGCCCTCCGCGAGCGGCGTATCGGCGCGCACGGTGGGAATATCGGGCCCCGTGCGCATGACATCCTTCACGTGCATGAGCAAGCGCCGGCCCAGGCTTCCGGCCGGATGTGAGCGCGCAAAATCCTCTTCGGTGAAACCGCGCGCTTTCAACAGCGCCACGGCCAGGGCATCGCCCACGGCCAACGCCGCCGTGGTGCTGGCCGTGGGAGCCAGGTTGAGCGGACAGGCCTCGGCGGGCACTCCGATGTCCAGATGCACGGTCGCGGTCCGCGCCAGCGCCGAGTTGGAGTTGCCCGTGAACGCGATCAAGGGGACGCCCAGGCGGGCGATCACCGGCACAATGATCAGGATCTCGTCGGTTTCGCCCGAATTGGACAGCGCCAGCACCGCATCGTCCCGCGTGATCATGCCCACATCGCCGTGGCTGGCCTCTCCGGGATGCACGAAGAACGCCGGCGTGCCGGTGCTGGCCAACGTGGCGGCAATCTTGCCGCCGATGTGGCCGGACTTGCCCATGCCGGTCACTACGATGCGACCGCGGCAATCGAGACAAATGCGGCAGGCGCGTGCAAACTGCGGCCCCAAGCGCGGCACTTGCGCGCGCAGGCCGTCGATCTCGATGGCCAGGGCCTGGCGGCCGAGCTCGACCAGGCTGTCGTCAGAAAAATCGAGATTCATGGGCGAATGATACCGCGGTTGCGGGGGCTCAGTGGCTCTGCACGGTGATGTTGACCCGTCACACGGCCTGAGGGGACTCAGAGGCTGGACGCCAACGTAAAGGCAGCAGTTGGCGTCCAGCCTCTGAGTCCCCCCAGGCTGTGCGCATTGGGCCGAGGTACATCACCGCGCAGGATGTACTACGTCACCGCATGAGGGCGGATTCGGTGCCCTTGGCGGGGTGGTGTGGAGCGGTGAGAGCATTCGCCCGGCAGGCTAAGACGCTCGCGGGCAACTGCTCTCCCGTTGCCCGCGAGCGTCTTAGCCTGCCGGGCGAATACCGTCAACCGGTCAACATCACGGCGCCGAGGTACTCGGTACCATTCGGCTATTTGGCGTAAGCTTTACCGGCGCGTAGCGCCAGAGGAAATATATATGAATCCGGAGCAGATAGCGGGCATCATCGAAGCGGGTTTGGCCGGCGCCAAGGCGCTGGTCAAGAGCGAGGACAATGTGCATTTCGAGGCCGTGGTCATCGCGCCGGCATTCGCGGGCAAGCGTGCCGTGCAGCGTCATCAGATGGTCTATGGCACTTTGGGGAAGGCGGTGGGCAACGAGATCCATGCGTTGGCGCTGGAGGTGTTTACGCCGGAAGAATTCGCAGGCCAAGGACGTGGATAAATTACAAATTCAGGGCGGCATACCGCTCGAGGGTGAAATCCGGATTTCCGGCGCCAAGAACGCGACTCTGCCCATATTGGCCGGGTGCTTGCTGGCCGATGGTCCTGTGACGGTGTCGAACGTCCCGCACTTACAGGATGTCACCACGATGATCGAACTGCTGGGACGCATGGGCGTCTCGGTGACCATCGACGAAAAAATGCGCATCGAGGTCGATGCATCGACGATCAAGGAGCATTTCGCGCCCTATCAGCTGGTGAAAACCATGCGCGCCTCCATTCTCGTGTTGGGCCCGCTGCTGGCGCGCTTCGGCCGTGCCGACGTATCGCTGCCCGGCGGCTGCGCCATCGGGGCGCGTCCGGTCAACATCCACGTCGCCGGCCTGCAGGCGATGGGGGCCGATATTCATATCGAGAACGGCTACATCAAGGCTCGTGCGGATCGTCTCAAGGGCGCGCATCTGGTGCTCGAAACGGTCACGGTCACCGGCACCGAGAACCTCATGATGGCCGCCGCGCTGGCGGACGGCGAGACCGTGCTGGAAAACGCGGCGCGCGAACCCGAAGTGGTCGATTTGGCGAATTTTTTGATTGCCATGGGCGCCAAGATCAAGGGGGCAGGGACCGACAGGATAGTCATCGAGGGGGTGGAGCGCCTCAACGGCACGGCCTATGAAGTGTTGCCGGATCGAATCGAGAGCGGAACCTACCTGGTCGCAGGCGCCATCACGGGCGGCCACATCCGGGTGAAGAATACCCGACCGGAGCATCTGGATGCAGTCATCGGCAAGCTGCGGGAGGCCGGCGCCAAAGTCGGAGTCGGCGATACCTGGATCGAAGTCGACATGCACGGCCGGAGACCCACTGCGGTCGATATCCGCACGGCGCCGTATCCGGCTTTTCCAACGGATATGCAGGCCCAATTTGCGGCGCTCAACACCGTTGCCAGCGGCGTCGGCACCATCATCGAAACGATTTTCGAAAACCGCTTCATGCACATGCTGGAGATGCGCCGCATGGGCGCGGAAATCCGGCTCGAGGGCAATACCGCCATCATCAAGGGAGTCGACAAGCTGACCGCGGCACCGGTGATGGCCACCGATCTGCGCGCCTCGGCCAGCCTGGTGCTCGCGGCGCTCGTGGCCGACGGCCGGACCGAGATCGAGCGCATTTATCACATCGATCGAGGCTATGAAGCCATCGAGGAAAAACTACAGCAATTGGGGGCCAAAATCCGCCGCACGCCCGCTTGACTCCTCATGCGCTTCGCGCAACTGCTACGGGGTCGAGGCGACCCCGTCCGATAGCGCTGCGCGAGCGAGAAAAACTCGCTATTGGGACTGCGCTTGGCGGGTCGGGCGTTCCAGCACTTTCAGGCTGACCTTGTAGGGCTGCTTGCCGTGCCGTCCCTCGAGTTCCACCATGGCGCCCGGCGTCAACACCGCGATACGGCTGACGAGATCCTGTGCGCTGCGCACCGGGTCCTTGCCCAAGCGCGTGACCAAGTCGCCGGGCCGCACTCCGGACTCGTAGGCCTGGCTCTTGATCAGGATGTTTATCACCGTGACGCCGCCGCCCGCGGCTATTCCCAGCTGTCCGGCCTGCTCGTCGGTCAGGTCTTGCGGCACGAAGCCCAGCCAGCCGCGCACCACGTGGCCGCGCTTCATGATCTGCTCCATCACGCCACGCACGAGATTGACGGGAATCGCGAACCCTATGCCCTCGGGACCGCCGTTGGAGCGATTCAGCACGGCGGTGTTGATGCCGACCAGGTCGCCGTGCGCATCGATGAGCGCGCCGCCGGAATTACCGAGATTGATGGCGGCATCGGTTTGAATGAAACTCTCGAAGGTTGCCAGCCCGGGTTCGCGGCCGGTCGCGCTCACGATGCCCTGGGTGACCGTCTGGCTCAAGCCGTAGGGATTGCCGATCGCGAGCACGATATCGCCGACGCGCAGAGTGTCCGAACGGCCGAGGGGCATGACGGGCAGATTGCCCAGGCCCAAATGCAGAATGGCGATGTCCGTTTCGGGATCCTGTCCGACGATGGTTGCGTCGGCGATCCTGCCGTCGGCGAGCTGCACTCTGATGGAGTCGGCGCCCGCGACGACGTGCTGATTCGTCACGATGGTGCCCGTGTCGTTGACGATCACGCCCGAGCCCAGGCTGCGTTCCACGCGCTGCCGGTAGCTCGGCCAAAAATCGCCGAATAGTTGATTGAGCGCGGGAGGCTGGGCGCGTTCCGTGACCACGCGCGCGGTGTAGATGTTGACGACGGCCGGGGCCGCACGCGCCACTGCATCTGCAAAGCTCTGCACGACCACCGGTGGGCGGGAGTAGACCGTGGGTGTATTTTGGGCCGGAATGCTGGCCTTTCCCAACAGTGCCGGCTTCCACAAGACCACGAGAAACGCAGCCGCCAGGCCGACCACGGCGGCTCTGATCAAAAAACTCACGAGGACGCGAGCGTTCTGCAATTAATATCGCTCCTCGGGCCTTAAGGGATATTCGCCGATCTGTGTATAATGCGCTCCCAATATTCTATGGGAAACTCTACCGCCAGAGGGGTTTGCGTGAAGATTTGTCAACATTGCCCGCGGGCAATCGAACTAGGGGCGATCGAATGAATGATGAGGTTGACCACAGCAGGCGCCGCTTGTTGACGGCGGCTACCGTCGGCACCGGAGCCATCGGCGTTGCGTTCGCCGCGGTTCCTTTCTTGGCATCGTGGCAGCCCAGTGCGCGGGCCAAGGCGTTGGGCGCGCCGGTCACGGTCGATGCTTCCAAGCTCGACGTGGGACAGATGTTGAAAGTGGTGTGGCGCGGGCAGCCCGTGTTCGTCGTCCGCCGGGCCAAGGCCATCATCGATCAGCTGGATGGCCACGACGCCATGCTGGCCGACCCGAAGTCCGAGAATTCGGTGCAGCCCGACTACATCCAATCGACCGGCGCCGCGCGCGCGCGCAATCCCGAATACTGGGTGGGCTTGGCGGTGTGCACCCATCTGGGCTGCTCGCCCCTGGGCGCCTTCGAGGCGAACAATTCGTTTCAAGTGGCCGGCACCGACCTGGGCGCGAATTGGCCCGGCGGCTTCTATTGCCCCTGCCACGGTTCGAAGTACGATATATCGGGCCGGGTCTTCAAGAGTATGCCGGCGCCCAAGAATTTGACCGTGCCGCCTTACGCGTTTACCGACGCCGCGCGAGTCACGATCGGCGTCGACGACGCCCCCAAAGTTTAGCAACGAGAGGTTGAGCGATGCCCGCAGCACCTGAGTCCGCCGAGAGCAGTCGTGGCGGAGGTTTGATTGGCTGGATCGATCAGCGCTTCCCGCTGACCAGCTTGTGGAAAGAGCATGTCGCCGAGTATTACGCACCGAAGAATTTCAACTTCTGGTACTACTTCGGGTCTCTCGCACTGTTGATTCTCGTGAACCAGGTGGTGACGGGCATCTTCCTGACGATGAACTACAAGCCGTCCTCCACCGAGGCTTTCTCGTCCGTCGAGTACATCATGCGGGATGTCGATTGGGGCTGGCTGATCCGCTACATGCACTCGACCGGTGCGTCGGCGTTTTTCATCGTGATTTACCTGCATATGTTCCGTGCCTTGCTGTACGGCTCGCACCGCAGGCCGCGCGAGCTCGTGTGGATCTTCGGCTGCCTGATTTTCCTGTTGCTGATGGCGGAAGGCTTCATGGGCTACGTGCTGCCCTGGGGCAACATGAGCTATTGGGGCGCGCAGGTCATCGTGTCCCTGTTCGGCAGCCTGCCGTATATCGGGGGCTTCCTGGTCGAATGGATCCGCGGCGACTACTACATTGCCGATGCCACGTTGAACCGCTTCTTTGCCCTGCATGTGGCGGCGCTGCCGCTGGCGCTGATTTTCCTGGTTATAGCGCACATCATGGCGCTGCATGAAGTCGGTTCCAACAATCCCGACGGCATCGACATCAAGAAACACAAAGACACCCAGGGGCATCCTCTCGACGGCATCCCGTTCCACCCCTACTACACCGTCAAGGACACGATGGGGGTCGCCGGATTCCTGCTCCTGTTCTGCGGCGTGATTTTCTTCGCGCCCACCTTCGGCGGCTTGTTCCTGGAATCGCCGAATTTCGGGCCCGCCAATGCATTGCAGACGCCACCGCACATCGCGCCGGTATGGTATTTCACGCCGTTCTACGCCATGTTGCGTGCCGTGCCGTCGTTCGCGGGCACGCAAGTCTGGGGTGTGATGGTCATGGGCGCGTCCATCGTGGTGCTGTTCTTCGTGCCCTGGCTGGACCGATCGCCGGTGAACTCGATCCGCTACCGCGGCCCCATATACAAGATCATGCTGGCCATCTTCGTTCTATCATTCATTTCCTTGGGGGTCTGCGGATTGAAACCGCCGTCGGGCATCTACCCGACAGTGGCCAAAGTCTGCACCGTTTTGTATTTTGCTTTCTTTTTGCTGATGCCCTGGTACACGAAACTCGATAGCGTGAAGCCGGTGCCGGAAAGGGTCACAGGACATGCTTAAAAGCTCGGTATTGATAACGATAGTGACAGCAGCGCTTCTCTTGGGGCGGGCAGCGGTGGCCGACGAGGAGGGGGACATTGCGCTCCTCAAGTCGGGCACGGATATCAGCAACACCGAATCCCTGCAGCGCGGTGCGCGTAATTTCATGAATTACTGCTCCGGCTGCCATTCGCTGAAGTATCTGCGCTACAACCGGCTGGCGACGGACCTCAAGATTCCGGAGTCGGAACTCGCGGGCAATTTGATGTTCACGTCGGACAAGGCGTTCGATACCATCAATTCGTCCATGCCGAAGGATTCCGATGCCTGGTTCGGCAAGGCGCCGCCCGATCTATCGTTGATGGCCCGGGAGCGCGGCGTAGACTACCTCTATTCGTACCTCAAGGGGTTCTACGTCGATAAAACCCGGCCCTGGGGCGTGAACAATTTGTATTTGCCCAGTGCTGCAATGCCAGATGTGCTGGCGGAATTGCACGGTTTGCAAAAACCGGTGTTCAAGAACGAGCAGGACGAACGCGGCAATGCCAGGATGGTCCTGGTAGGGGCCGACGCAATGACTCCGGGGTCAATGAAGCCGGAGGAGTATGATCAGTTCGTCAGGGATACCGTGAATTTTCTCGACTATGCCGGTGAGCCGGTCAAGGATAAACGCCAGTCGATGGGCATTTTTGTGATGCTATTTCTGCTGGTGTTCTTCGTGTTCGCTTATTTACTGAAGAAAGAATACTGGAAGGACGTCCACTGACGCGGCAGCGGGGGGGACTCCCGTTTGTGTATGCTCCCAGGAGATCGCGTTAGTGGCACGTCGCTCGGTGATGACATTGTTTTCCGCGCCGGCTGACCCGTGGAGTCACCGGACGCGCTTGGTCCTCGCCGAGAAGGGAATCGCGATCGAATTGGTCAATGTCGACCTGAACGACTTGCCGGAAGACCTGCTCGATCTGAATCCCTACCACAGCGTGCCGACGCTGGTGGATCGGGACTTGGTGCTGTACGACTCGCGCGTCATCATCGAGTACCTGGACGAGCGTTTTCCGCATCCGCCGCTGATGCCCATCGATCCGGTGACCCGGGCGCAATTTCGGGTGGCGCTGTACCGGGTCGAGCGCGACTGGTATGCACTGGCGCGCGACATCGAGCAGGACCCGCAGAGCAAGACGGCGGCCCACAGCCGCAAAGTGCTGGGCGAGGCGATTTGCGCGAGCGCGGACGTGTTCAAGGCGAAGCCGTTTTTTCTCAGCGATGAATTTTCCCTGGTGGACGCGAGCATTGCGCCCATTTTGTGGCGTTTGCCGAGCTACGGCATCGAGCTGCCCGTGCAGGCGGCG
>Ga0302314_10015889_pt1 | contig 12763 bp, 9 predicted proteins | sample III_Palsa_N2_3_FD_200533 | JGI IMG/M metagenome (GOLD analysis project Ga0302314, IMG submission 200533) | Peat permafrost microbial communities from Stordalen Mire near Abisko, Sweden - III_Palsa_N2_3 | ecosystem: Environmental > Terrestrial > Soil > Palsa > Peat permafrost | place: Sweden...
CTCGAACGGGCTGGCCGCCGGCGTGGGCATGTCGGCGTAGCGCTGGCGAAATTCAACCAGGTCCCGATCAGGATCACACATGTCGCGCCCGAGAAGGCCCGCTACCAACCCGCTAGCGCCGCCGCTGATCAGCCGTCGCGCATCGTTTCCCGTGACGCGGGCGGCGCTCCCCCGATCGGCCAGCATGACGTTGACGATAGCGGCGCAATGCGCGGCGCTGTCGACCAGCGTGCCATCCAGGTCGAGCACCGCCAATCCGATCATGCAACCGGCTCGTCGGTCCGCATATTGTCCGCCAACTCCTCTCGCGAGAGGAAGGGGGCCATGTCTTCGAGCGCGGCGGTGACCATCGTGCCATCCTCCAGCTTGCGCGACGCCAGCTTGGGCGCGAACACCTGGTTCTTGTCGATCATCACCTCGCACAGGTGCGGCGTCTGTCCGGCAAGGGCAGCGCGGACTCCATCTCGCAGACCGGCGTGATCGGAAATCCGCGACGCCGGCAGGGCGAAGCCTTCGGCTAGCCTGGCGAATTCAGGGAAGGTCAAACCGCTGTCCGGGCCGCAACCGACCACGTTATCGGGGAAGTAATTCTCCTGGGTTTGTCGAATGGAGTGGTAGCCGTCGTTATTGAGGACGAACACCTTGATCGGCAGGGCTTTGCCGGAAATAGTCTGCAGCTCTTGCAGGTTCATCATGATGCTGCCGTCGCCGGCGATGCAGATGATCCGTTTGGCGCCCGTCGCGTAGTAGGCGCCGATCGCCGCGGGCAGATCGTAACCCATCGAGGCGCAGCCGGAATTGGAGAACAGGCGCTGGCCCGATTTTATGTTGGCGCTCTGGAAGACCGTGACGCAAGCCGTGCCGTCGCCAGTGACGACGATGTCTCCGTCTTCCAATTGATCGAACAGAGTCTCGCCGAAACAATAGGGGTTCACCGGGGCGGGCGTCTCCCAGTATTCGGCCAGAACCGTGGGGTAACGGGCCACCAGGGCCTTGCAGCGGGCCAGGTGAGCCACGTTGTTCGGGCGATGTCCCAGGGGTTCCGCCACGGCGTTGGCGGCGGCGAAGAAGTCGCGCAGGTCGGCGTGAACGGGCCGATGAAGGTGCAGGGTCGGCTTGGCCAGTTCCGCCGGGTCAATATCGACCATGGTCACCTTGGCGTTGCGCGCGAAGGAGTCCCAGTTGAAACTGATCTGCCGGATGTTCAAGCGGCAGCCCAGCACCAGCACATAGTCGGCCGTCTGCACCGCGAAATTTCCGGGCCGATCGCCAACCGTGCCGGGGCGGCCCGAATACAGCGGGTGGTTGTTGGGAAGCAGGTCGTGGGCGTTGAACGCGGTGACCACTGGCACGCCGAGGCGTTCGACGAAGCTGATGAAGGCCTGGTAGGAACGCGACAACCGCACACCGCAGCCGGCCATCACCACGGGTCGCTTGGCGGCGGCCAACTCGGCCAGGATGGCGGCGACTTCGGCTCCGAGCGCGGCGCCGCTCAGCGGGTTTTGCTCCAGCGCCGTGTTGGGGGCTTCCCCGTCATTCCCACTGTCTGCGACCGGATCATAGGCTTCAAGGTCGTCCGTCTCGACAAGGGTGCTCTGGATGTCGATCGGCACATCGATCCAGACCGGACCGGGGCGGCCGCGCCGGGCCAACCAGATCGCCTTTTCCATGACGACGCGCACCTGCGATGCGTCCTGCAGGACCACCGCGTATTTGGTGATGCCCTTGACCATGGCGACGATATCGATCTCCTGGTCGCCAAGCTGGCGCAGAGTCGAGGAGAAGTTGGGCCCGTAGGTTTCCCGTTTAACCTGGCCCGACACCACAACCATGCCGATCGAATCGACATAGGCGCCGAAGACTCCGTTTAAGGCGTTCACTCCGCCTGGGCCTGTCGTGACGTTGAGCGCCGCGATCTTGTCCGACGCCCTACCATAGGCCTCGGCGGCAATGGCGGCCGCCTGCTCATGGTGGTTGAAGATTTTGCGCAGTTCCGGCCGCCGGCCAAGGGCGTCGTTAAGGTGCATGGCGCCGCCACCGGTAAGCATGAAGACATCGAGGATGTCGTGCTCGACGAGGATGCCCGCGATGACGTCGGCGACGCGTTGCTTGCTCACGATGTTTCTCCAGACTGGGCGATCGGGCCGGGGCGCCGCAGCGCGCGGCCAGGGCGCCAAACGAGGTTGGGCACCTGGGGTTCGGATTCGAAAGCGGCACGCGGCGTCATCGGCGGATGAACTTGCCGATCATGTCGATCATGTATTCGATGTGAGCCGGCGTCAGGCCTGGGAACAGGCCGAGCCACAGGGTCCGCTCCGTGACAAAGTCGGCGTTGGTCAGGTCGCCAACAACCCGGTAGTTGCGGTCCTTCATATAAGGCTGTCGAATCAGGTTTCCGCCGAACAGGTATCGCGTGCCGATCTGGCAGCTGTTCAGATACTGGACCAGATCGTCGCGGCTGAAGGGCGCGGTATGCCGTAGCGAGATTGTGTAGCCGAACCAGGAGGGGTCACTGTTCGGCGTCGCTTCAGGTAGAATCAGCACGTCCTCAAATGGCTTCAGGCCGGCCTCAAGCAGGGCGAAGTTACGCCGCCGCGCGGCGATGAATTCTCTGACCCGATCTAGCTGGGTGACGCCGACCGCCGCCTGCATGTCGGTGATCTTCAGATTATAGCCTGCGTGGCCGTAAGTGTATTTGTGGTCATATCCGTTGGGCAGATCGCCCATCTGCCGGGTGAACCGCAGGCCACAGGTATTGTCCTTGCCCGGGGCGCACCAGCAGTCCCGGCCCCAATCACGCATCGACTCGATAATCCGCTTCAATCGCAGTTTGTTGGTAAAGACCGCGCCGCCCTCGCCCATGGTGATGTGGTGGGCGGGATAGAAGCTCAGCGTACCGATGTCACCGAAAGTACCGACGTGTTTGCCGTCATAGGTCGCGCCCAGGGCGTCGCAGCAGTCTTCGACAACCCACAAATTGTATTTCTTGGCGACCCGCATCACCTCGGCCAGGTTGAACGGGTTGCCCAGGGTGTGGGCGATCATGATGGCCTTGGTGCGGTCCGAAACCGCCGCCTCGATCATGTCGGCCTTGATGTTGTAGGTCGGGATGTCGACGTCGACGAACACTGGCGTCAGTCCGTACTGCAGCGCCGGATTGACGGTGGTGGGAAAGCCGGTCGCCACCGTAATAACCTCGTCGCCGGGGCGCAGGGCGCGCGGTCCCAAGGTGGGTGACGCAAGCGAGGACAGGGCCAGCAGATTGGCCGAAGACCCCGAATTGGTGGTCAGCGCCATTTTGATGCCGATAAACTTGGCGAGTTTAGCTTCGAACTCGTCGTTGAACCGGCCCGTGGTCAGCCAGAAATCCAGCGAGGAATCGACCAGGGACTTCATGTCGGCGGCGCCGTAGACCTTGCCCGACACCGGCACCGGGCTTGCCCCGGCGACGAACGGCTTGGTTGCATGCGCCAGCTCGGCGTATCGCCCCACAAGCCCCAGGATGGTGGCGCGAAGCATCTCGGCGTCCATCGAGGCGGCGAGTTCATCGAATTGCTCGTCAGGCGGCCGCAATGTGAGATTCATCTTCTACCCCCTGACGGCTGGCGATGCGGGCCGTGAACTGGTGGATTTGGTCCAAAGTAAATGCCCGCATATCCGCTCGGTTTAGACGGGCTCGATACCAATCGACAATGCGGCAGGTGGTCTCTTCGAGCGACCAGACCGGACGCCAACCCAGAAAGGCGTGGGCGCGCGAACAATCCAGCTTGAGGTAGGTCGCCTCATGCGGCTGGGGCTCTCCCGTGGCGTCCCAGCCGGCGCCTTGTCCCCAAAGCGAGGCCAGGCGATCGGCGATCCATCGGACAGGACGCGCATCGCCATCGTCCGGACCAAAGTTCCAACCGTCGGCCACGCCCGCGTCACCCTGATAGAGCCGCTCCGCCAGAATCAAATAACCGCGCAGCGGCTCCAGAACATGTTGCCAAGGCCGGATCGACCCCGGGAAACGAATAACCGGGCGCTCCCCGGCAGCGAACGCGCGCATGAGATCGGGGACCAGCCTGTCCTGCGCCCAGTCGCCGCCGCCGATGACGTTGCCCGCGCGCGCGGTGGCCACTCCGACGCTATCTGGGCCTCCGGACGGGAAGAACGAGCGCCGGTAGGCCGCCGTGACGAGTTCAGAACATCCCTTGCTGCTGCTATAAGGATCGAAACCGCCCATGGGATCGGTTTCCCGGTAACCCCAGGCCCATTCCCGGTTCTCATAGCATTTGTCGCTCGTCACGCAGACTACGGCCCTGACGCTGTCCACTCCCCGCACAGCCTCCAAGACATGGGCGGTGCCCATGACATTGGTGGCGTAGGTCATCAGCGGCTGCTCGTAGGAGAGGCGCACCAGGGCCTGCGCGGCCATGTGAATCACAACATCTGGCTTGGCGTCCCGCATCGCGGCCGCCAGCGCCTCCAGGTCGCGAATGTCGCCCTCGATATGCCGGATTACGTCGGCGACGCCCGACAGTTCGAACAGGTTCGGGGAACTTTCCGGCGCCAGCGCAAAGCCAGTCACCTCCGCCCCGAGATCCGCCAGCACCAAGGCCAGCCAGGAACCTTTAAAGCCGGTGTGGCCGGTCAGGAAAACGCGGCGGCCGCGCCAGAATGACATGGCCTATTCCCAGACCTTCCAGGGAGCGCGATCGGTGGACCACAGCTCCTCCAGCGACGTCTTGTCGCGTAAAGTGTCCACCGAATGCCAGAAACCGTAATGCTGATAGGCGACCAGTTCGCCGGACCGGGCCAGCCGCTCCAATGGCTCCTTCTCCCAGAGTGTGGCCGGACCGTCGACGTAATCCAGCACCTTGGGTGAACCGACAAAGAAGCCGCCGTTGATGCGACCGCCGTCACCCGCCGGCTTCTCCCGGAAATCGGTCACTAAATCACCGTCGAACTCCAGCGCCCCGAACCGGCCGGGCGGGGCCACCGCCGTGATGGTCGCCAACTTGCCGTGGCTCTTGTGGAACGCGATCAGGGCGCCGATGTCGATATCGGCGACGCCATCGCCGTATGTGAAACAGAAAGGCTCGTCCTCGTTCAAATAAGGGCGAATGTACTTCAGGCGGCCACCGGTCATGGTGGTAGCCCCGGTATCGACCAGGGTGATGCGCCAAGGCTCGCTATAACTTTGGTGAATCTCGATCGAGTTTTTCGCCAGATCAATCGTCACGTCCGACAGATGTAGAAAATAGTTCGAAAAATACTCCTTGATGACATAACCTTTATACCCCAGGCATATGATGAAATCATTCATGCCGTAACAAGAATATATCTTCATAATGTGCCAGAGCAGCGGGCGGCCACCGATCTCAGTCATAGGCTTTGGCCTCAGCGAAGTTTCTTCGCTCAAGCGGCTACCCAGCCCGCCGGCTAATATTACGGTCTTCACAACCTAAAACCCCGCGCCACTACACAATCTGCAATCGTTCTGCGTCCGATTTTCCCGGGCCAGTCAATGCGCTGAAGCGACGCCATCAGCCGAATTTCACGGCTGGTGAGGCCACGACTCCGCCCAAGGCTCCACAAGGCAAGTCTGAATTAGAGCGTTGGCCGGCAAGCTGGCCCTGAGCGCGACGCAAGGTGACGGCCCACAATCGGACAGCTATTGCTTCCGAATCGAAGCCCTCTCGGTTGACGCCGTTGTCGCCAATCATTCGCTCGCCCCAAGAGCCAGCGCGCCCCGCGCTAACCGTATCAGGGCGCCCCGTGTCAGTCAGGCCCGACTCACCAGCCGCGGCCCAACGTCCTGTTGTTCCGCAGCCAAGCCGCGCCGAGCGATCATTTTTCCCAATTCGGAATCGGCCGTATAGGGACTTTCGATCGACAAAAACGGCACCGGCTTGTCCGCCTTTACCGGCTTCTTCAACACCTCGCCACGCATGAACTCGCGGCACGAAATCTGACCGTGCTGCAATGGAACGCTGAGATAGACGTCGTCATCGGCTAGCACATGACCGGCCGGCAAATCCCGCTTTGCGTAGACACCGCGCACCAGGGCATCCAGGTAGTGGATTTCCTTTTCCGGCGGCTGGCGCTTCTGGCTCGCGGCGGCGCCGCACATTTCCTGCGCTTTCTTGAAGGCCTTGAACCAGCTGTCGGCCTGCTCCGGCAAGGTGCAGTAGGAACTGACCGGGACGCCTTCGTAGTCGATATCGATGTGGCGTTCGAATGTGCGCGCACCCTTGGCGTAGGCCATCATCACTGAACTCGACCAGTCATGGTACTCGTGGGTCGACAGGCCGATGGTCAGACCAGGGTAGCGGTCACGCAGGAAATCAATCTGATTTAATTCGAGCTCAGCATCTTCAGACGGATACATCGATACGCAGTGATTGAGCGCAAAGGGAATATGCCTTTTACCGAAGAATTCGACGAGATTGTCGATGTCGGTCAGCGATGAGCCGCCGGAAGATGCGATCACCGGCTTTCCGGTCGAGGCGATCTTCTCAATCAAGAACCAATCCTTGATGTCGGAGCTGGCGATTTTCAGGATTTCCACGCCGAACTCGACGCACTTGTCGACTGATACCTCATCGAAGGGCGTCACCATCGTGGTCATTCCGCCCTCACGCACCGCGCGAGTGAGCTGTTCCAGATCTTCCCACGACAGTTGAGTCGCTAGCGTCTTCTGGATGTAACGGATATCCGACCGATGTCGAAAGTCTTTATGAATGAACGAATCCACATCGCGGAATTGTAATTTTATTGAAGCATTGATCCCGTTGAAGCGAACAACCTGAGCAAAATCGCGAATAATCTTGAGGCCACGTTCGAGTTTACCCCAGTGATTATTGGCTAGTTCTAGGACGAACAGATCGTCAAAAATATTTCGCATGGTCCCCAAATTTTTCACGACGCCCCCCGTAGCACTACCACCAGCGCATCTTTGACCAAATTCTGGGCGGAGTGCAAGCGCGGCGGTTAGCCTGAGGAACAAAACTGACCTTTAAAATTGCACGGAAAGGCGTTGTCCGCACAATTTTGCGGCGAGTCTGCGATCGAGTTAGCGCCCGATGAAGACCCCATTTCGCAATTCTGGCTCATCGCAGGACGCGATCCGGCCGGTGACCCCAACATTCGTCCGCGATCCAATTTCATTGCACAAGGTCTAGGATCGCTGTTCGAGCGCGGCGATAGAGGATCGAGCGTTCATCGGGACCTAGATAGGCGGTCGTTCACGCCCGCCAAGTCCGGTCAGGCCCGTCAGGATCAAGGCGTCCTCGGTAGCGGCCCCAAACTTGGTGTTGTCCAGGATGCACCAGGCCGGCCGCAGGGGTGACGCGCTCGCCAGGGGCTGAAGCAACGACCTCAGTCGGTCGGCGCCGTAAGGAGATTCATAGGTCAGCGGGGAGCCGTGCAGGCGGAAATATAGGTCGCCGCCGCACCCTCCAGGCCTGGCCGCCTCGGCGCACAGCGCGGGATCGACGGCGGCCCTGGCGATGCGATCGCAGGTCAAACGCCGGTCCGCGGCTTCCGAGAACCAACTGGCATGCCGGGGCTCGCAGACAGTCGAGCCATCGAACCGTTCCCGCCAAGCGGCGAAGAAGGCGGCGGCGACGTCATCGTCGAACGCCAGGCTGGGCGGCAGCTGAAAGAGCACCGGGCCGAGCTTGAGGCCAAGCCCGCCGATCTGGTCCAGAAACGGGTCCAGGAGCCCTGCTGCGTCGACCAGCCGCCGCTCGTGTGTGATCTGCCGGGGCGCCTTCACCGCAAAGCGAAACCCGGCGGGGACCGAGGCGGCCCAACGGTCGTAGGTCTTTCGTTGGTGAGGGCGGTAGAAGGAGGAATTGATCTCCACCCCGTTGAGCCGGCTCGCATAACGTTCGAGCATGGAGCCGCGGTTGGCGAAAACGGGCGCGGCGGCTTTTGCGATCGCCCATCCGGCCGTGCCGACGTAGAACGGCCAGGGCCTCACCCCCAGGTCGCTAGGCTTGAGATGAGGTCGCGCGCATCCAGAGGCGCCGCGCCTTGGGCTTGGCCTGTGCCTGACGAGCCGATTTCGGGCATGAGAATCCGTTTGCGATTGGCCACAAAGGATGAACTCAAACCCAGGTCCCTGAGTTGCCATTCGGATCGAACGCGCCGTGGCGGGATTGGGAATGAACGGCGCGGTGGCTGCCGCGTTGTGAGGTGAGCCCAACCAATGGAGGCTCTGATGGCCGATCTCAGCACGAAATCGCGGAACAAGCTTCCCGCCAAGGACTTCGCTGAACCTAAACAACGCGCCTATCCGATCGAGGACAAACCCCATGCGCGCAACGCAAAGGCCAGGGCCAGCCAAGCGGTGAACGCGGGGCGCATGTCCAAGGCCGAAGCCGCCAAAATCGGCAAGAAGGCGGACGCCGTCCTGAAGGGCGGCTGACGACGCGCGCGAGATGGCGGGCCGCAGGCTGAAGGTCTTCCAGGCTCAGTTCGGCTTCTACGACACGGTCGTGGCGGCGCCGAGCCAGGCGGCGGCGTTGCGCGCCTGGGGCACGCACCAGAACCTGTTCGCCAGCGGGGAGGCGAGCCTCGCCACGGACGAAGCGGCGATCGCCGCCGCGACCGCGCACCCTGAAACGCCGCTGCACCGCGCGATCGGCTCAAGCGACGCCTTCGCGCTGCAGCCGACCAGCCTGCCCAAGGTCCCCGAAGCTCCAAAGAAGGCGGCCGCCAGGCTGGCTTCCAAGCCGGAGTCTGCGGCGCCGGCGAAGCCGCCCGCCGATCGGTCGAAGCTCGACGCGGCTGAAAAAGGTCTGCGTGGCCTGGACGAACGTCGCAAGCGCGAGGAGGCGGACTTTCGCCGTGAGCAGGATGCGTTGGATGCCCGTCGCGAGGCGGCCCAGAGCGCCTATGTCGACGCCCGCAAAGTCGCCACGACGAAGGTCGTGGACGCCAGGACGGCTTACCGGAAGTCTGGCGGCTCGGACTGAAATAACCGGCCTTGCGAATTTCGCTCTTGCGGTCGCCTTGGAAGTCTTGGCCCTGGCGGCCGGTTCCGCCGCGCCCTTGTCTACGGCGACGCCATGAACGTCACCCGTGTCACACCGCCGGCGAGGGCGCCGGCCGCGCTTCAAACAACACGATCGTGCGTCCGCCAAGGTCATAGCCGCCGTCAACGCCGAGCGTGTCCTGCGCCTCAAGGCCGGTGTCCAGGACCCGCGTCCAACCCTCGCCGAGCGGCGACTGCGGCATGGTCAGCGCGACCGGCTCGGCCGAGCCGTTGAAGGCCAGCAGGACTACATCGCGTCCCATGTCCGCGGTGGCCGGGACATCGATCAGCATGCAGAAGGCCCGTGCATTCGGGTCGTCCCAGTAAGCGCCGTCCATTTCCGTCGCTTCGGGCGTCAGCCAAGTCAGATCACGAGGGTTATCGGGAAAGTCGAACCGGCCGAGGTAGCGGCCGTGGTGCAGAGCTTGGTGCTTGGCGCGCAGCTGCGTCGCCAACCTGGCGAAGGCGAGGATCGCCTCGCCCCGCTCGCCAAGGTCCCAGTCCAGCCAGCCGATCTCGTCGTCGTGGCAGTAGGCGTTGTTGTTGCCGCCCTGGGAGCGGCCGAACTCGTCCCCGGCCAGCAGCATCGGCAGGCCCTGGCTCAGGAACAGCGAGGTCAGGAGGTTGCGGATCTGGCGCAGGCGCAGGGCGTTGATGTCGACGTCGTCCGTCGGCCCCTCGACGCCGCAATTCCAAGAGTGGTTGTTGTCGGAGCCGTCCTTGTTGTCCTCGCCGTTGGCCTCGTTGTGCTTGTCGTTGAAGGTGACGAGGTCATCGAGGGTGAAACCGTCGTGCGCGGCGACGAAGTTGACGCTGGAGCGCGGACGCCGCCCCTGGTTGTCGAAGATGTCGCCGGAGCCCTGCACCCGCCGCGCCATATCGCCCGCTGACGCCTCGCCCCGCCAGAAGTCGCGCACGGTGTCGCGAAACTTGTCGTTCCATTCCGACCAGCCGGGCGGGAAACCCCCAACCTGATAGCCGCCGGGGCCGATGTCCCAGGGCTCGGCAATCAGTTTCACCGATTGCAGACAGGGGTCCTGGCTGCAGGCGATCAGGAAGCCGCTGCGGACGTCGAAGCCGCTGGGCTCGCGCGCGAGGATGGTCCCCAGGTCGAAACGAAAGCCGTCCACGTGGGTCTCCTGCACCCAGTAGCGCAGGCTATCCATGACCATCTGCAGCACCCGGGGGTGGTACAGATCCATGGTGTTTCCGGTGCCGGTGTCGTTGACGTAGTGGCGCCGGTCGTCCGCATTCAGGCGGTAGTAGCTGACGTTGTCGATGCCGCGGAACGACAGAGTCGCCCCCTTCTCGTTGCCCTCGGCGGTGTGGTTGTAGACCACGTCCAGGATCACCTCGAGACCGGCGTCGTGGTAGCGCGAGACCATCTCCTTGAACTCGCGCAGGGTGTTGGCGCGGTCGCTGGCGTAGCGGGGATCGGGGGCGAAGAAGCCGATGGAGTTGTAGCCCCAGTAGTTGCGCAGCCCTTTCTCGAGCAGATAGGCGTCGTCGAGGAAGGTGTGGATCGGCAGCAGCTCCACGGTCGTCATGCCCAGGGACTTGATGTGGTCGATGATCGCCTTCTGGCCCATGCCGGCGTAGGTGCCGCGCAGAGGCTCAGGCACGCCGGGGTGCAGCTTGGTGTAGCCCTTCACATGCGCCTCGTAGACCAGCGTCCGCTCCCAGGGCGTGAAGGCCTGTCGTGGCGCGCCGCTCCAGTCGAAGTTGGGGTCGACCACCACGCACTTGGGGACGAACGGCGCGCTGTCGCGCTGGTCGAAGCTCAGGTCCTCTTCCTCGGCGCCGATGGTGTAGCCGTAGCAGGCGTCGTTCCACTCGATCTCCCCGGTATGGCCGCGGGCGTAGGGGTCGAGCAGCAGCTTGTTGGGATTGAACCGGTGCCCGGCCTCAGGCTCGTAGGGTCCGTGGACGCGATAGCCGTAAACTTGGCCCGGCTGCAGGCCCTCCACATAGCCGTGGAAAATCTGATCGGTGTAGTCGGGCAGGGTGATGCGGCCGATCTCCTCGCGCCCCTCGGGGTCGAACAGGCAGAGCTCGACCCGGGTCGCGTAGGCGGAGAACAGGGCGAAGTTTACGCCGCCGCCGTCGAAGATGGCGCCGAGGGGGCGGTTCGATCCGGGCCGCACGGCGAAGGTGGACGTCATGCGGACCCTGTCATTGGTTTGTTGGTAGCGGCATGAATGAACGATCAAATGTGGCGATTGTTGCAGCCCGGCAGGCCTTCGATCGATCTTCCGTCTACGGATCGAGCCAGCCTCATTCGGGCGCCTCCACATGGACCGGCTCGGCGTCGAACAGATCGGCCGCCGGACGCCAGGCGCCGGCGATCTCGACCGCTGTGTCCGACCACCAGGCCGCGCCGGGCGTCTCGCCGAGGCGGAAGTTGGCTGAGGCGGCTTGCAGGATCACGGCGACCGTGACCCGCCTGCCGTCCAGCCGTCTGTCGAAGGCCAGCACATGGGCCGCCTTGGCGCCCCGGGTCGGCAACGGCGCGACGGCGCCGTGCGTGAACAGCGCGGGGTCATGATGGCGCAGCGCCAGCAGCCGGCCGATCAGCGCCTGCTTCACCGCGCCGCTGGTCCAATCTCGGGCGCCTTCAGCCAGGAGTCTTGCCCGCAGATCGTAGTCCACCGGCCGGCGATTGTCCGGATCGACCAGGGAGAAGTCCCACAGCTCATCACCTTGATAGAGATCCGGAACCCCAGGCCAGGTACAACGGATGGCGGCCTGGACCAGTCCGTTGATCGCCCCCGCCGGCGCGATGCGGGCAACGAACCGCGTCATGCTCTCCAGAAAGTCCTGCGACCGCTCGGGGTCGAGCAGGTGCTTGAGCCACCTCCGGTTGGCCGCCTCGTAGTCGACATCCGGCGCGGCCCAGGACGATCTCAGCTTGGCCTCCCGCAGCGCTTTTTCCCGCCAGGCGACGATGCGGTCGGTGAAAGCGTTGAGGCCGTCGCGGTCATCCGCGGCCAAGGTCAGCGGCCACGCGCCGACCAGGGTCTGGAAGGTGGCGTAGGCGTCGTCGGGGGCGACCGCCTCGTCGCCGGCGATGGCGAACCAGTGCTCCACGGCCGCCCGCCATTCGCCGGGCAACTCGCTCAGAACCGCCAGCCGCGCGCGCACGTCTTCGCCGCGCTTATGGTCGTGGGTGGCGGTGGTCAGCATCGCGAGCGGCGCCGTCTCGGCGCGCGCCTGACCGGAGCACAGGAATTCGGCCGCGGGCATCGCCAATCGGCCGGCGTCGAACCCGACGTCGTTGCGGGAGATGAGGCGGCTGTAGCGATAGAAGGCCGTGTCCTCCACCGCCTTGGCCGCGACGGGCGCGGACAGCTGATTCAGCCGCCGCGTCGCCTCGGCGCGCGGGACGGGCTCGCCCCAGCGTCCGCTCAGCACCTGTTCGATGAAGTCCAGGCCGGGGCGGTCGGCGGGCAACGCCAGGCGCGCGGCGTCCAGGGCCTGGCGTACCGCCGGCTCGATTTCCCGCGGCGCGCCTGTGGCGTAGCTCCGATAAACCCCGAGACGGCTTATCAGCGCGGCTAGCGCGCGCCTCAGGGTTTCCTCGCCGAGGTCTCGGGTCGCCAGGACCTGTCGGGCCGCGACGGCGAAGGCGCGGGCGCCGGCGGCCAGCTGACCTGCGAAGGCGCCGTTCAGGATTTCCGGTCGCGCGAGCGCCTCCTCGACACTGAAGTCGGCCGAGCGTCCGGACAACTCTTCCCACAGCCG
>Ga0302314_10015890_pt1 | contig 12763 bp, 13 predicted proteins | sample III_Palsa_N2_3_FD_200533 | JGI IMG/M metagenome (GOLD analysis project Ga0302314, IMG submission 200533) | Peat permafrost microbial communities from Stordalen Mire near Abisko, Sweden - III_Palsa_N2_3 | ecosystem: Environmental > Terrestrial > Soil > Palsa > Peat permafrost | place: Sweden...
CGAGCCAGTCGTCGTGCGCTACTGGGAGCAGCCGCAGGACTTCGCCAAGCTGAACCCATCGGGCCTGACCCCGGTGCTGGTCGAAGCCGACGGCGGCAAGCGCGTGGTGATCTGCGAGGTACGGGCGATCCTAGAGCACCTCGATGAACAGCACCCACAGCCGGAGCTGATCGGTCGCGACCCGGCCGAGCGGGCCGAGACGCGGCGGTTGATGCAATGGTTCGACCGCAAGTTCGACACCGAGGTCGACAGCTATCTGCTGCACGAGAAGCTGGAGAAGCGCCTGACCAAGATGGGCGCGCCCGACCTTTCCAACATGCGGCTGGGGCGCGAGGCGCTGCGCGCGCACCTGGCCTATGTCGAGAAGCTGCTCGGCGCCCGCGACTGGTTGGCCGGCCGTCGCCTGAGTCTGGCGGATTTCGCCGCGGCGGCGCATATCTCGGTGCTCGACTATTTCGGCGACATCCCGTGGCGAGAAATCCCCAGCACCAAGACCTGGTACATGAAGTTGAAATCCAGGCCCTGCTTCCGCCCCCTGCTCGCCGACCGCTGGCCAGGCCTCGCGCCGGCCGCGCACTATGACGACCTCGACTTCTGAGGCCAAAAAGCAGCTGATCCGCGAGGAAGCCGCTGCGCTTGGCTTCGACGCCTGTGGCTTCGCTGCGGTCGATGCGCCCTGGCCGGCGTCGGGCAGGCTGGCTGAGTTCGTCGCCGCCGGCCGTCACGGCACGATGGACTGGATCGAGCGCACGGCGGCGCGGCGGGCGCATCCGCGTTCGATGTGGGCCGACGCGCGCTCGGCGATCGTGCTCGGGCTGAACTACGGGCCGGAGCGCGATCCGCTCGACGCGCTGCAAGCGAGGTCCAGCGGCGCGATCTCGGTCTACGCCCAGGGCGACGACTATCACGACCTGATCAAGCAGCGGCTGAAGCGGCTCGCCAGCGCGGTCCAGGCGGAGCTGGGCGGCGAGGTGAAGGTGTTCGTCGACACCGCGCCCTTGATGGAGAAGCCACTGGCCGAGGCGGCGGGGCTGGGCTGGCAGGGCAAGCACACCAACCTGGTCTCGCGCGACTTCGGCTCCTGGCTGTTTCTGGGCGCGATCCTGACCACGCTGGAGCTGGCGCCGGACGCGCCATCAGGCGACCACTGCGGCGCCTGCCGCGCCTGCCTCGATATTTGCCCGACGAACGCCTTCCCCGCGCCCTACCAGCTCGACGCGCGCGCCTGCCTTTCCTACCTGACGATCGAGCACGCCGGCCCGATCCCGGAACAATACCGGCGCGCGCTCGGCAACCGCATCTATGGCTGCGACGACTGCCTGGCGGTGTGTCCGTGGAACAAGTTCGCCAAGGCCAGCCACGAAGCGGCCCTGCATGCACGGGATACGCTGGCCGGGCCGTCGCTGGCGGATCTAGCGGCGCTGGACGACACAGCGTTTCGCACGCTGTTCGCTAAAAGCCCCGTCAAACGCATCGGCCGCGACCGCTTCGTCCGCAACGTGCTCTACGCGATCGGCAATTCGGGCGATGCGGGGCTGGTCGAGGCGGCGCGAGCGCGGCTGGAGGACGAAGGCGAGATCGTGCGGGAGGCCGCCGCGTGGGCGCTCAGTCAGCTAGCGCTTCCGCCAGCCTGACCATAAACGCCGCGCCGCGTGCGAGCTGGGCGAGGTCGAGGTATTCGTCGGGTTGGTGGGCCTGGTCGATCGAGCCGGGGCCGCAGACGACGGTCGACAGGCCGATGCCCTGGAACTGGCCGGCTTCGGAGGCGAAGGAGACGACGCGGGACGGGCCGTTGTCGCCGGCGAGACGGCGGACAAAGGCTTCGGCGGCGCTGCCGGCCTCGGGGCGCAGCGGCGGCACGTCGGCCAGTTGTTCGACCACCACCCCGCCTTCCGGCGCGCGGGCCTTGATCTCGGCGTCGACGCCGGCCGCAAGGTCGAAGAAGCCGGCGAGCTGGGTGCGCGCCGCTTCGCCCGGCAGGTTGCGCAGGTCGAACAGGAACACGCACTCGCGGGCCAGGATGTTGCCGGCGGTGCCGCCGGCGACCTTGCCGATGGTCAGGGTCGGATGCTTGGGGTGGAACGGCGAGGCCGGATCGACGTCGAGTTCCAGACGGTCCGCAAGTTCAGCCAACGCGCCCATCAGCCGGGCGGCGGCCATGTTGGCGGAGACGCCGAGGTGGGTCTGGGCCGAGTGGGCTTCGCGGCCGGTGACGGTCACGCGCCAGGCGGTGATGCCCTTGTGGCCGGAGACCACGTCCATGCTGGTCGGCTCGCCGACCACCACCAGCGCGGGCCTGGGCAGTTCGCGGGCGATTACCTCGATCATCGCCGGAGCGCCGAAGCAACCGATCTCCTCGTCGTAAGAGAAGGCGAGGTGGATCGGCCGGGGCAGCTTCGCGGCGAGGAAGTCGGGCACGGCGGCCAGGGCTAGGGCGATGAAGCCCTTCATGTCGCACGTCCCGCGGCCAAACAGACGCTCGCCGCGGCGCACCAGGGCGAAGGGATCGCTGGTCCAGGCCTGGCCTTTGACCGGCACCACGTCGGTGTGGCCGGAGAGCACGACACCATCTTCGCCCTGCGGCCCGACCGTCGCCAGCAAATTGGCCTTGTGGCCATCGGCGTTGACGATCCGCCGCGAGGCGACGCCGTGCTGGGCGAGATAGCGCTCGATCCACTCGATCAGGGCCAGGTTGGAGAGGTGAGAGGTGGTGTCGAAGCCGATCAGGCGTTCCAGAATCGGCGTGGCGCGCTGGGCGAGGTCCTCAGGCCCCGCCACCTCAGCCGTTCCCGACCGAAGCGTCTCGCGGCAGGATGCCGATCAGCTGGATTTTGAACACCAGTGCGCTGTTGGGCGGGATCGGCCCTGCGCCCTTCTCGCCGTACGCAAGGCCGGGCGGGGCATAGAGCATCCACGTGTCGCCGGGGTGCATCTTCTGCAGCGCCTCGGTCCAGGCCGGGATCAGTTCGCCGACCACGAAGGTCGCCGGCGGGCCACGCTGGTAGGACGAGTCGAACACCGTGCCGTCGAGCAGCTTGCCCTCGTAGTTGACGATCACATGGTCGTCGGCGAGCGGCGAGGCGCCGCCGGCCGGACCAGATTCCAGCACCTTGTACTGCAGGCCGGACGGCAAGGTGACCACGCCCGGCGCCTTGGCGTTGGTCGCCAGGAAGGCGTTGGCCTGGGCCATGTCCTGCCCGGCGCGCGGATCGGCGCAGGCGGAGAGGCCGAGGGCGGTGGCGAGGACGAAGGCGAGGGAGATACGCAACATCAGACTGCTCTCGGCGGATAACCGGCGGCGCGCAAGGCGTCCATGATCTCCTGGGTGTGCTGGGCGTCGCGGGTTTCGATCAATATGTCGAACTCCGCCCCCTTGGCAGGCACATCGAGCGCCAACCGGTTATGCGCCACCTCGATGATGTTGGCCCCGTGGTTGCCGATCACGGCCGACACCGTGCCCAGCAGTCCTGGCCGGTCGTCGCCAACGATGCGCAGCGAGACCAGGCGCTGGGCGCGGACCAGTTCGCGGGTCAGCACCGAGGCCAGCAGGCGCGGGTCGATATTGCCGCCGGTGATGATCAGGCCGCACTTCTTGCCGCGAAACCGCTCGGGGAAGGCCAGGAGGGCCGCCAGCGAAGCCGCGCCGGCGCCCTCGGCGATGGTCTTTTCGACGTTGCAGTAGAGCGCGATGGCCCGTTCGAAGAACGGCTCTTCGAGCAGCAGCACGTCTTCGATCAGCGGCCGGGCGGTGTGGTAGGTCTGCTTGCCGACCTCGCGCACCGCGATGCCCTCGGCGATGGTCTGGCCCGAGCACGGGGCGTTGATGCCGCGCATGCGGGCGGTGAACGAGGGGTACATCGCCGGCTCGACGCCGATGATGCGGATGTCGGGCTTGATCGCCTTGGCCGCGGTGGCGACGCCGGAGATCAGCCCGCCGCCGCCGATCGGCACTGGCAGGATCTCCAGGTCCGGCGCGTCTTCCAGCATCTCCAGCGCGATCACACCCTGGCCGGCCATCACGTCGAGGTCGTCGAACGGGTGCACAAAGACAAGGCCGCGTTCCTGCTCCAGCAGCAGGGCATGGGCATAGGCCGCGTCGAACCCCTCGCCCTCAATCACCACCGTGGCGCCGAAGTCGCGGGTCTGCTGCACCTTCACGAACGGGGTGCCGCGCGGCATGACGATGGTCACCGGCACGCCCAGCCGCTGGCCGTGATAGGCGAGGCCCTGAGCGTGATTGCCGGCCGACGCCGCGATCACGCCGCGCCGCCGCTCGTCATCCGTCAGCTGCAGCAGGCGGTTGAGCGCGCCGCGCTCCTTGTACGAGGCGGTGAACTGCAGGTTCTCGAATTTCACCCACACCTCGGCCCCAGTAATCTTCGACAGCGTCATCGAGAAGCGGCACGGAGTGCGCTCGATGTGGCCTTCCACCCGGCGGGCGGCGGCCTTGATGTCATCCAAGGTCAGCGTCATGGGCTGGGCTTTAGCGGTGACGCCCCGTCACCGCAATCCGCGCAGCAGATCGAGCCGGCGCATCGCCTTGGCCGGCAGTTCCGACGCGCGGCCGAGCGGCAGCGCCTCGGCGACCCGGCGCACGCCATAAGCCGCCTCGCGCACCAGGCTGGCGGCCGAAGCGTCGCCGACGAAGCCGTGGATCAGGGTCTGCTGGGCGTTGGAAAGTTCGCGCTTGAAGCGATAGTCGCCGTAACCGAGGTCGAGCCGGTCGTAGGGTTCGCCGTCCATCCAGCGCAGGATGTCCTGGAACAGCAACAGTCCGGGCGAATAGCGCTCGAACGCGGGCTCGTGGGCGATCATCCACGCGTGAATGGTCTGGTCGCTCACGAGATGGAACTGAACCGCCGCCAGCTCGTCGCCGATATGCAGGGTGAAGAGCTGGCCGCCGTAGCCGGGGACTTCCAACCCGAACAGGTCTTCCACCAGGCGCAGGGTCCAGCCGGCGGCGAATACGTCGGTCTGACCGGTGGCGTGATACTGATCGCGCTTCAGCACGATCATGCGCTCGAAGTCGGCCCTCGACGTGGCGCGAGCGGTGAAACGGGTCGGACCGATCTCGCGCTCGACCTTGCGGCGCTTGCGATCGAACTCCTTCAGCGCCGAGACGCCTTCGGCGCGGCGGCCGGCGGCGTAGGCGTCGTAGCCGTCTGGTAGATCGATAATCCAGGAGCGCGATTCACCCCGGCCATAAGGCGCGAAGGCGTGCGCCTCCTCAAGGATATGGCTGAAGTCGTAGCGGCCGACGCCCAGCGCCGCGAGCAGCTGGCGCGGATCGAAGTCCGGACCCGGATCGCCGACGAAGCCTTCATAGTCGCACATGGCCCCGCCGGCGGCGATGGCGGTCATGCGGCCGGTGGTGGCCGACATGAAGGCGCGCGGCTCGTCGCGGTGGCTGACCACCACCACGCGCACGCTGTTGTCGCCGCGCGCGGCCTCGACCGAGCGCGCCCAGCAAGGCGACAGGAACGGCGAATCCCAGGCGCGGTTGGTCCGCTGCAGCGCGCGCCACTTGGCCGCCAACTCGGGCGGCAGACACTTCGGGCGTAAGACGTCGACGTCCACTTAAGGCTTCCTGGCGCCCACAACGGTGTGAACGATAGCCGGACAAGGGTTGTGGAATGGTTGCGGCGCGGACGCGTTGTGGTCAGCGGCGCCCAGGATTATGGGAGACGGCAGTGAACACCCCGCGAGGAACGCCATGGCCGAGATCGAAGAGCGCAAGAACGTCGTCTACGGCGACGCCGGCCAGCGACCGCTGAAGCTGGACGTCTACCGGCCGGCGGAGCGCAACGGCGCGGCGGTGCTGGTGGTGCACGGCGGCGGCTGGTCGCAAGGCTCGAAGGACGCGCTGGTCAACGCCTGCCGTCTGCTCGCGGCGCAAGGCTTCGTGGCGATGGCGAGCGAATACCGCCTCACCGGCGAGGCCCCCTTTCCCGCCAATCTCCACGACGTGCGTCGCGCGATCCGCTGGGCCAAGGAAAATGCCGATGCGCTCGGGTTCGACGCGGACAGACTTTGCCTCGAAGGCCATTCGGCCGGGGCGCACCTGGCGCTGATTGCGACGGGAGAGCCGGACGACGCGCGCCTCGTCCCACCCGAGGGCCTTGGCGGCGTTTCGGGCAAGATCGCCGCGGTGGCGGCGATCTATCCACCGACCCTGTTCTATTTCGACGGACCGCGTCCCTCCGGCGCCATGTTGGCCGAGTCTTTGCCCGGCGCGGATCTGTCAACGGAGACGGCGGCGCTCGCCAGTCCGATGACCTTCCTCGCGGCCGGCTATCCGCCGGTGATGCTGCTGCACGGCGACGCTGACAAGGTGGTGCCGGTCAGCGCCTCGCTTCGGTTCGCCGACAAGGCGCGGGCCGTAGGCGCCAAGGTCGACCTGCACATCTACGCCGGCCTGCCGCACGGCTTCGCCAGCCACCCGGAGATCCAGCCGACGCTGATGAGCCTGATCGGCGGCTTCTTCCGCCGCTGGGCGATCGGGCCGGAGGTGTTCGCCGCCGCGCCAATGGTGCTGGCGCAGACCAAGGCGGCGGCGGAATAGTCCCGGCCGGGGCTATTCCTCGACCGGCATGCCGTAGAGTTCGAGCCGGTGGTCGATCAGCCGGTAGCCGAGGCGCTTGGCGATGGCGTTCTGCAGCGCCTCGATCTCTTCGTCGACAAACTCGACCACCTTGCCGGTCTTCATGTCGATCAGGTGATCGTGGTGGGTCTCCGGCGCTTCTTCGTAGCGGGAACGGCCGCCATGGAAGTCGTGCCGGGTGAGGATGCCGGATTCTTCGAACAGCCGCACCGTGCGATAGACGGTGGCGATCGAGATGTGCGGATCTATGGCGTGGGCGCGGCGGTGCAGCTCCTCGACATCGGGATGATCTTCGGACAGCGACAGCACGCGGGCGATCACCCGGCGCTGGTCGGTCATGCGCATGCCCTTCTCAAGGCAGATCTTTTCCAGTCGGTCCACGCGAGCCGGCTCCGGGGAAGAAGCTCCCATCCGCAAAATAGAGCCTGCGGCGCTAGCTGTTAAGCGCTCGTCGCATGACGATCGCCGCAACAGCTGGGGCGCCTGGTCTGGCGTAGTAGCCGCCCCGCCGTCCGACGGACGTGAACGCGCTTTGTTGATAGAGGGCGATGGCGGCTGGATTGTCCTCCGCCACCTCGAGGAACATCGCGTCGACGGTCTGCGAGGCGAGCGCGGCCGCGGCCTCGACCAGAAGTCGGGCGACCCCGCGCCGGCGACGCTCCGGCCGCACCGCCAGGGTCAGGATTTCGGCTTCGCCGGCCATGGCGCGGCAGAGGATGAAGCCCGAGATCGCGCCGTCGTCCTCGGCGACGATGGCGAAACCGCCGCGGTCTTCGGCGAAGCGCAGGAGGTCGTCCCCGGTCCAGGGCCTGTCGAAGGCCGTGGCGTGAACCTCGGCGAGGCCCGCGGCGTCGGCCCGGGTCGCCAGGCGCAGGCTCACGTGGCCATCGGCTTTGCGTCCGGGGCGCGCAGATAGAGCGGCGTCACTTCGCCAGAGGCCGTGGCTACAGCGGCCAGGTCGCCCAGCGCGAGCAACTCCGGGGCGGCAAGCTCGTGGGTGTCGGTATTGCCGGCGTCGGCCAGCAGGCCAGCACCTGGGCCGACGACGCGCCAGAGACCGGGAGCGATCACCGCCAGCCGGCTCGACGCCTCGCTGGCCGGCAGGATGTCGGGCGCGCTGAGCGGATCGCCATTCTCGAACGCCTGCAGGTAGACCATGCCGCGCCGCGCATCGATCACGCCGGCGGTCAGGCCGTCCGATTGTGCGCCGGCGGCGAGCGCGGCCAGGGTCCCGACGCCGACCAGGGGGGCGCCGGTGGCGAGGTGCAGGCCCTTGGCGAAGGCGAGGCCGACCCGCAGGCCGGTGAACGAGCCCGGTCCGATCGTCACCGCGATCCGGCTTAGGTCGGAGAAGCTCGCCTTGGCGCCGGCCATCACCTCGGCCGCCATCGGCGCCAGCCGCTCCTGGTGGCCGCGCTCCATCGGCTGCGACAGGCCAAAGATCAGCCGCCCGCCGTCGAACAGCCCGACCTGGCAGGCCGCGAGGCAGGTATCGATGACCAGTATCGCCAAGGCGTCCGGCGCCGGCTCAGACGATCTTGCAGGCGTCGTCGAAGTCGTGCCGGGGCGAGCGGGGGAACAGGTTGTGCTCCGTGCCGTGGCCGATCGAGCAGATGAAGTTCGACTTGATCCGGGTGCCCGCAAAGAACGCTTCGTCGACCTTGGCGTTGTCGAACCCGGACATCGGGCCGCAATCGAGGCCGAGCGCCCGCGCCGCCATCATGAAATAGGCCCCCTGCAGCGACGAGTTGCGCAGCGCCATCACCTCGTTGGACACTTCGTCGGTAAAGTACTTGTTCATGTCCGGCGCATGCGGAAACAGCTTGGGCATGTATTCCGGGAAATTCATGTCGTAGCCGATGATCACGGTGGCCGGCGACTGCTCGATCTTGACCCTGTTGGTGCTCGATGAGATCGCGCCCAGCTTCTGCTTGGCCTCCGGGCTGACGCAGAACCAGAACCGCGCGGGCGTGGAGTTCGCGGCCGTCGGGCCGAGCTTGGCCAGATCGTAGATCTCGTGCAGCGCGGATTCCGGCAGCGGCGTCGGATCCCAGCCGTTGCGGGTGCGGGCCTCGCGGAACAGCTGGTTCAGGGCGGCGTCGTCGAGGCGGGCGGTCATGGGCGGCTCGGGGTTTCGAGTTGGGTGGGGCAGATAACTCGGGTCAGCCTACTCGCCGCGAGGTCCCGGCTCGGCCTCGCTTCGCTCGTCGGCCGGGATGACGGGTTTCTAAAGCGACTGCTCGACCCGGGTCACTTCGGGCACGTAGTGGCGCAGCAGATTCTCGACGCCGGACTTCAGGGTGGCGGCCGAAGACGGACAGCTGGAACAGGCGCCGCGCATGTTCAGCCACACCACGCCAGTGTCGGGCTCGAAGCGAGAGAACATGATGTCGCCGCCGTCCTGGGCCACCGCCGGGCGGATGCGGGTGTCGATCAGCTCCTTGATCTCGGCCACCACCAGGGCGGTCTCGCCTTCGTAGACCTCTTCTTCAATGTCCGCCTCGGCGCTCACGATCAGCGGGCCGCCGGAGGTGAAGTGGTCCATGATCTCGGCCAGGATCGGCGCCTTCAGGTGCGCCCACTCGGAGTCGGGATCCTTCATCACGGTCAGGAACTCGTCGCCGTAATAGACCCGCGTCACGCCGGGCAAGCCGAACAACGCCCGCGCCAGCGGCGAGGCGGCGGCTTCAGCCTGGGTGCGGAACTCCCGCGATCCGCCGGGCAGCAGCTGGCGTCCGGGCAGGAACTTCAGGACCTCGGGGTTCGGCGTGGCTTCAGTCTGGATGAACATGGGGCCTCCTGCACCGGTAGATGGGCTGAACGGGGCGGCGGCGCAAGTTGGTGGATGGCGCACCACCCTCCCACGCCGGTCATAGCCGGGCGTCAATCCCGGCTATCCAAGTCCACCGTACGAGCCGTAGCCGCGCCCGGCGCGGCTACCCAACGGCCAGCGTGCATGGTTCACCGGGACTAAACGCCCGGTGATGACCGAGAAGTGGGGTGGTTGAGCAAAGTGGGGCGGCTGGGAAACGGTGTCCTTCACCCCGGCCAGAAGCCGACGATCTTCTTAGTTTCGGACAGGATCGGTTCGGCGATGGCGCGGGCGCGTTCGGCGCCCTCGGCCAGCACCCCGTCGATCTGGGCCGGATCGGCCATCAGGCCGCGCATCCGCGAGGTGACCGGCGCCAGGCGGGCGACCAGCAGGTCGGTCAGCGCCGGCTTGAAGTTCTGGCCGAAGCCCTGGCCGCCGAAGGTCTTCAGCACCTGCGCCTTGGTCTGCCCGGCCAGCGCCGCGAAGATGCCGACCAGGTTCTCGGCCTCGGGCCGGCCTTCCAGGCCCTCAATCGTTTCGGGCAGCGGTTCTGGATCGGTCTTCGCGCGGCGGACCTTGTTGGCGATCGTATCGGTGTCGTCGGTGAGGTTGATCCGCGCCTGATCCGACGGATCGGACTTCGACATCTTCACCTTGCCGTCCCGCAAGCTCATGATCAGCCGCGAGCCGGCGTCGGTCTCGATCACCGACTCGGTGAGCGGGAAGAAGCCGGGCGTGCCGAAATCGTGGTTGAACTTGGCGGCGATGTCGCGGGTCAGCTCCAGGTGCTGCTTCTGGTCCTCGCCCACCGGCACGTGGGTGGCCTTGTAAAGCAGGATGTCGGCGGCCTGCAGCACCGGGTAGGTGTAGAGGCCGACGCTGGCGCGCTCCTTGTTCTTGCCGACCTTGTCCTTGAACTGGGTCATGCGGTCCAGCCAGCCGACCCGGGCTACGCACTGGAAGATCCAGGCCAGCTCGGTGTGCTGCGGCACGGCCGACTGCGGAAAGATGATCGCCTTGGCCGGATCGACGCCGGCGGCGAGGTAGGCGGCGGCGATCTCGCGGGTCTGGGCGGTCAGCTTCGCTGGCTCCTGCCATTGCGTGATCGCGTGCTGGTCGACCACGCAATAGAGGCACTCGGCGTCGTCCTGCATGGCGACGAACTTCACCAGGGCGCCGAGATAGTTGCCGAGGTGCAGGTCGCCAGAGGGCTGGACGCCGGAGAACACGCGCTTGGGGCCGGCGTAGGCGGCGGGAGGCTTGGGCTCGTTCATGACGGATTGGCTCTTGCGAGAAGGCGTGGAAGCGGCGGCGCGGCGCACGCGCCAGGGCGGGTCAGGACTTCGACCGGCGCCATCGCGGGCTTCTGGTTGGGGTAGGGGCCATGACGCGGCGGCTTAGAGCGTCGGCGGACGGGGAGCAAGGGGCGGGCTCAAGCCTTGGCGCGCCGCCGCCCCAACCGCCGCCGCACCAGATTGAGCGCCTCGGTGGTCTCGCTGATCCGTAGCGCATAGGCGGCGCCGGCGTAGACCAGCATCGCGGCGCCGATCGCGGCGAAGAGGGCGAGCATGTGCAGCAGGGCGCCGTGCAGCCGGGTCTCGCCCAGCCATTCGATCCCCCAAGCCGTTCCGCCGCACAGTGCGGCGGCCAGCAGCACCCGGCTGAGGAATCCGGCCCAGTCGGCCAGGCCGCCGAAGTCGACCTGCTTGCTCAGCGCCGCACAAAGCTGGCCGAAATTGGCCAGGGCGACGCAGGACGTCGCCATCGCCAACCCCGCGACGCCGAAGCCGAACAGGTTCGCGTTGCCGAGGTTGAGCGCCAGGTTCACGCCGATCGCGACCAGGCTGATCCGCAGCGGGGTCCGCGGCAGGTTGAGCGCGTAGAAGCAGGGGGTTAGCACCTTGATCGCGGCGTAGCCGGCCAGCCCGACCGCGTAGGCCTGCAGCACCAGCGCGGTCTGGCTGGTGTCGTGGGCGCTGAAGTGGCCGTGCTGGTAGATCAGGCCGATGATCGGCCCCGCCAGTGCGGCCAGACCCGCCGCAGCCGGGATGCTGAGAAACAGCGTCAGCCGCATCGAGCTGCGAACCGTGCGGCCGAACGCGCCGAGATCGTCCTGGGCGAATTTGCGCGCGACCGACGGCAGGGTGACGGTCGCCAGAGAGACGCCGAAGAGACCGATTGGAAACTGCATCAGGCGAAATGCGCAGTTCAGCCACGACCGGCCGCCGTCGAACTCGGAGGCGAACATGCCGTTGACGACCACGTTCACCTGCACCGCGGCGCCGGCGATCACGCTCGGCCACATCAGCGCCCACAGCTCGCGCAGGCGCGGATTGCTCAGCTCCAGCCGCCAGTGGAAGCGGAAGCCGAGCCTGAACAGCGCCGGCAGCTGCATGCCAAGCTGCGCCAAACCGCCGAGCAGCACCCCGAGGCTGACCCCGTAGGCCGACGCTTCGCCGAACACCGGATGCGGCCAGGTCGCCCGCGCTTTGCCGTCGAACGCGAAGGCGAGGCCGACGCCGCAGATCACCGAGACGATGTTGAACACGGTCGAGGCCGAGGCGGGGATGCCGAAGATGAAGCGCGCGTTGAGCATCCCCATCACCGCCGCCGCCAGCGAGACGAATAGGATGAACGGGAACATCACCCGCGTCAGGCTGACCGCCAGTTCGAACTTCCCCGGCACCTTGTGGAAGCCGAAGTTGGTCGCCTCGACGATCAGCGGCGCGCCCGCGATGGCCGCGATCGAGACCAGACCGATGATGAAAATCATCGCGCTCAGGGTCAGGTTGGCGAGTTTCCAGGCCGGCTCGTCGCCCTCCCGGTCCCAGGTGCGGGTGAAGAGGGCGGTGAAGGCGGTCGAGAGCGAGCCTTCGGCGAAGAGGTCTCGCAGCAGGTTCGGAATCTGGAACGCGCCGTAATAAGCGTCGAGCACCTTGCCGGCGCCGAACATCGACGTGAACACCAGTTCGCGGCCGAGCCCGAACACGCGCGAGCCCATCACCGCGATCCCGACGATGCCGGCGCTGCGGCGGGTGTCGGGCTCGTCCTTCCGGATCGGCGGCGCGACCGGCGACGGCTGGGCGGCTTCCGCGCCTTCCGCCGACGTCTCCGGTGCAGGTGATTCGGTGGTCGTCACGCCGGGCTTGTCGGTCGCGGGTCTGGTGTGGTCAAGGCGACGCCGTGGCCAAGCTTCAACGCGCCGCGGACGCCCTGGCGCGTTCCACCCGAGGACGTGCGGCGGCTGACTCGGCGTCTTCCAGTGCTTCCAGCAGCCGGGCGCGGACAGCGGCGGCGCGTTGGGGGTCGGCGAGCTTGCCCTGCCGGGTGACCACGTAGAAGGCGTCGAC
>Ga0302314_10015894_pt1 | contig 12762 bp, 10 predicted proteins | sample III_Palsa_N2_3_FD_200533 | JGI IMG/M metagenome (GOLD analysis project Ga0302314, IMG submission 200533) | Peat permafrost microbial communities from Stordalen Mire near Abisko, Sweden - III_Palsa_N2_3 | ecosystem: Environmental > Terrestrial > Soil > Palsa > Peat permafrost | place: Sweden...
AGCCGCCTCACTGAATATTCATTAACTACTTCCACCGTGCTTATTCCACTGTGGAATTCGTTCGGAACTGATGGCGCTCCAAACTGCAAGCCGTTGGATAACCGCTTATTTTAACTGAGTTTTCGCGAATTCCGCCAGATTTCCAGCCAGATCGCCAACGCTTGCCAGTTCCGATGCCCAATCGGCGGCGCGCCGTTCCAGCAGCGCGCGGTTTTGCCAAAAATCGTTCCAGTCCGGGGTGCCCGCGCTGTTCCATGCGTGCCAGAAGCGTTCGAGCGAGGCCCGCGCCTTGTCCGGCAAGCCGTTCGCGTAGTGCGCGAGCGCCGCGTCGAGTTTCGGCAGATGGGCGTCATCGCCTTGCGGGTAGATGTGCCAGACAAACGGCTTCTGCGCCCATTGCGCCCGCACGAACGAATCTTCGCCGCGTACGAAATTCAGGTCAGCGGCCCAGAGCAGGGCGTCGAAAAGGGGCTGTTCGACAAAACCCAGCCCGTAGGCCGAGAGCGATCCGCTGGTCGCCTTCGCCCCCGCCTGAAAGTCCGGCAGGCCGAAAAACCGCGCAACCGCACCGGAAATGCGCCCTTGCGGCACGAGCAACGCGATCGGCGTGGCGCAATCGCGCCATTGTTCAAGCAGTGTATCGACGGCGGGATTCTCGTACGCGAACATTGAAATGACGGTAGTGCCGGAGGGCGGCGGCGCGATGCCAACACGCGCGTGCCACCAGGCATTGCGATCGAACGCCCTGCGCTCGGCATCAAGCGCACGCTCTTTCAGCACACCACCGGTACCGGGGCCCAGGCCGGGGAAAAAGAACGTCTTGTTGAGCGCGTAGCGCGGATGCGGAGACGGCCTCAGGTGAAAATCCGCGACCCAGTCCTGCGCGCTCAGATATTCGAGATTCATCCACACGGGCTTCTTCTCGCGGCGTGCCATCGCGCTCACGTACACCGCCGGCAATTCGCAGCCGAACGCCTCGATCACGACATCGGCGATCTGCAGCGTGTCGCCAACGTGCGACGGCGCATGCCATTGCTCGATCATCACGCCCGCCGCCCTTTGGCGGTCGAGCGCGGGATCGACCGCGGGGCAGAGCGCATGAAAGGCCTTGAGGTCATCGACGAACAGCCGCACTTGCCAGTCGTGTTCGCCGGCCAGTTGGCGCGCGAGCCGCCAGCAGACGCCGATGTCGCCGAAATTGTCGATGACCGCGCAGAAGATGTCGCACGCGATGCCGGTGGCCGGAGCGCCAGGCTCGACGCTGGCGTGGCCGGAAGCAGCCGGCAATTGTTCCGATGAAGACGGCATGGGCAATAGAGCGGCGATGAACCGCTAATGAAGGGTGAAGAATGGTGGGCAGCGGTTTGAACTAAACTGGCGCTTTCAAGGATAGCGATTCGCGCGGCGCGCTGCGTTACGGTTGCGTTACGGTTGAGTCAGGGGCTTGCTGGGCGAGCGTACTTGCCGGCGTATTGCGCGGGTGACTCGGGCGTGCGTGGCTTCGTCCATGCGTCGTGCTTCGTCGATGCTCCACTCGCAACCAATAAATCATTTTGCCAAACTCAAGCTGCGCGTTCCCCGCCATCATCCCTGCATGACAGACTCTGACGTTTTTGACCCTAAAAAAAGCCTGGCTCAGTTGCCGCACCTGCCGGGCGTGTACCGCTATTACGACGAGCAGGGCAACGTGCTGTACGTCGGTAAGGCGCGCGACCTGAGAAAACGGGTGTCGAGCTATTTTACGAAGACACTGCTTTCTCCGCGCATCGCGATGATGGTCACGCGCATCCGCAAAATAGAAACCACGGTCACGCGCTCCGAAGCAGAAGCGCTGCTGCTCGAGAATAATCTGATCAAGGCGCTTGCGCCGCGCTACAACATCCTGTTTCGCGACGACAAGTCGTACCCGTATCTCAAGCTTACCGGCCACAAGTTTCCGCGCATGGCGTATTACCGTGGCGGCGTTGACAAGAAGAACCAGTACTTCGGCCCGTTTCCGAGCGCGTGGGCCGTGCGCGAAAGCATCCAGATCCTGCAACGGGTTTTCCAGTTGCGCACTTGCGAGGATTCCGTTTTCAGCAACCGCACGCGGCCTTGCCTGCTGCATCAGATCGGGCGCTGTACGGGTCCATGCGTCGGTCTGATCAACGAGGAGGATTACGCTCGCGATGTGTCGAACGCATCGCGCTTCCTGCTCGGACGCCAGGGCGAAGTGATGAAGGAACTCGAACAGAAGATGCACGCATTCGCCGCCGATCTCAAGTTCGAACAGGCCGCGGCCGTGCGTAACCAGATGAGCTCGCTGTCCACCGTTCTGCATCAGCAGGCCATCGAGGTCGGCGGCGATAACGACGTCGATATCCTCGCGGTCGTCGCGCTGGGCGGCAAGGTGTGCGTGAATCTCGCGATGGTGCGCGGCGGCCGGCATCTCGGCGATAAAGCCTATTTCCCGACGCATGTAGAAGCGGCGTTGGCGATAGAAGATGCGATGCAGGAAGAGCTTGCCGGCGATGACTTCGTGGACACCGTGGCGAATATCGTCATTGAACAAGTCGATGCGCCGGCCGATGAAATTGCACTGCCCGCCGGCACGCTCGCGGCGCGCGAACAGGCCTTCGAGGCCCACGCTACTACCGGTGAAATGCAGAAGGAGATGGCCGAAACCGGCGACGCGTCGCTGAATGACGCGACGGAATCGCAACGTCAGGGCGCGCTCGAAGCTGAAGTGCTGGAGGCGTTTATCGCCCAGCATTACATCGGCAATCGGGTGCCGCCGGTGCTGGTGGTGAGCCACGCGCCGACGAACCGCGAGCTGGTCGATCTGCTGATCGAGCAGGCGGGGCACAAGGTCGTGGTGCTGCGCCAGCCGCAGGGACAAAAGCGCGCGTGGTTGTCGATGGCTGAATCGAATGCAAAGCTCGCGCTCGCGCGGCTGTTGTCCGAACAAGGTTCGCAGCAGGCCCGCACGCGTTCTCTTGCCGACACGCTCAGCTTCGAAATGGACGATCTCGCGCAGTTGCGGATCGAATGTTTCGACATCAGCCACACGATGGGTGAGGCGACTCAGGCATCGTGCGTGGTGTATCACCATCACAAGATGCAGTCGGCCGAATATCGGCGCTACAACATCACCGGCATCACGCCGGGTGACGACTACGCCGCCATGCGCCAGGTCCTCACGCGCCGCTACGAGAAGATGCTGGCGCTGGCCGCCGCTCGAGCCGCCGATGAACCGCCGCGGGAAGCGGTGGAATCGGCGGAGCCGGTGGAAGCGGCCGAGTTGGAGGCCGAAGCGCAAGAGGAGCAAACCAGTCCCGCCGAAGCCGATGTCGCTGAACCCGTACCGTCGGGCGGCCGCTTGCCGAATATCGTGTTGATCGATGGCGGCAAGGGCCAGGTCGAGATCGCGCGGCAAGTGTTCGCCGAACTGGGCCTGGATGACAGCATGCTGGTCGGTGTGGCGAAGGGAGAAGGGCGCAAGGTGGGCCTCGAGACCTTGATTTTCGCCGATGGCCGCGCAGCGCTCGAACTGGGCAAGGAGAGCGCGGCGCTGATGCTGGTCGCGCAGATTCGCGACGAAGCGCACCGGTTTGCGATTACCGGCATGCGCGCGAAACGGGCGAAGACGCGGCAGACATCGCGGCTCGAGGAACTGGAGGGCATCGGCGCGAAACGGCGTCAGAAGCTGCTGTCGCGTTTCGGCGGTTTGCGTGGGGTGCAGGCGGCGAGCGTGGAGGATCTGGCGAGCGTCGAAGGCATTTCGCAAGCCCTCGCCGAGCAGATCTACCGGCAGTTGCATTGAGCGCAACGTCCGGCCGTTCAGCCCGTCGTCTTGTGACATATAGGGCGACGCGGCACAATGGCACCTCTCTATAAGAGTCACGCCCATGCCGTTTAATTTTCCGATTTTCCTGACGTGGCTGCGAATTGTGCTGATTCCGCTCGTCGTGGGCGTCTTCTATTTGCCGGACGTGATGATGAGCCCGGACCATCGCAACCAGCTTGCCATGGTCATCTTCGTGCTGGCCGCGCTGACTGACTGGTTCGACGGCTACCTCGCGCGCAAGCTCAATCAGACATCGGCATTCGGCGCGTTTCTCGATCCCGTTGCAGACAAGCTCATGGTCACCGCCGCGCTGCTCGTGCTCGTGCAGCTGATGCGGCTGAACGCGGTGATTGCACTGGTAATAGTGGGGCGTGAGATCACGATTTCGGCGTTGCGGGAATGGATGGCGCAGATCGGGGCATCGAAGAGCGTGGCGGTGAATTCGCTCGGCAAATTCAAGACTGTCTGCCAGATGGTCGCGATCCCCATGCTGCTGTTCTACGGGCCGCTCAAGATTGCAGGCACGCCGCTCGTTATCGATACCCGCGTGTGGGGACTCTGGCTGATCTATGTCGCTGCATTTCTTACGGTCTGGTCCATGCTCTATTACATGAAGCTCGCATGGCCGCAAATTCGCGAGCGCGGTGGCATGCTTTGATTCAGATTGGCGAGCGTTTAAAAGTGATGGGGTACATACAAAGCGCTTGACACTAAAGTTGGCCTTCTCCATAATCTCGTTTCTGTCGGGTGAACGCAGAAAACAGCGAAGCCTGATGAAGGTCAAAAGCAGTAAATTGGCAGAAGAAGTCAGCAAGATGCGGGAGTAGCTCAGTTGGTAGAGCGCAACCTTGCCAAGGTTGAGGTCGCGAGTTCGAGCCTCGTCTCCCGCTCCAAATTAGGAAGGTCGTTGGCAATGGTAAGCCGGCGGCTGGCAGTAAGTGCAGGACCATGCGGGAGTAGCTCAGCTGGTAGAGCGCAACCTTGCCAAGGTTGAGGTCGCGAGTTCGAGCCTCGTCTCCCGCTCCAAAAAAAGGGGAAGCCAAGCTTCCCTTTTTGTTTGGTAGACCAGTTCACAATGTGGTGAAGTTCGGTTGGTTTTGCCAGATACGGAATGCAATATGTAAGTCCCCGCTTCTGGCGCGATAGCAAAGCGGTTATGCAGCGGCCTGCAAAGCCGTTTAGGCCGGTTCGACTCCGGCTCGCGCCTCCAGAGATTCAAAGAAAAAGCCCTGACTTGTCAGGGCTTTTTCTTTGTCTGCGGCGACCGCGCAGACAACTGGCGGGTCGATCTACGCGCCAGATAAACAATGTCGCGCCAAGCGTGCGGCAGCCAGATCCCACGCAGCGCACCCAACGCTTTTGAAGAGGATCGGTTGATCCGGCGAACCGATCCACGAGCGCTCGATGACACCGGCCAGCGAGCCGACCCTGTCCCAATCGACGTTCGCCTGAATAAGATCGCCGGCTTCGTGTTTCGCGCCCGCCGGATCGTCCACCAGGATCTCGCTTTGATGCACGATCGACGCGGCGATTTCGGCTGCATCCGGCGTGAACGCGCCGACTCCCACCACCAGTCGCCCGGGGCGCGCGGCATCGCGGTAGACCGGGGTCTTGCTCGTAGTCAGTGTGACAACGACATCGACGTCTTCGGGGATCATGTCGCCCTCGAGCGGTATCACTCGTGAGCCTGGTTTTGCATGCGCCGTCGCGAACCGGGCCGCCGCTTCGGGCGTCGATCCTTTGACGTACAGAACCGCCTCGGGGAACAGCGCCGCAAACGCTTCGGCATGGTTGCTCGCCTGCTTACCCGTGCCGATCAGCAGGATCGATTTCGCGCTTTGGGCAAGGTTGCGGATGCCCAGCGCCGATATCGCGGCGGTGCGTCTGCCCGTAACCGTCGGGCCGTCGAGCGAAAAGAGCAGTTGTCCGTTGGTGGAGTCGTATGCCGTGACTTGGCCGTGAATCGTCGGCATGTCTTGCGCCCGATTGCCGGGACACACGTTCACGAGCTTGTGGATCGCGATGTCTGCTGCACTCGCCGGCATCGAGAGCATCACGCCGCCTGCCTGCAGCGGCACGACCAGCCGCTCCGGACTTTCTATTCTGCCCGCTGCATAGTCGACAACCGTTGCGCTCAAGGTATTGACCAGTTCGGGATAGGGAAGCAGCGCCGCAGTCTGTTGTTCGTCGTAGGATCGGGTCATGTTCATCGCACCAGGAAACCGTAGGTCAGTGGATCGCGGTCGTCGATGATCCAGTTGGCGAAGCCGCAAATGTACGCATTGCCCTCGACTTCCGGGATGACTGCATCGAACGGTCCGAGCTTCGTTTCGCTGAGCACGCGCCCCTTGAATACCGTGCCGATCACCGACTCGTTGATCAGCGTTTCATCTTTGCCCAGCAGGCCACGCAAGTACAGTTGCGCAACCCTGCCGGCCGTGCCGGAGCCGGTCGGCGAGCGATCGACTTCACGATCGGCGAAGACACAGCAGTTCGCCTGCGTGGAGCCCGCATGCCGCGGTTGATTCGCGATGATCGTGCCGTAGATGTGATTCAGCTCGGGGATTTCGGGATGCTCCACCTTGACCGCCGCATTGGCAGCGGCCTTGACCTCGGCGCCGAACTGAATCAGTTTGTCGATGGCCGATTCGCGTATGGGCAGGTCGAAGGGAGCGCCATCGGTGTAGAAATAAAACGCCCCGCCGAACGCGATGTCGCCGGTAACGGTCCCGAACGACGGTGTCTCCACCGTCACGTCACGTTGCCAGATGAACGAGGGCACGTTCACGAAGCGCACGTTGCCCGCGTGATTCCCATCCCATTGCACGAACGCTTCGATGAAACCACAAGGAGCATCTATTCCCACGCGTGTTTCCGGCGAAGTCCGTTCGATCCAGCCCAGTTCCACCGCCGCTGTCGCGAGGCCTATCACGCCATGGCCGCAATGATCGCTGTAGCCCTCGTTGTGCACGAAGATCACGCCAAAATCGGCGCCTTCGCTGACGGGCTCCGTGAGGTAACCGCCGTACATGTCGGCGTGACCGCGCGGCTCGAACATGAGCGCGCGGCGAATGTGGTCAGCATGCTCCTTCAGCCAGGCGCGACGAGCGACGATGGTCTTGCCCTGCATCTTCGGCAGACCGCTCGTGACAATGCGAAATGCCTCGCCTGCGGTATGAACCTCGACCGTGCTAAGTGCTTGCGTGATTTTCATATCGATTTCAGGTGGATCACTCGCCGTATGCAACCGGCAAGCCGTTCTTGATGACATACACGGTCGTGGGCGCACCCTTCAGATCGCCCTTCGCGTCGAAGGAATACGTTCCCGCGATGCCCTTGTAGTCCGTCTTCGCCAGTTGCGCGATGAGCTTTGCTTTGTCCGTGGTCGTTCCGGCCTTCACCATCGCGTCGGCGAGCAGCATCATGCCGTCGTAGTAGCTGACCGCGTAGACCTGCGTATCGGTGTGATACGTGTCCTTGTAGCGCTTGAGGAAGTCGCGGCCCGCAGCCGTTTTCTCGAGCGCCGTGCCGCCTTGCGCGCAATACACGATCGATGCATCGTCGCCCGCCACCTTGCCCATGTCGGCAGAGCAGATGCCGTCACCGCCTAGCAGCTTCGCCCGGAGTCCCCGCTGGCGCATCTGCTTGGCCATCGGCGCGCCCTGCGCGGCGTAACCGCCGAAGAAGATCACGTCGGGATTCTTGGCCTTGATGGTGGTCAGGATGCCGAGGAAATCGGTCGCGCTGGAATTGGTGTACTGGTTGTCGACAATCTTGATGCCGTGCGCCTTTGCCACGCTTGCAAACTGTTCCGCGACGCCTTGGCCGTAAGCCGTGCGGTCGTCGATGATCGCCGCGGTCTTCGCTTTCAATGTCTTTGCAGCGAATTCGGCCATGGTGCCGCCGAGCTGCTCGTCACTCGCGCCAATGCGGAAGATATTGTTGAAGCCCTGTGTCGTCAGGGCGGGATTCGATGCGACCGGGAGCATCGGGATGCCGGCGGAATGGTAGATTTGCGACGCCGGAATGGCGACGCCCGAGTTGTACGGTCCCAGCACGGCAACCACACCGCTATCGCCGAGCTTTTGGGCGATCTGAACACCAATCTTGGGATCGGCCTGGTCATCTTCCGAGTCCAGTTTGAACGTCACCTTTTTCCCCGCGACTACCACGCCTTTCTTGTTCAAATCCTCGACGGCCAACCGCGCGCCGTTTTCGTTGTCCTTCCCGTTGACGGCCTGTGGGCCGGTCAATGGCGCCGAATGACCAACCGTCACGACTTCTTGCGCGTAGACGCCGGCGTTGGCAAAAGCCGCCGTGGCGACCAAGAGACCTGCGACAGCCTTTTTCATTTGGGTAATCTCCGAGGTGAACTATACTGGTTTTAAATGTAGACCAAAATTGGTTCTCGAAGCAACCATTTCAAAATGCCGGGACCGGTTTTGGTCTTTCCGGTGACCATGTTTGATGAGATTCAACGATGGCAGCAATTCACGCAGAGCTCGACGGCTCATTCCGCCCGCGGCAGATCTACGAGCAAGTGTCTGAAAAAATCCGCGATGAGATTGTTGCAGGCCGGTTCTTGCCGGACTCACGGCTGCCGTCGGAGCGCGATCTCGCGGCATTGTTCGGTGTTGGACGGCCCGCCGTTCGCGAGGCGATCGGCGCGCTGCAGAACGAAGGGCTTGTCGTCACGAAGCGCAACTCGGGGACGTTCGTCTGCGGTGACGTCATCGATCGCCTGTCGCATCGGAAGGCGGATACCGGAGCGGCCGACTTCAGTCCCAGTTCGACGCTCGACGTACGAATGGTTCTAGAACCGGCAGTAGCCCGGCGCGCGGCTGCGCGCGCGCAACGCGACCGGATGGCCGAGCAGTATCTCAGTCAGATGGAAAACATCTACGACATCGACGACCCGGCACAGCGCGCGTTATGGAATAGCAGCGACCGCTTGTTTCATCGGCAACTGGCGGTGATGACGGGTGATGCGCTGATGGTCAAGATCGCTGATGAAGTAGCCAGTTCGATGGACCAGCCATTGTGGAAGCGTCTGAAAGACGAGGGAATCTACGACGCAGGCCGGATTCGTCTTTATGTGGCTGAACATCGGTTGATCTATGAGGCAGTGGTTCAGGGCGATGCGGATGCCGCGGCGTTCTACGTTGAACAGCATATCAAGCGTGTGGAACGCGATATCGCGCCAAAGTAGACGGTGTCCGGACGCAAAGACCTGAGGACCGGTCAACCTTGAAGCTGCGGCCAAGCTGAATGGCCGCCCCTCGCGACTCTCCGGGTCAGCGCCTCAGCGTCCGCGTACCGTCTCAACGAGTGTTCTCCACGGGCTGTTGGCGCGCTTGCGCGCGGCCCAGCGGTGATTTGGCAATGCCACCGCAAGCCAGGGTTCGCTATGCCCGGCGAAGCGTCGACCATGAAAGCGGTATGGCGCCTCAAAGAGATCAAGATATGCGCGTCGATAATGCTCAACCATCGCGGCTTCCTGATAGTACGTCTCCATCCACTGCCGCGAGGCCGCGCCCAGTTCCGTGCGTAGCGACCGGTCCCATAGCAGTTCGCGAAGCGGACCCTCGGCTTCCTCAAGCCGTACATCGATCCAGGGCAGTTCGAGGGCGCCTGTCATCGCTCTAAGCTGAGACTGAACGCGATTGTCCAGATGACCCAAGGTGGGCTTCCCTTGCGACAACGCTTCCAGCCCGCTCAAGTGATAATTCCCAGTCACGCATTCGTCGATGGCAATCGCCGCTTGTTGCTTGGCCCGCAAACATGCGTCATGCGGCGTATCGACAATCAATTGAAGCTCGCATAAGCCCTTGCGCTCCAGTTTGCGCAGCAGTTTGAGGGTTTGTGGAACGCCCTTGGTTTCCCAGCGAGTTTTCCACGCAGATGACCTGCCGCTCGGCGAAAACGTGACGAGCGGCATGCCGTGCGCGTCGGCATTGCTCTCCGGGGCGGGTAGATAGCGAGGATCGTTCAGCGGGATCACATTGGGAACCACCCTGGCAAATGGGTAATAGCGCTCAGGACCTTGCGCAATAACGAGTTGCGGCACGTCCTCGTACACAATCCGCTGGACCACTGCGGCGTTACCCTTGGCCCAGAGATCCGGGGCCGAATGGTATTGCTTGATGATTTTCTTACCGCCGAATCGCTGATGGAAGTTCGGACCGAAAGTCTCATCGATCGAAAAGAACTGATGGACGTGAATGACGTCGGCATCGGCAATGACGTCGAGCGCCTGTTGCTGCTGAGTCTTCCAGTCGAGATCGACAGCAAAGGTTCGGCTGCGATACGCGCTGCTATTGAAGACGATATGCCGCGCCTGGACGTCGGTGAGCCGATTAAGTGCAGAAACAATGTTGCCGGGACTACCCGCCACCGGCGTATTGGAAATATGAACAACCTTCATTGCGCGATGCCGCGCCAGGTAAGCTCATACGCCGTCAGCCGCGGACTATTCCTGTTCAAGGGATACATGAGCCAGCGAGTGCCAGTCGTCTTTTTCAATAATGTCGCTCCCGAGCGCACTCTGGGCCGAGAGGTTCACCACGCGTACGCCGCGACGGCTCAAGAGCGGGGCGGCATGGCGAAACGACGGTTCTATAAAAGAATTGAAATCTCCGTCCAGCGCGCTTGGCTGCATGGTCTCTTTAGTTTCGTAGAAGCGCGGTGTTTGTGCCGCGTTCAACAAATCGAGTCCATGCATGAAGATGGTGTTGAACCCAAGGGAGGTGAGCACTTGCAAACCCGTGTAGGCCACCGTACGGCCATCGAATATGCCCCGGCTGATATTGAAGCTGAAACCTAAAGTGGGTTCTTCATCAAACAGCACAAGATCCGTGCTCGCATGCGTGGAAAGGAGTTCGTGTTTAAGTAATGCGCGCTTGCAAGCGGGGTATTGAATATCTTCAATCAGGTACACCCGGCAACGAAACTGGGATAACGGGAAGTATTGCGCGATGTACCATAATACTAATGGGGTAACAAATAACGTCAGCTTTTGCTGAACCACGCGTGCTACCAGATCAGGACGCTTTCGGACAAACCCGGCATCCACGATGCAATAATATTCAAACCGGACTGGATGTTTATCTTGTAAAGCAATCGCGCCGTTTACTCCCATGACGTTATGGAGATCAAGCGCACCATAATCGATGTCATTGACCGACGGGCCCGTGGCAATCAGATGGCAATCCCCCGTCTGGGATGCGAGCAGGTCATCGGGATTCTCGACCAGCAAATCATGGCCTTCAATCGACATGCGTTTCAGGAACCCGCGCGAATCCCGCTCAATTGACACGCCGTGCCACAAACGCTCGTTATGTCGAAACGCATTGGAGTGGGACCAACGATAAACAAGCTTGAAAAACGTGCTGGACAGGCGTTGTGCCGGCTTCGGCCATGCATATTCGTGAACGACGGACATCTCGCTTGCAACGGATTGCGATGGCCTTATCTGCATTCCATTACACACAAGTCGATCTGAGAGGGTTGTAAGCTTCCGCGCATTGCCGTTTACTCTTGCTTTTTGCGTGAAGAGCAAATGGCACGAGCTACGGAGAGTTGGGCAGCAATGGAATTCAAGGGTATCGATCTGGGAGACAAGCGCCTGAACCGACGGGCAGTGTTGTTGGCCGAACAACTGTCGGGCAGTCCATCGGCAAGCATCCCTGAAGCGTGTGGCGGCTGGGCCGAGACGGCGGCGGCCTACCGGTTTCTGGCGCAGGACAAGCTGGAATGGTCCGACATCATGGAGCCGCATTGGCAGTGTTCGGCCGAGCGGATGCGGGCGTGTGAGGTGGTGCTTTGCATCCAGGACACGACGGAACTGAACTTCAACGGGCAGGACATCGCCGGGCTGGGGCCGTTGTCGTACGAAGCCCAGCGCGGCATGTACGCCCACGCGACTTATGCGGTGACGCCACAGCGCGAGCCGTTGGGCGTACTGGATGCGTGGATGTGGGCGCGCGAATTGAAGGATGCCGGCGGTGTGCGCAGTGGCATCAAGGAGAGCACGCGCTGGATCGAAGGCTATGAGCGGGTCGCCGAACTGGCTGTGACGATGCCGGACACGCGTTTGGTGTACGTAGCGGACCGGGAGTCCGACATTCTGGAATTGATGGCCAAGGCACATGAGAGCGGATGTCCGGCGGACTGGCTGCTGCGCTCCCAGCACAATCGGGTGCTGCCTGAAGGCGGCAAGCTGTGGGACGAGGTCCTCAGTGGTGAGCCGCTGGGCGAAATTCGCTTTACGCTGGCTGCACGCCAGGGCCAGAAAGCTCGGGAGGTCCAGCAACAGCTCTGGGCAAGGCGTGTTGACGTGCCGCACACGGCGGATAGTGTGATCCCTGTCACTTGCATCGTTGCTCGGGAAGTCGGGGCGCCGGCAGATGTCAAACCGCTCGAATGGCGCCTGCTGACCAACCGCGAGACGGGTGATCGGGAGGCTGCCGCACAACTCATCGACTGGTATCGCGCCCGCTGGGAGGTGGAAATGTTCTTTCATGTGCTGAAGAACGGATGCCGCGTCGAAGCGCTGCAGTTGGCGTCGATCGATCGCATCCAGCGGGCACTGGCGTTGTTCATGGTCGTGGCCTGGCGCATTGCGCGACTCATGCGCTTAGGTCGCACCTGCCCCGAACTGGACGCGCAATTGCTGTTCGAGCCCGATGAATGGCGCGCAGCGTTCATCCTGAACCGAAAGACGCCGCCTGATACGCCACCGCGTCTGAACGAAGTCGTTCGGCTGGTCGCCATGCTCGGTGGCTTCCTGGCCAGAAAGGGGGACGGCGAACCCGGCGTCAAGACGATCTGGCAGGGTCTGCAGCGTGTGATGGATTTCGCCACCGGTCTCAGGTTTGCGCGCGAGCTCGGACAGGGCTGACTTGTGTGTAATGAGGTGGGATTAACGACCCAACAGG